>ERZ810362.210-NODE-210-length-27498-cov-9.33611_pt1 | contig 27498 bp, 24 predicted proteins | sample MGYA00520272_ERZ810362 | MGnify/ENA primary metagenome ERZ810362 (study PRJEB31588, sample SAMN03401203) | human gut metagenome | study: EMG produced TPA metagenomics assembly of the PRJNA231909 data set (A prospective, longitudinal analysis of the... | reverse complement strand
TCTTCCGATCTCTCGTATATCTTACCAGACCTCTTCCATCTTGTCAATACATTTTCCAAAAAAACTTGAAATAATTTCCATTCGTCCCTGTATATCGATGTTAGTAACAAGAAATCTGTAGTTAGTCCCCCAATTCGAGAAAATCCCTATAATGTTATTATATAATATAAACAGGCCAGTAGAATCACCTCACAACTACAACCTAAAACCCTTTCACAATCATCACGGAAACAGCCCTGCCAGGTCCTCCTTCCCCGGCAGGGCTGTTTCCGCACGCCATAAGTGTCTCTTCAAAAAAAATCAGAAAAGTTTAAAAAAAGTGTTGACAACTATAGAGCTCGTGAATATAATATAAGAGTACTTGCCACTATAGCTCAGCTGGCAGAGCATCTCATTCGTAATGAGAGGGTCGTAGGTTCGAATCCTATTAGTGGCTCCAATAAAATCAAGGCTTCCGAGAAATCGGAAGCCTTTTTTCTTTGTATTTACGCCTAAATCAATTTATTCTGTTTAGCAAGTTCTTGAATCATGGACAACGATAGCTTATAAAAGCCTGCAGTATGCCAGAATTGGCTGTGGTTGAATATCACAACGGTCTGCCCAACTACAGCTGTCCGTTTTGGCAACCGTCCTGCGCCTTCCGCTGGTCGGCACCTGACGGGCCAAAAAGGCCGCCGCGAATCCTGTGAACAGCCGGAATTTATGACAAATGGCACACGGTCGTAATATAATCCTGAGTCTGTCGCGGCGCAGCCGCATCTGAGTCCGAGGAAAAAGCAGTGACTCGTTGTAAGGACCTCATTTTTTTGCTGGGAATTTCGGATGAATGGTATGGGGGCCAAGCATTTTTTCCATCCAGACAATGTCGTACCAACGGTCGAATTTGTAGCCGCTGTGGTGAAGATGACCTGCCAGGATATAGCCCAGGTGCTTATGGAAATTCAGGCTGTCATAGGTAACATAAGGATCATCTTCATCACGGGGTATAGCAATGCAGGCATTGATGTTTAGGATTCCCATAGATTTCAACGCTTCTTCCAAAGCTTCATAGAGTGTACGGCCAATGCCGTGTTTACGGACATTTACATCAACGTAAATGCTCGATTCGACCGACCAGGCATAGGCTTCACGACCGTAAAAGGCATGGGCATAGGCATAGCCGACGACCTGGCCGTCTAATTCGGCCACTAAATAGGGATAGTGCTGCGAAATTTCTTGGCGCCGCCGTTCCATTTCTACAGCATCCGGCGCGGTGTACTCGAAGGTAATGGCCGTCTGATTTACGTAATAGGCGTAAATCAGAGCCAAAGCCCCTGTATCATCTCCGCAGGCTTGCCGAATCAAAATGCTACTGTTCATCTGCATCACTCCTTTTTAAGAACCTCTCAGACTGCCTTCGGCAGCCAGCTCCCCTACCATGGGAGCCTTAAAAAAAGACTATGGCATGTTCTCAGAAATTCCATGCCATAGTCCCTGTTCTCAGTATGTGATTATTTCCAAAATTCCCACCAATGATGGTTGGCTTTTTCAGCCAGCTGCTGGCGCAGTTTGTCCCGTTCGGCCTGGACGGTGGCCAATGTTTCCTGGAGTTGTTTGTGTTCGTCTTCGATGAGGCTGCCTTCTTTTTTCAAGCGGTCGACTTCGCTCTGCAGGGCGTCGGCCTGGTCTTTGTTCTGCTGGGCTTCCAGGGCTTTGACTTTGACTTCGGACAATTCGTTCTGTTTGGCAATGAGGTTCTGCTGCAGCGTGATGACCTGCTGCTGGGCCGTGTTGAGGTCCTGCTGGGCTTTGAGCAGTAAAATACGCAGGTTGTGCGATTCTTGCTGGGCATTGGATACTTTTTCGCTTTCCAGTTCGGTAATCGTCGCCTGGTCGTGGAGGCCGCGCAGCTGGTCGAGGATGCGAACGGCTTCGGTGTCAAAGGCCCATTCGCCCTTCTGCATGGTAGCGTGTTCTTCGCCATCATGGTTGATTTCATCCAGATGCTTCTTGACGAACTGGATAATGCCCTGGCGGGTTTTGATATTATAACGGTCCATTAAGTCTCTTGTCGTGATCACGTGTTTTCTCTCCTTATATTTACTCTATCTGTTTCAGCATTTACCTGGCCCATTTCTCTAACCAAAAAAAGGCTTAACCATGCCATCCAGCATAACAGCAACTCGTATAAATATATTTCCTTTAGTTTACATTATTTCAAAGGATAATGCAACGAAAAGGGGGCTGTCGCATGAAAACAGCCCGCATGCGAGGCCCCATTCCTATGTGCAGTTCCGGATACCGGCTTAGATGGAAAGCTGGACGAAATTCTGGCCGAAGCGCAGGTATTCCCCTTGCGGCAGTTTATAGGCCTTGGAAATGGCGTTGGCTTCTGTCGGCGCTTCCGGTGTCGTTTCTAATTCATAAGCTTTGGCATAGGCGCCAGTCGTATCGCCGGCAGTCAGGCCGGATTTATCGAATTTCAAATCGCTGCCATCGTAAATGCGGATGCCGATGACGATACCGCCCTGGAGGTAGGCATCCATATGATGGCTGTCATAGATCCAGCGGTCCGTCCCCTGGTCTTCTGCAGTGCTGCTCGGCTGGCCATAAGCGGCAGTTAAGTCGGCTTCGGTCATGCCCAGGTATACGCCGCCGATAGATTCATAGCGATCGGCATTGAGGGAACGGCGCAGAGGCATTTTATTGTCGACGATGAGGTACTGATGGGATTTATGGCCCATGAGATCCATCTTGATGGTCCGGTCGCCAGTCTGTTCATGAATGGTAAAGGTCCCGGTCCGCGGATAGTCATAGGTGCAATCCTTGGGGTCCGTAACGGCACAGCCGTTGATGGTGTTGCCTTCGATGGTCATGACCAGGTTGCCCTTGGTGCTGTACCATTCGCCGGCAGCCGGGTCGAGCCAGTCGACGACATTCTGGTCCGGTGCCGCCTGGGTCGTTGCCGTAACCGTAGCCGTAGCCTGCGGTTCAGCAGCCGTCGTCGTTGCCGTCGTATCTTCGGCTAAGCAGACAGCGGACAGGCTCATGGTCATGAGCGCACAAAGTATCATATTTCTTGCTATTTTTTTCATTTTAATTCGCTCCTCTTGAGTTTACTTCTTTTAATTGTCTATTATACACGGATTTGCTCGAGAAAACAACTCCATCGTAAACGAAGAAGGCTCATCTATTTATTTTTGTTTACCTTCTGTTTCTTCGATTTCTTGACCGCTTTTTTATCTTTTTTCTGCTTCTGGCCAGATTGTACGGCTCCTGTATCTTTCACCGCTTCCGTAGTTTTGACGACAGGTGCCTTGGTCGGAACCGATACGGTGTCGATCAGCGTGCCATCATTCTTCAGGGCACTGACACGAAATTCATCCGGTTCGACATGGAGCGTCAGGTACATCGGCATATCCGTCGGGTTGTAATAAACGACATCTGTCGGCTTGCGGACGGAGCCATCCCACGATTCCGTCCCGGAGCGGCCGGTGGCAATATAGACAGTTCCTTCCGTTGCAGCCTGGTCGTTTTTGATGGGAACCGTCCGTTCATAGCAATGTTCATGCGCTGTGAACACTAAGGGGACGTTATATTTATCGAAGAGGGGCATGAAGTATTTCCCGTTTACATCGAGTTGCCCATCGTAAGGACTATCCCAGGGCGGACGATGCATGAGGACGACCACTCGTTTACCCGCTTTCTGGGCAGCTGCCAAGTCCTTATCGAGCCAGGCCGCTTCATCTTCCATCATCGTCGGCCGCCAGCCGTTCAATTCTTCGTAATCCGTGTTGAGAGATACGTAGTGGACGTCGCCATAATCGAAGGAGTAGGCCAGGCGGTTCTGGTCCTTCGGGCCGCCATACGGTACGGCAAAGAGGCCTTTATAGGTATACGGTTCGGCAAACTGCCAATCCATGCTGTAGGCTTCGTGATTCCCCAAGACCGGCGCAAAGGGGATATGGCTGGTCAGGACATCGGCGTTTTCAAACCAGTCACGCCATTGGAAATAGGCCTGGCCGTTGTCGGTAATATCCCCCATATTGATGAAGAAAGCCGCATCATCGTTCTGCTGCCAGGCAATCTGTGCCGTCTGCCCCCAAACGCTGTAATCGGTAGACTGGGAATCACCGAAAATAAGGACTTTATATTGATTTAAATCTTCTTTGGTCGTCAAAAACGTGATCCAATCCGTTGCGCCGTCGGCATTGACGATACGGTATTCATATTCCGTCGCCGGCGTCAATTTCTGCATATACGCACCGTACGTATAGGGCGCGGGATTATCGGCGTCGTAAATGGGCGGCCGTTTCCCTTCGGTTACATAAGCCAGCTGGACATCCCCCTGGTCCTTATGGCGGTATTCTACGCTGTAGTCATTACGGTTGCTGTCCGACTGCCAGGAAATCGTCTTGCCCGTGGCGCTGTCCTTGGCGACGATCTGCATCAGATTATCCACTGACATGGCCAGGGCCTGGCTGGAAAATAAAGTAAACGCACTGAGGAGAGCCGCAACGAGATGGCTCTTTTTATACTTCATGTATTTTCACGTCCTTTCTTGTCACAAAATGTATTGTAGCACAATCCCTTGATTTGGCAATCTTTTTGTTGACATCAATTTCCGCATCTCTTATAATGAGTAAATTGTATATTTGTTTACATCGCGAGGGGAGAATAAGATGAATACACTCGATTTACTATTATTAGCCGTCGGCCTGTCCATGGATGCTTTTGCCGTTTCCATCTGCAAAGGCTTGTCACTCGGTAAAATCAGCTGGCGCCATATGGTCCTGGCCGGCCTGTGGTTCGGCATCTTCCAGGCCCTGATGCCGGCTATCGGTTACGGTCTGGGCAGTTTCTTTGCCGATATGATCGACGCCTATGACCACTGGGTCACGTTCATCCTGCTCGGCGCCATCGGCCTCAACATGATCAAAGAATCCTTTGAAGACCAAGAGCACTGCGATGCCTCTATGCGGCCTTATACCATGCTCATGCTGGCTATTGCCACCAGTATCGATGCTCTGGCCGTCGGCGTTACCTTTGCCTTTATGGACATCGACCTGCTCCCCTCGGTCACGCTCATCGGAATAACGACCTTCTTATTCTCGGCAGCTGGTATCAAAGTCGGCAGTCTCTTCGGGACGCGCTATAAAAATAAAGCCGAATGTATCGGCGGCATCGTCCTCATCCTGATTGGCCTGAAGATATTGCTGGAAGGCTTGGGAGTGTTGTAAAAAAAGGCTTGTCGCATGTGCGACAAGCCTTTTTTCTGTAGGGGCGCCACGCGGGGCGCCCGTTCGCGCCAATCGGTTCACGGGCATCTTACATATACCCGCGGCTCGCCACGTGCGAGCCCCTACGAAATATAAATTATTTAACTTCGTGGATCCAGCCTTCGGGGCCTTCGATTTCGCCCATCTGGATGCCACGCAAGGTCTTGTAGAGTTTCGTCAGGACAGGACCCATTTCATCCATGCCGCTGGGGAGGCAGACTTCTTTGCCGTGGTCAACGACTTTGCCTACCGGGCAGATGACGGCAGCTGTGCCGCAAAGGCCGGCTTCAGCAAATTCGCTGACTTCCGAGAATTTAACCGGACGATGTTCGACTTTCATGCCCAACATATCCGTCGCAATGGTGATGAGGGAACGGCGGGTAATGGAAGGCAGGATGGAGTCCGATTTCGGCGTAACCAAGGTACCGTCTTTCTTGACAAAGAGGAAGTTAGCGCCGCCCGTTTCTTCTACGTACGTGCGCGTAGCCGGGTCGAGGAACATGTTTTCATCGAAACCGTTCTGATGAGCTAAAATGTAAGGATACATGCTCATGGCGTAGTTCAAGCCGGCTTTGATATGGCCTGTACCACGCGGAGCTGCACGGTCGAAGTCAGAAATGCAAATCGTAATCGGTTTTACACCGTTTTTGAAGTAAGAGCCAACCGGTGTGCCGAAGAGGCGGAACTGATATTCGTCAGCCGGTTTAACGCCGATGACCGGGTTGGTCCCAAAGATATACGGGCGCAGATAGAGAGCACCGCCGCTTTCAAAGGGAGGAATATAATCCTTGTTGGCACGGACGACTTCGTCGACAGCTTCCATGAACATATCTTCAGGAACCGGCGGCATTTCAAGTCGTTTTGCCGAATCCATCAAGCGTTTTGCGTTCTGGTCCGGACGGAAGGTAACGGTACGGCCGTCTTTAGTCTTGTATGCTTTCAGGCCTTCAAAGACTTGCTGGCAGTACTGCAAAATGCCGGCACATTCATTGAGGACGACATTCGGATCATCCGTCAATTCTCCTTTGCCCCATTTGCCGTCTTTATAATTGGCAACATAACGCTTTACAATCGGCTGATATTCAAAGCCTAATGCCGACCAGTTAATATTAACATTTGACATAACAATTCCTCCATTTCTTTTATGTACAAAATAAATTTCTAAATATTTTGTACTTATAGATTAATCACTTCCATCTCCTTTGTCAATGGGAGTTTTTTTGTTTACTTATTGTTAACTTATTTATTTTTATTAAAATTGACAATAAGTAAATTGTCGGGTATAATCCAGATTATCGTAAACCAATTAATGGACAGCTATAGGTTTACATTTTCTCAAAGGAGTGATTTCATGGTTTCTTCTGCCCTCTCATCTCATCGCTGGGATACACGGGACCTCGTCTTATTCGCCCTGTTCACAGCGCTCATCGCCATCGGGGCTTTCATCCGCATCCCCGTTCCCTTCTGTCCCTTCACGCTGCAGTTATTGTTCACGACGCTAGCCGGTCTGCTGCTGGGAAGCCGCCGCGGCGCCGCATCCGTCGCGGTCTACATCTTCTTGGGCCTGATTGGCCTGCCGGTCTTCACCTCTGGCGGCGGCCCATCATACATCTTCCAGCCGACTTTCGGGTATCTCCTCGGCTTCATCGGCGGCGCCGGCCTGACGGGATATATTGCCCACCAAGTTCCGGTCCCGTCCCTTCGCCGGCTGCTGGCCGCTGATTTCGCCGGCCTCGTCATCGTTTACGCCTGCGGCATGGTCTATTTGGCCTTGATCAACAACGTGTACCTGGGCACGCCGATCAGTTTGTGGACGCTCTTCGTCTACTGCTTCGTCCTGCCCATCCCTGGCGACATCTTCTTGTGTATCGTCGCCGCTTTCCTGGCCCGTCGTGTCCAACGGACCATAGCCGCTTAGAAAGGAGTTCGTTTACTATGAGTAAAGGATTATTCATCACCGGAACGGGGACAGACATCGGCAAGACCTATGTCACAGCCCTGCTCATCAAGACCTTGCGCCAGCATGGCTACGACATTGGCTATTACAAGGCAGCTATCAGCGGCGCCCCGACGGTCGCGGCCAGCGATGCCGGCTATGTAAACGCTACGGCGGGAATCGGTGAAGCGCCGGACCTGCTCTTGTCTTATCTCTACGACCACGCCGTCTCGCCTCATCTGGCAGCCCGCTGGGAACATAAACCTATCGAAAAAGACGTCATCCTCCGGGATTGGCAGCGCGTCACAGCGGCCTACCCGTATGTCACGGTCGAAGGCAGCGGCGGCATCATCTGCCCCCTCCGCGATGACGATCAGGCCTTCTTCCAATTAGAAGATGTCATCTCCTGGCTCCATCTGCCCTCGCTTATCGTCTGTCCGGCCGGTTTGGGGTCAATCAACGGCGCCGTATTGACCGCCATTTATATGAAAGAAAAAGGACTGCCCGTCCAAGGTTTCATCGTCAACCATTATACGGGCAGTCCCATGGAAAAAGATAATATCCGCATGATTGAAAAGCTGAGCCAAAAGCCGGTCTTAGCCGTCGTCGCCGAGGATGACACGTTGCTCCATGCCGATGCAGCCTCGCTCATTTCATTGTACCAATAAGGAAAGGGGATTTACATGAGTTTACTTGAATCCGATTTAAAATACATCTGGCATCCCGCCCAGCAGATGAAAGATGCCGAAGTCTTCCCGCCAGTCGTCATCGACCACGGCAAAGGCTGTTATCTCTATGACATAGACGGGAAAGAATACATCGATATCATCAGTTCCTGGTGGTGCAATCTCCTCGGCCACTGCAACGATGAAATCAACGCCGCCATCAAAGACCAGCTCGACAAATTGGAACACGTCATTTTCGCCAACTTTTCCCACCGCCCGGCCATCGAGCTCTGTCAGGAACTCCTGCCCCTGCTGCCGGAAGGATTGAAACATTTCAACTTCACCGACAATGGCTCTTCATCCGTCGAATGTGCTCTGAAGATGGCTTTCCAATACCAATACCAGTCCGGTCATCCCGAACGGCAGCGCTTCATGTGCCTGTCCGAGTCGTATCACGGCGAGACCATCGGCGCCCTGTCCGTCGGCAGCATGGACCTCTACGCCCGCATCTACAAGCCCATGATGATGAACAATATCCATTTCGATGGCCTCGACTGCTACCGCTGTCCCTATGGAAGGACGCGGGAAACGTGCGACTGTGAATGTTTCGTCGGCGCCGAGAAGGCCTTCGCCGCTTACGGCAAAGAAACGGCCGCCCTCATCGTCGAACCGATCCTGCAAGGCGCGGCGGGCATGCGTATCTACCCGCCGAAATACCTGCGCCGCCTGCGCCGGCTCTGCGATGACTACGGCGTCCTCCTCATCGACGACGAAGTTGCCGCCGGTTTCGGCCGGACAGGCAAGATGTTCGCCATCGAACACGCCGGCGTCAGCCCGGACATCCTCTGTACATCAAAAGGCCTGACCGGCGGCTACCTGCCCATGTCCCTGACGATTACGACCGAGGCCATCTACCAGGCCTTCTACGACGATTTCAAGACGCATAAAGCCTTCGTCCACAGCCATACCTATGCCGGCAATCCCCTGGCCTGCCGGGCCGCTCTGGCCGTCTTGCACATCATGAAGCGCGATGACATCTTAAAAAAAGCTGCCGAAAAGAGCATCTACCTTCATGAAAAGTTAGACGCTGCTCTCGGCAGCCATAGCCATGTCGGCGAAATCCGCCACATCGGCCTGATCAATGCGATTGAATTAGTAGAAGATAAAAAGAGTAAACGCGCCTTTGATCCGGAAAAACGGATTGGCTGGCACATTTTCCGAAAAGCCATGGACCTGGGTCTGGTCCTACGCCCCATTGGCGACGTCATTTACTTCAATCCGCCCCTCACCATCGACGAGCCTACTATGGATGAAGCCGTCCGCCGTTGCCGAGATGCCGTTCATGCCGTCTTAGGAAATGATTAAGCCTTCAAAGCCGCATCCAGAGCTGCTTTGACATGAGCCTTGATGGCGTCATAAGACTGGCCCGGCTGGGCTTCATAGAGCTTTTCCGTACCGATGAACATGGACGGGACATAGTAGTAAGAATGGCCTTGTACGACTTCGGGATGTTCCGATTCTTCGTACCAGTCGACGGCTACCTGGCGGTATGCCGGATTTTCTTCGATCAGTTCAGCCAAGGCTTCTTTAGCGCCCTTGCAATAGGGGCAGCCATTGAGATAAAAAGCAGTAATATTCTTCAAGAGAATCGTCTCCTTTCGGGGAATAGACAAAGGTTACTGATGACCCCCGCAGCCATGTGTACCACAGTGGTGTTCACCATGGTCATGCTGGTGGTCGTGGTGGCTGCAAGCTACGTCAGGATTGAATTTCAGCGTTCCGTTGAGCAATTCTTTGACGGCATCATCAGCACTGCCCGTGACACCGCCATAGAGGTCGATAGAGGCTTCTGCCAGGCCCTGTTTGGCTCCGCCGCCGATACCGCCGGCAATGACAGCATTGACTTCCTGGGCCTGCAGGAATCCGACTAACGCGCCGTGGCCCTGGCCGTTCGTATCGACGACTTCAGCCTTGACGATATTCCCGTCTTCGACATCATAAATCTTGAACTGCGACGAATGACCGAAGTGCTGGAACACATTCCCATTTTCATACGTAACTGCTATTCTCATCATAACAATTTCTCCTCCAATCTGCAATAACCTGACGGGTCTCCATAGCCCGTCTTTTTTCCGACATATGTCATTAACTTGGTTATAGTATATGACATATGTCATTTTTTGTCAACGTAAAAAGAGGCTGTCGCATTAAGACAGCCTCTTTTTACGTTGATTGTAGGTCGTTCATCGTTTGTCGTAGGGGCGCCCACGTGGGGCGCCCGTTCACGCCAATCGGTGCACGAGCATCTTGCATATACCTGACGGGCTAAAAAACCATCGCATCAAACATCAAACGTCAATCATTTCCGCTTCCCGGCGAGATGACGACGGTCGGTGTATTATTGCCTTTTACGGAATACATGTTATAGACGTAGTCCGGCGTCAGTTCGCCTCTGAGATGGAACAGGGAATAGGCATCGACAGCGTTCATGTAAACGACGTCGCTCTTGACGTAGCCCGGAGCGATGCCATAGGGACTGGTCAGGATGCCCTGCTGGGAGTTCCATTGCAAGTCCAGTTTCAAGGCCGTCGCAACGGCAACAGAAGGCAGATAAATCTGTCCATTTTTGCCCAGCGCCCGTTTCGCCAGTTTATTTCCGTTTACGACCAAGTCGTAGGCTTTGGCAACGTAGGTTACATTGCCGTCGGAAGCGTTTATTTTATCGGAAATATCTTGGAATTCCGCAAAATCTTCTACTCCGTACCCGGCCAAAGCCTTCTTGACCTGAGCTACACTCAGAGACTGCCAGCCGTAGCCATCGGGATAGACATAATACGACACAGTATGGTCCGGATCGACATCGATGACTAACCGGTCATAGTAGACCGTGACCGGCGTCCCGACGGACACATACTGATACAGGTCTTCTACATCGGCTTCGTTCATGCGTACACAGCCATTGGATACGTAGCCGCCAATCGATTCAGGGTGATTCGTCCCATGGATCCCGTAGTTGCCAGAAAAGCCGATCCAGCGGTAACCGATGGGGTTACTCGGGCCGGGCCCGATCTGGACGCTCGTATCATCCGGATCGACCCAGGTCGGATTGACTTCCTTGTACTGGACGGCATAGTAACCGGTCGGCGTCGGCGTCGACGTCTTACCGACACCGACGTGATACATCTTGACCTTCGTATCGCCTTCATATAAGGTTAAGATGCGGCTAGCCAAGTTGATGCCTATTTTCTTTTCCGATTCAGCTGCTTTGGCCTGCTGTCCTTCCTTGGCGGGCGTCTGGCTTTTCGCATCCTTTTCCACCGTTACGGCTGGCTGGGCTGGTTTCATTTCTTCCTGCGGCGCCGCTGTCGGCTTGATTTCCACTTTGACCGAAAAAGGAGCCGGCCCAGTCTTCAATTCTGGCGTATCTGCCCAAGCAGCCCCGGCCGTCAAGGCCAGGACACAGGTCAGCGCCATCATTCGTTTTAGCAAAAAAATCTCCCCACTTTCATGGCGCTCATGCGCCTTTATTTTTAATTTACATTTGTTTAATCTTCGTTTACATCATCTTTCTGAGCACTGCCATTCAAGATCAAATTGAGGACGACAGCCGTAATACTGCCCAAGGTAATGCCGCTGTGCAAGACGATATTAGCCCACGATGGGAAGCTGTGGAAAAAGTTCGGCGCCGTCAAGGTGATCATGCTGACGCCGATACTGACGGCGACAATCATCAAATTATACGTCCCGTCGAATTTGACTTTACTCAAAGCCCGGATACCGCTGGCAATGACCATGCCGAACATGGCGACACCCGCACCGCCTAAAACAGAATTTGGGATAGAGGCGACGACGGCTGCCATCTTCGGGAACAAGCCTAGGGCGATGAGGATGATACCCGATGCAGCGACGACGAAGCGGCTCTTGACGCGGGTAACAGCGATAAGGCCGACATTCTGCGCAAAGGCGGTATAGGGGAAACTGTTGAGAATCCCACCGATAAAGGTCGATAACCCATCAGCCCGGAGGCAGCGTGCCAAGCGGCTGCGGCCAATCGGACGGCCGACAATGGAACCGATGGCGATACAGTCCCCTGTCGTTTCTACCATAGTAACGATCATGACGACAATCATCGACAAGATCGATCCGATGTCAAAAGTCGGAAAGCCGAAGGAAAAAGGCGTGACCAACCCAATCCAAGCCGCATTGCCGACTTCTGAGAAATTCGTCTGCCCTAAAATCATGGCAATAATCGTCCCACCGATGAGTCCAAGCAGAACAGAAACATTGCTCAAGAACCCTTTGCCGCAACGGTAAATAGCGATGATGATGACCAAGGTGATGAAGGCCAGGAACAAGTTCATCGGTGATGCAAAATCTTGAGCCTTGGGATTGCCTCCGCCCATCCAATTGACGGCTACTGGCAAGAGGGTGATACCAATGATGGTGATGATCGTCCCTGTGACAACAGGCGGGAAAAAGCGGATGAACCGGCTGAAGAAAGGCGCAATGAAGAACGTAAACAGCCCGGCAACAAGAATCGCTCCGTAAATAGCCGTAATCCCGTGCTCTGCCCCGATGAGGATCATCGGCGTAACGGAAGCGAAAGTAACACCTTGAATCATCGGGATCCGGGCACCGATTTTCCAGAACCCTAAAGTCTGTATCAGCGTGGCAATGCCGCAGGAAAATAAGTCGGCATTAATCAGATGGACCAGTTCAGCCGGCGACAAGTGCAAGGCCTGGGCAATGATGATCGGTACGGCTACAGCCCCGGCGTACATAGCCAGGACGTGCTGCAGACCGTAGGCAAAGAGCCGGCCAGCCGGCAGCATTTCGTCAACGGGATGAATCCGTTTAGTCAGGTTTTCATTCATTTCGTAAAAGTCACCTCATGTTCAAAAAAAGCCTGCATCATGGCAAGCGATTTTTCTTTAACAATATACATACCTGTAAAAATAGCAATATCATTTTTATTATACCATTGCCTCAAAGAAAATAAAATATGTAGTTAAATTTTACTCAATCCTTACATATTCTTTTCAAAACACTGATATGGCTCTCATATACTGATTTAAGTACATAGAGGAGGAAATAAAATGTTCAGTATCAGCAACAAACATGAAGAATTTTTCGATTATCTCATGACCAATGCCGAAAACTTCCACCGCGGTGCCATTATCGCCCATGAAGTCATGGAGGACGTTTCGACCATTTCACTGCATCTCAAAGAAATCGTCAAGCTGGAACATACATCAGCCAAGACCAACCAGGAGGTCATCTTCAAATTGTCCCGGGTCTTCATCACGCCCATCGACCGGGAAGATTTCTATAAGCTGACGTGCCAGCTCGAAGACTGCATCGACTCCCTGCAGGGTGCCCTCATGCGCACCAGCATGTATCACGTCACGGAAGCCCCGAAGGCAGCCGTAGCCATGACGGCACAAATCGTCGCTATGGGAGAAGAACTGAAGAACATTTTCTCCCTTTTAAAGGACATCGACCATAACGAAGCCCGGCTCATGCGCCATGCCGAACGACTGAACCGGATGGAATCAGAAGTAGACCATATTTACCGTCAGGAAATTTCCCGGCTGTTCAGCGGAGATGAGGCGGACCTGCTCAATGTCATCCGCTGGAAAGACATCCTGGGGACCTTGGAAGAAGCGGCGGATCACGTCGAAACCCTGGGAAATACCATCAAAGAGGTGACCATGAAATATGCTTGATACGTCACTCATCGTCATGGTCGTCATCCTGGCCCTGGTCTTCGACTTCATCAATGGCTTCCACGACACGGCCAATGCCATCGCCACCTGCGTATCGACGCGGGCCATCCGTCCTGGTGTCGCCATCGTCGGCACGGCTATCCTCAATTTCCTCGGCGCCATGATTTCGACAGGCGTCGCCAAAACGATTGGCGGCGACATCGTCATCTCGCCGACCTTAGTCAATGAAATGATCATCATCGCCGGCCTCGTCGGGGCTATCATCTGGAACCTCCTGACCTGGTGGGTCGGCATGCCTTCCAGTTCATCGCATGCTCTGATTGGCGGCATGATTGGTGCCATCATCGTATCTGCCGGGGTGGCCGCCCTCAACGGCTGGGGGATCTTGAAAATCGTTTTATCTCTCATCATCTCACCCGTCTCGGCCATCATTACGGGCTTCATCATCATGAAGATCATCTTTGCAGTCTGTCATTCCTTCAAGCCGGCCAAAGTCAACCTGGCTGCCAACAGGCTGCAAGTCGTATCGGCAGCCCTCATGGCCTTTTCCCACGGCTCCAATGACGCCCAGAAATCCATGGGTATCATCACCCTGGCATTGGTATCGGGCGGTTTCATTAACAGCCTGGAAGTACCGGACCTGGTCAAATTCCTCTGTGCCCTGTCCATGGCCTTGGGGACCAGCGTCGGCGGCTGGAAAATCATCCGTACCGTCGGAGGCAAAATATTCAAGATGCACCCCGTCCATGGCTTCGCAGCCGACCTCAACTCGGCTGTCGTCATCTTCTCGGCTACGCTGCTGCACCTGCCCGTCTCGACGACACACGTCGTTTCCGGCTCCATCATGGGTGTCGGCTCGGCGCAGCGCGTCAAAGCCGTCCATTGGAGCGTCGCCCGGCAAATGGTCACGGCCTGGGTCATGACCATTCCCTGCACGGCCGTCATGGGCGCCTTGTCGTATGTCATATTGACACAAGTGTTCTTTTAACTAAGGAATCAGGCGGGACGCCCTTTGGGCGTCCCCTACGAAAAAAACGTGTCCCTTGGGACACGTTTTTTTATTTCACTAACTGCTGACTGCTAACCCCTTACTTCACAATCTCGATCTGGTCTTTGAGTTCGTTTTCAAATTTGATGCGGTGAGCTTTGGTGTACAGGCCGGGCATACCGCCGGTGTGCAGGAGGATGACCTGGCGGCCCAGTTTGATTTTCTTTTCTTTGATCATCGACAGGACGCCGGCAAACATCTTGCCCGTGTAGCACGGGTCGAGGAGGATGCCTTCGTGGCGGGCCATGGTGTAAATGGCTTCGCGGACCCGCGGTTCCGGTTCATTGTAGCCCTTGCCGATATAGCCCGTTTCGACGTGGAAGTCGCCGTCAAAATCAAAGCCGTATTCTTCTTTAGCCTGCTGGAAGTACGCCTTCAGTTTTTCCATATCGAAGGGCATGACGGCAATCCCTACCAGCTTCAAGTTCGACTGAATGGCTTTCAGGCCGCAGTATAAGCCGAGATACGTGCCCATGCTGCCGACGGCGACATAGACCGTCGCTCCGTCGATCTGCTGTTCCTTGGCCTGGGCATCGAGTTCGCGGGCACAGTCCATATAGCCCAGCATGCCCGTCGTATCGCTGCCGCCCATGGGAATGAAGTAAACTTGTTCCCCCTTCTTCAATTCGGCAGCCATGACTTTCTTGACCGTTTCTTCGAGCTGGACGTCCTGGTCGCGGCCATCATCATGCTTGAGGACGACGCGGGCGCCGAAGATGCCGTCGAGGAGCAGATTGCCGCTCAATTCGCCGTCCGTATCGCCGACGGCGACGATGATGCATTTCAAGCCGAATTTAGCGGCAACGGCAGCGGTCAGGCGGCCATGATTGGTCTGCGGTCCGCCGACGGTGACAATGGTCGTCGCCTGAGAATTGAGGGCTTCGATCATCAAATACTCTAATTTACGCAGTTTATTGCCACCGCCGCCGAAAGGCGTCAGGTCATCGCGCTTGATGTAGATTTCACGGAATAATTCCTGCGACAAGCCGGACAGGTACTGAAGCGGCGTCGGATTGGGGTCTAAAATAGAAAGTTTCGGTTTCATCGGGATAATCCTCCTTTAGTTTTCTCCATCCTATCACATTTTACGGGAGAAGAAAAGTAAACGAAGTTTACCAGGCGGCGACGCCGCCATCGGCCCGGGGTTCGGTCCCGCCGATGAGCGTCCCCTGTTCATCACGCCAGATGATCTGCCCCCGGCCGTAGGTCTGGATGTCATCCTTGACGACGACGTCGTGACCGCGGCGGCGCAATTCTTCAACGACAGCGGTTGGGAAGGCCCGTTCCATTTCAATCGTCTTGCCGCCGACCCACTGCCAGCGCGGCGCATCCAGGGCGGCCTGGGGATTGAGGTGATAGTCGATCGTATTCAAGAGGACCTGGAACTGCCCCTGGGGCTGCATGAAAGCCCCCATGACGCCAAAGGGCCCTACAGGTCTGCCGTCTTTCGTCAGGAAGCCGGGAATGATGGTATGGTACGATTTCTTTCGCGGCCCGACGCAGTTATCACTGGCCAGATCCATGGAGAAGTTGTGTCCCCGGTCGCTGAGGGAAATGCCATACCCCGGCACGACGATACCCGACCCGAAACCATTGTAGTTGCTCTGGATGAAAGAAACCATATTGCCTTCGCCATCGGCGCTGCACAAGTAAACGGTACCGCCACAGTTTACATCGATGGGCTCCGGCAACAAGGCCTCATCGGCAATGAGGGCCCGCCGCCGGTCGGCATATTCAGGGGACAGCCACTCATCGACAGACGTCTTCATGAAGCACGGGTCGGCGATATACTGCTTGCCATCGCAAAAAGCCAGCTTCATGGCTTCAATCTGCCGGTGGAGCGCTTCAGCCTCATCGCGTTTACTAAAGGTAAACCCGCTGGCAATATCCAGGGCCATGAGGACGACCAGGCCATGGCCGTTGGGCGGCATTTCCCAGACATCATAGCCGCGGTAACTCGTATGAATCGGGTCGACCCACTGCGGCCGGTAGACGGCTAAATCATCTTTGCGGATCAAGCCGCCCGTCTCCCTCGACCAGGCATCAATGGCATCAGCCAATTCTCCGTCATACAGGGCCTGGCAGTGACTGTCCCGCAAAAGTTCCAGGGACTTCGCTAAGTCGGGCAGCTTGAGGATATCGCCGGCTTTGGGCGCCCTGCCGTGCGGGAAAAAGGTATCGAACAATTCCTGAAAAAGCTTCTTCCCCTTATAGGGCACAAAAGCCTTCGCGCTATCAGCCAGCATGGCCGCCAGGTTCGGCATGACGGCATAGCCGTCGCGAGCATAGGCAATGGCCGGTTCAAAGAGGTCTTCAAAGGGCAGGCGGCCAAAACGGCAATGGACTTCGGCCCACGTCGCCGGTGCGCCAGGGACCATGACCGGTTCCCAGCCCCGGAGCGGAACCTGGTCATATCCTCGTTTCAACAATTCGTCCCGCGTCAGTCCGGCTGGCGACCAGCCGCTGCCGTTGATGCCATGCAGCTTGCCCTGCGTCCATATCAGGGCAAAGGCATCGCTGCCCAGGCCATTGCTGGTCGGTTCCAGGACAGTCAGACAAATGGCCGTGGCCACGGCGGCGTCGATAGCATTGCCGCCCTTTTTCAGCATATCCAGTCCGGCCTGGGAAGCTAAGGTCTGAGATGTACAGACCATGCCCCTGCGGCCATAGACGACTTCCCGATGAGATTCATAAGGATACACAGATGCATCAAAATTCATTTCATCCTCCCCTTTTCTAAAAATGACAAGGAAACCTTTATAGAAAGAGTTCGACGAAAATCAGAGAAATCCTTGTTTACACCTTCACGAACGACTTTTTTACCGCTATAATAGTAATAATCAGTCATTTCAAGGACTAATTTACAAGTAAGGAGTAGAGCAAGTTGAAACGGTGTATGTTAATCGTCAACCCTACATCAGGGCGTGAACGGGCGAAATATCACAAGGATAATTTAAGGCGACAGCTGGAAACGATGTTCGATGAAGTCGAATTGCGGGAAACGCAGAAAGCCGGCGATGCGACGGAATGGGCCAAAGAAGCCGCCCTGACTGGTTTTGACTCGGTATTTTCCATGGGCGGTGACGGGACGCTGAATGAAACAATCAACGGCCTGGCTCAGGCCCAGGACCACAGCACGATCCATTTCGGCTTCATCCCCTTGGGTACGATCAACGACCTGGCCCGGGCCTTGAACATCCCCCTTCATCCAGAAGCAGCCATCGCCATGCTACAGCATTGCAAGACCGTCAAAGTCGACATTGCCAAGGCCAATGACCGCTACTTCGTAAACACCATTGCTGCCGGTATCATGCCCGATGCCGTCGGCCACGTATCGATTGAACAGAAGACACGTCTCGGTCCGCTGGCTTATTTCCTGACCGGCATCAAGGCCATGCAGGCCCACCAGACATCGTTATTCAAGATTACGACAGCCCAAGGATCGACGGTCCACCGTTCGCCCCTCATCGTCGCCATGCTGACCAGTTCCGTCGGCAGTTTCCGCAATCTGGCCCCGCAGGCCCGCGTCGACGATGGAAAGATATGGCTGGGCATCTTCAAGGATTTCAACTACCTGGACCTCATCAAGGTCATCCCGGAATTTTTAGCCGGCCAGCCCCTGACGTCTGAATTGATGACCTTAAAGACCATGGACCAGGTCCGCATCGAGCTGTTGGATAACAGCCATCTTTCCACCAATATGGATGGTGACGAAGGACCGGACTTCCCCTTGGAAATCAAAGTACTGCCCTCATTCCTATCCGTTTACGTACCTGCGTAAACATAAAAAGAAGGTGACGTTTACATGTTCCTTAAAGGAAATTTTCTCTATACGCCGTCGCGGACGGAATTGACGATCCGCGAAAATCAATATGCCCATATCGAAAACGGCATCGTAACGGGCTTCACGACGTCCCTGCCCGAATCGGCGGGGGCGGAAAAAGTCATTGACTACGGCCAGGACATCATCATCCCGGCCTTTGTCGACTTGCACATCCATGCCCCGCAGTATATCAACCGCGGCCTCGGCTTCGATGAAGAACTCCTGCCCTGGCTGGAGCACTACACCTTCCCGGCTGAAGGGAAATTTGCCGACCCTGTCTTTGCCCGCCGCGTTTACACAGCGTTCCTGGAACGGCTCAAAGCCGAAGGGACCTTGTGTTTCTCTGCCTTTGCGACCATCCATAAAGAGGCGACATGGCAGCTCATGGAACTGGCAGAAACCATGGGCTTCAAGGCCTATATCGGCAAAGTAAACATGGACCGCAATGCACCGGATTATCTTTTAGAAGATACAGACCAGTCCCTGGCCGACACGGAAGAATTGACCGTCCGCTGCCAGGAGGAACTGCACCGCGTCCGCTTCATCGCCACGCCGCGCTTCGTCCCGTCGACAACGGAAAAACTGATGACCGGCCTTGGGCGTCTCTGTGAAAAGTACGACTTGCCCGTCCAGTCCCATCTGTCGGAAAATCGGAATGAAGTCGCCTGGGTCAAAGAACTCCATCCGGGCCTGCCGTCGTATACTGACGTTTATGACGCTTTCGGCCTCTTGCGGCAAGATAAGACGATTATGGCCCATGCCATCTATCTGTCTGACGAAGAAAAAAGTTTCCTTGGCAATAAAGGCGTTTACTTGGCCCATTGCGCTCAGTCCAATGCTAACCTGACCAGCGGCATCATGCCTTTGCGGCGCAACCTGGAACAAGGCTTGACCTGCACCATTGCCAGCGACGTCGCCGCCGGCCATACACCGGCCATGAACAAACAGATTGCCCTGACCATCGAAATATCGAAGCTCCATGCCCTGCAGCACGATACAGAAAAAGCCCTCACCATCGGTGAAGGCCTGTACTTGGCCACCAAAGGACCGGGCCGCTTCTACGGCCGGACAGGCAGCTTTGAAACGGGCTATGCCTTTGACGCCTTGGTCATCCACATGGACGACATGGAAGGCCTGGAACGGACGCCCTTCGAAAAACTCCAGCAATTCATCTACGACGGCGACGACCGCAACATCATCGCCCGCTATGTAGATGGGGAGTTAGTGGCTCGTAGTTAGTGGTTAGTGGCTCGTGATTAGTGGTTCGTGGTTCGTGGCTCATGGTCAGCAGTCAGCTGACAGTTGTTCGTAGGGGCCGTCCCAAAGGGCGGCCCGTTGGGCCTTTGTATGATCCGCCTAGCACCCTGACAGGGAAATCGTACATATTCCGGTGCGGGCGCCCCACGTGGCGCCCCTACAAAAAAAGGGACGTCACACGAAGGTTTATACCATAATGCGAGGTCCCTTTTTCTTAAATGTTTGGGGTTTGATGTATGATGTTTGAGGCGATGGCTTTTAAATTTTGTCCCCTCCACATCAAACTTTCAACTTCAAACTTCAAACTCAAAAAGGGCTTGTCGTCATGCGACAAGCCCTTTTTTATTATTCAGCCGTATACGGCAAGAGTGCGATAGCACGTGCACGTTTGATGGCAACAGTCAGTTTACGCTGATGTTTAGCGCAAACGCCGGAAATGCGGCGCGGCAAGATTTTACCGCGTTCTGTTGTGAAACGGCGAAGTTTTGCAACGTCTTTGTAATCGATCTGTTCAGCATGATCTACGCAGAAGCTGCATACTTTTCTTCTCGGTTTTCTCGAGCGATCTCTTCTCATGTATAGTTTCCTCCTTCAAGAATTAGAAGGGGTGTGTCTGACCTTTTAGAATGGGATTTCTTCGTCTGTGCTGGAACCCATGCTGTCAAAGCCGGTTCCCGATGCAGCCGGTTTCGGCTGCGGCGCACTAGCACGCGGTGCCGGAGCAGCCTGCTGGTGTTCTGATCCCATTGTCTGGGCAACGAAGTCGCATACAACTTCCGTGCGGTAGCGTTTCTGGCCATCCTGCGTTTCATAAGAACGAACGGAGATACGGCCCTGGACGAATACACGGCTGCCTTTGGACAAGTTATTGCCACAGTTTTCCGCCAAATTACCCCAAGCAACACAAGGAATAAAATCAGTTAACTCCCGCGGTTCTGAACTGCCGGCCGGAATATACGACCGCGTGCAGGCGACGGTAAACATAGCGACTGCCCGTCCGGTCTTCGTAAAACGGATTTCCGGGTCACGAGCCAAATTCCCTAATAATTGGACTGAATTCATACCTTTGCGCCTCCGGTTATTCGTCGATCTTGACGATCAAGTGTTTCAGAATAGTATCGTGGATCTTGATGACACGGTCGATTTCTTTGATGACGTCAGGTTCGCCTTCAAAGTTGATCAAAACGTAGTAGCCATCAGCCTGTTTTTTAACAGAGTATGCGAGATGACGTTTACCCCAGCGATCTACTTTTTCGATAGTGCAGCCGTTCTTGGTGAGAAGGTTGGATACCAATTCAACGATCGGATCTACTTCAGCTTCTTCGAGCGGTTTTGCAATAAACATGACTTCGTACTTGTTCACGAAATCACCTCCTCTTTTGGACATATGACCCTTCCCGCAGAAGGGTTAGGAGCTTGACACAGTTCAAGCTTATTAAGTATATCATAAGTTGTGAAGAAAAGCAAGAAAAAAGTGATGCTGCTTCCGCAGCATCACTTTTGTGGTTCGTTTGGCGTTTGCCGAAAAATTCACGCATTCAACGGCAAACGATGAACGACCCACGGCAAACGGCTTTTACTTAAAATATTCGACGCCCGATTTGAAGATCGGCTGAAGTTTGTTGCCCGCGATGTTCTGGAAGACATCTTCAGCGCTGAAGCGTTCTGTATGTGCCATCTTACCGAGGACGCGGCCATCGGGACTGGTAATGCCTTCGACAGCCAGGACGGACTGGTTCGGGTTGTATTCGCTATCATAGGTAGCTTTGCCAGAGAGGTCGACGTACTGTGTCGCAATCTGGCCTTTGGCAGCCAATTCACGGATCTGTTCCGGCGTAGCCACGAAACGACCTTCGCCGTGGGAGATAGCCACGGTATGGACGTCACCGGCCTTGCAGCCGCTGAACCACGGGCTCATGACGGAGACGACTTTCGTTTCGACCATGCGCGACAGATGGCGGCCAATGGTGTTGTACGTCAAAGTCGGGCTGTCAGCCTTCAAAGGCTGTACATGGCCATACGGCAGGAGGCCCAGTTTAATCAGAGCCTGGAAGCCGTTGCAGATGCCGAGAGCCAGGCCATCGCGCTGATAGAGCAGCGTTTCCAGAGCTTCCGACAGGACGGGGTTGCGGAACAAGGTGGCAATGAACTTGCCCGAGCCTTCCGGTTCGTCACCGGCACTGAAGCCGCCGGGGAACATGATGATCTGTGCCTTGGCAATGCGTTTGGCCATTTCATCGATGGATTCTGCCAGATCCTGCGGCGTGTTGTTGCGCAGTACCATGACATCCGTCGTAGCGCCGGCCCGTTCAAAGGCAGCAGCCGAATCGTATTCGCAGTTCGTACCCGGGCAGACGGGGATGAAGACCCGCGGAGTACCGAAAGCTTCGCTGCGGCGCGGACCATACGTCGTGAATAAGGGCAGTTCGGCATCGCCTGTGCCGCTTTCGCTCTTGATGGGGAAGACGTGGCTGAGCGGTTTTTCCCAAGCGTTCTGGAGGTCTTTCAGGGAAATCGTCACGCCGTCGACAGTCACATCGGCAGCAGCCGTCGTCTTGCCGACGAGGGAGACGTAATCCCGTCCAGCCCATGCAGCAGCCGTAGCGGCGTCGGTTTCGACGAGGATCGAACCATAGCGGAGATTGAACAGTTCCTGTGCAGCAAAGGCCTTGTCGACAGCGAAGCCGATGCCATTGCCGAAGGCCATCTGAGCCACAGCCGCTGCGATACCGCCCTGACCGACAGCATGCATCGCTTTGACTTTGCCATCGAGGACAGCCTGATGGAGGAAATCGCAATGGGCTTTGAAGGTATCGAAGTCCGGCATTTCTTCGCCGTCACGAGGCAGGTCGAAGAGGAGGACTGCGTCATCGGCAGCTTTAAATTCCGGCGAGATGATATTTTCCGTATGTTCCGGTGCAATGGCGAAAGAAACGAGCGTCGGCGGAACGGTGAGGTTTTCAAAGGTACCGCTCATGCTGTCTTTCCCGCCGATAGCAGCGACTTCCATGACCTGCTGGGCCGTGAAAGCACCGAGGAGGGCGCTGACCGGCTGGCCCCAGGCTTTTTCATTCGTGCCCAGGCTCTGGAAAAATTCCTGCATGGTCAGGTAGACTTTCTTGCGGTCGCCGCCGAGGGCAACGAGTTTGGCAATGGACTGGATGACGGCATAGAGGGCACCGTGGAAGGGACTCCAAATAGCCAGGTCCGGATCATAGCCGTGCGTAAAGATGCTGGCTGTCGTCGTGTTGCCGTGTTCCACGGGAATCTTGGCAACCATGCCTTCGACAGGTGTCTTCTGGTACTTGCCGCCAAAGGGCATGAGGACCGTGCGGGCACCGATAGTGCTGTCGAAGCGTTCAGCCAGGCCCTGTTCCGAGGCGATATTCAAGGTCCCCATCGTATCGAGCCAGGTCTTGGCGACGTCTTTGACTTCCGGCGCTTTGAAGAAATCTTTATCTTCCGGAGCGACGACGACGGCTTTGCGATGCTGGGTGACGCCGTTGGTATCGAGGAAAGCGCGGGTAATATTGACGACGTTCTGGTCGCGCCAATGCATGACCAGGCGTTTCGTATTGGTAGCGACGGCGACGATCGTCGCTTCCAGGTTTTCTTCAGCTGCGTATTTCATAAATTCATCGACGTGTTCCGGAGCGACGACGACGGCCATACGTTCCTGCGATTCGGAAATAGCCAGTTCCGTACCGTCCAGGCCTTCGTACTTCTTCGGGACTTTGTCGAGATTGATGTCCAGGCCGTCCGTCAATTCACCGATAGCGACGGAGACACCGCCGGCACCGAAGTCGTTGCAGCGTTTGATGAGGACCGTAACTTCATGGCGGCGGAAGAGGCGCTGGATCTTGCGTTCCGTCAGGGCATTGCCTTTCTGGACTTCGGCGCCGCATGTTTCCAGGGATTCGACGGTGTGCTTCTTGGACGAACCCGTAGCACCGCCGCAGCCGTCGCGGCCGGTCTTACCGCCGAGGAGGATGATGATATCGCCAGGAAGCGGTTCTTCACGGACGACATTATTGCGCGGTGCAGCGCCGAGGACAGCGCCGATTTCCATACGTTTGGCGATGAAGCCGGGGTTGTAATATTCCTTGACTTCGCCCGTAGCCAGGCCGATCTGGTTGCCATAGGAGCTGTAGCCCTTGGCAGCGCCTGTCGTCAGTTTGCGCTGAGGCAGTTTGCCGACGAGCGTATCTTTGACCGACTGGCGCGGGTCGCCGGCACCGGTGACGCGCATAGCCTGATAGACATAGGAACGGCCGCTCAAGGGATCGCGGATACAGCCGCCCAGGCAGGTAGCCGCACCGCCGAACGGTTCGATTTCCGTCGGGTGGTTATGAGTTTCATTTTTGAAGAGGAGGAGCCATTCTTCTTCGACGCCATCGACATCGACAGGGATGATGATGGTGCAGGCGTTGATTTCTTCCGATTCGTCGAGATTGTCGAGCTTGCCGGCCGCTTTCAGTTCTTTGACGGCAATGGTCGCCATATCCATGAGGGTCTGCGGTTTCTTTCGGTTCAAGTTTTCCCGGGTCGTCTTATACGATTCATAAGCGCGCTGGATAGGCGCCGTAAAGGTGCCATCTTCAAAGGAAACATCAGTGAGTTCGGTCATGAACGTCGTGTGACGGCAGTGGTCCGACCAGTACGTATCGATGACGCGGATTTCTGTAACCGTCGGATTGCGTTTTTCTTCATCCCGGAAGTAGGCCTGGACGAATTTCAAATCGTCGAAGCTCATAGCCAGGCCCATGTGCGCCGACAATTCTTTCAGAGCAGCGTCGTCCATGGCGTCAAAACCGTCGATGACGAGAACGTCAGCCGGTTTTTCCCAAGGCATTTCCAGCGTCGAAACGGGATCCAGCGAAGCTTCGCGGGCTTCGACGGGGTTGATGCAATAATGTTTGATTGCAGCGACGTCATCAGCGGATAAGTTGCCCGACAGGACGAGGACCTGTGCCGTGCGGACGAGGCTGTCGTTCTTCATGGTCAGCATCTGCAGGCACTGCATAGCCGAATCGGCGCGCTGATCATACTGGCCAGGCAGATATTCAACGGCCAGGACCGTATCGTCCTTGCCAGCCGGTAATTCATCGTATACGGCATCGACAGGCGGTTCAGAGAAAATCATATTTTTAGCCGCTTCAAAAGCCGCATCATCGAGACCGGATACGTCATAGCGATGGAAAATGTGAATATCGGTCAACCCTTTAATCAACAGGTTTTCCTGTAAATCAGTGAGCAATCGTTTTGCTTCATCAGCAAAAACACCTTTCTTGGCAACATACAAACGTCGGATAGACTGCATGTCATGACCTCCCTCAAAGATAGATAACTTATCATTAGACAACCTTAGTATACCTGTTTTAAAACCATAAGTAAACTTAGAATTTTATTGACTTGCCTATAAAATCGTATTAGACTAGTACTATTATAGTAGACAAATTTTACCATTTTTCATCACAGGGAGGACATGGAAGTAATGGAAGAATTGAAACAGCGAATTTTACAGGATGGCCTGGTCATCGACAACCGAATTTTAAAGATTGATAACTTTTTGAACCAGCAAATCGATACGGCCCTCATCAATCACGTCGGTCAGGAGTTCGCCCGCCGTTTCAAAGACGTACACATCGACCGCATCGTCACTATCGAATCTTCGGGCATCGCTGTGGCTTATGCCGCTTCCCTGGCCCTGAACAACCTGCCCATCGTCTTTGCCCGCAAGAAAAAATCCCTGCTCACCAAAGGGGAACAGTATACGGCTAAGATTTATTCGTACACCAAAGAAGAAGAATACACGGCTACGATCAGCAAGGCCTATCTCCACGCCGGCGAATCGGTCCTCATCATCGATGATTTCCTGGCCAGCGGCGCAGCGGCTGTCGGCCTGACGGACATCGTCGCTCAAGCCGGTTGTACCGTCGCCGGCATCGGCATCGTCGTCGAAAAGACCTTCCAAAGCGGCCGCAAGACCTTGGAAGACGCCGGCCTCCGCGTCGAATCCCTGGCCCGCATCGCCCGTTTCGAAAATAATAAACCCGTCTTCGTCGAGTAAGGAGGACATGATGCGCGCTCAATTTTTTGACGGCTTTGATTTCGCCACATATAAATTCAGCATCGTCGCCATCGAAGACGTAGACGAATTTTTTAATATCGAAGAATTTGGCCTTCACCCCATCATGTACAATGAAGCCTGCCTGCGCGGTTATACAGCGATTTTCGGTTTCAACGATGAAAAGATGCTGACTCTCCATAAATTACTGACCAACAACAACGGCATGGAACCACCGGCCATCGACGGCATCCATCCCGTCCCCTTCCATTCGCCAGCAGGGGATCTGAAATATGAGCTCAATCACGTCATGGACTATAGCGGCTCCATCCTCATCGCCAACAGTTTCATCGATAAATATTTCGTCCCCTTCGGCTTCCAGCTCCCTCATGCCTTCCGGAAAGTCTATGAGCTGACCTTCGACAAGGGCTTGTTCGTCAAAGTCCAGGACCATTCCCAAGAAGCACAAGAACTGCGCATCGAATACGAAGAACCGTTGACTTCCAAGAAGAAAATGCAGATTAAATGGGGGAATCTGACACATAAATCGGAAGAATACGGGTTCGACGACGAAACGATTGCGCAGTACATGGACCTCAGTTACGATACGAAATATTTATTTGAGCACCTTTGAAACATAAAATTCACGGACAGCCGGCCATTGGTTCTGCAAGATGAGACCATGGCCGGTTGCGACTGTCTGGATCGGCATGGCGGCGATATCGGCGATGATGGCCTTATCTTCAGTCGAAGCCGGTGCAAAAACCTTTTCAAAATACGGTTCTGCTCCTTTGAGAATGGCTTCTTTCGTATAGCCTTCGTCGACAGGCGTTTCTCCTGCCAAATACTGGCCGAAGAGGTCGTTCGAGAAGAGGATGCCTTCCGAAGCCAGCCAGGTGACCATATTGTCCGGCCAGTGGAGGCCCGGCGTGTGGATGAACTGGAACGTATAGTCGCCTAAGGTCAGGCTTTCACCGTGCTGGACGACGCGGAAATCAGCTGACGGATATTTTTCCTGGAGGCGTTCTTTCGTAGCCGGCGTGCAGTATACGGGCAGGTTGGGGTGACGGTCCAAGACGGCCTGCAGGGCGCCGCTGTGATCTTCTTCAGAGTGGTTGAGGATCAGGGCATCGATCTGGCTGACAGGCAGGACGCTTTCGATATCCTGGATATAGGCTTCGGCGGCTCTGTCGGGAACCGTATCGATGAGGATATTCTGTTTGCCCCGAAGCAGGTAAGATAAGAAAGAAATAGAAATCTTCGGCTTGTTGATGGTCTTGCCAAAGACAAAGATGTGTGGATTCAACGAGTATTTCATAATGAAGACCTCCCGATATGCTCATGTTTTTTCTGGGGAATGTAATAACACTTGTAGATTTCACAGGCATCCATACAGCGGTTACAGCGCAGGCACTTGCTCATATCGACGCGGGGCCGCCGGACACCGTCGGCACAAAGCTCCATGGATAAAGCATGATAAGGACAGATGCTGACACAGCAGCCGCAGCCTTCACATTCTTTCCGATTAAAATAATCAGGTGTAATCAGTTGATCAATATGCGTTTTTTCCATCGTACTCCCCCCTTTGTTCCCCTATACTATAGCAAAAATATCCGAATAAAACTGTTGCAAAAACAACAAAACGGCTTGTCGCATATGCGACAAGCCGTTTTAAGTGGCTAGGGGAGATCGGAAGAGCACACGTCTGAACTCCAGTC
>ERZ810362.98-NODE-98-length-55062-cov-11.377_pt1 | contig 55062 bp, 29 predicted proteins | sample MGYA00520272_ERZ810362 | MGnify/ENA primary metagenome ERZ810362 (study PRJEB31588, sample SAMN03401203) | human gut metagenome | study: EMG produced TPA metagenomics assembly of the PRJNA231909 data set (A prospective, longitudinal analysis of the... | reverse complement strand
CGATAAAGTAAAGACGAACGGTCTCCGTATCGTGTTTGATAGTGCAAGAACTTGTCCATGCATCAGCAACATAGCAGAATACTGACTTTTCATTAACTCTCAACTGTTCATTCGTGTCCGTGATGCCACTTGCTTGACATTGCGGACACTTTTTCTTTTATGGTAGCTATGAAGAGGAAATTGATAATTATAGCAGTTTTGGTTATCTCACTTGTTGCATCTTATATCTTATGTGAAACGAAACAAAATGATGCCGATATTGATCCTGTTAAAGTCGAAGAATATACGGCAGTCTTAGAAAACAGTGTTGACTTGGATTCCATTGCAGGAACATATTGCGGTGTATTACCATCAAATGTAGAAACAAAACTCACGTTAAATGCTTATGGCACCTATTTGTTGGCACGGATATTCAAAGAAAAGCAGAACGAACAGGAAAAGTGCGGTTCCGCATACGGTGGTGTGGGAGGTCGGTAAATGTGAAAATAGGAGGCAAATGCCTTTTATAATTAGCATTTACCTCCTACCCGATTTTTGAAGTCTACACTAAAATAACAATTTGATTGCTTTTAGTTTTTATATTTTTGTATGAGACCTATTATGATTACGATTGAAATTATAAATATGATAGCATATAATCGATTCGTGAAATCATTTTTATAATTGAAAATTTCATCATTTTTATTCTTAGGACATTTTATGCCATGTAATAATCTCTGAAAATCCACATCACGCCTTTTGATTATTTTATAAAACAAAAATCTCAAAGAAACGCCAAGATATAGTATCAAAAGATTTCTCAACAATAATTCTTTCATACTTTTATTCTTTATCTTCTGGTTTCAAAAAGTCTATAGCATCAAACATGACCTCTCCCGAACCGACAGTACTATTAATTTCATCAATTCCGGAATTAATTCCTCTATTTATAGTTCCTCGTGTGGATGGTTTAAGCCTACTTAATGTCCCCTTAAATGTTTTGGAAAACTGTGCAGCATTCATTTTTTTTAGGACACTTAACCCTTTTTCGGCTTTCGAGAATGGTATGAAATCTGAAATTACCCCAGGAATAGCATCTATTTGGTTGTAATTTGGCGTTCCATCCAAATTGCCAAAATTAGCACCTGTAAAAGGATTTTTCCATTCTTCCCTTTCTAACAATCCAAAGTCAAAAGCTTGGAAACAAACATACCAATCATTCAAAGTACCATAGGCTAATTGGACGAAGAAATTATCAGATGCTGACATTTTCTCCCAAAAAGATAATTCACGAGAAGACAGATACTGATTATTATTAATGACAGTGCTTCCTGCTGGAGTTGTGAATTGTCCTGCAATGTATTCGCCTGTGTAACTATCTTTTACATGACCTCCAACTTCCAAATCATAAGAATATGCTCCACTCTTTGCAAATAGAGTTCCCGCTGCAAATAAGTATTTGGTTTCTTTTCCATACTTATTAGTTGCATCTTCTTGACTTGTAACTGAAGGATCATAGAAATATTTTTTATCTGTTCTAAGCCAATCGTTACCATTTGGGTCATTTAAAATAATAGGATTATTCCCAACATAGCAATAAGAAGAAAATTCAGCATACTTTTCTTCTGAATTATCAGTACTAATCCACAAACTAATCCTTGGGTCATAGTATCTCGCCCCATAGTAATACAATCCCGTCTCTTCGTCGAATTCCTTCGCATTGAAAAGATAAGGCGTATTCCAAATGTTATTGCGCTCCTCAACGAACACTTCACCAAAAGGAACATACTCGATATGCTGCACCACCTCGCCATCAAGGTTGGTGATGTAACTACTGCTACCCAAATGGTCTGGGTGGTAGTAGAACTGCATCTTCTCGTATGTATCGCCTTCTTGGAAGTTGTTCTTTGCAGCTCTCGCTAAAGCTCGTGTCTGAGCTGCCTCCAAGCTGCCGTCATTGCAGCAGAAGCCCTTGCCATCGACATAATCGTTGTTGTCCTCGCCATTGTACGGTACTGCAAAGGTTGCATAATTATCCTTGATAACCTGCAACTGCTGGACATATTTTTGCTTATAGTCAACAGAAAGTCCATCAGTCTCGCTACCTGCATACTGGATGCGGCGTGGATCTGAGCCGTAAGAGGCGAAGTCACCAATCTTGGAAACGACACGCAGACTACCGATATAGATATGCTTGGTGTAACGTCCGCCTTGGTTGGCAACGAGGTAAGGAGATACATATAGTGAGAACTTGGCAGTGTTCGTGCGACCTCCTGCAAACTCTGAGTTCACATAAACTTGGTCACTCTCACCTGATGTCTTCACCGTACGCTCACCATCAGCATCATACCAATAGTTGGTCACAAAGCCATTGTCGTCGGAAGCAAGGAGACGGTTCTCCTCATCCCATTTAAGCTTGCGCTCTGCGGTCTTCTCGTCAGCCATGCCATCCTTCTTTGTACGGCTTGTGTTGACATAAACAAGATTACCGTTGGCATCATACTCATAAGCATGATTGTTGTTCACATTCTCGCTTTCTGAAGGCGTCTCCTCCGTGCGGTAGTTAACATCCTTCACATTTGCGAGTTGGAACTTCTTGCCTGTCTCTGTTCCATAGGTGTATGACAAATCATAACCTGCATTCAATGTGCCATTGAACTGCACATTGTTCTGCGTGAGAATCTGACGCTTCGATGTGATACGGTGCATATTGTCGTAACCCATCGCAAGAGTGTAGCTTGCGGTCTTGTTGTCAGCACCAGTATATGTACCTGTTGCGCTGACAAGACGGTAGAGTGCATCGTATGTATAGGTATGCGCCATCTGTCCGCCAGCCTTGCCACTCTGTGGGACTGACGCACCGTTTACCACGCTGAGCACATTGCTCACCGCATCGTAAGTGTAAGCGTTATCCATAATGGTGTTGCCACCACTGTTCACGGTGAGGTTCTGCAATCTGCGACGCTGTGGGTCGTAGGTGTAGAAGGTCTCAGCACCGTTGCAATACTTCAAGTATGTGCGCTGCTCAAACTTGTCATAGCCGATCTTGCTCACATAATCGTAACCGTATGACTTGTAGCCATGAACCTTTTCAAGCTGACCACCGAGATTGTAAGAGTAAGTAATCTTCTCCTCATCAGGATAGATCATCTCCAACAGGCGGTTGTGGCTGTCGTAAGTCCATTGCGTCACGTAGGTTGCTATCGCCTGGTTAGGCACAATCATCGTGCGGCGGGTCTTTGTCACCTCGCCCATCTTGCCATAGAAGTATTCGATGGCACCTGTTCCATCCTCACGGAGCATCAAGCGACCGATACGGTTCTGAGAGGCGTTGCGGCCACCGTAGTAATACTTCACGTTGTTCTCCGGGTGGTCTGGGTAGTTGATACCCGTCAGACGCTGATAGTCGTAATCGTAGGTGATGAACTTGCCTTCCTTTGCAAGGTTGGCAGTCTGCTTGGTCAGCACATTGCCGAGAGCATCATAAGTGAAACTTGTGATGCCGCTTGCAGGATGGTTCACCTCGGTACGGCGGTCACCCATGTCGTAAGTAGAGGTCGTCACATTGCCCTCCGTGTCGGTAACACGAACAAGACGCTGTATGCCGTCATACTTAAACGATGTGGTAATCTCACCGTCAGGTCCGCTCTTCTGGATGGTCTTTAAGGTCTTGCCACTGCCATTGGTATGGGTAGCCTGCACATTATGGAGTGCGTCTGTTACGGTTGTAACAAGTGCATGACTGCCGTTGTCAACAGTATATGCCGTAGTTGTCGTAGAGTTGTCCGGCAATGTCACTGAGGTAGCACGGTCGAGCACGTCATAAACAGTAACCGTTGGAGATACATTGTCAAATGACTTGTTGAACGTTGATTTCGATCCTGTTCCTTCCGTTGTAGGATAGAATGCCTTTGCCACACGTCCGAAAGCATCATACACGTTTCTTCCGCTGACTATCATCACGTTCTCGTCCTTGGCAGAGTTTCCCTTGGATGCACTTGTCACAACACCGTCCTTCTTCACCTGCACGGATCTTCCGAAACCGTCAACGAATGTAACAGTTTCCAAGTCGTCGTTAGGGTGCTGGATGTCGTAGTGCTTGGTCACGGCGTATGCAGGAGCGGTAATGCCACTCTCATTGAATGTAGCCAAAGGCTGATATTCAAAGGCGATGGCATAAGGCACACCCGTAGCCAACTCGTTAGGACCACGCACGCCAGTAATGCGACCGAGGTCGTCAACATCAGTCTCATAGTAGAAGTTGTTGAGGTCACGATGCTCCTTGGCGATACCATAACGATAGTCAAAATTGCCTTGCTCGCTGCGGTAGCCCCACGCATCGTCAATACGCTCAACATACATGTTCATCTCAGGCTCATAGCGGTACTTGTACCACATACGCTGTCCCTTGCCGTTGGCAGGGAGAGTCTTCTGGATGATGTTGCCGTAAGAGTCGTACTTGTAATCGGTAACTGCCGCACCGTCATTCAACTGCTGTGTAATCTGCGTGATGTGGTTGGCGTAGTTGGTATTATACTTCGCCGTCACGTGGTGATAGAGTGAGCCGTCACCGCCTGTAACAGTCACATCAACTGGAAGTCCGAAGATGTGCTTCGCTGCATTGTCCGTATATTTGATGGCGGTTGCATAATCGAACTTGCCGTTTCCGTCTTCACCAAGGCTTCCCTTGTCGCTGTACTTGTAGGACTTCAACTCACCATGATAGCCATTGAGGTAATACTCGTTCCAAGCCTCGGATGTAATGGTACCGTTGGCAGCACCCTCATACTGCAAGCTGGCGGTATAGCGGAGAGGAACGAATGCAGAGGCACGGTCGCTCCAGAGGTTCACGTCACGCTTGGCAAAGGTGTACTTGTCACCCTCGGCTGTCATATAGTAACTGTCGTAGCGATTCTTTGTCTCCGTGTATTTGTTGCCGTTGGCATCCTCCACGAAAGTGGCGGTAACATTGCCCTGCGTGTAGTAGTTGGCAACATCGTAGTTCTCAACAGACTGTCTATAAACAGAATTGCCATTCTCCGTGTCAAGGTTCTTGGTGATGACCTCACCGAAACCGAGGAACTCACGTTCATGGCGGTCCCGCTTGCCGTCCTTGTACTCAAAGGCGGTTGTCATGACAGGACCATCGTCATGGATACCATCATCAACGGTAAGGGCAGACATTACCCACTTGCCACCAGGAAGTCCGTAGGTAGGAGTGGTATGCGCATAGTCAAGCGTGAAAGTACCGCCCAAGGAGTTGGTGACTGACTTCAACATATTTGTTCTGCCAATGGCAGAGCGTGTAACCTTCAACTCGCTTTCCTTCTCAGACTCAACGATGTCAAGATAGCCGTCACCGTCCACATCCTGCAAGGAGTATGTAGGGCGGTTGATGCTGTGGGAGGTGGAAGCGCCAGGGTTGGTTGAAATCTTTACAGTCAATAAATTGAATGTTACTGTGAAAGCTGCATTTACAGATTCTGCTGTTGATGCTGATTCACTAAGTGCATTCGCTCCCTTCCAACTGATAGGCTCATCAAAGCCGTTACCAGTGTTGAGGGCAACAGTGATACCATTTCCGTTCTTCCATACCTTGTCTGGAAGACCATCGGAGTTGATGTCGATAAGATTGTATTCCTCCTCATTTTCAGAGGTAACGATGCCAAAGCCTGCGGAGAAACTGCCGGAGGCCTTGTTGATACCAGTTCCAACACCAAGATTATACGAAAGACTCTTGCCGCTTTGGATGCGGTCAAGTTCCCAGTCAATAGGCTCGGTAAAGGCATAGCCAAGATTTAATCTCACCTTCTTGTCGGAAAGAATCTTGTCAGGTAGTCCATCGCCATTAATATCTATGAACGATTCTACAGCTTCATCCGTATTCTTCGGCGCACTGCCGGAAATGGAGAATTGAGCCAACCATGAACTCTGTTGGTTCTGTGCGGAAGACTTGCTTCCGGAGATAAGTTTTGTAATATCGGACACAGAAGCTACTGGATTGCCACCATATCCCCATGCCTCAGAAGCATTGTCAGAGTTATTAGCTCCGATACCCTTGTAGATTTCTCCACTTAATCCACCTTGTGAATTGGTGTATTGGATAGTACCACCAGCAATGATGTCAGGGAATCCGTCACCGTTCATATCCATCATGGCAACTTCCGTCTTGGAACTGCCATTTGCATTGTTATGGGTAATGCCACGTGCACCACCTTGCACAACGGTACTCTTGCTTGATACCACTTGGCTTACAGCTGCCGCACCAGTACCCTGCAAATATTCACCTGCAAGTCCTGACACTTCAGCATTATTATCCAATGGATTGGTAAGGAGTACATCCTGTTCTGTCAATCGGGCTGTGCTTGCCTCGGTTGCAGTAAGATAGATGTCCTGTCGCTGACCGACCCACTTGTCCATGGAAGTCTGGTCTGTACCCAATGGAGTGAATGCCATTGTGAGAGGGTCAACCTTGTCGTTCTCGTTTTCCGGCAATTTCAGCAATGACTCGTCAATAGGCTTTGCATATCTGCCCTCTGCCGAGTTATAAACAAAACCTCCCCAGCCACGGTAAAGCATACCGAAGCCAAGATTGTCATTCTCTGCATAGAATCCAGCAAGCACATTCTCTGTTACGAGACCTGCCGCATCTTTCAGGATGGAAACAGAGGCTGAAGTAACAGTTTCATTAGAGATTGCTGCCGGATAGCTGTATTCAAACCAGATGTTCTTTCCTGCAGTAGTTGCAAATCGCAGAGTATCGGCTTTCAAGATGCCATTCTCGATATTGAAAGACTTCTTGCCGATGAGTGCATCCTCTGTCTTGGCGGTCAAAGTAACCTGGCCATTGATGGAATTGTCAGAAAGGGTAAGCACTGGCGACACAACCATAATTGTATCAGTCGCAGTTGTCAAGTATGGCTTGCCCTCTGCCAAGGCATTTGCAAATGTCTTGTAGTGTGCAGGAACGGCTATCGTCTGTTCTATATTGGCAGAGTCCTTGTAAGTCACGGAAGCTTGCCAACCGATGCTCTTCCAATCTACATTTGAGGTTGAGGAAATCTCAAAGCTGAAGTTTGTCAGTTTTTCAGTATTCTCCAGACTGATGTTGAGAGAATCACCATTGAAAGCCTCACCAGCCTTCAATGTACGAGCAAAGACAGTCTTCTCGATATAGTTAGGGTTGTCGTTTCCGTCACTGTCTTTCTTTTCATTGCTGCCGATGATGCTGAGAACAACATCGTCGGTTGTTACAGGCTTGTGGAAGGCACTGTGAACTTCAACGCTTGATCCATTCTCCACATTAGCGGAGGTGTTCACATCGTAGATGGCACCATCCTCAGGTTTGTACTCTGTTGAAGAAAGCCCGTTAGGCAAGATATTTGACTCGCCAGCGTAAGTAATGGCAGGTGACCAATTCACCTTATCAAATGAGCCGTTGCTTGTTTCCTCGGAACCCGACTGCACACGGAAATAGATTCTGTCACCACGCTTGACGGCAACAGAAGAGACTGCAGCGGCATAAGAACTGCCGTCGCCCTTTGCAATAGTCTTGTTCCAAAGCTCATTGCCACCCTTTTGAATAGCAACCCTCACACCATCAGCTTTCTGGTATTCGTCAGCGTCATAGTCACCAGTCGGAGCGACAAGGCTCACTTGCCCTGCCACGCTGACAGTTCCGTCCTTAGGAGCCTGCCATACACGCACGATGTCCTCCATCGGCGAGTTCTTGATGGCTTCCGCCTGCTCGTCCTTACTGACCTCCATGACAGAAGTGTCAACCTTGCCACCATAGATGATAGGGCTTGGTGTGTCAGCACTGCTCAATGTAAACGTAGGCACGGCATTGCCTGATCCGTCAAACTCCAAATGGTTGAAATATACCTTTCCATTGGAAACGAGGTCAACAAGTCCGTCACCGTTGATGTCGCTGAAATACTGAGTGGTCTTTGTTTTAGTGGTTGACTTGTCCGTTCCGACAACGGCAGTCAGGACATTCCAGCCGACAACGGCATTCGCACCGAAAGTGTTGGTAGAACTTTTGGTTGTCGAGAAGTTACTGATGCCCTTTACCTTGACAGGCTCACCATATACTACTTCTCCGTTGTCTGTCTTAATCTGTGGACGATAATATACAGAACCACCAGACTTGTACACCTTGTCAGGAAGTCCGTCACCGTTCAAGTCAACGAGTGCAGAAAGTCCCTTGCTTGTGTCGCTTGAATAGCTGTAAGAGCCACCCACAGTATTGCCTTTCCAAGGACTTCCGTCCACGACACCCACACCTGCATAGAACGAACCGCTTACAGAAGAACTTGTCGTACCGCCAAGTGCAGTTGGCTTGTCGCTGAAACGCTTGCTGACAGTCTTTAAAGGATTGACGAAACCAGCGTCAAGTCCGTCATCGTGCGTGTTCCATTTCTCGGAATCGTCCTTGAACGGAACATATCCCTTTTCAGCCTGGACATCATCATAATAGTCGAAGTTCTGGAAAGCCACTTCCTTTCCTGTGTTGTCATACAGTCTGACACCTGTGAGCATTTCCTTGTGGAATGCACCTTCCTTGTAGTCAAAGGCATAGCTGCGCAATGTCTCGCCCTGGAAATTCACGGTCACTTTCTCCAACAGCTTGTTGGAGGAGGCGAGGAATCCATAGCGGGCATTGTTGGTCTTTACCTGCTTTACCTTGTTGCCATCAAAGAGTACAACGGTGTGCGGTTCCTGTCCTGCATTACCTGCGTGAACCTCCTTCAGATATGCAGCCTTGGCCTTCAAGCCGCCACGCACATCCTCATCCACGATGTCATACACATATTCTATATAGTCACCGTGGAGTTCCTCGACACGTTTCAGCTTCCATTCGGCAATCACCTCACGGGTACTGCCCGAAGCATCGGTGACATTGCCCTTTACAACAGCTCCGTCACCACCATAGATGTACTTGACACCCTGCTTGTCTGTAACCTCCCAATAATAGTTGGCAGGACTGTCACCCTTGCGGATGATACGGCTGAAATCACCGCCTTGGCGGGTGTAGAACTGGCGGTCAGCCTTTCTGTTCATCTTCTCGCCACGGTGTGCGACTCCCATCTGTCCGTTGTCATCCATGGTGGAGAGCATTGAACCGGACAAAAGATAAGTCTCCGTCTCTTTTGACTGGTCATAACGAGGCACGCCCCACCGGGTGTCAAGCGTTATGCTTGGCACGCTGACGTTCCAACCCTCGCCAAGCCAACCGCTACCGCCCTCGCTGCTGTACTGCAAGCCAAGGCTTGGCTGCATACCGTTTCGTGCTGGCGGCATCTCGAACGGATACTGCAGGTTGGCAGAGCCACGGTTGTTTGCGCTTGGAGGCGCAATGACATTTATCTTCGCCGTCGGGTCAGCCGCCTTGAGGTCGTTCATCATCGTCGGGGCAAAGCCTTCGGTCTGCGGTGACTCCGGGGCCTGTATCACGCCGTTGATCATGTCGGTGAAGTGGGTCGTCTTTGAAACGACACACTCTTCCTTCTTGTCCACACGCACACGCTCCAACGCAACCCAATGCTTCTCGGCCGGGTCGTAGTAATAGGTACGGATGTCGTCCTCGGTATAGCCGCTTGGTATTCTCGTGCGGTCATACTTTATCTTGACAGTCGCGCCCTCGCCTGTGAAGTGTGTTCCGTGAGGGAGAAAACGGTAGCCATGTCCTCCTGCCGTGACATTAGTCATGGCAAAGTCAAGTTCAGGAACATTCTCCTCTCCGATAGAGTTCACGGAAAGGCTTCTGTTCCGAATGAGGTCTTTCTGAAGAACGACCAGTTTGCTACCTCCTACGGAGATACTGTCAGAGACACCCTTCTTGAAGAGTTTTCTCACGGCTGTCCCGTCCTTTGCCGAAAGGGACAGTGTGGCGGCAAGCAGTAAAACCAATGCCCACGCCACCTTCTGTATATAATTCTTCATGCGTATCTTCCTTTAAGTTACTTTACTGAGATTTTCCTTGTATGCTCCCCATTCTCGGAGATTGCCTTCACGACATACACACCCGATGCGGGAACCTTGAAGTCGGCTTGCTTGACGCTTTCGCCTGTCATTTGGCGTGACACTACCAGTTTGCCTGATACGTCAAACACCATCAATGTGGCTGCAGAAGGCTTGTCCTGTGTGAGTTTAGCCTCGTAGATGCCTGTCGTAGAACCGTTGCCCTTGACAGTGAAATTCTCGTCTTCTCCCGAAATGAAGGAGTTGTCATCCTGTCTGTCCGAGCTGCCCACATGGTTCTCCCTTGCCTGTGTTCCGTTAGGCATACTTGCATCACACTCGCTGCCGACATAGACGGTCATCGTTGTCGTACACTTCTTGGGTGTTTCTATCTGCACGTTGCCCCTTGTGGTGAATGAGGTTACAGGCGTACCGTTTACGGTAAGGTCTGTGATATGTGTCTCGCCCTTTCCGTACTTGATGCAGAACCGCCATGCACGAAGTGACCAGACATATTCATGATGCACGGTCTGTCCGTTCAACTTGTATGTGACCTGCATATTGCGGACTGTAACACTGAGCACATCGCCCGGCTTGATGGTGACATATTTGGTTAGGCTTGTATATCCACCGGTTATGATATGCGCCTTGTCGCCCCGCACGTCGAAGCCATATTGGGTGATCTCGTCCGTGAGGCTTGGCTCCAATCCCACACGGTAGTTTGATTTTGTATCGTTCACCGTCCATGAGATGTCGCCAGACAGATACGTCCTGGTGTCATGCGAGTATGAGGTGTAGAGTGCGTTGCCAGTGGCATAAATCTCGTTGCCTCCACCTTGTGATACGGACAGCGCATAGGTGCCGGGGGCAAGATTCGTGATTCTATGCGTGTCACCGAAGAATGTTCCTCTGGCAATGGTTTCTCCTTTTACTTTTCCTGCAACGGTGTCAACGCTGAGCACATAGGAATAGACAGGTGTACCGATGTTGATGCCGATGTCGATATACCCGTCATTGCGTGGAACTCCATTCTCGCAACTTGACGGCGTAGGAGTGGCATCATAGGAAATGCCGTCATAATAGGCGAATGTGAACACATCGCTTCCGCTTCCGTCTGCATCCCATAGGATATTGCGGAATATGGTCTTGCCCCTTGTCATATCAGGCTTGGAGCATCTTATGTTACTGTTGCTGTTGATGTCGAAATCACCTTCACCGCTTGGGTCTATGAGCATGACGGTACGCTTGCGGCAATAGTCTGAGAATTCCCTGTCCGGTGTGAGGTCATAGCTCAACTCTGCCATATAACCGACATCATCTATTCCTCCTGTTCTCAAGCCTGCCATATTCAAGGCGGACTCTGCTCCTTCCGTTCGGATAATGCCCATATTTGTGTCTGTGTCAGTTGCATCCGAAAGGGATATGGTTCTTGTAGCACTTCCTGTTCCGTCAACACGCAGATAGATGTTTTTGCCTTCCTTGCGGATGGAAATGTCCGTTCCGTCAACATCCGTGGCGATGTATGAATTTGAGACCGCCCCGTTGATGATTGGATAAACAACTCCAGCATTGGTGAACCGGAATCCATACTTGCATGTGCTGCCACCGATGCTTCCGAAGCCAACGTCAAAAGTCGGGTGACTTGTCGGACAGGTGAACTCAAAAGCACCGCCACCTCCAACAAGGGCTGGGGTCGTGGCATAAGCTCCGGAAGCGGCTTTCTCTTGGATGATATTGTCAGTAAAGCCATTCCTTGACACTTCAAATCCTTGCGCAGTCCATCTTGCCACTGTACTGTCGGGCTTTGACGGCACGTTGGTCTTGACCATCCATGTACGTTTCATGACATGCCACAGGGAATCTGTAGGTGAGGTATATGTTGCAAGTGCCACATCATCGTCGCCCCAGAAAGTAAAGCCTCTGTCCGGCATCGGATTGCCGTTTTCACGTCCCATGACAAGCAGACGGGAAGCGGATGAAGGGTCGTATGGATTTGCGTCATGATAAGTTCCGTTCTCCTTCAAGGCCGCATACACCGGACTTTCCTCATATGATGTTGCGGAAAGCGGTTGGGAGAGACTTCCTGCCGTGTCGGTTCCAACAGCTGTGACCCTATGGTGGTAGGCTTGGTTCTCCGCCATATCCCAAGTCAGGTTTCCGTCGCTGTCAAGATACGAGCCTTTGAGGGTGATGCCGTACTTTACCGCCAGATAGCTCTCCACTTTTCTGCGCTCATCGGGTGTAAGCATCCTGCTGAAAACAATAAGCTCAGGGGCATATCCACGGATGGAAGCATTACCGAAGAGCGAGGTCGGGAAATCCGTACCGAAACTGCCAGAGGTGGAAGGGGTTCCGATGAATAATGTGGTATTGGAGTTGTCTCCCCACAATGTTGTTGAAGGATTGCTTACCTTGAAGTAGGACACAACTCGCAGAGCGCTTTCCTTAAAACCGTTCTCGGACAAAGAATCACTTGATTGATAAAGCAGGTCTTCACCCGATGCTGAACCATAGTCCAGTGGTTCAACACCTCTACCCCTTACGGCTTTGTCCTTGCTCAGAATGGCTCCGTCGCCCTTGCGGCCATCAAGGGCATAAAGCACCATGTCTTTGCCAATGGTCGCCATTTCGGGGGCAAAGACACCAATGACGGTAGCCTGCGAGAGGTTGCCGTGTTTGAGTTTGGCACTCAGACTACGAAATCCGTCTGCGAGCCAGAGACTCGGATTGAAGTTGAAGTAATGGACTGAACTGTTCGGAAGAGTAAGTTCAGACTTGACGCCACGGCTGTCCAATAGCATCAGCCGTATGGAATCCCCAGAGAAATCCTGCCAACGGTAATAACCTTGCAGGTCTGAGTTCAAAGGCGCAGTCTTGAACCACAGTTCGCTTCCGCTGACTCCTCCGGGCGTTTGTGCGAAACTGCCGAGAGCGAAGCCTAACAGTAACAAAGAAGTAAACTTTCTCATGCGCTGTCAATTTGGAGTGTTTGAAAAATATAAAAACGTATGTCTCTGCCGCACAGGGAGAGACCAGTGAGAGAGAACGGACTGTTACTACGGAGAAGAATTGTGGTATAGGCTTGCTCCGTAAAGTCCTATTGTCACGTGGCAGGCCAATAGGCTTTACCACCAAAATAATGCTGCAAATATACAAAAATAATCTTAATAAACGAATATAATCTTTAAGAAATTTGCTGATTTGGTGTTTTTTTCTTATGATTTCGGTCGATTTTGCAGAAATCTTTTACATCTGTTGTATGTACTGGAGTTAGTTTGGTAAAAATACACAAATGGTCACGGCTTCAGTTTCTTATGTTAGAATGTAAATCATGGTTTGAAACTGTACACACTCGGAGTACAAATGAAAACACTATATGCTTTTGTCGGAAAGGTATATATAAGCTGATGGTAGAGTCGTCATCAACAACAATGGCCCTGATTTGATAAACTCAGCAGGAATACTTGCTATTCATTTTTTATGATGGGGTTATGTTTACAAGTTTGAGATTTCATGTAAAAAAGTCCTAATTTCCATATTTCTCTTCTTGTAAATTATGGGATATTAAGAAAAATATCGTATCTTTGTCCCCGAATTGAGGCGTTCTTTGCATATTGCAAAATACAGAAACGAGCAGAAGTCCGCTCGTTTCCATATTGTTACCTATATAATATAGGCAAACGCCCAACTTCTTGATTTTCAATCAAAGTACAATTTAGAGCGAGTTACATCCCTTAACTGTACAAAGATTTGAAACATAGGATTAGGCTGAGAGGGGAACACCGATACAAAATTATTGTTGAATTCTGTACGGTTAGTGCTGGGTTTCAACCCGAAGCTGATTGTTTTGAAAGTGCCTTCGGGCCGGGCTGAAAAATAATTCAGGTTGCTATGGATATTACTGATGTATATCCACATTGAATCAATGGCATCACTGAAAGCATCACCGTTTGTTTCAGACACTATGACGCTTAAGGCTGCTGAAGCATGTTTAAGATGTGCTTGCAGGTCATCTTTCCCTATATTTATATTTTGTGTTCCGTATACAAGGCTATGTATCGGGTAGTATACCGTATCTCCCGGTATTTTCCTTAATCCTAAACTGGTTGTATTCAGTTTTTTGCCTATAATTAGCGTGGGATCTGCCAGATAGGCATCACCTGCTGTACCAAAGTAATCGGGATATCCCCAATATATCACATTGTATGTACCTACAGGAAGCCTTAAAGGATATTTTTGGGATTTTCCTATTCCATTCGTGATTAAGTAATATGCTGGAAAAGGAACTTGTTTTCCCTTGGCTGTATAATTGCCTATATAAAAACTTCCATTCGTTTCACAAGGTAGTACTTCTAATGGACCATTGTAAGGATCTGTGCTACTTTGGCTCAGAGTGGCATATAGTGCCGGAGATACCAGATCTTCTGGTTGGGGAGTGACAATGTCACAATCCTCGTTTTTACCGCACGAAGCTAGCAGTGCCAGTAAAGGTAAAAATAAAAACTTTCTCATGTACATCTTTAGTTTAGGTTTGAATACTCCCTATAACAAGATATGGATGAGAAAGTTTGAATGGTATAGGAGAAAGTTATGCTTATACTTTCTCGGGAAAACTGGCTTTCAGGATCTCAAATGCCCGGACATAATCTTTTTCGAAGACTAGAACCTTTATTTCCATTCCCGGAATATAAGCCAAAACTTGGGCTGTATATTCTCCCTGCAACATGGATTCTATACCTTCATTTTTTAGAAGATCCTGTAACATGTGTGCGCGGACATCACTTTTGAAAGAAGTAAGAATAACTGTTTTCATACTCGTTCCTTCTGTATCAGTTGTTTCTTTTTTCGATTTACAGTTTTGCAGAATCCGGCGTGCCACTTCTCCCGTTACATCACCGTCCTCTCCGTATGCTGCGCCTCTCTCATTGAACCGGCGTACTATTTCTTCAATGGTATCATCGCCTATTCCTGCTTCATCCAAGCGAGTCTTAAGTCCTAAATTTCTAAAGAATTCTTCAGTTTTTTCTATGGTTAGCGATACCCGTACACTGGGAACTCCTGAAGTAACCCCCCAGATACGTTCGCCATATTGTAGTATTTTGTCACGTTTTTTATCGGCGAGTGTCCGTAGAGTTCCGGGAAATACGATTGCCAGGGTCTGGCCGTGTGTCATGCCATGTAGTGCGGTCAGCTCATGCCCTATCATGTGGGTGGCCCAGTTTTCGGATACTCCCATAGCAATAAAACCGTTCAAAGCCATAGTGGCGGACATCATAAATTCACTCATCAAGTGATAGTCCTGTTTGTTTTCTTTGATTTGCGGAGCGATTTGTACCAATGTACGAAGGATGCTTTCGCTCCAGCGGTCCATTAGATAAGATTCGTTTGTTTTGGTCATGTATTGTTCCATGACGTGTACAAAAGTGTCTGCCAGTCCGCAAGCTATCTGATAGTCGGGCAGTGAGAAAGTTACTGTCGGATCTAGGATAGAAAATACAGGATGGGAGGAGAAAAATGGATATTTTTCATGAGTTTCACGGCATGAAATTACAGCTCCGTTATTCATTTCTGAACCTGTGGCGGGAATGGTTAGCACAGTTCCTAAAGGAATCGTGTTTTGTGCACTGCCTTTTTTAACCAGTTCCCAAGCATCTCCGTTGTAGGGAATACCAGCGGAAATCAACTTGGTGCCGTCTATAACTGAGCCGCCACCTACTGCCAGCAGGAAGTCAATGTTTTTTTCTTTGCCTGATTCTATCGCCTTTTTCAAGGTAGATATATCGGGATTTGATTCTATTCCCCAAAACTCCGTGTAATCACGTCCTTCAAGGGCTTGGATTACTTGTTCATAGACTCCATTGGTTTTTACACTGCCACCTCCGAAAGTGATCATGATTCTCTTGTCGGCCGGTATCTGTTGGGACAATTGGGCAATCATGCCTTTGCCAAAGATGAGGCGTGTAGGATTGTGAAAGATAAAATTATCCATAACTAATTGGGGTTTTCTTGGTTAATACTGAGTAAAGATAATGCTTTTTTCCTATCTTTGAGAAAAAATTTAGCTAATGAACGTAAAACTGGGAAAATACAACCAGCTGGAGGTTGTAAAAGAAGTAGATTTTGGTGTTTATTTAGATGGAGGCGATGACGGAGAGATTTTATTGCCTACGCGTTATGTACCCGAAGGCTGTAAGCCTGGCGACGTGCTGAATGTCTTTCTTTATCTTGACAATGAGGAAAGGCTGATAGCTACCACTTTGCAGCCGTTGGTGCAGGTGGACGAGTTTGCCTGTTTGGAAGTGGCATGGATTAATGAGTTTGGTGCGTTTTTGAATTGGGGATTGATGAAAGACCTTTTTGTACCTTTCCGTGAACAAAAGATGAAAATGCAGAAAGGGAGAAAGTATATAATACACGCACATATAGACGAAGATAGTTACCGCATTATGGCATCTGCTAAAGTGGAGCATTATCTTTCTAAAGAACATCCCGACTATCGGCTGGGACAGGAAGTGGATATCCTGATATGGCAGAAAACAGATTTGGGATTTAAGGCTATTGTGGAAAATAAGTTCAGTGGTTTGCTTTACGATAATGAGATTTTCCAACCTTTAGAAACCGGTATGAGGCTGAAGGCTTATGTAAAGCAGGTGCGTGAGGATGGTAAGATCGATTTGGTTCTGCAAAAGTTGGGCGCAAAGAAGGTGGATGATTTTTCGGAAGTGTTATTACAATATATTAAAGATCATGAAGGCTTCACTCCATTGAATGATAAAAGTGCTGCTGAGGATATCTATGATGCTTTTGGTGTCAGTAAGAAAACTTTCAAGAAAGCGGTGGGGGATTTATATAAAAAACGCCTGGTTGTTTTGGAAGCTGAGGGGATACGCCTCACTTAGTGGAGCTTTTCCCTACCGGATATAGGAAAAGCCCTATGAACTTATGGGGAAAATCAATTGTGGGGGAAAGCGATTTCCCCTATTTTTGTGCCATAGAACTAACAAACTAAAAACGGAACAGCTATGAAAAGATGGACTACATTACTGATAGTGATTTGTATGCTAGGTATAACTATTCCCGCAATGGGGGCCATGAGTATCAGCAAAATGAGACAGAACACTCGTTTCCTTACCGACCGTATGGCATATGAACTGAAACTCACTCCGCGGCAATACAATGATGTATATGAGGTGAATTATGATTTTATCAATAATGTCCGTTATCTGATGGATGATGTGGTAAGAGGCTATGATTATGCGTTGGAACGTTACTATGATTTTCTGGATGTGCGTAATGATGATCTTCGTTGGATACTTTCCAGTGCGCAATATCGTCGTTTTATGAGGGCTGAGCATTTCTACCGTCCCATTTATGCGCATGAGAACAAATGGCATTTCCGTATTTATCTGGTATATAATAATGTGAATTTTTTCTACTATGGCAAACCGCATCATTATGCTAGTTATTGCGGAGGGCATTATCGTACTCATTTCAATAATGTCAGTTATTATAAGACCCATTATCGTGACCATTACCGCCATGATGTGTACGATGGCCATTATCGTATCCGCCATGACAGAATGACGTATGATATGCACCGTCGTCGTGATTTCAATATAGCTGTTCGTCCTCCACAAAAGGAGCATCATCGCCCGGCCACTCCTCCTCAGACTCGTCCAAACAGACCTCAAATCCATCCTGACAGGCCGTCGGGTGATCATCGTCGTCCGTCTGTTCCACAGGCAAGGCCGGACAGACCGAAGAAGGATCAGAATAACAAGCATGATGGGCGCCCTTCACGACGTGGACAGAACTCACAGGTTGATAAAGACCGTCATGAAAATAGGCGTATTACTCCATCCGGCAGGGATGTGAGAAGAGGAAATGGTAAGAAAGAGAAAGATTCGGACCGTTCAGGAGGAAGCAATAAAAGTAATTCTAAGGAAAGAACAGCAGTGCGTATGCGTACGGTATAGTATGATTTGAAAAACAACGAAAACCGACGTAAATAAGAGTCCGAAACACAATGAATTGTCCGGAATTGTAAAGGTCGTTTTTATGATGATTCACCACAGGTCAACGCAGAATCTGATTATGAATAGACTGTGAAAATCTGTGGTGAATCTTAATAATTTATTCCAAAGTAAGAGGAACTCCTTTGTAGAAATCCAGAATCTTGGTACGGAACAGATAGTCATATTTTGCTTGAAGCATATCCGAAACGGCTTTCATCCAATTGGTACGTGCCTCATTGTATTCAGTAGCGTTGGCTTTACCATTGGCATATTTTTCGCTCATCAGACGGAAGGAAGCTTCAGAAGCATCCGTAGCTGTATTACTGCTTTTGTATTTGCTTTCGGCAGCTACTGCATTATAGTATGCTTGCTGTATTTCTTTGAAAAGAGCCTTTTTGCTTTCTTCCAACTTCCATGATAAAGCAGTGCGCTGGATGCGTGCGTTCTTTACTTTATTTCGTGTGTCAAAACGGTTGAACAACGGAATGCTGAGTGAGAATTGCAGGTATTTATTAAAATTTTGATGCCACTGACTGCTGAATGAAGCATTTTCTACTCCTGAGATATTATAGTAGTTTGTTCCTATACCTGCACTGAAGTTTAATTGCGGATACCAGGAACTTTGGGCAATACGGATATTTTTGGCCGCACCTTCCAGACGAAATTGGGCTGCTTTAATACTTGGTTTGTTCAGAACAGCTTGTGCATAGATATCTTCGGGAAGTGAAAGCAGAGTAAAATCATCCTCTACACGGGGAGATACTACTCCAAATCCGTCAGGAGTAGGAAGTTCCAACAGCTGGCTCAGTTCTAACAAAGCTAACTGATAGTTATTGTCAGCCTGTACTGCTGACATTTCGTCTTGTGCGACGCGTGCGCGGGCTTCATAGACTTCGGCTTCAGATGCTTTCCCATTTTTGAAATAGGCTTCTTTCAATTCCAGCTGTTCCCGGCTTAACTCTACTTGGTTGTGAGCTACTTTTGCCAATTCTTCATTAAAAAGAATTTGTAGATAGGCAGAGGTGACAGAAATGCTGATATCTTCTTTGGCCTTGTTCAAGTCTTCTGTAGCTGCTTTCAGGTTCAGTTTGCTGAGAGCGATGTTGTTCGGTATCCGCAATCCTGTAAATAAAGGAATACTGGTACTGAGTGAGAAGTTGGTGTTTTTGGTATTACGGTCGCCGTACGTATTGTCTGCCTGCAAGGCACGGCCGAAGTTAAATGACTGGCCCACATTACCGTTCAGATTAGGCAGCCGGCTGTATTTAGCAGTATTCAAATCCACTGCATTCTGATCTCTTGCAGCTTCCTGTTGCTTGATACTCAGGTTGTGTTCTATAGCATAATCAATGCATTTACGTAAATCCCATTTTTCTTGGGAAACGGCCGGTAATGCAGTCAGGGTGGCCAAGGCTATAATGATTTGTTTCTTCATAATGATATTCTGTTATTTCTTTTCTGCTCCGCGTACTTTTTCATTGACATTCAGACCGTTCTTTATTTCAATCTGGATACCGTCACTCATACCTGTAATAACGGCACGACGGCTGAATTTCTGTGAAGGTACACTATCTATCAATACGTATATAAAAGTAGAGTCGTTTTTAAACTCAACAGTACTTTCGGGTACTGCCAGTACCTTGCTGGCACGTGCCAGAACGATTTCCGCATTTGCGCTATATCCGGAACGGATGGTAATACTGTCGGGGACTGTGATGGCTGCTTTGATCTCAAATTGGTTGGCACCATTTTCTTCTACACCTTTAGGAGAGATATATTCTAGTTGTGCATCAAATTCCATGTTTTGTAAGGCTCCTAAAGTTATTTTTACCGGCATGCCTTCGTGTATGCGTCCTACTTCCGTTTCATCAATATTGCCTCGGAAAATCAGATCATTCATGTTGGCTACGGTGGCGATAGTGGTTCCGTCATTGAATGTGTTGCTCATTATGACGGAGTTACCGGCTTTTACGGGCACATCCAAAATCAATCCGTCAATAGTAGATCGGATAAGGGTACTACTGAATGAAGCCTTGTTTTTAGTGATACCTTCTTTGACTATTTCCAGGTTATCTTTGGCTGTTTGTAATTCTTCACGTGCCTGTTTTACGGCTACTTCACTCTTTTCATATTCTTCACTGCTGATAAGTTTGCTTTCGAACAGTTTTTTCATACGGGCAAAGTCCGTTTCTCCTTGTCTGGCATTGATTTCTGCCAGTCTTACACGGCTTTCTGCCGAGTTTAGTTGTCCCAGTTCGGGGATCACCTTTACTTTGGCAATCACTTCTCCTTTCTTTATTTTTTGTCCGGCTTCCTTATATACCTCGTCAATGATACCTGAAATCTGCGGCTTAATCAGAATCTCGTCACGCGGTTCTATTTTTCCGGTAGCTACAGTGGTCTTTTTCAGATCGGTGATTTCTGCGTTTAATATAGTATACACGCTGGCTTTGGGTTGTGATTTTTGATAGAGAAATACAAATGTTCCGATGAATATCAGTGCAACGATGACTAATAGTGCAATTTTTACATACTTTTTCATATCTGTTTGTTTTATTATTTTTTTATTCTTGTTTGTTCTTGCATGGAAACTTTATCCGTTACGTCGGACGGCTTTATTCGTCTCTTATAGCCTCAATGGGTTTGATGGCCATAGCGCGATAAGCCGGTGCCAATCCGGCCAGCATACCTAGGACCATCAATAAGATGCAGGCCCCGACGGCCATCCAGAAGCTGATTTGGAAATGAGCCTCTGTACCCGAAGCTGCCGTTCCTATTTCCAGCCCTTGTAAGATCAAGACTCCGAAACTAATTCCCATCAATCCTGCAAAAGTTGTCAATACCATGCTTTCAGAAAGAATTTGGTTTAGAATATCTTTAGGGCGTGCGCCAATGGCTCGGCGGATGCCGATTTCGGTTGTACGTTCTTTCACGGTAACCATCATAATATTGCTTACTCCGATAGCTCCTGCCAGCAATGTTCCCAAACCTACCATCCATGCCAAAATTTTGATTCCTGTGAACAGATTGTCAATCATGCTGAACATTGCTTCTGCATTGACCATGATCACCGCTTGTTTGTCGTCCGGGTGGATATAGTGCGCTTTCTTGATTACTTGTTCTATTTTGTCGGCTATACTGGTAACGGTCACACCCGGTTTTACGGTAATACAGACTAAATCAATGCGCTTTCCAAAATTGTATGCTTTTTGCATGGTAGTAAATGGAAGAGTTACACTATCCTCTGTTCCTGCATTGATATTCATGTTACTGGTTGATAAGCTAACACCTACAATCTGATAGTAAATACCATCCACACGCAAATATTGTCCGCATGGGTTTCCTCCTTGGGGAAACAGTTCGTCGTATACTCGTTTTCCTATGGTGCATACTTTCCGGCTTTCCAGTATGTCTACGTCATTGATAAAGCGCCCCATTGTAATATTTTGAGCTTCTATCTTTTCATAATCAGGCTGTAATCCTCTGACGGCACAGGAGCTTTTCTTGTCTCCGAAAATAGCAGTAGAGCCCCATCGGCTGATATTGGGAGTGATAACTTCTACTTCCGGTACGGCTTGGCGGATACGTTCCACATCGTTAAATTCCATATCCCAATAACGTCCTTTTCTAAATCCTTTATAGGCTTCACTGGTTTTATTACTTCCGAAAAAAACGGAATTGGTGGCGAATCCTTTAAAGTTGGCCGACATCATATCTTGTAGTCCCTGGCCACCCCCCATAAGGGCAACCAGCATGAATATGCCCCAAAAAACACCAAAAGCGGTCAATAGGCTACGTGTCTTGTTTCTGGTAATGGTGATGAATATTTCTTCCCACCTGTCTAAATCTATTCTCATAATTTTAATCTGCTCTAAGTGCTTCGATTGGTCGGATCATGACGGCCTTGCGGGCAGGAAAGAAACCTGCCAGTGTACCGGCTATCACCAATGTCATGGTTGCTTGTATGGCTATACTGATATCTACTGTGGGATTGAGGAAAACTGTTTCGGTGAAAACGCCTGCGTCTACAGTTTGGTTTCCTGCCACTGTGTTCATGTATTCCGTGGCAGCAATGCCTGCCACCATTCCTATATACCCGAAAAAGGTGGTAATTGTTACGCTTTCGGCTATGATTAGCCATAAGATAGATATAGGTTTGGCACCCAACGCTTTGCGGATACCAAATTCACGGGTCCGTTCTTTTACTGTGATCAGCATGATATTACTTACACCTACGATGCCACTCAGCAAAGTGAATATGCCTATTACCCAAATGGCTATAGTCAGAATGCGCATACCTTTTTCTTGTTGCAGGAATTGGGTGAAACGGTTCCACATCCAGATAGCGCCTTTGTCATCAGCTGTAAACCGGTGGTGTACGCCGATAGCTTTGCGGTACTCCTTTTCAAAGATTTCATTTTTTTCTTCTGTATCGAGTCCTTGTGTCATAAATATCAAATTGTTCAGCTTGTCACCTTTATTATATATGAGTTGTAAGGTGGTGAATGGGATGAAGGCGTTAGGTTGGAAACTTCCCTTGTCGGTAAAAAGGCCTACCACTTGATATACTACTCCATTGGCGTTGACAAATTTTCCGATAGCTTTGTCTGTGTCTTTTTTAAAGAGCATTTCTGCGGTTTTTGTATGAAGAATGATTACTTTTCGCCGTTGACGGATATCGATGTCATTGATAAATCGCCCCCCTGCAGGTTTTACTCTTTCTACATCCTTATGATTAGGGTATACTCCTTCCAATGTGGTGGATACATAGTCTTGTCCATATGTTAAAGTCACATTACTCTGACGTACGGTAGCTCCTACACTGATGACATTTTTGGGAAAATCGGTTTCGGTTATCCGATAGTCTTTATTGTCCAGTTCAATGCGGCGTCCTTCTTTTAATCCGTCGTATGCTTTGGAAGTCCAGCCGGGAAATACTTTGATGGAATTCATAGCCATATCTGCAGATGAGCTTTCGAAAGCATGGATTAGTCCGTTGCCTGCCCCCAGCAGTAAGATCAGCATGAAGATACCCCAAGCTACGGCAAAGCCGGTGAGGAACGTGCGTAATTTATTGCGCTTTATTGTTCCGAATATTTCTTGAATAAGATCAATCATGTGTGTCAGTTATTTCATGAATCCGTTCTTGCCGAAAGGAGAGGCATTATGGTCTATGTTTTCTTCAATCCGTTCAATCAGTCCGTCCTTGATATGGATGATTTTGTCCGTTTGGTTCGCTACTCCACTTTCATGAGTGACGACAACAATTGTCAGCCCCTCGTTTTTATGCAGTTCTTTCAGAATATTCATCACTTCCACGGATGTTTTGCTGTCCAGGGCTCCGGTAGGTTCATCGGCAAGGATGATTTGCGGTTTGGATATCAAGGCACGTGCTATGGCTACACGTTGTTTTTGTCCGCCGGACAATTCATTGGGCATATGATGCGCCCATTCTTTAAGACCTAGTTTGTCAAGGTATTCTAATGCCATTTGATTCCTTTTTTTTCGGCTCACTCCCTGATAGAAGAGGGGAAGAGCTACATTTTCTACCGCATTTTTAAAAGAAATCAGGTTGAAAGACTGAAAGATGAATCCTATCATCCGGTTTCTGTATTCGGCAGAGCGGGTTTCACTCAGATTCTTGATTAATACATCGTTCAAATAATATTCTCCCGAATCGTAATTGTCCAAGATGCCTAAAATATTCAATAAAGTGGACTTTCCGGAACCTGAAGCCCCCATAATGGAAACAAACTCACCTCGTTCTATGTCGAGGTTGATACCTTTCAAAACATGTAGCGGAGCTCCGTTATGATAGGTTTTGTTGATATTCTCTAAATGTATCATTACCGATGAATTTAACTTGTGTTTGTCTGGTTAGACGTGCCGAAGATACAAAAAGTTGCAATGCTATATGAAATAATTGAAAAAAAATTTGCTCTCTTTTTTCTCATTGTGTACATTTGCTCAAAATAACTAACCCTAAATAATAATATATCATGGTAACAGGCATGGAAAAACCCTACGTAGTAGGTATGGACATTGGCGGAACTAATACAGTTTTTGGCATCGTAGATTCGCGTGGTAACGTATTGGCTACCGATTCAGTTAAGACACAATCATTTTCTAAGATAGAGGATTATGTAGAGGCTGTCAGTTCAAAATTGCGTCCGTTGATTGAATCGTTCGGTGGCGTAGAAAAAATTAAAGGTATGGGTGTAGGTGCTCCTAATGGAAACTACTATAACGGAACCATTGAATTTGCTCCGAATCTTCCTTGGAAAGGGGTGATTCCCTTGGCTACTTTGTTTGAAGAAGCAATAGGTGTTCCTACTGCCTTGACAAATGATGCTAATGCTGCCGCTATCGGTGAAATGACTTATGGTGCGGCTCGTGGCATGAAAGACTTTATTATGATTACTCTTGGAACCGGTGTTGGTAGTGGTATCGTAATAAATGGACAACTGGTTTACGGACACGATGGTTTTGCCGGAGAATTGGGACATGTGATCGTTCGTCGTGACGGACGTCAGTGTGGTTGTGGTCGTAAGGGCTGTTTGGAAACTTATTGTTCGGCTACAGGTGTGGCACGCACGGCACGTGAATTTCTGGTTGCCCGTCCCGAACCTAGTTTGTTAAGAGATATCCCGGCTGAAGATATTGTATCTAAAGATGTTTTTGACGCGGCTGTAAGAGGGGATAAATTAGCACAAGATATCTTTGAATATACAGGACGTATTTTGGGTGAGGCTTTGGCGGATTTCATTGCTTTCTCCAGCCCGGAAGCGATTATCCTGTTTGGTGGATTGGCAAAATCAGGTGATTATATCATGAAGCCGATCCGTAAAGCTATAGATGATAATATCTTGAAGATTTACGAAGGTAAGACTAAATTGTTGATTTCTGAATTGAAGGATGCTGATGCCGCCGTGTTGGGAGCTAGTGCATTAGGCTGGGAAGTAAGAGAATAATGGAAAACAAAAAGCAAGGATATAAAGTTCGGAAATATCAGGGACCGGTAAAACGTTATTGCCAGATGTTGAATCTGAAAAACGATGCGGCCTTGATAGCCGAGTATAGAAAGCGTCATTCGGAAGGCAAGGTTTGGCCGGAAACATTGGCAGCTATTCGTGAAGTCGGTATTTTGGAAATGGAAATTTATATCCTGGGAACTAATTTGTTTATGATAGTGGAAACTCCTCTCGATTTTGATTGGGATACGGCCATGGCCAGAATGGCTACGTTGCCTCGTCAGGCAGAATGGGAAGAGTATATGTCTGTCTTTCAACAGGCAGAGCCGGGAGCGTCTTCGGCTGAAAAATGGCAGTTGATGGATAGAATGTTTTATCTATATGAATAACTTTCATTCTAGATAATAATAAGAAAAGGATATGATAAAAATCATATCCTTTTTCTTATATTATAAAATTATAAACTTGTGTTCTTTATGGTAGAGCTCATCAGGCATTAGCCTGTTGGCTCATTAATTTCTGAAGCTTGTATTGCAAAGATTGGCAAGCAGCTCCCTTTCTCATTGCTTTGTATCTTCTTAACTGATACTGCAACATCTCGATTGTGTCATTTGTTCTTTTCATAATTACATCTTTTTTATGTTCTCCCGTTTGGAGAACTGGTTATTCCTAAAAACCTTTTGTTTTCTCTTTTACTACTGCAAAGATATCACCAAAATTCCTATTTATGTTTTAAAACATAGTATCAATCCGCTTTATTTAACTTTTAATGTGTATTTTGTCTTATGGTTTAGTATACGTTAAGAAATATAACTGTAAAAATGTCACTTATAATCTGACAGGGAAATGTTCATTAACAAATGTGGCGGATCTCCTTAAATCATGTTAGAGAACATAATTTTCTTTTTGTCGAATTTGCAAATTTCAATAATGTTCGTACCTTTGCATTGTGTTTTTCATAGTATTAGATTTAAGGTTAACAAAGGTTGGAGCAAGGCGTTGCTCCTTTTTTTATGTCTATATCTCTGCATAAAGTTTCCTTTTTACAAATTGTTTTGTTACATTCGCACCATACTATTGATATTAAACTACTATTATGAAACACTTATTTATCACAATTCTGCTCTTATTACCATTGTGCCGCATGCTGGCACAGGAGAGAGAATACGTAATTGTTGTTCATGGAGGTGCCGGTGCTATGGAAAACCTCGAGGACGATAAGGAGAAATCAACCTTGTATTATGCGGCTTTAGATTCAGCTTTGAGCATTGGAAATGCTATACTGTCTGCCGGAGGCGAAGGGCCTGAAGCGGTAATGGCAGTTGTCAACTACTTTGAGAATAACCCCTTGTTCAATGCAGGTAAAGGGGCTACTTGTACCAGTGCCGGTACTTTTGAGCTGGATGCTTCTATTATGGAAGGTAAGGATTTGACAGCAGGAGCTGTCGCCGGGTTGAAAACGGTGAAGAATCCGATTAATGCAGCTTATGCGGTAAAAACTAAAACACCTCACGTGATGCTGGCAGGTGAGGGTGCTGACCGGTTTGCAAAGTCACAAGGACTGGAAATTGTGGATAATATGTATTTTGCTACTCCTAAGACGTTGAAGTGGATAGAGGATTTGAAGAAGGAGAGCAAGAAGAATGGAACTGTGGGCTGTGTGGTACTGGACAAGCAAGGTAACCTGACAGCGGGAACAAGTACCGGTGGTATGTTCAAGAAGCAATGGGGCCGTGTGGGAGATTCTCCGGTGATTGGTGCAGGTACTTATGCGGATAATGAAGGTTGTGCTGTGTCGTGCACCGGGCATGGGGAGTATTTTATCCGTCACGTCGTAGCTTATAATCTTTCTACTCGTGTGAAGTTGCTGCATCAGCCTGTCGGGGAGGCTGCCGATTATATTATCCATCAGGAACTGAATACCAAGGAGGGAAATGGTGGATTGATTGCAGTGGACAAGAAAGGTAATTTTGCCATGCCGTTTAATAGCGGAGGCATGTTCCGTGGCTACTTGTATAAGGAAAAAGGAACAGGCAAAATTTCTAAAGCAGTGGGCATAGGGAAGAAGATGAAAACTTTATAATTTTAGTTCCTGTTTGAATTTTCCTCCCACCTGCAACAGAGTTTTGCAAAACTGCTACCACTACTACCATCCTCTTTCGTAAACACCCATGAACAGGGCGTTTCAAAGGTGGTGGTAGTAGCATGAAAAACACCTGCTACCACCACTTTTTATCTGTTATCACTTCCCTTTCCTCTGATAGCTTGGGAGTTCCTGTCACATTTTGTCTTAGCTTCGTTACCCCTTGGAATAGACACATCTGTTTGAAAGCTGTAGGCTGTATGTAACGATACGGACGGTTGGTATGCTTATCGGGAACCGGTACGGATGGCATCTCGACTATTCACTGACGGAAAAGTTTTGGAACTGTAGAATGTTAGCGGGACTTTCATTCGAAAAAGGCATCTGCAAAAAAGACTTTGGCATCCGATTCGTCCTTAAAGGATCTTATCCGTATCCCTAACCCTTTCCTGACGTATGGTTAAGGCTTTTCTTCCTGCCTGTTTTATCTCCGCAAGCCTTTGGAGTTAACTCCATAGCCTTGGGAGATAACTCCAAAGCTTATGGAGATAACTCCAAAGGCTATGGAGATAGAACATATCCGTATAAAAAGGTTTAACCTGGAGAAAGAAAAGGCTTATGCTATAGGGTAGGGAGTGATATACATTCAATTGAGGCTTGACTACTCCTACAGCCATGATGTTTGAAGCGATGCTGGATATCCTGCCGGTTCGCTGATGCGGCTGTAACCGGAATATAATATGCAGCAGGCTGGTAATGATCAGACGCTTAGGGAACATTTGGATACTATCCGTAAATACGCCGTTTTGCTATAAAATGCTGTTTCGCTGCGGCTTGATCGGTTGCAGGTGCACTCACTGAGCATGAGGTAAAAAACATTGGCGGAATTAATTCAGTCTTTCAAATACAGTCTGGATTAACTCCGCCAATAGGCTGCCACTATCGGATATCTTATTTATAAGTAACCGGTATCAACCTTACACTACCATTCAATCCCGATGGCAATGGTTGCCAATCAGTATAAGGTACCGGTTTGTATTGCAGATTCACCACATTGATTTCATTGAAGATACGCCATTTCTCACCCCGACGATCCATATCCGCAATGCGGTTGGCAGGCAGATTGGTCACTTCTATTTCTATCTTGTTATCTCCCGGTTTCAGCCATTTGCCTACTTTCAACTGATAAGGTACGGCCCATGCCGTTCCGGCATCTTGTCCGTTGATGCGCACACGGGCACTTTCCCGCACATCGCCCAAATCCAGTATCCAGTCATCGGCGGGAATATGGGGAACAGTGATGATATTGGTATATACTCCCGCCGCCATGGTAATCGGAGCGTTGGGGTGAGCAATTTCAGTCCACGAAGACGGAGTGTCGATATCAAATGTACCTTCTATCCGGGGAGTGCTTTTTGTAAAATGAAGTTTCCAGCCGTGATCAAGGCTGAGGCTGACAGGTTGTTCTTGAACGTATTTCCATTCGGCAACGTCTGTCAGGGCATGGTTGAAAGTTTGCAGGATCACGCTTTCGCCGGAATGCAGTTGGAGGTGTACTTGGGTTTTGCCTTCTTGCTTGCGGGTTTGTGCTTTCCCTTTTTCTCCCGTCATCGGATTGAACAGCATGACACTTTCTGCGGGAACGGCTAAGGTTATCCAGTCGTTTACTCCTTTTTCCTGCAATGAGGAGATGAAATAATGATGTCCATCGGCATGGGAGCGGCGGATACATTGTAAGCCATACCGCGTTTTCATCTCTTCGGGAACAACACCGCTTTTTTCCAAGGCAGATTGATAGTTGTTTCCTGTAATGATGATCCCTTTTTGATAAGGAGTTGCCACCGTCTCATCGAAAGAAGCAATTTCCGGAAATTGCTTTTGTAATTGCGCAAAGCCTTTCCGGCGTGCTTCCAGTTTTCCATAACCGGGTACATCCTGCGGATAGTTTTCGGTAAAGATGATAGTAGCTCCGGCTTGTGCCAGCTTTAGTAAATGGCCGAGTACCTCGGACGGCATTAGTTTTACAGCAGGAATGATGATGGCCTTATAGGAAGTTCCTCCTTTGGTCAGTAATTTGCCATTTACGCAACGGGTGCTTTTCACAAAGTTGTCAGAGATATAATCCATGTCATAGCCGCAATTGCTGATGGTATGAACGGTTTCTATAAACTTGGGAGCACGTTTTGCCATATCATGGATGCTGAACAGCAAAAGACGGCCCGGCTGTTCCTGCCACATATCATATACAGGCAGATAAACAAGAAAATCATTGTCCGGTTTCCCCATTTGCAGGAAAGACTGGCAACGGGTGATATATTTAAAGAAAGCAGGAGCATCCTGCCAAATGTTATTGGTAGGAGACATGTCAATAGAGGCATAGAACTTCCATCCCGGCCATTTGGCTTCTTTGGAACTGTAGGGAGTTCCGTGGAAAAACATGTGGTTTACACCTGATACGAACATCAAATCCATATCCGGTTTGCACTGGGAAAGTGAGGTACGGAAATGTTCTGTCAGCCAGGTGAATGTTTCGGATGAGGTGTAGGGCTTTCCGGCGATATGAGCGGCGGAAGAAGCATATTTCAGCATGGAAAGGTCGGAGTCATTCTTACGTGTCAGGGAATCTTGACGCAATCCTTTAATATGGAATTGCGACAGGCCGAACCCTTCGCATTCGGGAATGTCCACGGAGGCATAGGTATCTATCAGATTGGCAGGGGAACCGTGTGCCTGGTTACGGGTGATGCTGCCGTGACCGTGTGCCCAGTTAGTCCATTGGGTACTGAAATTCTCAATCAATAAATCGGAGATGGTTTCGCGATAGTCACTGACTATGCGGGCGGTGGTTTCATTACGGTCCTGAGCTATAAATTCAGGGAAGTGTTCTTCCAGTTTATAGCCGCGACGGCGGGCGAATTGTTCCAGAAAATCAGGAGTCCAGTCAGCACCATATACTTCGTAAGAGTCATTGAAAAAAGTATGTGGAAAATTGGTCTTGTTTTCTTTAAAGGCTTTGTCAAAGTTGGCAAAATAGCGTTTTACGGCTCCTTTATCCAGGTGGTTCATCACATAGCCTTCTCCACCGGGAGCAGCACGTTTCACTTTTTGGAAAGTCTTGCCTATATATAAGGTGATGATATTCCAATGTCCTGCCGGAGCTTTCCATTGTAATTGTCCGTTCTTCGCTTTGGAAGTGAGGTTAAGACATTGCTTATTGTCCGCATTATAGGCCATAACCCGGCTTAAAGTGGCTACAGGGCGTTGTTTTTCTTCTTCTACTTTCAAATCTAGCGTAATTTCTTTTCCACCCTCTACTTGATAGGATTGAAAAATAGCTTTGGTAGCAGCATCTGTCATACTCACGTGAGGACCGCCGAAGGGCCATCCGGTACCGGTGTTCATATCTACTTCAATACCGATACGTTTTCCTTCAGCTTCAGTATGTTGCAACATATTCATCCATTGCGGGCTGAGGAAAGGAAGGTTATTCTTATCGTTGCCTTGAACACCATAAATAGGAGTGATTTCAACACCTCCCAGTCCGGCTTTGGCATATTCTTCCAGATTGTAGGTCAGATTGGTTGCATCGACAGCACTTCCCAGCCACCACCAGCGGGTGGCGGGGCGAGCTTCGGGTCGCACTGCCGGCCATTCTTGTGCGTAAAGGCTACTTCCGGCCAGCAACAGGCTGAAAAATAAATATTTTCTCTTCATTCTATTTTGTTTTTTATTAGTTGGCTGTATTGAACTCTTTTCCATCCACTGTGATGTTCCTGTATCTGATATCACTGGCATCATCCGTGACAAACAAGGGACGTCCGTCCGCTTTCTCGTAATGGTAATTTACATTGTCCAAGGTGATGTTGCGTGCGTGGCGGATGTAGAAACCTTTGGCGGGAATCGTTCCGAACATCCACGGTTCAGGATATACTTTCTCTTGTTCGGGAGGAGTCAGAAGTCCGTCGGCTTCTGTATATCCTCCTTGGTGATAGATATGAATATCGCTCAGTGTCACATCTTCAATAAGGGCTCCCGGTATTCCGCTGATAATGGAGGAGTAGCGCGAGTCGGCATTAAATACATTGACGTGGCTGATGAGGATGCGTTTCATTGTGCCCACGGGTGTTCCTTGCGGGCTGCGCATCCGGGCTCCTAACCGCAGGAAGATGGGGGCGTTGACAATATCGCGCATCGTGATGTTACTGATGACGATATCTTCCAGTTTGCCACCATCCACTGTTTCCAGGGCAAGTCCGCGACAACGCTCGAAGATGCAGTTGGTGATGGCTATGTTTTTGAAACCGCCGCTGGATTCCGTTCCTAATTTAATGCGTCCCGTTACAAATCCGTGATCCGGCGCTTGGGGCTCGTCCCTTTGCCAAGTGCAATCCAATACACTGCCACGGTCGTATCCGCTGACAAAACAATCGGAGATGGTTACATTTTCCGTATCCTTGAAATAGCCTAATCCGTAGGACGCTTTAAGCACGATAGCGTCATCCCAGGGAGCGTTGACGGTGCAATGACTGATGCGGACATTTTTGCAGCAGTCTATGTCAAAACCGTCCCGGTTGGTATCTACTTTCACGTTCAGAATGCTCAGATTGTCTACTCCTGTAGCCAGCAGGCCGAAATGACCGCAATGCAACAAAGAGAAGTCTTTCAATGTCACGTTCTTGCAGAGTTTCAAGCTGATGGCTTTATTGCCTACACCGGGCAGACGGCTTTCCTCACGGGTGAGTCCTTTGCCATAAATCAGTCCCGGTCCGCTGATGGTGATGTCTTCCAGACCGATTCCCCAGATAAGTGAGTTCTTCCAATGACTGTGTCCGAAATCCTGGAATTGGGTGTGTTCATTCGGTTCTGCCGGGTCATAGCCTTCCGTTGCTGATGGAAAGGCGCCGACAATCCGTGCTCCTTGTTCTATATACAGATGTATATGGCTGGCCAAACGTATGGAATAGCAGGCGTATTCTCCCGCAGGGAAATAAACGGTTCCTCCCCCCTGGGAGGCAGCTTCCTCAATGGCCCGGTTTATGGCGGGGCTATCAATGGTAGTACCGTCGGCTTTCGCTCCGTAATCTTTTACATTATAGATCTTTGCCTGTGCTGTCCATGTGCTGAGGCATAAAAGGAAGAGTATGAGTTGTTTCATGGTCTGTCTTTGCTTTTACTGAATGGGCATTAGTTTGAATTTGCGTAAATAAGATGCATTGCCATACATGGTATGCTCATCGGATAAATTCCAGAATCCGTCTTTAGAGGCAGGGTGGGCATCCCAGTCAATCACCGCCCAGCATAGTCCGATTTCATTTCCTTCCTTTAATAAAGTAGGGCGAGATAGTTCGGGACCGTCGGCATCCGCATGGTCAAAGGGGGTGATATAGAATTCCAATACCAGCTTACCCGCTTCTCCCTCCTTGAAAGAGTACTGATAGGCATAATCAGCGTATGGCTTTTGTTTCAGCCATACCTGAGGACCCCATAACATACACCAGTCATTGCCGTGAGCCGGGGTGAAGATGTGATAGTTCTGGGCATGGCATCCGTGAAATTTGAACCAGGCTTGCCACACATCTTTGGGAGCTGTGGGATGAAAACGGTCGATGAACGGCCCCCCTGAACAATCGCCATCCACCACTACTTCAAAAATATCCGTGTTCAAGGAGTTCTCACTGAACCGCCAATAATTATCGTATGCTTCATATAGAAAATACAACTTCTGAGTTTCTGCACACCAACCTACTTTGACACTGACTTTCAATGTGGTAGTGTCCGGCTGTGCATGTTTTCCCTCGTCTTCCTTTAAAGCTGCTTCCGTTATCTTATAATCAGCCGGAACGCAATCCCAGTCGTGGGTATTGCCATCTATGGCAGGAACCTTATCTGCCGGAAATTGGTACACCTTGAATTCCTGTGCCTGGGCAGACAGGCATAGGAAAAGGAAGAACAGGTATGGATACAATCGTTTCATTTTGATCGGGTTTTATGTTCTTTCCCGAATAATCCGGGTAGCATGAAATAATTATAATCGCCTCGTTGGTAGAAACAAAAGTAGAGCTTTTCTTGCGGTTTCCACGGGCATAGGGCAGAGATGACGGGGGCATCTGTCTTTTTACCGGAGTTGAATAAAGCAAGCGGGGATGCTTGTTTATGTCCGTCGGACAGACGAATTTCGGAACCGATGGGAGATACCCCATGAACCGTTCTCAGTTTCATGCTTTCACCATAATAGGTGGTAAAAGCGTTTCCTTCTATACTGAATACATTATGGAAGCAGGAGGCTACCGGAATACTGTTGTCTGTTACGGCAGAGTCGTCTGCACCGTCGCATGCACCGAAAGCCCAGCAAAGTTTGAACTCTTCGGGTAATCGCTCACCCGAAACCTCCATGATAAAACCATTACTATCTGTCAATGGACATACAATCAACTTTATTTCACCTTCTTTCCATAATTTATCTTTAATGGTATAAGCCTGTCCCTTTTTCTTGACACTGCATTGGTCCAGCCAGCAACTTTCATTGCCGCAAACCACTCCCAGACGGAAAGTTCCCGCACCTTTGGATAAACGGAAGGGAAGAGTCTGGGCGTTGTTGCCAAAGACAGACAACAGCATACAGAGAAAGAACGGAAGTAGCCGCCGGCTATAATTCCATGTTGTTTTCATAGCTGATATCGATTTGTGCGTTCTTATTGTTTTTTTCTTCCACACGACTGCCGTCTTCTACTTGTAACCGGACATCTTCCAGGTGGAAGTCTTCGGTAAAGATAATGCTTCCTGCTTTATTTACCTTGGCTTTTATGCCGGAAATATGGAAATTCTGCAAAGGCAGTTCCTCATTCCAGCCGGCAGCAGTGATAAAGATTTGCACATTAGTAGCTTTTACATCGCTGAGCCATACATTACGGAAATGCGGATACCCTTTTTCTTTAGGTGTGACAGGAGTCAGCATAACCTTCCAATGTTCGGGAATTTCCTTACCTTCATATTCAGCCGGCAAAGTAGAATAACTATAGCTGGGGTTCCAGTTCAGGTCTGCTGCCAGTACATGGCGGACATGGTCTGCTGTCACTTGGGTCATGTAGATATTTTCTACGGTTCCGCCGCGGTTCATGGCAGATTTCAGACGGAGGGTGGAAGAGGTTCCGTATGCTTGGAGGTTATATCCCAATACATTTCGGATGCAGCCTGAAGTTTCGCTGCCGCAGGTAATCAGTCCCGCACCTTTACGTGCAATGCATCCACGAACAATGATATTTTCTGTGGGGCGGTTTACGCGCAGACCGTCGGCATCCCTTCCGGCTTTCAGGCAGATATTGTCATCGTTGCAATCTACTTCGCAGTTTTCAATCAGGATATTGGTGCTGGAATCAATGTCAATACCATCCGTACTGGGACCATGCCCCCCTACGTTATTATTGATTTTCAGTCCGTTCAAGGTACATTGGTCGGAATACAGCACTTGGCAACCCCAAAATCCGGTACGCATCAAGGTAAAGTCTTTCAGTGTTATATGGCGGCTGTTCGAGATGAGCATACCTCTTACACGTTTGCAGTCGTAGTCCACAATCCACCGCAGTTTGCGTTTCTCGTAATCCTTCCGCATGGTCCAATATTTATCCCAGAATATTTTTCCACGACAATCCAACGTACCTGCTCCGCTGATAGCTGCGTTTTCCGCATCCAGAATATTGATGACTGCCGAGGGCCATACCATTTCGATACCTGCCACGCGGGAGCGCATTTCGGGGTATAAATCAATATTCTCACTGGCTATCAGCGTCGTACCTTGGTTGAGGTGGAGGTTTACATTACTTTTCAGGTAGATGGCACCAATCCGGTAGTATCCCGGGGCTACTTCCACTGTTCCCCCTCCGGAACGGTGGCATTCGTCAATGGCTTTCTGCAGGGCGGCAGTGCTTAACCGGGTGCTGTCATTTTTCAATCCGTAATCGGCTGCTTGGAATATTTTTCCCTTCGGATAGGTTTTGGCTCCTACTTGGGCAGTCCACGAAAGGTCAGGAGTTCCCATCCCTTCTCCCCATTGGAATCCGGGGAGGGATTGGGCATTGGTAAAGAGGGTACCTAAGGTAAATGATAGGGTTAATAATAATGTTTTGTTGTTCATTTGTTCCTACTTTTAAATTAATTGCCGTCCGGCTTTTCAATTTCTGTAAACGGGCTGTCATTCCATTTGAAACTGTCTAAAGCATCCGGATGTGCAGGATTGTAACCGGAATAGTCGCTGCGCAAATAGTTAGCGATAGGTAATCCCGCTTTCTTTATCCCTTCAATGATACATTTGGAGATTTGATAAGCTCCGTAAGGATTGAAGTGGGTATTATCTGCCAATACCCTGTTTTGTCCCGGATAGGTTCCGGCAGGATAATGTACGAATGCCTTTTTGGAAGGTTCCACCCCCATTGCTTCATAGAGGGTACGGGTCATTTCGTTGAGATCGATCAAAGGAACGTTTTCTTTGGCAGCCAACCAGCGCATTGCTTCGGGATAATCTTCGTGAGTATCTCTGATTTTCCCGTTTTCATCGAAACTGCGGCGTTGTGTCGGGGTTACCAGTACAGGATAGGCTCCTCGTGCCCTTGCCTCATCAATGAATGTTTTCAAGCTGGTCATAAATGAATAATAAGCTCCTTTACCGGGACCTTTTTGCTTTTGGTCGTTGTGACCGAATTCCATAAAAATATAATCTCCGGGTTTCATTTGTGTCAATGCCTTTTTCAGTCGTCCTGCACCGATAAAAGTATTGGCGCTTTCGCCGGATTCTGCATAATTGGCAAAACAAATGCTGTCATTGAAGAAGCGGGGAATCATTTGTCCCCAGCTTGCCCAAGGTTCATTGTCCTGGTCTACTACCGTGGAGTTACCGCATAGGAATACGGTGGGTACATTATTTACTTTCTCAATAATCAGTTCGGACAATTGGGGTGCATCCCCGTTGAATTCCAAAGTTAGTTTGTCATCCCAGTTCAATTTTTGGCGTTCACGCGGTTTGATGCGCACATTTTCTTTTTCCGAAATATGTGTGTTGCGCTTGTTGATCACGAATGTACAAGATTTTAACTCCCCTTTTTTTGTCTTCACATTTTCGAAGAAAAGGCGGCGTGATTCTCCTCGCACTGTTGTTTCTCCGGCAGCGCGTTTGTTTCCTATCACGGCTGTGACATGGTAGTTTCCATCGGGAACCGTAACAGAGAAAAAGAATGGAGCTGTACTTTTACCTTCCGGAGAGGGCTGTCTGTCATATCCGTATCCCTTTTCCTCCGAGTATCTGTCGGCGGGAGTTATTTTGGTATAACCGTCTTTCGTCTTTTTACCTGTGGTAAAATCGAATTTGTAAGTTTGTGCTTCGACTCCTAATGTCGCTAAAAGTCCAAGAGCTAATAGGGCTATCTGTTTCATGATTGATATAGATTGTTATTAATTGATTTTCGGTTTTAGTTCATCCGGAGAGTCATTGGTATAAGATTTTATGTCACCGGCTGTTTTTGTGAACAACTCACTGATTTGTTGAGGCGTTACAGTAAATTGTGGACGGAACTGGTCCGAATTCATATAATCCAAAATGGCTTTATGCATCTGACGAGCTACAATGCGTTTCTCTGGCTGGGAGGTAATGTCCATGCTTGTCATGAGCACTTTCCCATTTAATACATTGGCTTCGAATAACATACCTATCTTGCGGCTTATAAACCAAGTGTCGATACTTTGAACCGTAGGTTGGAAAGCGGGTGGAAAGTGGGTGAATTGCATCACTTGAGTACGATTCAGCAGTTCCCACCATTGCAAATTGCTGTGATATTCTGTCGGAAACTGACGGAATAACGGGTGTTTGGGGTTCACTAAGATACCTGTGGTATGAGGAGGACGCATTTTGAACCAGGAGGTGTTCCAGAATACAGGAGTGAATTGCTGAACCACTTCTTTACCATAACTCACTTTGCTTGCAGCTGTAATAAGCACATTTCCACCATGCTGAAGAATTTCCAGGGCTTTCGAATCCAAGGTGTCGGTAGTGTATACTTTTCCTTCGGCTATTGTCACTTGGGCGGGATAAACCCAGAAATTCCAGTCATTTACAGCTTCTGTTCCCGTAATGCGTATTTCCAGATTCAGCTTTTTAGCCTCTTGGATGTCAGTGAGCGGAAACTCAAGGCTACCCGTGCGATTTAAATTTCCGACAGGAATGTCTTGTGTTGCCAATGTGCCTTGCGCATATACTTTGCCATATTCGTCTTTTAACGTATATACAATTTCTGCTTGTTTTAATGCCTCGGCACCAAAATGAGCGACTTCAATATCCGCCTTTAAAATCTCCTTGTTATTATATACAAATTTATCTGTACGCATCAGTGGAACTGTAGGTGAGCAGAAACGTCTCCATTCTGCGGAGTTGATATATCCTTTTTCTTCAAAGAAAACATCGAGAACACCTACCAGTGCAGTTCCCTGACCCGAATAATCGTTCAGTGCCAATAATTGGAAACCGGCATAATCGGGCGTGCGGAGTGTCTTTTCTATTTCATATTTGTAACAAAGGGCTTGCAACTTTCCGCTGGCCATCATAAATAGATGGGCTTGGTCGCTCATGTGGTTGTCAGCCAGAATGTCTTTGAAAATCTCGAAGTTCTTGGCTTTATTGACGCCTGTATATTTACGTATTTCATTGAAATTGGGGAAAGCGCACCATTGACCTGTTTCATGGGATACGTAGGGCTGTCTCACGGTGTCAAGATGATTTTGGAAACGATAGTCGTCTTGAGTGGACGGTTGTTTCTTGGACCAGGTCAGGCCACGTGCCCCAGCCTTTACATGATATTGGTTGCGAGGTTGCCATTGCCATCCGTTGCCTACCGATGCTCCGGTATATACATGTCTGGGATCCTTCTTTTCCCAATATTCTACGAACTTGGTCACCCATTCTACCCAGCGTCCGCTAGGTTCGTTTCCGCATGCCAACATGCAATAAGAGGCATAGTTGCCATATTCTTTGGTTAATGCGATGGTTTCGTCCATCAGATATTTGTCAATAGGTTGTCCCAAACCTAATTTGGGACCATGATTGGGCCAGCTCGGACCTTCGGGTTGCAGATAGAATCCTACCCGGTCGGCAGCCATAAAAGCGGCTTCGGGAGGACAGAATGAATGGAAACGCATGTGATTCAGTCCATAACTGCGACAGATACGGAATACCCGTTCCCAACTTTCTACATCCATCGGAGCGTAACCGGTCAACGGGAAGTCACAGTTTTCAACTGTTCCGCGAAGCTGGGTTTTGCGCCCGTTTACATAAAACCATTTACCTTTGATTTCAAATCGGCGCATACCGAATTGTATTTCTTTTATCTCAGTTTTTTTCCCATTGGTGACTTCTGCTTTCAGTTTGTACAGGGCCGGATGAAATTCATCCCATAGCAGCATATCATTCCCCATAGGTAATACCATTTCTGTTTCCGTCACTCCTTTGTTAAGTTTGATTTCTTGTTGTATGGCGGGAACTATATGCTTTTTATCCGTATTGAAGCTCTCTGCTGATAATTTTACTTTTGCAGTGCCTGTACCTTTGATGACGACTTTGACACGTGCCAGTTTTTGTTCCGGTTCCGGATATATTTGAATATCATCGAAATATGTTTTCGGAGTCGTTTGCAGACAGATGCGTCCTACAATGCCGTTCCAGTTTCCTTGGGTCTGGTCGGTTATGCTGTGCGAATCCGGTCCGACATTGATTTCTTTGATACGATTATCCACCCGGATGGTGATAGTACATTTTCCGGGACGGACATAATGGGTTATATCATATTGATGGGGAACACAAAGACTATTCTGCATTCCTGTCTTTTGTCCGTTCACCCATACGGTTGTTTCTATATGGGGACGTTCCAGGAACAACAAAATACGTTCACCTTTCCAGTCGGCAGGTATATTCACCTCTTTCTGATACCAAGCAGCTCCTACATAATGTTTGTCGGGAGTCAGAAAGAATGGAAATTTAATATTACCTTCTTTACGGTATTTTTCCATGTATGGATTATAATAGTAGGAACTGTCATAGAGACTGCCTGTCCATTGGGTCTTTGCGGTAACCTCATCACCTTTCAGTTTCTCGGGCATGGAACCGGGCAGGTTGATGAAGTCATTCAAAGTGTGGCTGAACCATTTTTCCTTTTCTCCATTATCCTGACGGTCTATACTGAATGACCATTTTCCGGATAAGTCAATAATTTTTTGTGCGCTTAACGAGAAGCACATCCATACTAGGCAGATTGTCAATAACGTTTTTTTCATAGTATCTTTTTACTTTGAATTTGATGTTGCTAAATTAAGGTCTTTTCATCTGCATGTAAATAGAAAGAAGTACATATAGATGGAAATTCGTATAAAATAGGGGTAATGTGCGATATATTTGTACGATTTTACATGGATATGCCTTGTATGTGCAGAAAAAAGTCCAAATCTCTTTTTATCTTTGTATACTCACAATTAAATCATTGTATACATGAAAAAACGATTATTCAGTTTGTTCTGCTTGTTAGGAACGGTTGCCGGATTATTTGCCGGTGATACGGCTTATTTGTTCTCTTATTTCATTAATGATAGTCGGGACGGTCTTCATTTGGCTTATAGTTTGGATGGGCTGACATGGACTCCTCTGAATCATGGAAAATCTTTCTTGATACCTACGGTCGGGAAGGATCGTCTGATGCGTGACCCTAGTATTTGTCAGGCGCCGGACGGAACCTTTCACATGGTGTGGACTTCCAGTTGGACAGACCGGATTATAGGTTACGCCTCTTCTCCCGATTTAATCCATTGGAGTGAGCAGCGTTCTATTCCGGTAATGATGCATGAGCCTGCTGCACATAATTGCTGGGCACCTGAATTGTTTTATGATGAACCTTCGCAAACTTATTATATTTTTTGGGCAACGACCATTCCCGGACGTCACAAGGAAGTGCCGGTCATTGAGAGTGAGAAAGGGCTGAACCATCGTATTTACTATGTTACGACGAAGGATTTTAATACATTTTCTGAAACCAAACTGTTCTTTAATCCCGATTTCAGTGTGATTGATGCAGCTATTGTACGCGATCCGGTGATGAAAGACTTGATTATGGTGGTGAAGAATGAAAACTCGTTGCCGGCAGAGAAGAATTTGAGAATAACACGGACAACACGGATAGAGGATGGATTTCCTACTACCGTTTCTCCTTCCATTACAGGAAATTATTGGTGTGAGGGACCTGCGCCACTTTTTGTAGATGATGCTCTTTATGTCTATTTTGATAAATACCGTAATCATCAATATGGAGCTGTTTGCAGTCGTGATCATGGAAAGACATGGGAAGATGTGTCCGACCGTGTATCTTTTCCAAAAGGAACCCGTCACGGAACTGCTTTTACCGTAGAGAAGGCTGTACTTGATAAATTGCTTCGTATCCATCACTTCAATCCTCTTATTCCGGATAATATCGCTGATCCTTCTTTATCCAAATTTGGTGATACTTATTATCTTTATGGTACTACTGATATTGATAAAGGATTGTCACAAGCAGGGACTCCTGTGGTATGGAAATCTAAAGATTTTGTAAACTGGAGTTTTGACGGATCACATATTGTGGGATTCGATTGGCATAAAGGACATGAATATGTCAATGCCAAAGGAGAGAAAAAGACGGGATATTTTCGTTATTGGGCACCCGGCAGAGTAGTGGAGAAGAATGGTGAATATTATCTTTATACCACTTTTGTAAAACCGGATGAGAATGCACGTACCTATGTGCTGAAGTCCGACCGTCCCGAAGGTCCTTTCCTTTTTGCCGGACGTAATTCTATATCTTCTCATTCTTTGGATGGGTTTGATCAATCTTGTATTGCTCCGGATATAGATGGGGAACCTTTTGTGGATGATGATGGAACTGCTTATTTATTCTGGCGCCGCCGGATGGCTGCCCGTATGACTGACGATTGGCAGCATTTAACCGGTGATACTGTTGTGATGAGTACGGCTCGTCAAGGGTATTCGGAAGGGCCGGTTATGTTTAAACGTAAAGGTATTTATTATTACATCTATACTTTGAGAGGGAATCAGAATTATGTAAATGCTTACATGATGAGCCGGCAGTCCCCTTTGTCGGGCTTTGAAAAGCCCGAAGGCAATGATATTTTTCTTTTTTCATCCATTGCCGATAATGTTTGGGGGCCGGGACATGGGAATGTATTTTATAATGAAGAAACAGACGATTATATTTTCGTATATCTGGAGTACGGTGACGGAGGAACTACCCGCCAAGTATATGCCAATCGGATGGAATTTAATGAGGATGGCACTATAAAGACACTTGTTCCTGATGAAAAGGGAGTTGGTTACTTGGCTGTCAGCCAGGAACAGCGCGAAAATAAGGCGCTGAAAGCTTCTTTCAGTGCATCCAGCGTACGTTCTCCCCGTACTTCTAAGGTTGAAATAGAAACTCAGCCTAATTGTCCTTTGGCTGATAAAACTTCGCTTGTCAAGGTGGAACGCACACATATATATCACCCTGGAAATGCAGGCGACCGGTCTAATGGAACACGCTGGATGGCAGAAACAAATGATGATCATCCTTGGCTGATGGTGGATTTGGGTGAAGCCATGCAGGTAACGGAGTGTCAATTTGCCTTTGTACACCCTGCTGAAGGCCATGCCTGGCATCTCGAAAAATCCAATGATGGTACTAATTGGCAACCTTGTGCCGGAGTAAAAGAGGTGAAGGCATGTTCACCTCATGTGGTAACGGTGGGAGATAAAGTACGTTATTTGCGTTTGCACATAGATAAAGGTGCAGCCGGATTATGGGAATGGAAAATCTATTAAATTACTATTTTATCATGAAAAAACGATTTGTGACCGTTCTTTTGGCTTGTTCTTTGGCCGGAGGACTTTTTGCACAACAGCCTTGGTTTAAAGACAAGGATTTGACCTTGACCGGTGCTTATTATTATCCTGAGCATTGGGATGAGAGTCAATGGGAGAGAGATTTTAAACAGATGCACGATTTGGGTTTTGAATTCACCCATTTCGCGGAATTTGCTTGGGCGCAATTGGAACCGGAAGAGGGAAAATATGATTTTGCCTGGTTGGATAAAGCGGTGGCTTTGGCTGCCAAATATGATTTGAAAGTCATTATGTGTACTTCTACGGCAACTCCACCGGTATGGCTGAGCCGTAAATACCCTGAAATTTTGATTAAAAATGAAAATGGTACCGTGCTTGATCACGGAGCACGTCAACATGCTTCTTTTGCTTCTCCCGTTTATAGAGAACTGGCTTATAAAATGATAGAGAAGTTAGCTCAGCATTATGGAAATGATTCCAGAATAATCGGCTGGCAGCTCGATAATGAGCCGGCCGTACAATTTGATTATAATCCGAAAGCCGAACTGGCTTTCCGGGATTTTTTACGTGAAAAATATCATCATGACATTAAAGCATTGAATGATGCCTGGGGAACGGCTTTTTGGAGTGAGGTTTATTCTTCTTTTGATGAAATAACTCTTCCTAAAACTGCCCAGATGTTTATGAATCATCATCAGATTTTGGATTACCGCCGTTTTGCTGCCAGTCAGACAAACGACTTTTTGAATGAACAATGTTTGTTGATTAAAAAATATGCAAAGAACCAATGGGTGACTACTAACTATATTCCTAATTATGAGGAAGGACATATAGGTGGCAGCCCTGCACTTGATTTTCAAAGTTATACTCGCTATATGGTGTATGGAGACAATGAAGGGATCGGCCGTCGCGGATATCGAGTGGGAAATCCGTTGCGTATTGCTTTTGCCAATGACTTTTTCAGACCCATACAAGGTACTTATGGAGTAATGGAACTTCAGCCAGGGCAGGTGAATTGGGGGAGTATCAATCCTCAACCGCTGCCCGGAGCTATCCGTTTATGGATGTGGAGCGTATTTGCCGGTGGAGGCGACTTTATCTGTACTTATCGTTATCGCCAGCCTCTGTATGGCACGGAACAATATCACTACGGCATTGTAGGTACAGACGGAACAACGGTAACTCCCGGTGGACGTGAATATGAGCAGTTCATGAAAGAAATCAGACAGCTGCGGGGACAGGTTGCAGCTCGTGAGGTGAAACCGGCCGATTATTTGGCGCGTCGTACTGCCATTCTTTTTAATCATGAAAATTCATGGAGCATTGAGCGCCAGAAGCAAAATCGTACATGGAATACATTAGGGCATATTGAGAAATATTATCGCACGTTGAAATCTTTTGGCGCGCCCGTAGATTTTATCAGTGAAAGCAAGGAGTTCTCCTCTTATCCTGTGATCATAGCTCCGGCTTATCAATTGGCTGACAAGGCATTGGTAGACAGATGGACTGATTATGTAAAGAAGGGTGGTAATTTGGTCTTAACTTGTCGTACAGCCCAAAAAGACCGCCATGGACGTTTACCCGAAGCTCCTTTCGGTTCCATGATAAATGAACTGACCGGTAATGAAATGGAGTTTTATGATTTATTACTTCCTGAAGAACTGGGCAAATTACGGATGGATGGAAAAGAATATACGTGGAATACTTGGGGAGAGATATTGAAACCGGGTAAGGATTCACAAGTATGGGCTACTTATACACAGGAATTTTATGAAGGAAAACCGGCAGTCACTACTCGTAAGTTGGGAAAAGGTACTGTTACTTACGTGGGAGTGGATAGTACGGACGGATTATTGGAGAAAGATATTTTGAAGAAACTATATGCGCAATTGAATATTCCTGTGATGGATTTACCATACGGTGTTACTTTAGAGTACCGCAATGGTATGGGGATTGTACTGAATTATACAGATAAACCTTATAAGTTCGTACTTCCTTCGGGAGCCAAAGTGCTGATAGGAGAGCCGGTAATTCCTACAGCAGGAGTATTGGTATTTTCTATTACTGATTGAAAACGTATGATTGATAGAACAAAAAGGAGCGGCTTCACAGTCGCTCCTTTTTACTTAACCTAAATCTAACCTTTAAATCATAGTCTATGAAAAATCGATTCACTAACCAATCATATTATTAATTTAATTTGTAAACCTCACTTCCGGCGAGCAGGAAACACCCTACTCCAAAATCTTCAAAATCGGGTACTTTATCGTATGTGACAGGTTGACTGTCTTTCGGTTCTTTTCCGGTTCCTTGTACAAGTCCTATGAAGCCGTTAGGGTGAACGGCATCCTTCACCATAGCATTCCATGCTTTCAACAAGACTGGCAGGTATTCTTTTCTGTCTAACAGTCCGTTACGTACCCCCCATGCCATGCCATATACAAATAAAGCGGTGCCACTGGTTTCTTTACCTCCGAAGTTTGATTCGTCATGCATACTTACATTCCAAAAACCATCAGTACGTTGGCAATTTTTGATAGCTTTACTCATGGTCAGGAAGTCATTGATATAGTCGGCGCGATGTTTTTCATCAGTAGGAATTTCATCCAATACACGTACCAGTGCTGCATATACCCATCCATTACCACGACTCCAATAGCAATTCTTACCGTTAGGTTCTTTGTAAGGGGGATCAAAGTCTTGGTCTCTCCACCACAAACCTTCTTTTTGGTTGTACATGCCATTCTCACCATGTTTGTTACGGGTATATTCATACATATCCCACATTTTGTCGAAATATTTTTGTTTTCCGGTCAATTTTCCCAGTTTGGCAAATACAGGCATTCCCATTTGGATGGCGTCAATCCACCACCAATCATTTACTTGAGGAGTGTTGACCAGCATATCTATATTGGCTTTGACCTTACGGATTCTTTCCGGATCGGGACAAATGTTATATAAATCAATGTAAGTCTGGCTGGCACAGTAATCATCAGCATTGCGAGTGGTGGTACCGTTGCGGAATCCCCATTCGTGGTAATTTGACCAATCGACAGCGTATTTATAATAGTCATCGCGTGGATAGACGGAGTAAAGAGCCATTAATCCTTCATAATATACTCCGCGTGTCCAGATATTACTGGGACGGGTTACATTTTTTACAAAAGAAGGAGTACGATAATCGGCATACTTCTTCATGAAGTAATCATTGACTTTTGTAACAGTTTTCAACGTTTCTTTTTTGTCCGGCAAGTCTTGTGCTTTTACAACTCCAAAACCTAATGCAACAAAAAAGAATGATAGTATTAATTTTTTCTTCATCATGTTGTTTTAGTGTTTTAATGGTAGCGCAAAAATAGGATGGTCTGGGATTTCCTACAATGGAAATGTGTACATCTTCCTTGAATATTATGCATGTGTACGCATTTCGAGTGTATTTTTTATTTAACAGTGTTCTTATTGGGTTATTTGTCTTTATTTGCAGACCGTTCATAAATCTTTTCTCCTTCTTTTATCTCTAGTTCCAAACCTTTAAAATTAACATTGGCCACATTTGAGATGCTTAATCCTTTTTGAGCTTTGATATGGCAATTCTCAAAAAAGAATGTATCATTTCCGAATGGAGCCTCTTTAAAACCATACATGGTTCCTGCTGATTGTGCTTCTCCATTTATATTCTTGAAATGGATATTGCGCAAACAGGTCAGCGGATAATGTGCAGGTGAAAGCGGAGGAACCATACGCCATTCCATATTGATATCAAAGATACTGCGCGCTCCTTTGATGGTAATATCTTCAAAAGTGATATTTTCCACAGTTCCGCCGCGGCTGGGCTGACTTTTAAAACGTAAGGGGCTCCAGTTTTCGTTATCCATCAGGCAGGAACGTATGGTCACATTGCGTATGCCGCCTGATATTTCACTGCCCATAGCCACTCCACCATGACCGTATGCAAAATGACAGTTTTCTATCAGAATGTTTTCACTGGGACGTCCTACTCTGCGTCCGTCCTCGTCTCGTCCGGATTTGATGGAGATGCAATCATCATGTGCCTCAATGCGGGTGGAAGTAATCAGTATATCATTGGACGAATCAATATCTATGCCATCGGAACTGGGTATATATTCCAATGCACGGATATCGATTCCATCTATAGTGAAGCCATTTGTGTAAAGTACATGAAGACACCATGAGGCCTGATTTATCATTTTTAAACCGGAAATCTTACCTCCCGGGCAATCTGTGAAACATAACAGTCTGGGACGTCCGGAGTTTCCGAATGGAATTTTTTTCCATTCTACTCCTTTACCATCGATAACTCCTTCACCATAAACTTTAACTCCGTCTGAATGGTCAAAATTCAAGAAAGCACATCGCCACCTTTTTTCTATACCTTCAAAACGGGTAGGGATGACAGGAAATTCATTGGGGTCGACAGTGCTGATTAGTTTGGCGTTTTTTTCTATACGTAAATCTACACCACGTGGGAAGAATAGAGCGCCGCTTAGATACTCCCCGGCAGGAATAACTATCGTTCCGCCTCCATTGTGAGCTGCTTCATTAATGATACGTTGTAAAGTGGCTGTTTCCGAATAGCCATTTCCTTTTACGCCATATTCTTTAATGTTATATTCTCTGTTATTTTTTCCGATAGATATGAGCTTGCTTTCCCATGCTTCCAGTTTAATGGTCAGACGGGTACGGTTATTGACAATTGTTGCATTTATCGGTTGGAGTGTGCCATCTGTCGCATTCCATTCTTTTGCGACTCCTACTTTATCAAAGTCTGCTGTAAATTCAGTAGCTTTATTCCCTTCATTGAATATGAAGTAGAGGTCGCCATCGGGCATTACTCTGCGCGTGTAGCGGATAGAATCATTGGCAGGTGAAATGATTTTCATTTCCGGTTCCGGAAGGGAAGAGCTTACCTGTGCTGTCCATCTGGTGGATGGCTCAATCCTGCTATTGGTTAAATCTGATAGGGAACCGGGAGCAGTGAAACTTTTGTCAATGAAAGAAGCAGGCTTCCTTCCCCAAAACAGGACCTTTCCTCCACGTGAGGAAAATGTTTCTATCACTTTCCAGGCAGATGCGGAAATAACATCTGATGATGGGATAATCAATGTTTCATATCTTTGTCCGCTTTTATTTTCCAGATAGCCGGAACCTATGGTCAGTGCTTCCGTAAAAGCATCATCGTTTATGTAGTCAAAATCTCGTTGATGAGTTAACAGCTGTTGGGTAAGAGTGACGATATCCTTATAAACTTCATTGTTACCCAGCCACATAGTAGATGTGGGGTAATACATGGCAATTCGTGCTCCCGGCTTCCCCTGACTCATCAGGTAAGTGGTGCGATTCGTATATTTATTCAGGCCTTTCATACCGGGATCACTCATCCAATTGCGATGTTTGGACCCTGCCGGCCAGAACATGAATTCAAAGAAGTTAATCCCACGGGCAATTTGATGATCTACAACAAATTTGGCTTGGGGAATGGTAGGGGAGATGTGGTAAGCTGCAAAACTTTCGCTGAATGCTCTAGGTTTTCCATAAACATGAGCTACAGATGAGGCCAGTTTGGGGAAATCATTAAGGGTACCGGGCCATATTTGGTTCCAGATTGCATCTACTCCGGGTATTTGAACTTTACTTAAATTCCGGAAATAGTCTCCTTCAGCTTTAACACATGCGGGCATTTCATGTTCTTTGTTAAGATGGGTAATGTGGGCTACTCCATTAGCCGCACACCAATCGGCCTGTAATTTGAAAAAATGGGTGGCGAACAAGCTGGACCAGACATCCCAATAATCGGCTTTTACCCTTTGTTCCTGTATGGTGGGCGAAGTGGTAAAAAAGGAGGCCAGATAGGGAGTCGGATCATACCCTTTTGTATCTTTGAATGTTTGGACAATGGAAGGAGTCCAGGGTAAATGTGCATAATCGGGTTCGTCTCCCCGGAAACCAAGTACGGTGGTACCCAGCTCTTTACCAAGGTATTTTTTATACTGTTCATGTGTCCAATCAATGAATTGTTGTACGGCAACAGGATTCAGATAATCACACAGAGAATTAGTGGCATCTTTGCCGCCGTTGGGATTATTAACGGCTCGGGTTACGGCCGTCCGAAAGTCGCTTTTGACCAATAGGATCTTCCAGTCATCCAGTCCGGCGTTGAAACTTATTTCACCATTATTAATTGCTACAGTTCTGTTAGGAGCACCGGATGTACTGACGGCTACCGCACTGATGATTTCCGGTGCTATTTTATGGTTTGTCATTACTTCTCCCCGTTTTATCTGTATGGTATCACCTATCACAAGAGCTTGCATTCTCAAATCGGGACGTTCCTGTGAGAATTTTCCTCCTGCAAATCCGCTGGGATATTTTCCTTCATCAATAATCCAGACTTTCATGCCTCGCTTTTTGGCTTCAAGTACTCCGGTACGAATCGCTTTAAACCATTCTTCGGAAAGATATTTGAAGGGTAGTTTGTAACCTGCTTCAAATATTATGGCACGGAATCCTTTCTTCTTGATAGAATCCAAGTCATTGCAAATAGTCTTTTTATCCATTTTCCCTTCCCAACCCCATATTACATGGTTGGCAAATTCCACAGGAGGGTCTGCAAATTGTTGTTCTAGACGGGAAAGGGGTGTTTCATGAATGCCTTGCCAGGATTTTATTTCATCTTTTGCGAATAAGGAGTTGAAATAAAAAAGGGAAGCAATAAATAATAGTATCTTTTGCATGATGTTTATGATTAGGTTTGAGTCTTATATGCATAAGGGCGCATCAAAGCGCCCCTACAGCAAAAGGATATCCGTTACAGTTTTTAGAGGAATCCTTCATGCTAATCTTAATATTATTCTCCTAAATAATAGGAGGGAACAGGAGCTTGTGGATATCCCATGGAACGATGAGCTACATAACTTCTATATATTCCGTCTTGCATCAATGTGGTACGACGGTCTTTTGCCGGAAGATTGGTTGTGTAGATACGTATTTCACCGGGCAATGCGGTGATTATTTCTTCACGCCAGTCTCCATATAAGTCTGCGATCATTAAGATATCACCTTCAATTCCTTGTGTCAGTGTTTCTCCTTTCCATTTTACAATACTTAGTGAACGACCGTTTGAAGAGGAACTTGCCCCCCATCGGTTATCGTCCCCTTTGAATGTTTCGCGCAATAAGTCACCGTCCCACCAGGTCCAATTACGGCAGGAGGGCACTTCCTCATTTTTACCTAAAGGTTTACCGTCAGCCGAAAGTAGATATTTGTCTGTGCTGCCTCCTTTACGGTCTTCGCTGGCAAAACATTCCAGACCTTTGTGGACCGGATCAAAATCAGCAACCATCCCATCGCCTACATGGAATGTCTTATGACCGATATTCCATACCGGTTGTCCTGTTCTGGCATCCACAACACAAACGCCACGTCCGTTCTCGTGCCAAGGTTCCAGACAAAGGAACACTTCCATACCAGGACGATCCGGGTCGATATCAGTCAGATAGATTTTATCAGGGTGTCCTAGTCCGGTAGACCATAGTAAAGTCCCGTTATCATCAAGCATGCATGAGCCTAACAGAATTTCATCTTTTCCATCTTCATCCACATCACCACATACCATATTATGGGAACCCATGCTTCTTACTACGGGATTTTCTTCATCGCCGTCCCATCGCCATGCACGTTCCAGTTTGTTATCTTTCAGCTGCCATGCATCTACAGTCATCAGTTTGTAAGTGCCACGACATGCCAATATATAAGGGGTCTTGCCGTCCAGATAGGCCATTCCTATTTGGTTACGGTTCTGCCGGACCAGATTTCCATACCTGTCATTCCGTTCAGGCCAGTCCACACGGGCAATTTCTTTTCCGGTCATTCCATCCCATACACTTAGATACTCCTCACCGGAATCTACCCGTCCTTTTTCATTTCGTTGGGTTGTTTCCGGAGCTGTTTTTAAGGCAATTTCTGCTTTGCCATCTCCATTGAAGTCGTATGCGATGAAAGGGGAGTACCAAACACCGGGCTCGATACCTTGTCCTAAATCTTTAGACCATAAAAAAGTGCCGTCACTTAAATAAGCCTCAATTTGATAAGTTGAACCATCCAAAGTACCGGGCATTCCGGGATCCACATTTTTTTCCGGGGTGCGGATGATATAATCGTAAATGCCATCCCCGTTCAAATCAGCAACGGCTATTTTGCCTGCTTTTATATTATGGTTCAATTTAATGGACTGATAGTTTCTCAATATAGAACAGTCCACATCCAATTTAGAAGATGTGTCAATTACTTTTTTCTTTTTATCTAATGCACAGATCCAATAGGTTGCTTTTTCAGAAACGGGAGTTTGGTCAACAAAGTCACAGGTGTTTTTAATTGGATTTTTTGATAAGCGCTGTGTCTTGCCGTTTGCAGAACGGTAGAGGTGGAAGGAAGTGTCAGTTCCATCTTGTTCCAATAGTCTCCAACTGAGGTAGATACCTTTCCCGTCTGCAGATGGGGTGGCCGTTAATCCTCTGTCTAATTTTTCTTTTACTCTTTCTGTTGCAAAACCTTTGATTTCCGGTTTGGGCTCATGGCGTGGTTCTAGTATTTCGTAATAATATGTACGTTCACGCAAGTCTTGGGCCTCGACATTGATAGAGGAAAGTACTAATGTAGAGACTAAAAATAGTCCTATTATCCATTTTTTGTTTTTCATTGGTTGTGTTTATTTATTAAAATAAGATTTATATTTAAAATATTTTACAAAATTATCAAATAAGGTGTTATTTATTAGTATGCCTTTTTATTCAGTTTTCCACTAATTCTAAACGAATATAGTCATACATTATCCCTTTGTTAACAGAACCTGCTGGTACGGTTATGATCAATTTATTTTCTCCTTTACGTAATAGAGAAGCATCAAAGCATAAATTCCGTTCATACCATATTCCTTGTGTTCCATGACGAGTAATAACCCCATCAGGAGATAAATCTTTTATTTTGCCGACTTTAGCACCATTGACTTCTATCTCAAGTTCCTTAGTACCTGTTCCACAAATAGCACAACGTAAGACAACTTTTCCATGCACAGCTCTTTCCATGGAAAATACGATAGTATATGGAGTAGCTCTTCCTTGAGTATAAGCACCAATAAAAGGTTTAGATTTTGCTTCAGGATTTTCATTATGAGGAACATGTTGGAAAAACCAGTCTTTAGCATAATTGCTTTTTCCTATAGTAAAAGTTACATCTTTTGGAAACAAAGTTCCGTATTGAAGTGAGATTTCAGGATTATTGTGTTCTTCAGCTTTGTAGAATTCCGATGCATTCCGATTAGGTATACCAATATCCCAAAGTTGTTTACCATAGCGAATAGGAGTCCATTTCAGTTTACCTAAATCAATTTGTTTACCCGCTTCGACTATGATATCAGTCTTTATATATTCGCCCAATACACCATCTGTAAAAGCATGAAGAGTATAATGTCCAGGACGGACTTTATCTAGCATAAAAGAACCATCGACCGATCCATTTGTCCAAAATTGATAGAATTTAGCATCACGCTGCCAGTCAACCATAACCTTTGGAGAAGATTTGGGTCGAGGAGAGAGATAAGCAGGAGCAGTAAGTCCTACTACTAAATTTGTGAAACTATTATTACTATTGAAATCATTCAGTATTAGACGTCCTGTGACTTTGCTACGTTTATCTAACTTGGGATAGTTAGCCAATTCAACCCATTGATATGGCCATTTATCGGCTTCAATAGACGCACGGGACTTGGCATCAGCATAAATAGTTTTAGGATCGCTTCCGGAATTTGCATAAATAAAAAAAGGACCTACTACTTTTGTCCATTGTTCACCTGCTGCCACATTGACTTCAGCTCCTCCATAATGGCTGCTACGCCAATAATTAAGGACACAAGGAGCAGCTTGTTGATTTGTATCACGATGTCCTAAGAACTCTACTTTTGTTGGTCCACCACTCATATATTCCATTGAAGGATTGATGAAAAACAAACCGACATTGTATGTAGTACTTGACCAACCAAATGCAGGATTCTTTGATTGTAAAGCAGTGAATACATATTTATCACCTGTTTGTAAATCTTTGGGATAATAAAAATCGCAATCCTCATCCACACTCATCCAATCAAAAAAGTCAGCTAATTTGGCACAAAATCGTGCTTCTCCTAAAGCTGTAAGACCATATTGAGGTGTGTGCTCAAATATAGAATAAGTATATAATCCAGAAGTTCCACGTTCTAGTGTATATCGAATGTCGATATCTGATACGAATTGTCCTTCAGGTCCAGCACCAGGTCCTGTTCCCATTTTACGTCCATTAGAGACTGCTTTGATTGAGATTTCTGCACGTTCCCCACCGTTGTTTACCGGATGAATAGTTATGGATGGAATAGCTGGAGCACTTCCTTTTACTCCCATTGCGTCATGCGACCAATAAGCATGTGCATGTCCCCCTATTAAAGGTTCCTTCCAATTAGGATTGTTAACTGGCTCATGGCCTTTAATTTGGGGAATAAAATCAGGCTTGAGATCGGTGGCAAGCATCTCCATGTCATGGTATCGTAAAGAAACTAAATCGCCAGTCACTTTAGATATGCGTGCTGTAATGATCCCGTTATCCATAGTATATGTTTCTACATCTTCAATTAGAGTGACCTTTGGTAGTGTCGAGCAACTAGTCGTAACAATACTTAGCAAAAGTATCATCATTGAACATATTTTTTGAAGTATCTTTTTCATGATTATTTTTTATTTTAAGTTATTGTATATAACTCGGTAATATTTCTAAGACTTTATCTTGTCGCTTTTATGGTTACATTAGAAGAGCCCAATCCATCTGCTTCGGCTTTTACAGTTATCGTTCCGTTATCAGCAATTGCACGAACAATTGCAATTACACGACCTTTGTAAGCTGTACGATGATTAGCTTTATAACGTTCATGACTGAAAACATCAGAGTTATCTATAGAAATGATTTCACCTGGGCCACTTATGTTGAATTTAATATCGGTGAGAATATTAGGACAACGTACTCCATGCATATCCACTACTGTAGCAGTAAGATATGCTACTTCCTCCCAATCATAAGGAAGAACAGTCCTTTCTGTTTCAAGTATTATATGATGTGCTTCTCCAGCAGTCCGATGTTCGTGATTCGCTACTTCATTACCATTAATGCGCCCTATCGCTTTCAATACTCCAGGTTGATAGTCTATATGCCATATATTAGGTGAATCATCATGAGGAACAGATTGTATCCCCAATGATTTTCCGTTGAGTAATAATTCCACTTCGTCACAATTACTATATACTATTACTTCAGCACGGTAACTGTCAGGTGAGGCAGGAGTCCAATCATCAGTATATCCATTCTGTAAATCTTTACTACGACGTACAATGTGGACCATTGGTTTATCAGTCCACCAGCTTTGCCTTTCCCAGGATAGATGTTTCCAATTTCCATTACGATCAAACAGTCCTGTGTTCCACGCTATACGGGGCCAGTCCGATTCTCCAAGATAATCGAAACCTGTCCAAATGAACATTCCCGCCATAGCAGGCGTGTCTCTTACTACTAACCATGAAGAACGGGATGGAGTATTTTCAGTACCTATAATTTTACGTCCTGGCTTGGCGGCTCCTACTGCAATTAATCCTTTTTCTCCATAGTTCTGCCCTATAACATCCAACATCTCTGAAAATCCATTTTCAAAAAGCCTCATTTGTTTTGGACGAAATAAAGCCATCGTAATAGGACGCGTAGGATCAAGTTTACGAGTTAAACTTCGTAAATCTAAAAAGTAACGACGCCCTTCAAGGCTGTTGAGATTATCTCTAATTTCATTACCAAGGCTATAGAGTATAATACTCGGGTGATTGCGTATACGTATAATTGCTTCTTTAGCATCAATTTTCCACCAGTCTTTAAAATACAAATTATAAGCTTTTTCTCCATTTGGTTTGGCAGCAGTCCACGTATCAAAAGTTTCATCAAGAAGCAACATACCAAGACTGTCACACAAATTATAGAAAGTTTGGTCCATAGGAGTATGGGCTCCACGTAATGCATTACAGCCTATCTGCTTCAAACGTTGGATACGGCGTGCCCATACCGAAGCAGGGACAGCAGTACCTACGGCTCCTCCATCATGATGAACACATGCACCTAGTATTTTCAGATTATGACCATTAAGCCAAAAGCCTGTTTTTGATTCGAATTTGAAATTTCTGATGCCAAACTTATTCAATTCATAATCTATTAAATGTTTCTCATTAAAAATACGCGTGGTAGCACAATAAAGATTAGGAGTCTGAATATCCCAAATTTCAGGATGGGAAATAATAACAGTCTGCAAAGAATGTATAGTATCACCTGCTAAAATAGTTACCATTTCATAATCAGATTGGATTTTCTGTCCTGAAGGGGATTTTATCTCCGTTTGAAAACCTATTTTACAGGTATTCTGCGAAGAATTGATAATGGAACAGCTTATTCTTACCTCTGCACTATTTTTTTCTATCTTAGGAGTTGTAATGAAAACACTGCCTCGCTCTAAATGTATGGGATTCGTTGTTATAAGTTTTACATGCCTATAAATGCCCGCACCTGTGTACCAACGCGAAGCTGGTTGTATACTGTTGTCTACTCTCACGGCAATTACATTTACTTCGTTAAATTTGAGATACTTAGTTATCTCATAATTTATAGGCAGATACCCCATTGGTCTATGCCCCAAATAATGACCATTAATCCATATATCACTATTTGCCATTACAGCATCAAATTCTATAAAAACTGAATGCTCTGTATCGGAATTTGACATTGTAAAACATTTACGATACCAGCCTACTCCCGCTGGCAGATAACCACCTCCCCGTTGAGTAGGATTATTAGAATCATAGTTTCCTTCAATACTCCAATCATGCGGAACATTAAGAGTACGCCAGCTATTGTCATCAAATGATAGCTTTTCTGCTCCAACTATATCTCCTAGATAAAATTTCCAATTTTTATCAAAGTTTGTTGTTACACGCCCTTGTTGTCCATATGTGGGTATAAGACTCAATTCAACTACAACAAAAACAATACAGTAAGATCGGAAGAGCACACGTCTGAACTCCAGTC
>ERZ810362.29-NODE-29-length-103204-cov-11.0608_pt1 | contig 103204 bp, 108 predicted proteins | sample MGYA00520272_ERZ810362 | MGnify/ENA primary metagenome ERZ810362 (study PRJEB31588, sample SAMN03401203) | human gut metagenome | study: EMG produced TPA metagenomics assembly of the PRJNA231909 data set (A prospective, longitudinal analysis of the... | reverse complement strand
AAGCCCCTGTTGCTTCCGCATCTGTCAATCCGATTTGCAGGCCGGCATTATCAAAACCGTCTTGCAATGGCAGAGGCGCGAATCGTTCAAGGGCGCTTACTATTTCCTTAATTTTCATTATTTAGAGAAAATTTGGTTGCAAATATAGCAAATAAAATAGGAATAAACTCCTATGTTATCGTTTTTTTAGTAAATTTGTCGCATATCCTTTAATTTAGAACACGATGAAAACAATTCTATCCTGCTGTTTAGTAATTATTTTGGCTGTTTCCTGTCAAATGAAACAGAAACAGAATCAGAATTCCGATGATTCCATCGCTGAAAACATGAGCGTTGATGGTACGGAAACTTGCATAGTAGATACGGTAAAGGCTACCGCTATCTTTTGGATAGACAAAGCAGAAGCCAAGCATTGCAAAGATTCGGGGCTCCGTACGATTAAAGCGAAAGTATTTATTCACGAAGATGGAAAGGTTGAGTTTGAGTCTTTCGTCAAAAAGCAATCCATTGGTTTAGAAAAGTATATACGCCATCATCTTGATAAATTCCAAATTTCAGAACGGATGTTGAAAAGCGGATATATACAGCCAGGAGAACAATTCGTTCAGCTTCGCTGCATGCGGGAGAAGCTGAAAGGAAAGTAACCACTCACCAGATTTCTTTTGGGAAGCGAATCTCCTTTTATTTGTGAAACTTCATCTGCACCTTATTTTTCAGTGCATATCGCTCATCCACGACTTTGTTTGTAGGAAAGAAAGTGAAAATAAGACGCCACTCTCCTTCTGTATAGACAAATTTGCGACCGCTTGCACCACGAAGAATTGCCCGGTATTTCTCCCATAAGAAGGTCTCGATACGTTCCGGCATTTCATTTCCAATTGCCGGGAACTCCACGGTAATGAAAAAATGCGGGATGGACAGTTCTGCTACTTTTTGGAATATCCGGTCAATGATTGTCATTTCTTCGTTTCTTTCGTTACTTCCAACAGTTTCCCGTATGCATCAAAGGAGCGTCGGGAAGCCAGTGAAATGGTTATCATCAGTGATAACATAGATGCCGTAAAGGTGATTACCATGATCATCATCTGATATTTAATCGCTACATTCGGACTACTGCCTCCCAGAATCTGTCCGATCATCGTACCCGGAAGAGCGACCAGTCCCATCACTGCAATATTCGCGATCAAAGGGCTGAACGACTTGATAATAGCTTGTTTTATAAAGGGAGCCTGAGCTTCCTGCCGTGTGGCACCGTTCCCCAATAAATAGCGATACAACTGCTGTTCCCGTTTCAATCCGCTATAATAGGTATTCAATGCGATCACATTACTCGAAAGCATATTTCCCATTAAAATTCCAAATACCGGAATAAAGTATTGAGCGCTGAATATGTTATCCAGCTGGAGGACAATACCGATAAAATACAATCCCACCACTACCACACTGCAAAAAAAGCCTACCGAGATAGGGATCAGCAGAATGCTCCGTTTCAGTTGAGTACGTACCAGTGCTGTCTGCCCGGCAACGAATATCATAATAATCACCCAAAGGAAATTGATCCAAGGATTATTCCATAAGAAAAGATATTTCAGATAGATGCCGATAAAAAACAACTGGACAATCATTCGAAGCGTACCTGTCACAGCAGGTTTCAGCAAACCGGTCCTGAATTTCCAGAGATAAAAGAATGGAATGGCAAGCAAAAGCAGGCCGATAAACAAATTATAGTATGATATGTCGATGGTTCCCAAAATAAATCCCCTTTATGCTAGTATTAAATTTCGTTTATAGTTCTATTAAATAATGACAGCCCGAAGCAAAGTCTTTATCGTGGGATACAGCTAATACAGCCGCCCCCTTCTCTGCCTGCCGCCGGAAGAAAGCCAGCACTTTGTCCGTCGATCCGGCATCCAATGCCGATGTCGGTTCATCAATAATAATCAAAGGCTTGTTGAGCATGGCAGCTACTGCCAACATGATACGCTGCCGTTGTCCACCAGAGACTTCATTCACCCTCTTCGCATATAAATCATGCTCCAGTCCCAACTCATCAAAATAATCATAAAGCCTCTCTTCCGAGAAAGGAGCAGAACGATTAATTTTCAGGTCAAACGGAAGAGCCACCATTTCCTTTACCCATTCAAAGGGTAAAGCCAATTCCTGTGGAATCCATGCAATCTGCCGGCGGACTATATCAATCGTTGATTTGTCCAGCAAGGTATCCCCTACTTTGATAGTCCCTTCCCTCAAAGGAACAAAACCCATCACCGCATTCAGCAATGAAGTCTTTCCGCAACCGGACTGTCCTACAATACAGGCCGTTTCTCCCCTCTCCATATTCAGATTTAACCCGGAGAAAAGCACTTCTGTCCCAAAAGCGATACAAGCATTGTTGATATGTAGCATGGCGTTTTCAATTCTTTCTTTCCGGCAAAGGTACTATTTTCTTGAAAAACGTTATCTTTGCCTCACTAATTAATTCGAGAAAAGTTATGATACTGAATGAAAGAGATGCCCGTCACGAGCATATATTACAGGTAGCACGCCAGATGATGACCGCCGCACGTACTGCTCCGAAAGGGAAAGGAATAGATGTCATTGAAGTGGCTTTGATCACGGATGAAGAAATCAAACTGCTGTCGGACAAAATGATAGCTATGGTAGAAGAACACGGCATGAAGTTTTTCCTTCGGGATGCCGACAACATCCTGAGTGCCGAATGTGTTGTACTGATAGGTACACGCGAACAAGCGCAAGGATTGAATTGCGGACATTGCGGATTTGCGACATGTGCCGGACGTACGGAAGACGTCCCCTGCGCATTGAACAGCATCGATGTAGGCATCGCCATCGGTTCCGCCTGTGCCACAGCAGCCGATATGCGTGTAGACACACGTGTCATGTTCTCAGCCGGACTGGCAGCACAACGCCTTCATTGGCTGAAAGACTGCAAGATGGTTATGGCCATTCCGGTAAGTGCGTCTTCAAAGAATCCGTTCTTCGACCGGAAACCGAAACTGGAAGCTAAAGCATAACAGATGTGTCAAAAGGATGATACATCCTCATTTTATAAACTGATTTTATAACTAAATAGATTATAATCTAATGGGAATCATGGTTGGACTTCCCAGCCCCAGCGGCTCGGAAAAAGATTTGCAATTGAACTTTGGTAAGAATATGACTGTACAGGTAGAGATGAGAGCACCTCATTTGCCTGCCGAATGGCACTTGCAAAGCGGCATACAGCTGACATGGCCGCATGCCGGTACAGATTGGGCCTATATGCTGACAGAAGTACAAGAATGCTTTGTAAACATTGCCAAAGAAATAGCAAAGCGTGAGTTATTATTAATTGTGACTCCTGAGCCCGAAGAGGTTAAGAAGCAGATTGCCTCTACCGTAAACATGGACAATGTACGCTTTCTGAAATGCGAAACGAACGATACATGGGCACGCGACCACGGAGCTATCACCATGATAGATACCGGCAACCCTTCCCTGCTCGACTTTACCTTCAATGGCTGGGGATTGAAATTTGCCTCCGAGCTGGACAATCTGATCACCGGACAGGCCGTAAAAGCCGGAGCTCTGAGAGGTCAGTACATCGACTGCCTGGACTTCGTTCTTGAAGGAGGCTCTATCGAAAGTGACGGCATGGGCACACTGCTTACCACCACCGAATGCCTGCTCTCTCCCAACCGGAACGGAAAACTGAATCAGGTAGAAATAGAAGAATACCTCAAATCAACTTTCCATCTGCAAAAAGTGCTTTGGCTGGATCACGGCTATCTGGCCGGCGACGATACCGACAGTCACATCGATACCTTAGCGCGTTTCTGTTCCACAGACACCATTGCCTACGTAAAATGTGACAACAAAGAAGACGAACATTATGAAGCATTGCGTGCCATGGAGGAACAATTAAAAACATTCCGTACATTGGCAGGAGAACCCTACCGCCTGCTGGCATTGCCAATGGCAGACAAGATAGAAGAAGACGGTGAACGGCTGCCTGCCACCTATGCCAATTTCCTGATTATGAATGATGCCATCCTTTACCCTACTTATCAGCAGCCGGATCACGACCGGAAAGCGGCAGAAGTATTGCAGCAGGCATTCCCTGAACATGAAATCATCGGGATTGACTGCCGGGCATTAATCAAACAGCACGGTTCCCTGCATTGTGTTACGATGCAATATCCGTTAGGCGTTATCCTATAACGGACTTTTCAGTCAATCAGCATATTAATAATTATTCATCATGAGAAAGATAAAAGTAGGATTAATCCAACAATCCAATACCGCAGACATTCGGGTGAACCTGATGAACCTTGCTAAAAGCATTGAAGCGTGTGCCGCTCATGGAGCGCAACTGATCGTGCTGCAGGAGCTGCACAATTCGCTTTATTTCTGTCAGACAGAAAACACCCATCTGTTTGACCTTGCTGAACCTATTCCCGGACCATCCACAGGCTTCTACTCCGAACTGGCAGCTGCCAATAAAGTAGTGCTCGTTGCTTCACTCTTTGAAAAACGTGCGCCGGGACTGTATCACAACACGGCTGTCGTTTTCGACCGCGACGGAAGCATTGCCGGAAAATACCGGAAAATGCACATTCCGGATGATCCGGCCTATTATGAGAAGTTCTATTTTACTCCCGGAGACATCGGTTTCGAACCCATTCAGACTTCCCTGGGGAAACTGGGCGTACTGGTATGCTGGGATCAGTGGTATCCGGAAGCTGCCCGACTGATGGCTCTGAAAGGTGCCGAACTTTTGATCTATCCTACCGCCATCGGCTGGGAAAGCAGCGATACGGATGACGAAAAAGCCCGTCAGCTCAATGCATGGATTATCTCCCAGCGTGCTCACGCAGTTGCAAACGGGCTTCCGGTTATCTCCGTCAATCGTGTAGGACATGAATCCGACCCTTCCGGGCAAACCAACGGTATCCAGTTTTGGGGAAACAGTTTCGTAGCCGGACCACAGGGAGAGTTTCTGGCACAGGCAGGCAACGATTGTCCGGAAAATATAGTCGTTGAAATAGACATGGAACGTTCGGAGAACGTCCGCCGTTGGTGGCCCTTCCTCCGCGACCGCCGAATTGATGAATATGACGGGCTGACCAAACGGTTTCTGGATTGAAGAATGACACCATGAACGATAGATAAAACAATACAGAGGTCCGCAAGAGCAGAAGCCTGAACGGCAACTCTTGCGGACCTCCGCACTTATATCCTCTTTTATTGGAAAGTAATCTTCTTATTAGCGATAAAATTAGCGGCCCCGTAGATAAACAATCCCAAGAACTGAGCCAGATACTCATTGACATCCAACCCTTCTACCAACAAAACAAGGAATAAAAACTGCGCAGTGTAAGCTACACCGAAGGCAGAACAGAAAAACAATATTTGTTTCCATACATTGTTCTTCCTCTTTTCTACAGGAAATATCCAATACTTGCACCAGATAAAATTATGAATCTGGGCTATAACATACGCTGTTACGTTAGCTACCATATAGTCTCCTTCGAATGACATTTCTCTCATCATCAGCCACACAACAAGGGCCATGATCAAAGCATTCATCGTTCCGATGACTATAAAGCGAAATATGCGCACCGATTCTTTCATTTCACCACAAGTTCGTCGTTATTCATCCGTATCATGTACTGCTGGATGATTGCTTTCAGTTCATCCTCCATCGACTGCTGCACATCCACCTGTCCCAGAAGATTATGTTCCAACAGTTTATCCGTCTTGAATGCATACATGGCTACGGTGTTCCGGCCATCAAACTGCAATAAATAATCACCTTTAAAGAACTGATAGATTCCATTGATATAGTTGACAGCATAAGTATCCTCGGCAGGCGTATTCAGCAAATCACATCCAAAGGAAACGAAAGGCTTGTCGTACCCTAAATAGCCCAATACGGTAGGCATAATATCAATCTGCTGGGCAATCACGTCTTTGCGGAAACCTTTCAAGTCACTTCCCGGCTGATAAAACACGACAGGAACAGAGAACAATCCGCTCTCCGTCTCATATTCCGGACGTTCCGGAGAGTTTGTATGATCTGCTGTGAAAACGAACAGAGTATTCTTGTACCACGGTTCTTTTGATACCTTTTCGAAGAATAGTTTCAAAGCATTGTCCGTATATCCGATACACTGGCGAATAGGTTTGTTTCCTTTCGGGAAAACACCTTCGTATTCCGCCGGAACTGCAAACGGATGATGGGAAGAAAGGCTGAACAGTGCAGCAGCAAAGGGTTGCTGAAAGCCGGACAAGGTATTGCCAAAGAACTGAAAAAACTTTTCATCCCAAATTCCCCAATGGCCGTCAAAATCCTTGTTGTCCGGATTAGCCTCATTATACTCCGTACGACCGAAGTAATGAGTATATCCTGCCGTCCGCGCAAAAGCCTCGAATCCCATGGAACCGTTATCCGCCCCATGAAAGAAAGCGGTATAATATCCTTTTTTACCCAGTTCTCCGCCTATACTGGATACTGTATTCAAGGAAGAAGGCGTCAGAAAGAACGGCTCTATAAACATCGGGATTCCCGATAATACGGAAGGCATTCCATCGATACTTTTCATTCCGTTAGAGAATGAGTATTTAAAAGTCAGCCCTTCAGCCATCAATGAGTCAAGGAAAGGCATATAGCCCTTGTATGTCCCATTGTCCAGTTCTTCATTCAGGAAGCCGCTGTTCTCTTTGCTGAAACTTTCCAGAATAAAGACAACGACATTCAGCGGTCGGAACTGTACACTATCTGCAGGCATGTGCACGGGAGTGTACAAAGCCTCCATTTTCTCTTTATCGAAGTATTGAGGGATGGCAAATGAAGTCTTCCCAAACGTACGGAAGATAGAAAAAGGCGTATTCAGTACGATTCCCGTCTCCATCGGGCGGTCTACATACTTATTGGCGTTGCTGATTGTAATAGGACGAACCATACCGGTAAATCCACCGCGCATTCCGCCGATGCACAAGTACACTCCAAGCGCCAAAGTAAGCAAATGAACGCCATAATAAAGCGGCAGGCGGTCTACCTTTACCGGCTTCGGCTTGCGATACAGCTTGAACAGGGCATACCCGAAGGCAATGGCAAACAGAGTCAGATACCAATGATTCACCAATTCTGTCCCTATAATATCTCCCAGATTCCCCTCATTCTTGAATTCACTGAATACAGACGCGGTCGTTCTCCGATGCGTATATTGGAAATAAACCGTATCCATCAGGTTCATTATAATGACAATCAGGTTGGTTGTCACAAAAATCCCCTTGATTATCTTCTGATATACCGCATTTTCCTTATAATGCAATGGAATCAGCATCAAGAAGATATACAAAAGATTCGTATAAAGAATAGCTGAAGTATCAAACAGGAATCCTCCTTCAAACATCCTCCAGATTCGTCCGGCAGTAAGATCGGAAAAAGCCTTCAGATTTTCTATCAGAAAGATGACACGACAGAGAATAAAGCACCCCATCACCAATAATAAATTAATTATAAGTGACAGGGTGGTATTATAAAGAGAACGATATTTGTTCATCGTTTACTTATTTTCTTTGATATCAACGATCAGGTTGAGTTCATCAAGTTGAGTCTGATCAATTTCAGAAGGAGCATCCAACATTACATCACGTCCTGAGTTATTTTTCGGGAATGCGATACAGTCGCGGATAGAATCCAGACCAGCGAAAAGAGAAACCCAACGATCGAGTCCGTATGCCAGACCACCGTGAGGAGGTGCACCATACTTAAATGCGTTCATCAGGAAGCCGAACTGAGCCTGTGCCTTCTCCGGAGTGAAGCCCAGAATCTCGAACATTTTGGCTTGCAACTGGGCGTCGTGAATACGGATTGATCCTCCACCAACTTCCACACCATTGACAACCATATCATAAGCATCGGCACGTACGGCAGCCGGATCAGTATCCAGCAATGGAATATCTTCTTCTTTCGGATGTGTAAACGGATGGTGCATAGCCATCAGACGGCCTTCTTCCTCGCTCCATTCGAACATCGGGAAGTCAATAACCCAAAGGCAAACAAATTTATTCTTATCACGCAATCCCAACTGTGCTCCCATCTCCAGACGGAGTTCGCAAAGTTGCTTACGTGTTTTCATCACGTCGTCACCGGACAGAATCAGGATCAAATCACCCGGCTTGGCACCAAATGCTTCTTTCATCTGTTGCAGCACTTCTTGTGTATAGAACTTGTCCACACTCGATTTCACCGTACCGTCTGCTTCTACACGAGCATAAACCATACCTTTCGCACCAATCTGAGGCTTCTTGACGAATTCAGTCAGAGCATCCAGTTGCTTGCGGGTATAAGTTGCCGCTCCTTCTGCACAGATACCGCCTACATAAGCAGCATTATCGAATACTGAGAAACCATGTCCTTTCATGATATCCATCAGCTCTACGAACTTCATGCCGAAACGCAAATCCGGTTTATCGCTACCATAATATTTCATAGCGTCTGCCCAAGGCATGCGCTGGAACGGTTCAGTCAGTTCAACGCCACGAAGCGTCTTGAACAGATGTTTGGCCATTCCTTCGAAAGTAGAGATGATATCTTCCTGCTCTACGAAACTCATTTCACAGTCAATCTGTGTAAATTCCGGTTGACGGTCGGCACGCAGGTCCTCGTCACGGAAACACTTTGCAATCTGGAAATAACGGTCGAAACCGGACACCATCAGCAACTGCTTCAGAGTCTGCGGAGATTGAGGAAGTGCATAGAATTGTCCGGGATTCATACGTGAAGGCACCACAAAGTCACGTGCACCTTCCGGAGTAGAGCCGATCAATACAGGGGTTTCTACTTCTATAAAGCCCAGGCTATCAAGATACTTACGAACTTCGATCGTCATCTTATGACGCAATTCCAGATTAGAGCGCACGGCATTACGACGCAAATCCAGGTAACGGTATTTCATGCGGATATCATCGCCGCCGTCTGTATTATCCTCAATCGTAAACGGAGGAGTCATGGCAGTATTCAGAACGTTCAGTTCGGAAACGATAATTTCAATGTCTCCTGTAGGAATGTTTGCGTTCTTGCTGAAACGTTCATTCACTGTTCCTGTGATCTGAATGACGAATTCACGACCCAGTTTATTGGCACGGTCGCAAAGTTCAGCATTAATTTCTTCATTAAAAACCAATTGGGTGATACCGTAACGGTCGCGAAGGTCAATGAAAGTCATACCTCCCATTTTACGGCTGCGCTGTACCCATCCAGACAGCGTGATTTGTTTATTTACATCGGAGATTCTCAGTTCTCCACATGTGTGCGTTCTGAACATATTTTCTAATATTTATGATATTTTTCGTTAAGTAGCTTGCAAAAGTACACAATAAATCAGAATTCGGCATTTATTTCAGACTTTCTTTGTCAGCTTTTTCAATATTTTCTTGTTTTTGTCTGTTATATTGTCCACGATTGCCTCGTTAATCAGCTTTATTCCGTTCACATATTCCTGTGCCCTCTGCAGAACATTGGCTGCATCTTTTTCTTCTGTCTTCGGAACCACTACCCGCAGTCCGCTTTTGATAAGTTCGATATTCACTTCTGCCTCCGTCTGCATCGGATCACCGTCAAAATGCACGACTCCCGGTGCAGCCCGGCGGATGCACAACTTCTTACAACGGAATGTCTTGATCCGACTGTTTTGATCGATTGTTTTATTGAATAACTGAAAAGCGAGCGAAGGCACATCCAGAACGGTGAAAGGTTCCAGAATCGTCACATCCAGCAAACCATCCGTCAATGTAGCCTGCGGGGCTATATAGGCATTATTTCCATATTGTGATGCGTTTCCGCAGGCAATCAGAAAAGCTTTATACTTACTGACTCCGTTTTCTGTTTCCAGTTCATACGTTTCGGGCTGATACTTAAGACTTTCCTGCAATGTCTTTTCCAGATAGGTCAACGGTCCGCGCTTACCGGCATGGGCAAACTTCAAACTGACAAATGCATCGAACCCTACTCCACACGTACAAAAGAAATCTGTGCCGTTGATCTTACCATAGTCTATTGTATCCAGACACCCCTCGTTCAGCACTTCCAGTGCCTTTTTAGGTTCCATGGGTATATGCAGATGCCGGGCCAGTCCATTACCCGATCCGCATGGAATAATTCCTAATGCGGTATCCGTATGTACCAGCGAACGAGCTATTTCATTAATTGTTCCGTCCCCCCCGATAGCGACCACCACGTCTGCTTTCTCTTCCGCAGCTTTGGCGGCTATCTCTACTGCATGACCGGCCCTTTCTGTATACACTACTTCCCAAGTGTATCTCGCCTTATCTATTTTTTCATCCAGCAAGCTAAGAATCAATTCTTTACTTTGTGTTCCCGAAATAGGATTGACGACGAATATTATTCTTTTCATTCTTTCGTTCATGCTAATCTTTGTCAATTGTAGACGACAAAAGTAATACAAATATATTAAATTTTGAGCTATTAGAGGTTTCTAATCTCATGAGAGCAACTTTTTTCTTTTAAAAAGAACAGATAAAAGCAAATTTTGTTATCTTTGCCCCCTGTTTTAAACACTTGTTAAGATAAAAGGAAATTGGATCATCAGCGAATGATCTGAGTATGAGTATAATAAATTATAATTCATGGGATTATTACAAGAGAAGTTAGCTAAATACGACCTGCCACAGAAATTTATGGCACAGGGCGTTTACCCATATTTCCGTGAGATTGAGGGAAAGCAGGGTACAGAAGTAGAAATGGGCGGACAACATGTGTTAATGTTCGGGTCCAACGCGTACACTGGCCTTACGGGAGATGAAAGAGTGATTGAAGCAGGTATCAAAGCCATGCGTAAATACGGTTCCGGTTGTGCCGGTTCACGTTTTTTGAATGGTACGCTCGACCTTCATGTTCAACTAGAAAAAGAACTGGCTGCCTTTGTGGGCAAAGATGAAGCACTCTGCTTCTCTACCGGTTTTACGGTTAATTCCGGCGTTATCTCATGTCTGACTGACCGCAATGATTATATTATATGTGATGACCGTGACCACGCATCTATCGTAGATGGCCGCCGTCTCTCATTCTCTCAGCAATTAAAATACAAGCACAACGATATGGCGGATCTGGAAAAGCAACTTCAGAAGTGCAATCCGGATTCAGTCAAACTGATCATAGTAGACGGTGTGTTCTCTATGGAAGGTGATTTGGCTAATTTGCCCGAAATCGTTCGTCTGAAGCACAAATACAATGCTACTATCATGGTAGACGAAGCTCACGGTCTGGGTGTATTTGGAAAACAGGGACGTGGTGTTTGCGATCATTTCGGTCTGACTCACGAGGTAGACCTGATCATGGGTACTTTCAGCAAGTCACTGGCTTCCATCGGTGGTTTCATCGCCGCTGATTCTTCTATCATCAACTGGCTGCGCCATAATGCACGTACTTATATTTTCAGTGCATCCAATACTCCGGCAGCAACAGCTTCTGCTTTGGAAGCTCTGCACATCATCCAGAATGAACCGGAAAGACTGAACGCTCTGTGGGAAGCAACCAACTATGCTTTGAAGCGTTTCCGTGAAGCCGGTTTCGAGATTGGCGCTACCGAATCTCCCATCATTCCTCTTTACGTACGTGATACGGAAAAGACTTTCATGGTTACCAAATTAGCTTTCGACGAAGGTGTATTCATCAATCCGGTTATTCCACCGGCATGTGCTCCACAGGATACATTGGTACGTGTGGCACTGATGGCTACTCACACTAAAGAACAGATAGACAGTGCGGTAGAAAAGTTAGTAAAAGCTTTCAAGGCTTTAGACCTTTTGTAGTCAGCACTTAATACCTTATAAAAAGAAGCTGCTTTCCTCTTTGTCATATTTTCGGGAAAGTAGCTTTTTTTATTTTTATACGTGAAGGTATTTCACTTCCCTGGTCATTTTATTTCTGTTTCGCATAACGGATTTCCATCCCCTGATTATCCAGAATCAAAGAATCGGGCGTCAGTTTCTTGATAGCCATCGTGTCTGCAAATTCAATTGTCTGTCCATTGCCAATACTTTTTCCTGTCAGAACCAATTGGTCTCCTTCTTGTTTCCAACTTTCATAAACCAGTGTAGCCATATTGACAGAAGAAGCAATACCACCCTCCTCTATATTAATGCCTTGTACTTGTCCTTCCATTCCCGGTACCGGTTCTACCCATGCACCCACAATTGATGTGGAGTTGCCCCCGCAAGCAGCCAATAAGCTCGTCAACAGAGTGGCTGCCAACATTTTCTTTTTCATTTTTCTTGTTACAGTTAGATTATAAATAAAATTAGTTGTCCGATTCGGCCTTTTTACCAATCACCGTCACTTTCTTTGCTGTAGGTATCGTACTCGATCCCGGTTCTTCCTCTTCTTCGATATAGTCCACCCGAACCGTATCTCCTGATTCGAAACCACTGACATCGCCCGGTTCCTGATCCATTGTACTGACAAACAGGGTATCTCCTTCTAGAGTGACCAGCATGAAATTATGCATGGAAGCATCTCCTACTACTCCGGTTATTGTTTTCTCTTCTTCTGTTGGGGCAACAGTCAGACTATCTACATTTTCTTGTTCCGTAGTCTGCCCACTTTTCGACTGACATGCACTAAAACCAATCAAAGCAATAAGCCATATAAAAACTCTCATCTTGTTCATATGTATTCCATTTGAAATAAAATAAAGAATATTGCAAAGATAATTTTTTCTAATGATCTTCTCTTATAAAAGCAGAAAATCATTTCATTTTAAATACGAAATAACCCATGGAAGCATAAGTTGCCAATGCACCGCCATTACCGGACACGCACCATCCAACCTACTGTATATTAATCCATATGATACGGGCTTTAATAGTATAACAAAGCCTTATTAATAAATTTTGTAAGGTACATACCCTCGTTCCATGTACGTGAAGCATTCGGATCACGTATGTGAGCCCATGGGATCATACACGTGAAACGATGGGACCACGTACGTGAAACGAAGCGATGTTACTGGCAAAAACAATAAACAAGCATTGATAACACCTTAAAGAACAGATCATTTAGTGCTAAATGTCGTAGCTGGTCTCCGGTAAATACAGTCGTTCCAGCAAACAAAACAAGGTAGCAAAAGTGACGGTAAGAATCCTCTCAGATGTTACCATCACCTTGCCGTCACCGCTTGCCATTACTCCCATTTATTTGATTTATAAAGATTTAGTAAGAAAAGTGACAGATGACGGCAAAAAAGGACGTTTTTATCTTCCAGTAGTATCTTACTTTATTCACTTTTCATTATCAATGCCGGATTAATGCGGACAGCTTTGCGTACCTGCCAGAGTAATGTACCCAGAGAGATAAGCAAAGTAAGAATGAAGCCTGTCAAAAAAATCCCTGCTCCTATCGGAGCCTTCACTGCAAAGTCTTTGGTATAGTCATCAATCATATAATAGACCAAAGGAATAGCGACAGCAAAGGCAGCTCCCAAAATATAAAGATACTTCCTGACCAATAACAGAGCTATCTGTTTACCCGTAGCTCCGTTTACTTTACGCAATGCAATCTCCCTGTAGCGCTGACGAATGTCATACAATGACAAACCGAATAGTCCAAGACAGGAGACACAGATAGCCAGTCCGGCAAAAGTGACGTAGATGTGGGTTGTTCTCTTGTCATCGTCGTACAGCTTCTTCACTTCATCTTCTACGAATGAGTATGTAAATTCGCCTTCTCCAATCACTTCTTGATGAAGTGCTTTCAGAAACTCAATGGCCTCCTTACGCTTTCCTTCAGCAATTGTAGCGATCAGCGGTTCTGTAGAATTACCACCTTCTTGATATAGAATAGCCAACGGGACATCTCCTTTAGATAAATGTCCGGTCCGGAAATCTTCTATCACCCCTACTACCTCGAAAGGAGGATTTTCTGCTAAGTTCACTCCCTGGCTCCACCACAAACGCGACTCTGGCTGTAATGAGGCTTTATCAATATTCTCTATCCGGAATAACTTCCGGGCCGTTTCATTGATTATCATTTTATATTGGACAAACTGATCCTCATCATTCCATCCTCTTCCTTCTTTCAATTTCAGACCAAACATCTGCATATAGCCTTTATTTGCATGAAGAACAGCCATTTTATGTTTCTCACCATTGCATTCTACATGAACATATGGCTCCAACTGAATAGGTGCTTCTCCATACTCCCACGATACAAATAAAGGGCACCCATCCATTTTCTGCTTAATGATTTGTTCCTTATGCTGCTCCAAATCATGTGCTTTTTGCCATTCTTCATCACTCGCATATGCTTTATTCATCGTTTCATGTGAAAGGAACTGAGCCGATATGATATTTTTTGTCTGATATCCCAAGTCTGCATGAAGCATCGTATATAATTGGCGGACAAAGAACAGTGCAATCACTATCAGGCTAAAAGTAATCACATACTGGACAAACAGGAATATGACACGGGAAATAATCGAATGCCCTCCAACACTTACAGAACGCAAAGAAGTGATTGGAGAAGAATAATTATAACGTAAAAAAGGGAAAACAGACGTGACTAAAGGCAACCCAAATAACAGAGCCAAAGACAGAGATAAGTCGAATAATATATCAGATTTCACAGGAATAGCATATACCGATGCGAATAAACCGGCAGTTACTTCTATCAGCATCCAAATAATCAATAAAGCAACAGCAACCATACATACATTCTCTGCATATATCTGAGTAAATATCCGGAGACTACTTGCTCCATACACCTTCTTAACCCCAAATTCACGTGCCCGCTTTAAAACGATAACGGTATAAATGTTGATAAAATTAAAAATACCTACTAAAAGTAACATACAAGCCACCACAGACAATACAGTTACATGGTCTTTATTTCCCCGCATAAAAGCTGCTGACGTCGAACGCACTGTTTTATTAAAATACAACTCCTTCAAAGGAAGTAGTTTATACTGTATAGGTGAACTGCCAAAGCAAAACAATGACTGCGGTTTAGATATCTTTTCATTATACTTTGTAACGTCTGTTCCATTCGTCAAACGTACTATGCAAAATCCCATTCGGCTCCAACTTACATATTCTCCCTGATCAACAGGAGCTATCAGATCAAATGACAGAGAAGATTTTGTACTCGGTTCATCAATGATTCCCCGAATGGTAAGCGTAGTGCCGACTGAAGAAGTTAATTGTTTACCTAACGGATCTTCATCTCCGAAGAGATGCCGGACATATTTTCGGGTAATGATCACATCATCCGGTTTTTGAATGGACTTAATTCCGGAGATCACCGGATAATCCATCAACTTCAGAAAGACACTATCCGTTACCAAAACATTAGCCAGATAACGGTGGTTATCAACCATAATAAAATCATCTTCAAAAGAGACACAATAGGTATATGCCTCTATCTCCGGATTCTTCAAAGGATCTATAAAGTTAGGATCATGATTCCAGTCTGTATTGTCGATGATTGAAGCATTACCATTACTCCATTGCACTGTCAATATAGACAGTTGATCCAAATTTTTACAGAAGCGATCAACTGTCAGTTCCTGATGAATATAGCGTACTATTATCAGCGTTGCAGCCACACTGACTGCAAGCCCGATAATATTAATCATCGTATAAGTTCTGAAGCGGAATAAAGTCCTGATAGCAGACAATTGGTTCTTCATATTACTTTTATTTAATAATGATGTTATTCGCTCTTGATTACTTCTGCCGGATTTTGGCGGGCGGCTTTCCATACTCTCCAGATGATGCTAAGAAATATAATAAGTAGCATACCGGCAAATATTCCTCCATACATCCAAAAGCTTATCGGCGTCTGCTTTACATATCCTTCAAGCCAGTGTTTCATAATGAGGTAGCCTAATGGGAAGGCCGTGAATGACGAAATGATAAGGAGAATCAGATACTCTTTAAAGAATAAATTCAAAATAACCTTTACACTTGCACCGTTTACTTTCCGAATAGCAATTTCTTTCCGACGCTGTTCGCATGATAACGTCACTAAGGAAAATATACCAAATACGGCAATGATGATACAGATAAAAGAAACAACACTCAGCAACTTAATCATCGTATTTTCCGACTTCATAAAATCGTTATACCTCTCTTCCATATTAATCAGAAATAGGTCTGCATTCGGATTGACCTTATGTGCCTCTTCTTTTAGTTTTTTAGAAACGGTATCCCATGTACCTTCCTTAAACTTAAAAATGAAATTCCCTCTATCCTTATTACTACCCAAAGAGAAAACAGCGGGAGTCACCGGATGTATGGGAGCATTATAACAGATATCCTTAATAACTCCCTTTACCGTACATACCTCATCAATGCCCATACGTATTTTCTTTCCTATCGGCTGATTCCATCCGAAAGCCTTTACAGCAGACTCATTCACTACAACCGCCTCTTTTCCGTCTTTCTCATCCAGCATACTGCCTTCAATAAGTCCGACCTGGAAAAAGTCTGCAAATTCCTGATTGATTGTTTCACTTTCTACATTTACGCGTTGTTCTTTATCTGCTTGACCTTCCCATTCATTTACTTCATGTGTAGAAAATATCATTTTAGGGATAGGAGTATAAAAGCCATACAGACGTTCTGTGATATCAGGCATCTGATCCAGTATTTTCTCAAACGGAACATTCTCAAATCCATAAGTAGAACCAATTACTCCTACATTATGCCTTTCCAGTCCGAGCTCATTAGAATTCAACAGATAGTTTAACTGCTTCATCATGACCAAAGTGCAAAATACAAAACCGATACTAATAAAGAGTTGAAACAAAATACTTGCTTTATAAAACCAACCGGAAAGATGAAGATTTGATTTGTGTCTGATACTGTCAAGCAAAGTCCGTTTGTTGGCATAGTATACAAATATGGCAGCAATTCCCGTTGTCATCACAAGCAACGACAGGATATACAGACTTACTTCACCATAGAAAAATGAAGTACTCTCGTCAATCTGCGACAAGCGTTTAAAAACAGGCAGGATCAGTTCGAGCAACATAGCTCCTATGCCCGATGATATAACAAGTAACAATATCAATTCAGAAAGAAGCAATGACAACAGGCCGGCATTGGAAGCCCCGTTCACTTTTCTCAATGCCAATTCACGTTTACGCATCCGAATACGGGTAATCAGCATCGTTAAATAATTGCATAGTCCACAGATGATAACTAAAACCCCAATACATGCAAAAAGACGCACATGATTCAACTTGACATTCACATTTTCTTGTGGATGAGTACTTCGTAATGTTGACAAGAGAGCGATAGGAGTAGATATGGTCTGCTCATGCGAATCTTGTTGTACCTTATATTCTGCCAGTCTCTGTTCCAACGCTTTTATGTCGGTATCGGGGTAAACACGGAAAAGAGTATGACATTGCTGCCTTCCCCAATGTGCTTCCCAGTCTGGATAAGGTAGTAGAATATCAAAAGGATATATAGAGTGCCCTTCCCACGACTTCACAACCGCGACAATTGTCATTTCCGCATGATCATTTTCCGGTAAGGTTATTTGCTTGCCAATTGGTAATTCATCTCCGAATATTCGTTTGGCCGCTTTATCAGTTATAGCAATCTGGTTCTTTCCCAGCCTTAACTGATTATCTCCATTCAACACAGTTATGTTGAACATAGAGACAAAGCTGGAATCGACATTTAACTGCATCATCTGATACTCTGTCTTCTGATATAGTACCGGCTCCGCTTCAGAACCCGCCATCACATGACATGCTTTCTCCACCTCCGGGCAGTTCTTATCCAAATAATCTGCCAATAAACTGGATGAAAGATAAGAAAAGCCATCTCCCTGCAATGCAAATTTATTGCCTGCCAAGTAGATGCGTTCTGATCCCTCATGAAAGTCATCATACGTCATTTCATAACGTATCCACAGCACTGATAACGCAAAACAGGTAAAACCAATTGCCAGACCGACAATACTTACGATACTCTGCGTTTTGTACTTTATCAGATTACGAAAAGCTATTTTCAAATAATGATATATCATAGCATTGTGTTTATGTTATTCGCTTTTGATTATTTCTGCCGGATTTTGGCGGGCAGCTTTCCATACTCTCCAGATGATGCTAAGTAAAAGAATAATAGCTACCACCACAAAGATACCTATGTATATCCAGCCATCTATTGCCGTTTGCCTTACATAATTATCAATCCATTTCCTCATCACAGCGTATCCTACAGGGAATGCAATAACAGCAGCAATGATCAGCAACAATAAATATTCCCGGAAAAACAGATGGAGGATATGACGAATTTGTGCTCCATTCACCTTTCGTATAGCTATTTCTTTTTGTCGTTGTTCACAAGAGAGCGTCACCAATGAGAAAACTCCGAATACAGAAATAATAACGCAAACCAACGATACAAAACCCAACAGCTTCATCAGTGCATCTTCAGAGCGGAGATGTTTATTGTATTCCTCTTCTTCATTGAACAACCGCATATAGGCATTCGGAAATTCTTCTTTGTGCAGCTTCTCTATAGCCGCACGACATTCATTCCACATACCTTCTCTAAATTTAAAAAGAATGCTGGCACGATTCAACAGATATTCTTGTGCTTTAGGATGCTGAAAGGCAACCAGCCCGGGTTCACTCGTAGGAGGCCGGTAACTTAAGTTCCTGACTACTCCAACGACCTTGTATCCACGGCGTTGACCATTCTGCTCATAATAGAAGCTTTTGCCCAAAGCTTGTTTCCACCCAAACTTGTGGCACGTATTCTCATCTATCACAACTTCATTTCCTTGATTCTTGTCTGATATAAACTCCCCTTCAAGTAATTTCAAATCATAGAATTGAAAGAACTCTTCTTTGCCAGGTAACATGCCGACAGTTACAGCTTCTTCCACCACTTTCGGCGAATCATCCCAGTTGTTTATCTCGACATACATCATCGGTCCTGTAGGAATAATCGGGAAATATGAAGGAGGCAAAGTCTCCGTTACCATAGGCAAAGCCGCTATCTTTCCCGGCCATTGCTTAATGTCTCCATTCCACAAGGCTACATTGCCAATATTATGACGCTCCATCCCTAAATCCGTATTCTTCAGAAAATAAAGCTGCTTCATCATGACAACCGTACAAAAGATAAAAGCAAGACTGACAACCAACTGCATGATGATTCCTATCTTACGAAACAAATAAGGTCTGGCAGTTACCACCTTCCCTTTGATCGCTTCCTGCAACGTCCGACGACGAAAATAAGATAACGGAATCTGCGCAAACAGGAAAGACAAGATGATTACAACCAGAAGATACACCATAATCTCCCCGTAGTAGGAACCAGCCTCTATCTGCGTAAAATTCAGGAATCGGGACATACTCAGTTCTATCATCAACAGTCCGCATAGCAGGGCAATGCATAAAATCAGGAACAGTTCAATGCCAAACTGAACCGACAAGGAGGCATTACTCGCACCATTTACTTTACGAAGTGCCATCTCACGACTGCGCATGCAGAGCCGACTGATATAAAGCGTCAGGTAATTGAATAACGAACAGATGATAACCAATCCGCCTGCCAATGAGAAGTAAAAAATATAACTGAAAGAAATGACGACATCTACTTTGGAAACATAATCCGAATAACGCAAAGCTGAAACAGGTGTTATCAGCAGTTTCGAGAGTTCACTTTCCTTGGGGATATTCAACAAATCGATGCTATCTATCTTCTTTTGAAAAGTATCCCTGTCCACTCCTGCACGAACACGAACAAACAACTGTTCTCCTTTGCTGCCCCAACGTGGATAATGTCTTGCCGAAACCAATACACTGTATGGTATATTAGAATGACGGGACCATCCGCTCACAATGGCACCTATCTTACGGGAACGTCCGTTCAGCTCCACTTCTTTTCCCAAAGCATCTTCTTCATTACCGAAAAGTTTTCGGGCAAACTCCTCTGTAATAGCAATTTCCGGGTCATTCTCCTTCAGGAAGTTGACCGTACCTTTCAGTAACTGTATATTGAAAAAGTTCATGAAAACAGAATCTGCCGCAGCCATTACTACTTCGTGCTCATTATCTCCCATACGAAATTTCATTTCCCGATATATGGAAGTGGAAGCAGCAGCTTCAATCTCCGGCATTTTCTCCTGCAAATAACTCGATAAAGGGTAAGGAGTGGAATTGGATATGCTACCCGGAGAATCAGTATAATGCGCACGTACCATATAGATACGGTCGGCTCCCTCATGGAAAGTGTCGTAAGTCATTTCATAACGAATCCATAAGACAGACAGCGCAAAACAAGTGAAACCGACAGCTAATCCAATGATACTGACAAGGGTCTGTGTCTTGTATTTTGCCAAATTGCGAAAGGCTACTTTCAAATAGTGTTTTATCATGATACCTTATTCAATATATTACATGCTGACTTCCGTTACTACCTGACCATCAAACAAATTAATGATACGGTCGGCATAACCTGCATCGTGCTGTGAGTGTGTCACCATAACAATGGTGGTTCCTTCTTTATTCAACTCACTCAATAGTCCCATCACTTCTTTGCCATTCTTTGAATCCAGATTACCGGTAGGCTCATCGGCAAGGATCAGTTTAGGATTGGCAACTACTGCACGGGCGATGGCAACACGTTGTTGCTGCCCTCCGGAAAGCTGTTGCGGGAAGTGTTTGCTACGATGAGTGATAGCCATCCGTTCCATAGCAGCCTCAACTCTCTTTTTACGTTCGGAAGCTGAGATACCCATGTAGAGCAGAGGCAATTCAATGTTTTCATAGACATTCAATTCATCTATCAGATTGAAACTCTGAAAAACGAAACCGATTACCCCTTTGCGAAGACTGGTGCGCTGAGATTCTGTATATTTGGATACTTCGGTTCCATTCAGGTAATACTCTCCCCCTGTCGGATTGTCCAATAGTCCAAGAATATTGAGTAATGTTGACTTTCCACAACCGGAAGGTCCCATAATGGCAACGAACTCACCCTGTTTCACTTCGATGCTCACATTATTCAATGCCCAAGTTTCTACCTCTTCGGTTTTGAAAATCTTCTGTAAATTAATAGTTCTGATCATAATAGTATATTAAAAAAATTATAGCATTCATTCCTTATCTTGTGCTTCCACTAGTTTCTAAATACTACTTTAAAATAAAACTTTATCATAATATATTAAAATCGTGTCCGAGTTATTAATTTAATACCAACTCCTCCGCATCGCCAAAGGTATCATATCCCGTCGTAATTACCCAATCTCCCGGTTGTAAACCTTCTGTAATTTCGTATTGCTGCGGATTCTGGCGACCAATACTTAATGGCGCACGGATCGCTTTTGTCTTCGAAGCGTTCACTTTATAAATCCATTGTCCTCCCGTGGACTGATAAAAATTGCCGCGTGGAATAATGAGCGCCCGTTCCGGTTGCCCCAGTTCTATCTGCACACGGAAACTCTTACCAACCCGCACATTATCGGGCATATCCCCCGTAAAGACCAGATCAACATCAAACATACGATCTTTTACCTCAGGTACCACTTTCGTTATTTTCAACGGGTATTTCTTTCCCTGATAATTGACAGTGGCCGGAAGCCCGGTAGTTATCCGGTCAATATAATATTCGCTAAGCGAAGTATGTATCTTATATTGATCGAGTACCTTTATTTCAGCAATGCTTTCACCGGAAGAAACCTGTTGGCCCGGAGTAACTCTGACAAAGCTAAGTTGTCCTTTTACAGGAGCCGTCACCACCAGATTATCCAATCGCTCGTGAGTACGTTCATATTTTTTGCGTTCCCGTTCCCGATCATTGCGAATCAACTCTTTACGAATCATCGTAACGGCAGAATCATGTCGCAAACTTTCTTGTTGCAAGGCTGCGTTTTTCTGCTTATAGTTATACTCATCCTCAGCAACTTGCAGTTGTGCCTTACTCTTTACTCCCATTTGAAATTCTTCCCGATCAAGGGCTATGCTCTTTTTCAGTCGTTCCAGCTCGTAACTGTTCGTCAGAGCTTGTTGCTTCAAGTTAAGGCTCTTCTGCTCCATCTCTATCTCCTGTTCCTGATAGGTAATCATTTGCTTCTCCCATTCGTCACGCTGGTCTTCAATGCTGCGAAGCAAATCCGGATTGGAAAGGATAAGAATGGTATCTCCCTGCTGAAGCAGACTTCCTTCCTCGCCAACGATGCTTTCAACGCTTCCTGCTTCACGGGTGTTGACTTTAATGGTCAATATCGGCTGAATCAGTCCTTCTACATCTACATATTCCATAAAATTATCCTCTTTGACTTCCGCTATCTGAACATTCTCGGCGTCAATACGCAATTTTCGGGGACCTAATGACAAGATAACTACATAACCCAGAAAGGCGGCAAATAAAAGACCTCCCATCAGATAGTATCTATAACGAATGTACCACGGTTTCTTTTCTAATTTTATATCCATGATCTTATATGGTATTTTGTGTTTTTATTGGTTATATATTCAATCATTAATTTTCTATTCAATAAGAAGATTATAATCCTCTGTCAGCTGTTCATTCCGTTCGAAATCATAAAGTGTCATACTGCGGAGCGTATAGTATAAACTCCAGTAATTGTATAAAGCCGAAACATAATTACGGCGGGCACTATCTTTTTCTGAAATAGAAGCATTTAAGTCGAGGATGGTAGACTTCCCCAATATATAAAGCTTACGGGCAACTTCATTTCTTCGTTGAGCCGTTTCGTCTGTGCGGGCGGCAATACGCACCCGCTGTGTCTGCAGATTAAATTGTTTCACTAATTTGCGGATATTCAGTTCAAAATCCGTCCGGTTTTGTTCCACCTGAGTATAAACCAGGTCACGGTTAGAACGCGCTACCCGCACCTGCCCTTTACCGCGTCCCCAATCTAAAATAGGAAGAGAGATACTCAGGCTAACATATTGTTGATCCAGCAGATTCCGATAAGCATCCGGCAGGTTATCGGCAGTCTGCGTCAAACCGAAACGAAGATATATGTCTGCTTTCAAACCTGCATTAGAACGGGCTCTTGCCACGGCACTTTCACTTTCCAGTTTCCGACGTTTCATCGTTTGAATGTCCGGACTGTTTTCGTACGCCAATGCCAGTGCTTCATTCAGATTGACACTGAAATCCGGAACCTGCGGACTGATACGTACACGAAGCTCACGGTCTTCTTGTATACCCAGATAAGAACGGAGTTCCTGCATACAATTATCCATTTCGATACGGGCATTCATACGATTTGTTTCTTCTGTCAAGCGATTGAGTTCCAGTTGCAGCATTTCATTCTCTGTAATCGTACCTATATTATAACGCCCTTGGGCATAGCGATATAATGTATCGGCATTGGCATAATTAAAAGAAGCAATGTCATAATTACTTTGTGCAGTGGCCAATGCGAAGAATTTATTAATCGCATTGGCAGAAACCAATTCTAATGTCTCCACATAACTCTTCTTTGCCTCCTGATAGCGCACCGGTTCAATGCGTTTATCCCATTTCAGACTATTGTAACCAAAAAGAGACTGACGATATCCTATCATCACGGGTGAAGTTTGCCACGAATATTTATGTTCGCTAAATAAATCCATACGCTGGGCAGAAGTTTCAAGAAAGAGAGAACCTCCGGTCCAAGGGATGTTTTGTGAAAGATTCAAAGTGAGGTCTGTATTCAACAAATTCTGTTCGACAAACTTAACCGAACCATCTCCCATCGTTATTTTATTAATAGCACGATTAAGGTTGGGATCGGATGATAAATTCAAAGAAGGCAAATAATTAGCACGATAATATTTATAGTTCCAGTAAGAAGACCGGAAACTGTGACGGGCAGTCTGTGCATCGGGAGATTCTAGCCGTGCCATATTCACCACTTGTTCCAAAGTCAACTCCATGGTTTGATTTTGAGCAGCCAGTAATCTTGTCGACAAAATTCCAATAGTTATATAGATTATTCTCAGGTTCATTCTTCGTTTTATTTACTATTTGCTATTCAAAACCTATGCCATTGCTATATCACTCTATATATCAGCAATATACGATTTAACAGTCATAACAACATGTGTGCAGATACGCACAAATTTAGTGCGCAATCGCACATACAGCACATGATTATTATCTATATCTTTGCCCTTGGAACATAACATCCATCAAAAGTATGAATGAAAAACGACGAATCTAACAGATTACTGAGATATGGAAGAAGTAAACAAATTAGGTAAGATACTTATAGTAGACGACAACGAAGATGTACTCTTCGCTCTTAACCTGTTGCTGGAGCCTTATACGGAAAAGATAAAAGTAGCCACTACTCCCGACCGTATCGAACATTTTATGACGACCTTCCAGCCCGATCTTATTTTATTGGATATGAATTTCAGCCGCGATGCTATTAGCGGACAGGAAGGGTTTGAAAGTTTGAAACAAATATTGCTAATCGATCCGCAAGCTATTGTCATTTTTATGACAGCATACGCAGATACGGATAAAGCTGTACGAGCGATTAAAGCCGGTGCGACAGATTTTATTCCCAAGCCGTGGGAAAAAGAAAAACTATTGGCAACGTTAACCTCCGGTATACGGTTGCGTCAATCTCAGCGAGAAGTTACTATCTTAAAAGAACAAGTAGAAGTACTCAGCGGTCAAAGTTCTCCGGAAGGAGATATTATCGGCGAATCTCCCGCTATGCAGGAAGTCTTCACAACCATCAACAAGCTAAGCAACACGGATGCCAACATTCTGATTCTGGGCGAAAACGGAACCGGCAAAGACGTAATTGCCAGACTCCTGTACCGCTGTTCACCGCGATACGGCAAGCCATTTGTAACCATCGACCTGGGAAGTATCCCCGAACAATTATTCGAAAGCGAACTATTCGGATTTGAAAAAGGCGCTTTCACCGATGCCAAAAAGTCAAAGGCTGGCCGGATGGAGGTGGCCACCAATGGCACTTTATTTTTGGATGAAATCGGCAATCTTTCACTTCCCATGCAGTCGAAGCTGCTTACAGCTATCGAAAAGCGCCAGATCAGCCGTTTGGGAAGTACACAAGCCGTGCCTATTGATGTCCGCCTGATTTGTGCCACAAATGCAGACATTCGCCGCATGGTAGATGAAGGAAGCTTCCGTCAGGACTTACTATACCGTATTAATACAATTGAAATACATATCCCACCGCTACGCGAACGTGGAAATGATGTTATTCTGCTCGCCGAATATTTTCTGGACCGCTACGCACGCAAATATAAAAAGGAAATGCGCGGTCTGACACGAGAAGCCAAAAACAAACTGCTGAAATATGCATGGCCAGGCAATGTGCGGGAGTTGCAACATACGATGGAACGTGTAGTAATCTTGGGAGACGGTTCTTTATTAAAACCCGAAAACTTCCAATTCCACGCTACCCCCAAACAAAAGAAGGAGGAAGAGACCGTTTTGAACCTGGAACAAATTGAACGACAAACCATTGAAAAAGCCATGAAACTTAGTGAAGGGAATATTTCCCGTGCTGCCGAATATTTAGGTATTACCCGTTTTGCCTTATATCGCAAACTTGAAAAACTAGGCTTATGAAACGATTTGCAATCAGAGTGGTTTTACACATTTTATTGATAGTATTGCTTTCTATCGGTAGCTATCTGTTATTTCAAAAACAGTTATGGTTCAGTACTACTATTTGCATGATATTGCTGATAATTACCGCCGTGCATCTCTACCGCATGCAGTTCAAGCAAATCGCTCTTTTGCGACGGCTGACAGACGGCCTTCGCTATAATGATATGATGCAAACTTTTCACCCGCCTTTCAAAAATAAAATAATGAATGAATGGGCGGAGGAACTTTCGGATACTTTAAAAGACTTTCGGGGAAAGTTACTGGCAGAAGAGATTAAGCACCAATACTACGAAAACTTATTGAATAAGGTAGATACGGCAGTACTTGTTGCCGACAAAGCCGGGCATATAGAATGGATGAATCAGGCAGCCGTCACTCATTTAGGACAAATATCTCAGTTACCGGAGAGCTTACTGAAAGCTTCTGCTACCAGTGATACACCTGTTATTCGTATCGAACAGAATAATACTGTGCTGGAAATGGCCGTCTCATGCACCACATTTGCCACTCAAGGAAGAGAACAGCAGTTGATCAGCTTAAAAAATATTCATTCGGTACTGGAACGCAATGAAATGGAGGCCTGGCAAAAGCTAATACGTGTACTGACTCATGAAATCATGAACTCTATCACACCTATCATCTCACTTTCGGAAACATTAAGTGAAAGAGGAATTCCCAGCCAACCCGGAGAGAAAGAATATTCTGTTATGCTGCAAGCCATGCAGACCATTCACAGGAGAAGTAAAGGATTACTAGAATTTGTAGAGAACTATCGCCGCCTGACACGAATCCCTACTCCTATCCGCACACAGATTTCTGTTGCAGAATTATTCACGGACTTAAAAAAGTTATTTCCGGAAGAAGAGTTTCAGTTTGAAGCTCCCTCACCCGAATTGAAATTAAATGCAGACCGGACACAAATAGAACAAGTTCTTATCAATCTGCTGAAGAACGCTCGCGAAGCATGTAATCGGAAACTTGATAAAAATATTCAGGTAAAAGTAAAAAAACTCTCTACCGGAAACACTGCATTAACGATATCTGACAATGGAGAAGGCATTCTGCCCGATGTGCTGGATAAAATATTTGTTCCTTTCTTTACTACCAAAACATCCGGTTCGGGCATCGGATTAAGTTTATGTAAGCAAATAATGACTCTACATGAAGGAAGTATCAATGTAAAATCGGAAGTAGGCAAAGGAAGCAGCTTTATCCTCACTTTTCCCAAATAAGAGTTATGGATATTTGTACCGTGATGTGCTATTTTTAAGATTATATTGAAAAAAGGTTGCGCTAAAAGCTATGAACCAAAAAACAAACTGCATAAACAAATGCAATAATATGCAAAAACACAGACTGATATTGTATAAAACAGGTTAATATATGCACTATGTTGTACGACTAATGTGCTTGTTGGTTTAAAAGGAACACCTCGTTGGTTTAAAACCAACGCTTGCTTCCTCAGTGAGGAAGCTATTTTTCCTTGATAAAAAAGAGATAAAAAGCCAATCTAAGGCTTATTTTCATCTAAGTCATCAGCATTACAGGGCATATAAAAAGTAGCATAATGATTGTCATTCAGTATTTCAATCATCCTCTGCTACCCAAACTATTTGTATCAGGATTCAATTCCTTCACAGCTTCTTTTACCGCTTTCTGAGTCGGTTTTCGATAAGCTTCCACTTGTTGAACCGGAACGATCTCATTGACCATTCTTTCATATCCTTTTTGTTCTAACAAAGGGATTTCCTTTTCATTCGTTTCTTTTTGCTTTTTTGTTTTCATATGGCTTTTTTATTTTTAGTTTTCTACTTTGAAAACAGAAAACAGCAAAGGATAGTTCATCCTATCTGATTTTATTTTCAGTTAATTCATACCAATAATCGCACAAATGCATATATTTGTTCATCTAATATAACCCTCATGTAAGTTATGAAAAAAAATAAATATGACGATGATCGTTTCTTCAGTCAATATGCTCAAATGTCCCGCTCTGTAGAAGGATTGAAAGGTGCCGGAGAATGGCATATATTACAGAAAATGTTACCGGATTTCATCGGCAAAAGAGTACTGGATCTAGGCTGTGGATTCGGCTGGCATTGCATCTATGCTATTGAGCATGGAGCAAAAAACGTGACCGGAATCGATATTCCCGAAAAAATGTTGGAAGAAGCGCAGAAAAGAAATTCTTCCTCATTCATTGAATATAAATGTATGGCTATTGAGGATTTCGATTTTCAACCGGAGACTTATGATATTGTAATTAGTTCATTGACATTCCACTATTTGGAATCTTTTATTAATATATGCCGCAAAGTGAGCAGTTGCCTTACTAAAGGAGGCTCTTTTGTCTTTTCAGTAGAGCATCCGATATTCACAGCCTATGGTAATCAGGATTGGTACTACGATCAAGAAGGAAAGCCTGCTCACTGGCCTGTAGACCGCTATTTCAATGAGGGTAAACGTACTGCCGTTTTTTTAGGCGAAGAAGTTGTCAAGTATCATAAGACCTTGACTACTTATATCAATAGCCTTCTTCAGACCGGATTTGAGATATGTGAATTAATAGAACCGGAACCGAGTAAGATTATGCTGGATACTATCCCGGAAATGAAAGATGAACTTCGACGTCCAATGATGCTTCTTATTTCTGCCAAGAAAAAAAGTTAACTTGCAAACTGATGAATTTCAGTCGATTGTAAATTAACCCATAAAAAACATTCATTTAGCTATTGATAATTAAAAAATACTCCCTATCTTTGCACCGCTTTTGAAAAGAACAACCCTTTAAAAGTAGCGGGGTGTAGCGCAGTCCGGTTAGCGCACCTGCTTTGGGAGCAGGGGGTCGTGGGTTCGAATCCCGCTACCCCGACTACAAAGAAAAGAGGGAGTTCGGTTAAAAGTTTTCGGGGTGTAGCGCAGTCCGGTTAGCGCACCTGCTTTGGGAGCAGGGGGTCGTGGGTTCGAATCCCGCTACCCCGACGAAAAAATCAAGTCAAGAAAAATTGAATGGTGTTGAGCTGATACAGTTTGTATCGGCTTTTTTCGTTTGTGTAAAATAGGTGTAATTAGACCTCGTTTTGGGGCAAATAAAGAGGGTAATTCTTTGAAATATCTTTGAACTGTTTTTTTAATTATATCTCTATTTTCATCCATTTAAGGGAAAATAAGACAATTTTCTATCAATTCAGACCGATTCAAGCTGTTTAATGCGATTTTAAACCTTTAAAAAACATTAAAACAGTATGGCAACATTTAAAGCAATTGTATTTAAGGGACATCTAAAACAAGATGGAACATCAAATATTAAAATTAGAATCTATCACAATAGAGAGTCACAGTATATAGCCACTTGTTATTTCATTCAACCTGAAGGAATGGATGGAGTCGGCCGGATCTTGCCTAATGTGGCAAATGGAGAAATGATAGAGTATGAGATCAATGCATATATCCAAAAGATCCGGAGAGAGTATTTAAAGCTAGGACAAGAAAGAACTCAGTTTATGTCATGCAAGGATTTAAAAGAAGAAATAGAGAAATCCCTAGCTCCTGACGCCGAGTTTATAGACTTCGTAGAGTTCGCTCAAAACATAGTAATTCAGACGAAAAAGAAAAAGACAGCTGAATGGTATAGCTCTTCTATTGATACACTATGTTGGTACACAAAAAGAAAGAAGATAGATATTAAGCTAATCACCTCATTTCTGCTAAATAAGATGATCAAAGACTTATATCACTCCGGTCCTGCCGGCATTCCCTTAGAACCGGGCACAATAAGCCATTACCTTAGAGGACTGAGAGCATTGTATAACAAAGCCAAGCTCTATTACAACAATGAGGACTTTGATATTATAAGAATCCCAGGCGATCCGTTCAAAAAGGCTGAGATACCGGAGTACCGGAGAAAACGAAAGAATATAGATATCATTACCTTGCTAAAGATCAGGGATTTCCAATCTGATAAAAAACGCACTAATATGGCACGTGATGTCTTTATGATGATGTTCTACATGATGGGAGTCAACATCAATGACCTATATAGCATTTCGTGTGAACGCCGCGGAAGACTGGAATATACGCGTTCTAAAACGAATACAGAGAAGAATCACGAACAGGTACCGCTTTCCGTCAAGATTGAGCCAGAGCTTCGCGTCCTGCTCGATAAATACACAGAGGGGTATTTCCTCTCCTACTTTCATACTAATTATTGTAGCCTGAATAATTTCATGCGAGCAATCAATAATGGGCTGAAAGATATTTGTCTGAATCTAGAACTCGACTTCAAAATCACCACGAACTGGGCCCGCCACAGCTGGGCCAGCTTGGCAAGAAATAAAGCCGGAGTACCGAAGGCAGACATTGACTTCTGTCTCGGTCATGTGAATAATGATTATAAGATGGCTGACATCTACATTGATATAGATTATAGCATTTGTGATAAAGCAAATCGCACTGTATTGGATTTATTACAGAAAAAAGAAGAAAAAAAAGACTGAAACGTTTGCAAATACAAAAACTCTATATATATTTGCAGACAGAATGGTGTTGAGCTGGATGAAACAATAGTTTTATCCGGCTTTTATTGCATATATATGCTTCAATAGCTCTTATTACTGAAACTCATCTCTTCTTTACGCTATGCGCCGCAAAACAATGACGCATGGAAATTATAGTTTCAAAAACAGCTTTATTAGATAAGCTGAAATCAATCGGGCGAATTATACAGCCTAAAAACACAATACCAGCTTATGACAACTTTTTGTTTGTCGTTGATGAAGATGGTCTTATTCTAGTAACAGCAGGAGAAGAAGGCGGACGCATCTCTACAAACGTAGATGGTAATGCAGACTTCATCAATTATTCTTTCATGGCTAATGCCAAGACATTACTCGACGGATTAAAAGAGATTCCCGAACAGCCATTGACCATATCCATCCTTGAAAAGGAATTGATTGTCAAGTACGCTAATGGCAGGTTTTCAATACCACTTGAAAAAGGCGATCAATACCCATCCATGAACACGGATGATACTGCCAGCCCATTTCTTGTTTCTGGTAATGACTTATTATACGGAATAAGACAAGTCTTGATCTGTAGTGCCAATGATGAACTCCGTCCGGTACTGAATGGTGTCTATTTTGATATCGGTTTAGATTCAATGTCATTTGTCGCAACAGATGGTACCCGTCTAGCAATGATTGAGAATCCATCCGCTTATACGCGCAAGGAACGGGCCGCCTTTATCCTGCCGAGCAAGTTTGCTAAAATCCTTTCTAATATTGTTCCGGAGGATTGGATGGAAGTAGAGATATCAGTAAATCAGACTAATATTTTATTTGAGTTTGATTCATACCGGTTAATCTGCCGTATGATCGAAGGCCGGTACCCTAACTATCGTGTCGTTATCCCTCAAAAACAGCCCAATCGTGCAGTATTAAAGAAAGCCGATATAGTCTCTGCTCTAAAACGTGTATCTGTCTTCTGTGATGAAAGTTCGTCTTTAGTAGTACTCAAGTTCGATTCCGACTCTCTTAAAATAGCAGCTCATGATTTAGATTTTTCTAAGTCTGCAGAAGAAACGATTCCTCTGCAGTCAGGCTGTAATATTGAAATCGGCTTTAGAAGCAGTTTCATAATTGAAATGGTGAATAATATTCCTTCGGAAGATATTGCCATCACCATGAGCGATCCGTCGAAAGCCTCAATCTTTACCCGCTGCGATGAAGAAGTTCGTAGCCTTACTTATCTATTAATGCCTTTATCAATTAATTATTAATGCTATGGGAAAAGAGAATCAATCATTTAAACAGGTTATTCAATCATACCTAGAAGAACGAGCAAAGAAAGACTCTCTCTTTGTTGCCTCTTTTGCGAAGCCAAACAAGAATATAGATGAATGTTGTAATTACATTATAGGCGAAGCTAGAAAACGCGGTGGTAATGCTGTATGTATGTCTGATGATGAAGTATTCGGGTTAGCGGTCCATTACTACGATGAAGACAATATCAAGGTAAATAAACAATCAAAATCGAAAGTAGTAGTTCCTAAGCAACCTGAAAAGCAAAAGGAACTAACGTTAACAGTTGAGAAGCCTAAACCGGAACAGGTTGCTCCTAACAAACGTAAAGGGAAGAAAAAAGAAATACCATCAGGACAATTTTTATTATTTGAGGATCTATGAAACCAAAAACAGCGTTACAGAGACAGGTTGTAAAGCTGAGTGCTAAGCTTCCTGCTATTACTGAAAATCAGACCGCCTGGGCAATAAAAAATTGCTTTAAGGTGGAAGGATTCCATAGGGCTAAAAAGATTTGGTGTACTGAGTGCGGAGAAGTCTTTGAGGCTAAAGAATCTGATTTGTCATACTCTTTATTGGGTGCGAATTGTCCTTGTTGTGGAAAGCACCTTAAAGTACAAAGAAGTCGTAAAAGGGTATATTCACCTCAATCAATGTACTTCACGCTTATAACCACGATCGGAGGATTCCAAGTTTTAAGGCATTTTGTTATTTCCAAGTCCTGCCGCGTAGGCCAACCCGCCGACATGAAGATCAACGAAGCTGTTCAGAATTGGATATCACCCAAAGGTATTGAGGTAATAATGTCCAAATCATCCAGCTATTGCTATGGAGCTTATGATCATTGGTGTTGGAGTTCAGACATGGAAATACGTTCTGATTATGGTATAAAAGACAAATACCACATTTGGGCAAGTCATATCAAAACCATAAGACTACTCCCAAAACTGAAGTATGCTGGAATCGATGAGAATTTTAATGGTATCACTCCCGATATCCTATTCAGGATGTTATTGCGTTATCCGTTTGTTGAGACATTGATAAAGCAAGGTGATAAAGAATTATTGGAATATATGGAAGATAATATAACCCAAGTTGGAAAGTTCTGGCCAGCAATAAAAATAGCCAGACGTCACGGCTTTAAGATTACGAAACATACCGATCTGAGAATGTATTTTGATTACTTGGAAATGTCCAATACCATCGGAAGAGATATTCGTTCTCCTAAATACGTCTGTCCAAAGAATCTAAAGCAAGCTCACGATGAAGTGATGAAAATAAAACAGAAAATAGATGCTAAGATTGACTTTGAGAAAAAGAGGAAACAAGCAATAAAAGATGAGAAAGAATATCTAAAACAGAAAGGTCGTTTCTTCGGTATAGCATTCGGTGACAATCTTATCCAGATTGGCGTTCTACAAAGCGTTATGGACTTCTTAGAAGAAGGAAAAGAAATGCACCATTGCGTGTTTACTAATAAATACTACAGAAAGTCAGAGTCTTTGATTCTAACAGCTCGTATTGGTAATAAGCGCATCGAAACGGTTGAAGTAAATCTGAAAACATTGAGTATTGTCCAGTCACGGGGTGTTTGTAATAATAATACTGAGTATCATGAACGCATTATTGGACTCGTAAAAAAGAATATGAACTTAATACGTCAGAAACTGACGGCATAGCATACAATGACCTATATAGATTATATAAACCAATTTTGGAAGATGAATCGAAGTGTAGAATTCAGCCCGAACGAAGTCTTTTTGTACTTCTATCTCTTGAATGAGTGCAATATTCGGGGTTGGCAGAATCCGTTTGAACATCCCAACAAGACTATCGTCCTCGCAACCGGTATATCAGAGAAGACCGTCATTGAAGTTAGGAACAGATTGCAGCAAAAAGGTTTAATAACTTTCGAATCGGGTAAAAAGAATGCAAAATCGCCAGTTTATTACTTACTTGACGAAAGTAAAACGGTAAGTAAAGAGGTAAGTAAAACGGTAAGTAAAAGGGTAAGTAAAACGGTTAACATTAAAGATAAGACTAAAGACAATAAGACAATATCTCCCTTACGCGTGGGAGAGCTGTTTCCGGCTGATAGTTTTTTCGACAAGTCTTTGGACGACTGTTATACTGAACTTAAATCGAATCGATCATGGGCGGAAACAGTAACGATGAATACTCGTTCTTCTGGAAACCCTGATTTCACGCTAGAAGCCTTTTACGGGTTTCTGGAGAAGTTCTTTATGAAATTGCAGAATGAAGGAGAAACGGCGAAGTCGCCTAAGGATGCGATGTCTCACTTTGCCCGATGGCTGACATTTGAACTTAAAAACAAGAAAGATGAACGGAGAATTAATAAAAACAGGGATGCAGACAGTACTAAGCCCGTCGCAGATAGTCCAGGTGACAGCAGTAATCCGAAGGGAGTTAACTCCAATACAGAAGGCCTTACAGGCTGGATTGACAGCCTCTCAATTGGTCGCTGAATGGAGTGGAACAATCGCACAATTGAACTGTAATGTCTCATTGTTTGATGTGGCTAATGCAGAGAATATCCCTACTCTAGCTGACGTAAACAGAAGCTTTAGCAATTCGACATCAGTAGAGATTATTACTGAACATTTGAAGTCAGTATTAAGATATGCCGGTGTTGAACTAACCGATGCTCAACTGGCGGAAACAGCCTTATCAATTTTATCTAGTTACTGGTACCTGAACTTAGCCGAGTTATGCATTTTCTTCTCCCAACTAAAGAATGGCAGCCGAGGACAATTTGTATGGGGAACGAAAATCAACAATCAAGCTATCATGGTGGCACTTGCCGATTTTTGCAAAGACAGACGTAGAGAGATTGAGCATAAGGAAAACATAAGGATACGTCAAGACACGGAAAACGGATATTCCCGATCAGAGACATTGTCTAAAGACATCGTTCTAGGTACAAAAGGTATTAAAAACGCTCGAGAAGAAGCAATGCAAAGTTTTGAGGCCTTTCTAAAGTTCTTCCCACATCTACCGAAGAAGTACGATGCTAAAGTTCTATGGAGAGCATGGGGAGGCGACAATGAAGCTCTGCATAAAATCTACGGCGAGAAGATTCCTGCTAAAGATGTGGCCGAAATGGATATAGGAATGTATTTGTGTAATTACAACATTGCCAAGGGTAAAGAGTTGGAAAAATAAATGCGGCCGGCGTACCACCACCGACCGCTTTCATAAGCATAAAGCTTTGTATTGCTATTAGGAACAGCAAATATATAAAATCTTTATGCATATGGCAAGTGAAGCAGTAAATAATTACATAACTAAGCGCTACGAGCGATGGCTTGATTACTCTTTGTATCATTGTGGGCTTGCTGGTATTTCAGACGAAGCGACAGATGTCCTAAATGAGGTCATATGTTCGCTCCTTCAGAAGCAAAGCAAGCTACTTGATAAATTACTCGACACAAAGAAAAATGGCTATACAGAGCTTGATTTCTTTGTTTTGAAGATGATAAAGTTGAACGCATCCTCTCCTACTTCACAGTACCGGAGTAGATACAAACCTTTACCAGTGGATGATAATGTAGATTATTCCAGGCTGGACATCGAGGATATTTCAGATGATTCAGAAGATCGGAATGCTGAAATATTAGAGAAGCTGCATTTAGTAAGAGAGACATTTGAAAGCCTGGACCTTGGTACGGTGGCAGCCCGTGTCTTTGAGTTCCATTTCTTTCAAGACGGAAACTTCTCGGAATGGAAAGGCCCGGAGACATTGAAACAGCTATATGAGATATATAACGGAGTACAAGAACTTATCAGAAAGAAAATTGCCGGGGAGTCTATATTTTAGTTGAAATTCCTTGGTCATGGAAGAAAAAGAAGAAATTACAATTGATCCCCGGAACTATCGTATCCATGGGGACGAGAACAAACGGCTTATCCACAAAAGCCTTATTGAGTGTGGAGCCGGTCGGTCTGTATTAACTGACCGGAACAATGTGTTAATAGCTGGAAACGGCGTCTATGAAGAAGCTCAAAAGCTAGGGCTCAAAGTACGAATTATCGAGTCTGACGGCAAAGAGCTAGTTGTAATAAAGCGTACCGACTTATCTACGGAAGATGAGAAGAGGAAATTGCTGGCTCTAGCGGATAACCATACTTCTGATACTTCTGAATTTGATTTGGATTTGGTGATAGAAAACTTCTCAGCTGATATATTAAACGATTGGGAGTTTTCCGTAGACGATATTGAATTTTCGGCCGATACGTTCAATGCAGATAGTGAAGAGAATAGTAATCTTTATACAAAGAAAATAGTATCTCCTATTTACACACCAACCGGTTGTAAGCCTGCAATTTCAGACCTTTATAATCTAGGGAGATACCAACATCTAATGAAGCAGATAAAGGGATATGATTTGGATGAGCAAGCCAAAGAGTTTCTTCAAATTGCAGCTTCGAGACATATCGTTTTCGATTATGGTAAAATTGCAGAATTTTATTCCCAATCAAACGCTGATATTCAGACTTTAATGGAAGAATCCGCCCTAGTCATTATAGATTTCAACAAAGCTATTGAACTAGGATACGTTTGTTTGAAAAAGGAATTGTCAGACTCTTATTTGGAGGATTATAACGATGATGAGAAATAGTAACTTTGTTGCATTGATACTTACGCATGGTCGTCCTAACAATGTACGAACTGTGAAAACATTAAGAAAATGCGGCTATACAGGAGATGTTATCATAGTATTAGACAATGAAGATAAGACAATAAATAAATATCGTGAGATTTACCAAAACACATATGTATTTGACAAGAAAGAAATAGCATCAAGAATAGATGAAGGTGATAATTTCAATGACCGCCGAGCTATTATCTACGCTAGAAATGCATCATTTGAAATAGCGAAGGAGAAAGGATATAGGTATTTTATTGAGCTGGATGATGACTATACAGAATTCTCATATACCTATAACCAATGCGGTGAAATGGAACAAAGAAGTATTTTCAATCTTGACAAAGTGTTTGATATCCTAATTGACTTTAAGAATAAAACAGGTGCTTTGGCAGTTGCTTTGGCTCAGAGAGGGGATTTTGTCGGAGGTAGACATAATAATATAGTCCGCGGTGAATTACTCAAACGAAAGGCAATGAATTCATTTATCTGTGATACGGATATGCCTTTTAAGTTCTTTGGAAAAATTAATGAAGATGTGAACACTTATACCTTACTGGGTAGCAGAGGAAAATTATTTTTTCAGATACCTCATGTCTCACTGAATCAGGTAACAACCCAACAATCAGAAGGCGGAATGACTGATATATATTTGGATAGTGGGACTTACGTAAAATCTTTTTATACGGTTATGTACGCTCCTTCTTGTACAAAGATACGTCTTATGGGAACTGTATATAGACGTTTACATCATAGCATAAGTTGGAATAACGCCGTTCCTAAAGTAATTCCTGTGAGCTGTAAAAAGTAGTCCTTATTTATATTTTAATTTGAAGTTTATCCAAGTTAAGGCAAGAGTAATCACAATTTGTTAGTTATAGTTAGTTATGACAGAGAAGAAGAATCCGGACGAGAAGAAAAAAAGAGGGCGTAAATCGGAGTACCAAAAAGAGTATGCCGATCAAGCTCTTAAGCTTTGTTTATTGGGTGCAATAGATAAAGAACTCGCCGAGTTCTTCTCTGTTTCTGTACAGACTTTAAACAAATGGAAAAAAGACTATCCCGAATTTCTTGAGTCCCTAAAAAAAGGGAAAAATATTGCGGATGCCAATGTGGCGTACCGTCTCTATAACCGTGCGATTGGCTATAATTGTAAAGCAACGAAGTTTGCTGCGACAGAGGGAAAGATTACCGATTCGAAAGAATACATTGAACACTATCCTCCTGATACAACGGCTGCAATATTTTGGCTAAAGAACCGGCAGCCGGAAAAATGGCGTGACAAGAAAGAAGTTGACGCAAATGTGAATCTTGGTGATGAACTGGAAGGATTGAGTGACGAACAGTTACAGGCTATTATTGATGGTAAAGAAGAAAAGTAAAAGAGAAATATTGATTCGTAAGGCGAAAGCTGCTACCATACTCCGCAAACGAATAGCAAAGAAAGACTTTTGGGCATTCTGTTTGTACTATGATCCGAAGTTTTTCTCTAAACGTCTGTTCCTAAAAAAGGTCGCTAAAGCGTTCATGCGCGTGTACAGTTCGTATTCTGCGGGTATAATCTACCGTCTTGCTGTCAGTATGCCACCACGTGCCGGAAAGTCATATATATCTTCTCTTTTCATCGCTTGGATGTATGGACACTTTCCCGAAGAATCTGTAATGCGTAACTGTTGTTCTGACACGTTATACAACAAGCTCTCTTATGATACCCGCGATATTGTCAAATCAAAACGTTATCGTGAGATATTTACTGAGATTCACCTAAAAGGAGATAAACAGAATGTCAAAGGCTGGAATGTAGAAGGCGCTCGGCAGGTTAGCTACTTCGGTGGCGGTGTCGGCGGTACTGTGATCGGATTCGGTGCATCTATGCTCGCCATGACAGACGACTTGTACAAGAGTCTGGAGGATGCACTATCTGACAATAACAATGAGAAGGTATGGTCATGGAAGCAAGGTACGCACGACTCCCGTATTGAAGGAAGTTGTTGCCTTATTGATATTGGTACTCGCTGGTCCTCTAGTGACGTCCTCGGACGTTTAGAAGAAGCCGGTAAGTACAATGAAATCATCCGAATTGCCGCTCTTGATGAAAACGAAGAAACTTTCTGCGCTGATGTACATACAACAGAGTATTACAGGGAACTTCGTTCTGAAACTGATGAAAGTATCTGGATGGCCGAATATATGCAAGAGCCGTTCGAAGCCAAAGGATTGTTATTCCCAAAATCCTCTCTTATGCGCTTCAATAGTGTTGATATTGCAGGAAAGAAACCTGATGGTGTACTTGGTGCTTGCGATACAGCAGACAAGGGAGATGATGATTTTTGCGCACCATTCGCAAAGGTATTCGGACCGAAGTACTTTATTACGGACGTTCTATTTACCAAAGACCCTGTAGAAGTTACTGAACCACGCCTAGCACAAATGGTTATTGATACAGAGTGCGATCAAATGCGTATAGAGTCAAACAATGGAGGACGTATATTTGCAATTCATGTACGCAGGATGGTAGCAGCTGAAAAGAAGATATGTGCAATACAGGCTCGTCCTACTACTCAGCATAAAGAAACACGTATTATCATGAAAGCTGGCTGGATTAAAAAGTATTGCGCTTTTCTCGATGAATCGGAGTACACCAAAGGATCAGACTACGGTCGTTTCATGAAAGCACTTACCAGCTATAAACGCGAAGGTGATAATGCTCATGACGATGCACCGGATGGTATGACAATTCTCGCTGAGTTTGCCGAATCACTTGGTCTGAAATTAAAAACATCGACTCGTAAAGTGGGTCGTGGATAAATATTGTTTGCCATATATTTTAAGAGAAAAGTATATGCCATCAATTAGTGAGATTTTAGTTCAAGACGACTTTGGAAGGGTTGTTAGTGATCTTTGCGTGGACACCATAGAAAATCGTGAGCCACGGGAATATTTAGAAGAGTATAATGGTAAGCGTAACCGTCGCACTACATCCGTTGGTTTCCGTGAACCTAAGACAGTAGCTGTCTATTCTGAAACAGAAGAAGAATTGAATACCCAAACGGGTAAAATGGAGCCTAAACGATTAGAGGATAAAACTGTTCCTGTAGCCAAAATAGTGACCAATATCCCAAAGAAGATTGTCCGCACAGCAGCAGCTTTTTTATTTGGCGGAGATATGACCATCACAGCAGATAATACAGATGATGCAAGCTTGGAGGATTTCAAAAAGATATTTGTCCGCAAACTCAAAATGAAGTCAGTACTTATGAGCTTTGCCCGTAAGGTGTTGTCAGAAACAAAAGCCGCTATCGTATTTTACCCTGTAAACAAAGTTGTAAATGGGAAAAAAGTCCCAGAACTGAAAGCCAAGATACTCTCTTTGCCAAAGGATGATAACGTTACTTATGAGTTCTATCCACATTTTGACGATGATGATGATATGGATGCTTTCATTCATAAGTTCACAACCAAGATTGGCTACTCTACCTACGAGTGTGTCAAAATATACACCTCAGACAATGTTATCACAGCTATAAATAAGGGGGGCCAGTGGGAAATCAAGTCAGATAAGAACCTATTCGGCAAAATCCCTGTAGTATATGCAGAGGTAGATCAACCGGACTGGGAAGATGTCACTTTACTCATGGACCATTATGAAATGCGGATCTCTAGAATGTCAGACACTAACGACTACTTCGGAGACCCAATGCTAAAATCTTTCGGTTTGTCGAATCTCCCATCAAAAGATACAGTAGGGAAAGAATTAAACTTTTCTATGGAAGTTGACCCTGATACCGGCACTGCGTATCATGGTGATGCTGAATACCTATCATGGCAACAGTCCATAGATTCACAAAAGGAAGAGATTAGTAATGAACGCCACGAAATATTCTCTGGTGCATCATGTCCTGATTTGTCGTTTGACAATCTTATTGGCATAGGTGACCTATCAGGCGTCTCCCGTGAGTTTATGACCATTGATGCAAAAATTAAGGCTACGGAACAAATGGAAATCTTCGGACCGGTAGTACAACGATGTGTGGCTATTGTACAAGCAGGCATGGCGAATATATCACATATTAAAAATTCCAATGCTATAATGAATAATTATTTTGAGGTGTCTTTCGGCTCTATTCTCCCGAAGAATTTAGTAGAAGACTTACAGAATCTATCAACAGCCGGAGGTGGGAAACCAATCAACAGCCAGGAAACACTTACCGCACGTTCTCCTTATACTCAGAATGTAAAAGAGGAAATTGAGAAAATGAAACAGGAAGAACAAGCGGCTTCAGTCAATAACAATCCGTTAGGACAGATATATCAATGAAAGGGCTAACATTCTACGACAAGCAGCATATACAAAAGGTATTGGCTCAGCAAAGCGAAGTAGCCAATATCTTTAATCGATTTATTCTGTCTATTACCCCATTTCTCAAACAATGGGCAGATCGTAGCAGTGATAATGTATGGCTACGTAATCAAGTTGTCGAAAAATGTGTGGACCGGGAGTTGGATAAGTTGCAGTCTCTTCTTCTCACAAATCTTACAGTCTTCAATATAGACGCATGGAAGCGCTCTGAAATGAAGAATGAAGATTTTATAACAGAATACATCAAGGGTATGGCCATTGATTCTGTAAGGAAACAAGGAATGTTTGCTACAAACAAAGACGCACTCTCTCAGCTTAGGAAAGGGCTTGATGCACGTGGCAATAATCTGTCTCCAATGGTATGGAATCTTGCAGATCAGACAAAAACACAACTCGAGTATTATCTGCAGACAGGTCTATCTGTTGGTAGAAGTTCCTCACAGATAGGTCAAGATCTTAGACAAATCCTAAATAAACCGGACAAACGGTTTCGCCGGGTAAAGGATAAAGATGGGAAACTTGTTATGTCCCAACCAATGAAGAACTATCACCCAGGGCAAGGTATATATCGTAGTTCAAAGATGAACGCATTACGTCTTACAGCTACATCGACCAATATGTCTTATCGTACCGCGGACTATGAACGTTGGAGCGAACAGGATTTTATATTAGGCATCGAGATACACCGCTCAGCAAATAATCGCGGACCATGCAAGATATGTGATGCAATGGTAGGTAAATATCCGAAAACGTTCAAGTTTACAGGTTTTCATCCTTTCTGTATCTGTTTTGCTACTCCGATCACGATGGAACCGGACAGCTTTGCTGATTTCCTGCTAAACGATACAGTTGCGCAAGAACAGGTTATAACAGATATTCCCAAAACAGCAAAGGATTTTGTTGACGAAAATAAAAACAGGGTGCAATCTGCTTTTTGGTATAAGGACAACTTTAGCGAAGAAGGAGATTTGCAAAGAGAGAGAACTCCCCAGCCTACTACACCCGAAGTCATTAAAGTATCAAGAACAAAGCGCATCAAGACCGATGCTGAGAAAAATGATATTCAAAAAAGATGGGATGAACGATTTGTGAGAAACTTCAATCAAACCAAGATTGAGCAAAAAATTGGCATCAAGAGAGGTAAAGAAATGACTTTCGAAGAAGCTAATGAACTACGGGGAAATATAAACTTCGGCAAAGGATATGAATATGGTGTAAACTGTCAATCATGCGTTGTTTCCAATGAATTGAGAAGGCGTGGATATGATGTGACAGCATTACCGAACCTAAAGAAAGCCGGGAATATTCCTTATGAACTATCTGGTAAAACAAATTGGGCTTGGATTGACCCAAAGACAATGACAACACCTGTCAAAAAGAAAGCAGGAGGTGTATACGATATAACCAGAACCGGTGCTTTAAAAAGTAAAAACATAAGTGCCCTTACTAAAGATATTATTGAATTGGTAAAAGAACCTGGAAGATATCATATTGATTTTTCTTGGAAAAGTGGTAATTCGGGACACATAATAACTTTGGAGAAAAAGACTGATGGGAAAATTGTTATTTATGACCCTCAAAATGGAGAAATTGTAAACTGGGCTAATTTATCGAAGAGAATTAAACTACAAAATGGCGTTAATGTACTTCGCGTGGATAATCTTCTAGTAAATACTGATATTATCAACGGAGTAGTGAAGAAATTATAGTAGTGTCTCTGTATAGCCTTTTGGCATAGAAGTAATCCCCATAATATCTGCCGATTGTGTATATGGTGCTAAATGTCCAGTATCATCTTTTACAAGGATAAATTGAGGATATCCAATGCAGCATTCCTTGTCTTCTTTCCGGGATGCTGTATATGCCAAATAGCCTTTCCACTCTCCATAATAGGAAACCTGATCGAATCCATTCTGTAGAGCGAGGATCTTAGCTTTCTCCTTATATTCTTTCTTCTTATCCATATTGCAAATATACTCATTGATTTTGGAATAAAATATATCGGAAGGAAAAAATTACTCCCCTTATATTTTAATAGAAAATCGTTATGATAATCATTGATGCTATTAAGAAAGGCTTGAAAGCCGCTAGTGTAAACGAAAAGTACGCCTCTAAGGTTCAGAAACTTTTCAAAATCGAAAAAGAAGAAGATATTGCTACTTATGTAGCCTTATTCAAAGACAATATTCTTCCTGATCTTGAAGATACATCCGCAGTAGAAAAAGCGAAAAAGGATGCTATCGCTGAATATGAGAAAAATAATGGTCTGAAAGACGGTAAGCCAATCAAACCAGCTAAAAAGACCAAGAAAACAACAGAATCAGAAGAGAATGAAGAAAATGAAGAAGAAGATCTCGAAGGGGTTCCCGCCTCTTTGATGAAACTATTCAAGGCTCAACAAAAGCAAATATCAGAGTTAACCAATAGCGTTACCACCTTAACAGGGAATATTACAACATCCAGCAAACAGGCTTCAGCTAAGGTTCTCTTTGATAACGCAAAATTACCAGAAAAGTGGTTCAAGCGTATCGATGTAAATTCTGAGATATCTGTCGAAGATCAGATTAAGGAATTGGCAGAAGAGTATGCTGAAATTCGCCAATCCGCTGTGACAGATGAAATCGAAAATGGTAACTACACCCCACAATCACAGGTAAAAGACCGTAGTGAAAAAGAGTGGCTGGATATCATGAATAAAGAAGAAGGAACTGGTGAATCCAGCGGTGTCGCTAGTCTTGGTATTGAGTAATAACTAAATTTTATTGTATCATGTATTTAAAAAAAGAAAAAGAATTTCAGTACCATCCCGCCATCATTAAGATGTTGGAGGATGTTGTCGGCGGTGGCACTATTGCCCGTGCTGATTTGAGAAAGGCCCTGTTTGATGGACAACCATTAGATGAATTGCCGCCTTACTGTATCGCAGGACGTGATGAAAACGGTGGTTGGCATGTCATCAAGACAGCTAAAGTGACGGAAGCTGTAGAAGCAGCTGGAAAAGTCATCAAGGTAGCTAAAAATCATCTGTTCGCAGTAGGTGATTTTGTGACTGCCGGTGGAAAATTTGATGGAGCATCCGATAAAATTACTATTATCGACAAGAGTAATGCTGCTTATGACTCTATTACGCTGGCGGCTGCCATTGGTGCAATAGCCAAAGATATGGTATTGGTTACTGTAAAAGCAAAAACTGATGCCGGTTCTGCCGAGGCAACAGTAGAAACATCTGAGGTGGCGATTACGATGGCTAAAGTTGATCTGACTGTTGCTAATCAATCTTGTGGATTGATGGTAAGAGGTACTATTGAGGAACGAAATATGCCATTCCCTCTCGATGCTGATTTGAAGAAGCTTATGCCTCTCATTCGTTTTGTATAATCTATTAATTCATAAATCATTATGGAAAGAAGCTTAATCAAGCAAATTAACAAGAAAAACATGGCGGCACGTCTCAACTCCCGTCATGTAAAACCGATGTATTACCCGAATTTCTTTGGTGTGAAGAGAGTTACTTCATTGAAGTGGGAAACATTGGTTGGTGAAAAAGGCGCTCCGGTTATTGCTGACGTTATTTCTTTCGATGCATCCGCACCGGAGAAAACGCGTGAAGTGATCGGTAAAATGTCTGGTGATATTCCTAAGACCGCTATTAAGCGCTCAATGACTGAAAGTGAATATCAAGAATACAAGCAGTTACAACGCGATGCCCAGGGCGATTCTGATCAATTGGAACTATTAAATCTTGGTTTCAAAGATACCGATTTTGTGCATAATGGTGTCCGTGGACGTATGGAATGGGCTAGTATGCAATACATGTCACGTGGCGGAACCAACTTGACATCCTCTAACAACAACGGCATCGTAACTACGGAATTTGTCGGCGTGGGTATACCTGCTGCCAACAAAAAAGTATCTTCCGTAGATTGGGCTACCGCTTCTACTGCTGATGGTCTTCAAGATATTGAAAATGTACTGGCCGATGCAGTCAAGGAAGGTGTGTCTCTTCGCTATATTATTATGCTTACTACTGAGTTCTCTTTGCTGAAAAAGCAGAAAGCAACTATTGATAAGATTAAAGGCTGGATCAATCAAACGTCCAAGGTCGTTATCACAAAAAAAGTGATTAATGAATATCTTGCAGAACAAGAAAACCCATGTCAGATTATCACAATCAATCCGGCGCTCCGTATCGAAGATAAGAACCACAAACGTACTACTATCTGTCCGTGGGTTCGCAAACGTATTTGTTTCTTAGAGGATTTGCGTGTAGGTGATATCCAACACGGACCAATTGCAGCAGAAGATTCTGAGAGTCTGAGAAAGAAAGCCTTGATGGTAAAGAAAGATTTTGTTCTGATTACCAAATGGTCAACCGAAGAACCATTTAAAGAATGGACCAAGGGAGAAGCAAACGCATGGCCGGTAGTTAATGATCCGGAAGCGATATACATTCTGAAAGCAGACGGTAAAGCATGGGCTGCCGATGAAGCTACAGAAGGAACAGACAATATCCCTGCTAAATTCTTGGGTCAGGAAGTTGAGAAAGAAAACTTAGAAGCAGAAGACGAAGAGTAAATAGTTATGGCAACAATCAGAGAAACAATACTAGAATATCCATCTATTGAGGATATGGAAGGCTTCTTGGATAAGGTAGTCTTCATTAAGCGGGGTATCAACCCTGAAGCAGAATGTACTACTGAAAGCATGAAGCAGGTCGGTCTTTGTGTCGCTGATATGTATGCCATGATGGTAAACTCACCGGATTTCAGTGAAAATAAGCTTTCTATCACTCATCCCCGTTCTTTCTATATTCAGACTGCAAAGCAGCTGTATATAGAAAACGGGGAACCGGAGAAAGCTGCTAAACTTGGGAAACGAATCATTATCAAAGGAAGAGCTGGTAACAGATGGTAAAACGGTATCCACATACGGCAATAGTTACTATTGAGGCTAACGGGCGCTTAGTTGATGGTGAATGGGTTTCTGGGAAACTGGTTGAAATATCTGTCCCCGGACGCTACGACCCGGTAAGCGATGGAAGAATCATTCTCAAACATAATTCGGCTGGTGATGAAGCGCAAGTACATGGCTATTTCTACTCCAAAATGCAACCGCCGGCAGACAGTAAGTTTTTGCGTTTGAAAGTAGCATCAAAGGGTATTGATATACCGGTTATCTGTTGGGAACCTTATCAATCACATTCAATTATCAACGTATGAGAAATGGCATGACTCCCCTATTCACTTTTGATGAAATGGAACGCTGGCTTGAACACTTTCAAAGTAAAGCGGAAGATAAGATGCTTGTTTTCCTGCAAGCGGGTGGGGAGAAGTTTATACAGGTGGCCCGCCAAAGTGGTTCATACAAAGACCAAACAGGCAATCTTCGTTCTTCAGTTGGTTATGTAATAGCCAAAGACGGCGAGGTTGTCAAAGAGAACTTCGTAGAAAGTGATAAAGGGACTGATAAGACAACCGGTAAGTATAAAGGGCGTAGGCTTGCAGAAGAAGTATCTCTGTCTCATGCCGGTGGTTATATATTGGTTGGTGTCGCAGGTATGGAGTATGCGACAGCCGTTGAAGCAAAAGGATATGAAGTTATTTCAGGTGCTAATGCGCAATGTGAGAAATATCTAAGGGATACATTGAAATCAGTTTTTAGCAAGATTTGATTATGGATGAATTTGACGCTGTAGATATAGTTTATAATGCTGTGGCCGCTGCGGGCACCGATGTTGTGATTTATAAGGACAAATCGGAAGCAGGTGTTACTAGTGAGCATATTGTTATTAATCACCTGCAACTGAATGAACTTGACTTTATTAATAAAGTGCCTGTCAATATCAATATCTTCGTTCCCTTGAATGATAATGGAATGAACCAACGTCAACGAATGAAAGAGCTAAAGCGTAAGGTACGAAAATCGCTTGATTCAATCAATAGTAGTGACGGTGTATGTAAAGAAGTGACAGTTCTCTGGAGTGTTCCAATGCCGGACCTGAAAGAGAAATTCGCTTGTACAAATATCAGATTAGAAATTTTAATAGATCAATAATTATGTCAGGAGAAGTTAGACCTATTGCTATGGGCGTAGGTGGAATTAAATTTGGAACAGTCGGTGACGGTGTTCCCGGTGCAGATCTCAAAGATTATCCCCTTCCAACCAAAGGAAGTGTTGCATTTAACTTTGCAGATCCCAAAGAAGTTAAGATTGAAGTAGAGGGTAGTGAAGAACCTTTTTATGTTGAACTGGTGAAAGATACGACAGATTATGTCGAGTTCTCCATCCCTACTCCATCAAATGAGGTTCTTAAAGAACTGGCAGGCGGTGAAGTGGATACAACAGGAGGAAAAAATATCTGGAAAAAGCCTCTTAGTACTCCTTCTATCTCTAAAACGTTCCAGTGTGAAACATTACCTAAAGACGGTAAGAAGGTCGTTTATACCATCGTAAATGGCAAGATCGCCTCAAAGATTTCACAGGCTCCCGGATCAGAGCAAGCAGAGTTGTTGCTTGTTCGTGTATATATGCAAGCTGCTGTTACTGCAGACGGTAAGAGACAGACTGCTTTCATGCGCGAAGTAGTTACTATTGCCGGAGGCGGAGAAGCCCCAGCGAATGCTGCGAATGTCGAAGGCGGAGAAGCTGCTCCAAGTGGTGCGAAAAAATAAATAACGGTTCTGTATAGCTCAGTTGGTTAAAGCGCTACATTGATTATGTAGAGACCGGCGGTTCGATTCCGCCTACAGGAACAAACTATTGAAGGATGGAGCTGAAAGTATTGAAGGTTAGTTGCAAATAACCGGAAGTATTGCCCGGAAGTACAACGGGCTAGGCTCCTTGATGAAATTATGAGTATAAAGAATTTATTTCAGCAAGAGTCTGAATCCGTTACGGATCAGGCTGTCAAAATTCCATTCGAATTTACTAACCGGGATTCTATTCCTAAAGGAAAGGACCCCGGCAATTGCATAGTTATAAAGCCTGTCACCGTTCGGACATGGTTTCGGATACGCCCTTTCCTTCTTGAAGTCGAGAAAGAAGATCTTGATAAGATGATTGTGAAGGACGGAGAACTCAATGCAGACTTTCCGGAACTGATGAATAAATACGGAGGATTGCTTTTTGACATCGTCTGCCTCGGGATTCACAATAAGCCTAGTGATCCTCCGGAATGGTTCAAGAACGCTCTCGCAGACAATACGACATGGGAGGATATACGGATCCTGTTTAATGCAATTATATATCGCATAGGGTATCACCCTTTTTGCACCTCTATCACGATGCTTCGGAACGTGAGCCCGCTACGAGAGACGGAGATAATAGCCGCTCAGAAGAATTTGCAAAGTTGGAAGGATGCAACCAAAGCAGATTCCTAGTGATTGTAAAAGAAGCTCTAGGATTAACGTTTAACCAGACGTTGGATAGTAGCTATGGATTGATAGAGACATTACTGCAGGAGTACTCATTTGTAATGAGAGAGCGTAATAAGATTACTGATGAAGACGGTAAAGTTGAAGGTAGAGATTATGAATGGGTAGAACTACCCTCTTTTGATGATCCTAGTAAGACGATCAGGATAAAGAAGTATAACGATATAGCCGGTAAGGTCAAGGGTTAAGGTAATTTGCTGTTGTGTTTATATATTAGGTTAACTGTTTTTTTTATTAAATTGGTTTAGAGTATTGTGGTCCCTTGTATCTGTGAAGATATAGGGGATTTTTTAATATCCCCTTTTTATCTCAGCATCTACGCTATCCATCATCTTTGTTATTTCGACAGTATCCCTTTCCAAATTTTGGATAATACGGGATTGGTAAGTGATCATCCCTTCAATTCTTCCTTTTTTGAGTCCGAGGCTTAGGCCTCTTTGAAAAGCTTCCTGTAGTTCTTTCTTCCGGAGAACGCTATTCACTCCGTTTTTTCGTTCATTTTCCTTGGTCATGGTGCTAATGAATGTTTGGTTTATATATTATAAGAAAAGGCTATCTTTTCCCTATTCTTTCCGACCAAGGAACATAATCTTTCATTTACACTAGGGATTATGTAGCAAAGGGAATTGATAGCCTATATTGTGATATAGTAGGCTTGTCAACTCCCCTAGAGTAAATCAAAAAATTGTTCCTTGGTCTTAGAACACTGCAAAGATGCTTATTCTTCTCGAAATAGCCAAATTTTAGCTTCTCTTTATATTTTAAGAATAAATGCTATGGGTATTCAAAATAAAGACGGAGCGTTATATTTTGCGACAGGAATAGACAACTCGGGGTTATATTCCGGGCGCCGAGAAGCAATAGGAATTATCAAGGCGATGGCCGGTGAGATCACTTCTTTTGATGTATTCGGTGGGATTGGTATAAGTGCGGGCATTGCATTTGCCCAGGCCGCCAAAGGTGCATACGACTTTGAAAAGCAGTTCCAACAAAGTATGAAAGAAGTTGCTACCCTTTCAAGCGGAATAAAGGGCAGTCTAACCGATTATATGAATCAAGTCGTAGAACTGACCCGAGAGGTGCCGGTACTTGCGAATGATGCGGCTAAAGCATTGTATCAAATTGTATCTGCCGGCCATGACGGCGCTGATGGTATGAAAATTTTAGAAGTATCCGCTAAAGCTGCCATCGGTGGAGTTACCGATACAGCAACGGCGGCAGACGGTATCACTACCCTATTGAATGCCTATAAGCTTGATGTTTCAGAAGCTGAGAAAATATCAGATCAACTATTTACTACCGTCCGGCTTGGTAAGACCTCATTTGGAGAGTTAGGCAAGAGTATTGCGCAAGTTGCGCCTGTTGCTGCCGCCTATGGTGTGGAAGTAGATCAGGTCTTAGCCGCTGTTGCTACCCTAACCAAACAAGGTACGCCTACAGCGCAAGCAATGACTCAAATACGTGCTTCCATTATTGCAGTATCCAAGGTGCTCGGTGATGGCGCATTTGATAACAGGACCTATCAAGAGGCGCTAGCAGAAGTTGCTAGACAGGCAGGAGGCTCGGAAGCAGAACTTCGTAGATTAGTTCCAGAAATCGAGGCGGTCAATGCAGTTCTTGGATTGACAGGAATTAACGTCAAAGAGGCTGCCGGACATTTGGAAGAAATGCAAAATGCCACAGGCGCAGCAGAAACAGCTTTTAAAGAAATGGCTTCTTCTGCTGATAATCAAATGAAGCTACTGGGGAATAACATAACGGCCGCCCTTCGCCCGTTAGGACAGGAAATCTTAAAAGAAATATCTGCCGCAGCACAATCTATGAACGAAGCCTTTAAAGATGGCAGTGTTCAAGAGGCATTGAAAGATATAGGTGCCTTAATAGTCGTCGTTACGACTGCCCTTGCAGGATACAAAGGAAGTATTTTGGCTGTAAGTACCGCTAAACAAGTACATGCAACAGTTACAGCTATTGTTAACAAGCAGCGGACTATTGAAGCGGCTAACTTGGTATTGACTAAAGGCACGTATGCCGTTGAAGCTGCAATGATTGCCAAAAACACATCTGCACGTGTTTTATTGACAAAAGCTCTCAAGGCCCAAACGATTGCACAATTAAAAAATGCAGCAGCGATGCTAACCAACCCTTATGTGCTGGCTGCCGCTGCATTTGCAACGCTCGGTTACGCAATATACCATGTGGTAACGGTTGAGACAGAAGCTGAAAAAGTACAGAGAAAATATAATGAAGCATGCAAAGCATATACCGAACAAGCTGATAATTTGAAAAAAAGTGCTACAGATTTACTTTCAACGATACGCGATGAGACTTCTGCAAATTATGAGAAAGTTATAGCATATAATAAGCTTCAAAGCATTATGCCAAATATTTTTAAGAATATGGATATTGAAAAACTTAAATTGATGGATATCCTTTCTTTAAATAAGATGATCGCAGAAGAAGTTCAGAGACGTGCACGAATTGGAGCACAAACCAAATTGATTATGGCTCAACGTAATTATGACTCAATTCAGTCTTTAATTGCTGAAGATTCAAAACGTGGAACTTATTCCGGACAATATGACATACAACTTGGCAGGGCTAAAATAGAAGTTGATGCAGCTCAAAAGGTTGTAGATAATATTGCAAAGATTCAAAAACAAGCGAAAGAAGAAGATAAAAAAGAAAATAAAAAGGCGGAGATTCAAAATAAAGCCTTTTGGACCAAGCAAAAAGATGATGCAACGAAAGCACTAGATTCAATAGCTTCGGCTCAAAAGAAATTGATGGATGCTGGAAATTTCAAAGGGATTGATGCTACTGTCATTACTGCTTACAAAGAAAATATCAAAAAACTAAAAGAAGCAGAGAAAGAATTAAAAGTTTATGATTCATTTTCCAAACAGGATGATAAGGCACAAAAATTACGTGAAGAACAAGAAAAATATAAACTCCTGTTAGAGAAACAAAAGTTTGAACAGGAACGAATAAAAGAAGATTCAGCAAATGAACTTGAGCAGATTGAAATCAATAAACTTAAAGAAAGCAGTGAAAAGGTTCTAAGGCAAAGAGCACTCAATCATCGGCTAGAATTACAGGCTATTAAGCGCGAAATCGAGGATAAGAAACGGAAAGTAATAGAAGATGCACAAGCTGCTTTTGAAATCAATCCTCAAAATAAAAAGAAGGTTTTTAATGCAGATGTTTTCATCAATTCAGAATCTACGAAAAAACTGTTTGCTTCATTCGATAATATAGCAAAAGAAGCTACAATCGCTACCAATACAAAGTTTGATCGCGGAGACGATTTATCTGACCTGTTGAATCAGTATCAGGATTATACAGACCAACGTCTTGCGATTGAACGAAAATTCAATGAAGATATTGCCATCTTGCAGGAACAACGAAAACAAGCAGTAAAGAATGGAGATACAGATCAAGTAGAACAGATTGATCGTTCCATCACCCAAGCTACAAAAGATAAGGGTATGGAACTTATGAATATGGACTATAATAAGCTGAAAGAATCTCCGGAATACGTTCGTGCCTTTGAGAATTTGAAAGAAACATCTTCTGAAACTCTTAATTCTCTTCTTTCTCAACTAGAGAATGCAAAAGGGACAGCAGCTAAGGTATTATCTCCGGACCAACTTCGTGAATATACTAGCACTATTCAATCAATCATGGATGAACTGGATTCACGTAATCCGTTTCAATCATTATCTGACAAGAAGAAGGAACTGGCAGAAGCGGAGGAAGAACTAGCTAAAGCGCAAATTGAGTTAGAGAATGCCCGGACCCAGGCGGAAGCAGTGAAAGGCGGTGCTATGATTGAGAACGGTGTCAAGTCTTCTAAGTATAATCCCAAGACCGGAAAGATCGATTCAACTAAAGCTTATCTAACCGAGGCGCAGGCGTTGGATAAGGTGAAGGAGAAAACGGATAACTACAATGAAGCAAAAGACAAAACGACGAAAGCCAGTGCAAAGGTACAAGCTGCTGAAAGGAAAGTGGCAAGCGTTATCGGAGAACTCGGTGACGCTTTAAAAGATCTAGGTTCAGCTATCGGCGGACAAGCCGGTGAAATTATAAGTATCATTGGCAATATCGGCACCTTCGCCATGACAGCGATGAATGGCGTAGAAACGGCATCAACAACGGCATCAACTGCAATCAAAGCGGTTGAAAAAGCATCTGTCATTCTCGCCATCATCGGTGCAGCTATGCAGATAGCAATGAAAATCTTCGACCTGTTCGGCAAAGACGACACAACAGAAAAGTATGAGAAAGCCAAAGAAGCTTATGAATCTTATATCAACATTCTTGATAGAGTGATAGAAAAGCAACTGGAATTGGCTGAAACTCTTACAGGAGATAATGCGAATGCTGCTTATGATAAGGCCCTTGAAATGATAAGGCTACAGAATGAGAATGCACGTGTTTTAGGTAAACAATACTTGAACTCTGGTGCATCCGGCAAATCACATTCAAAGGGATATACTGAAGTGGAAGATATGTCCATGGAGGGGTGGAAGCAAGCGGCAGATACGCTAGGTATGAGCGTCGATGAATTTAAAGACAAAATGGGCGGACGCATGGCCGGTCTGTTTGATTTGACAGATGAACAACTTGCAAAACTTCAAGAAAATGCTGGGATCTTCTGGTCACAACTTGACTCTGACACTCAAAAATTCGCGGATCAGATAGTGGATGGTGTTACCCAGGTTGCAGAGGTTGTCGAGCAGAAGATCACCGATGCTACTCTCATTGATATAGACGGACTTCGTTCAGACTTTCAGGATCTGCTTACAGATATGGATGCCGATAGTGCTGATTTCGCAGATAACTTTGAAGAATACATGAGAAATGCTATTCTAAACTCAATGCTCAAAGAGGACTATATGAGCCGACTAACAGCTTGGAGAGAGAAGTTTTACAAAGCTATGGATGATGGAGTAACCGAAGAAGAATATAATGCTTTAAAAGCTGAAGGCCAACAGATTTCCGATGACATGAAAGCCAAACGGGATGCGTTGGCAGAAATGTATGGATGGAACAAAGACGATGAACGTGAAGCTTCAAAGAAAGGTTTTGCTTCCATGTCACAAGACTCTGCTGATAAACTGGATGGTAGTTTCGCTGTTATGACTTCTCACACATACTCAATAAACGAAGGAGTCAAGCAAATACAATTGAGTACAGATAAGATCATAGAGAAGCTTGTATACTTATCCAGCATGGACAAAAATATAGGTGAAATGATGAAACATAGCGATCTTGTCATTACTTACCTGTCAGACATAAGTAGTCATACGGCACGCCTTGAAGCTATTGAAAAGGCTATAGAATCTATCAGAATGGGGATTGACACATTGAACACTAAAGGCATAACACTGAAGCGATGACAGGACAATTTTACTTAGACGGAATAGATGCATATACCAGTTTAGGGATATGCGTTACAAAGGGAAGCTACAATAATCTTGTAGCCTTCCCTGCTATCAAAGAACCGGAAAAAAACGACTGGCCGGAAGAAGATGGGCAAGAATTTGACCTTTCTAATATTGCCCTAAACACAAGTGATATAAGCATTGAATTTGCATATATGGGCAGTATGGGTATTGGCGGACTAATTGATAAGCTCTCGGACCTGAGCTATCATGAATTTCGTTTTCCACTCATTGACAGAACATATACCCTACGTTTGTCTTCTCAAAACAGTTATGTAATCAATACGGGCCTTGAAATTTCTAAGTTCACTCTTACAAATGACTTTCTCCGTGAAGCCAACTATGAGTATCAAGAACCTATTAACGATAGTGACCTCCCATTTCCAAAGGGCTATGAGCTTGACGGTAAAGATCTGACCGACTATGGTGTAGTAGTATTGAAAGGCAGTACAGCAGAGATACTGAAAACTCCTGCGGTAAAGAAGAACCTGCTGCAAAATTTCAAGTACCAGGACGGAGCCATCTACGACGGGAATGCCGTAAAGTTTCAAACTAAAGATGTAGCTATAAAATGCGCAATGCGAGCTAAGACGATCGAAACATTCTGGCGCAATCGTGATGCTCTACTTCATGACTTGACAAAGCTACATTTAAAGACAGATGATGAAGGATATGAGTATTCCGATGCGGAACGTATATTTTATTGTGACGAGTGGAGTGAAAGCTATCCCTGCTATTATAAGAACTGTCAGACAAACAGTTTTACTCTGAATAACGGTGTATGGTGGGAATTTACCTTGAAGCTCGTATTTACCAGTTTCCGGATTGGAGAAACGGAGTTCTTACTTGCATCCGAAGCTGGTGAGTTTATCATAACAGAGGACGGAGAATTTTATATAGACTTAAATTGAAGAGACTATGAATGAAAAAGAAATAAATGGAATCGTAATTAAAGGAGAGTATCATGAGGCGATACAATGGGACCTGGAAGGATTCAAATGTCACAAATGTTCCCTTTATGAAATTTGTGATTGTATAGCAACTTGTACATTATCAGATATGTCTCTTTGTGAGCATATTACTGATAATAAATTGTCTGTGTTTGTCAATCGCGGAAAAGTAAAAATAGAAAAAGTATAGAAGCCATGCCATTAAAAAAGAAAAGAATATCAGAGTTGAACGAAGCCAGCGACATGAAAGGCTTCTACACCATCGGCTATCGAATTGTCAGCGGTGTTAAGACCAGCCTTAAATTCGGGCTAGAGAAGATGCAGACAGCCTTAGATAATATGCTCAAAGCTACGAGCGATGCCAAAACCGCTACTACCGATATGCGGCAATTAGAAGCTGCCGTTGAAGAGAATGAATCAACTCGTGAAACTGCTGAGTCTCGTCGTAACGCTTCCGAGCAATCAAGGCAGACAGCTGAAACGGGACGCTCAAGAGAAGAACAGGCCCGGGAAGCTGCTGAATCAGTGCGTATCACTAATGAGAATGCTCGCAAAACGGCTGAAACTGGACGTTCCTCTGCTGAAAGTAATCGTGTAACCGCAGAAGGTAAGCGAGTAACAGCCGAAGGTACACGCGAATCTAATGAGCAAACGAGAAAGAATGCTGAGACTGCCAGAGGCACGGCAGAATCCGAACGCGTATCTGCCGAAACAGCTCGTAAGTCTGCCGAGTCTGCTAGAGTTACCGCAGAAGGAAAACGGGTAACAGTCGAAGAAGCACGTGTCTCAGCTGAAACAGCTCGTTCCTCTGCTGAGAATACAAGAATACAGAATGAGGATGCCCGTAAAACGGCTGAGACCGCTCGCGCGACCGCAGAAGGAAAGCGTGTTACGGCTGAAACCAGTCGTGTGGACACAGAAAATAAACGTGTCTCTGATGAACAAACACGCAAAAGCAATGAAGAAACTCGTAAAACAGCCGAAAGCGGGCGTTCCTCTGCTGAATCGGAACGTGTGAAGGAAGAAGATAAGCGCAAAACGGCTGAAACGACTCGTTCTACTGCTGAATTAGACCGTGTAACAGCAGAAGAAAAACGGAAAGAAGCTGAAGTCACAAGGGAAACGAATGAAACTTCTCGTGTGGCAGCCGAGACCGCCAGGGGCACGGCAGAATCCGAACGCGTATCTGCCGAAACCGCTCGTAAGTCTACGGAAGCAGACCGGGCGTCGGAGGAAAACAAAAGAAAGGCTGCTGAAACTTCCCGGACCACTGCTGAAACAGCTCGTTCCTCTGCTGAAAATACAAGAAAGCAGAATGAAGAGGCCCGAAAATCTGCTGAAACTCTTCGCGGATCAAACGAAACAAAACGCGTGAATGCTGAAACAGAGCGTGTAGAAGCAGAGTCTCAACGTAAGTCTGAGTATGCCGGTATTGTGCAAGAAATGGCATCTGCTACGGAAGATGCTACTGCTCAACTAGATACTGTAAAGAAGGCCACTGACGATGCGAATGCTGCAAAGAATGCGTCTGTAACACAAACAGAGCTAGCAAAAAAAGCTACGGATGCGGCTAATACTGCTGCTGGTAGTGTCAATGCAGCAAAAGAAGCTGCTACTACTGCGGCGGCAGGCGCCAATGCTGCTAAAACAGCTTCAGAAGCCCAAACAGCTCTGGCAAAGAAAGCAACGGATGATGCAAACGCAGCTAAAAATGCATCTGTAACACAGACTGGTTTAGCGAAAAAAGCAACGGATGATGCCAATGCAGCAGCATTGGCCGCTAACAATGCAGTATCCGGTGTTGACGCTAAAGTGCAAGCAGCTATCGACAAATTGGTAGCCGGTGCTCCGGACGCTCTTGATACATTGATTGAGTTAGCGAACGCACTTAATAATGATCCGAACTTTGCAGCAACTATGGCAACAGAGTTAGGGAAAAAGCTCAATATAACTGATATCGTTAATAATCTGACGACCGGGGAGACTAGTAAGGTTCTTTCTGCTGAACAGGGTAAGGCATTGAAAGCTGCTCTGGATGCACATAATCACGATACAGTATATGAGAAGATTATTACTAAACTAACTGCCTTCAATAAGAATTTCGGTACGGCTGCCGGAACCGTGTGCGAAGGTAACGATGCCCGCTTAAGTAATGCAAGAGCTCCGTTATCTCATACACATAAGAAAGCAGATATTAGCGACTTCCCAACTTCAATGCCGGCGAGTGACGTGCCCGCATGGGCAAAGGCTGCCAATAAACCGAGTTACACCGCAAACGAAGTCGGGGCCTCTCCTACTAATCATAACCATACTGGAACTTATGAACCCGCATTCACTAAGAACACAGCCTTTAATAAGAACTTTGGTAGTGCTACCGGGACTGTATGCGAAGGTAACGATGCTCGTTTAAGTGATGCTCGTACACCGAAAGCACATACTCACAAGAAATCTGAGATCAGTGATTTTCCTACTTCGATGCCGGCAAGCGATGTGCCAGATTGGGCGAAAGCATCTAGCAAACCTTCATATACAGCGAGCGAAGTTGGCGCTTCTTCTTCAAATCACAATCATGCGGGTACTTATGAGCCTGCATTTACTAAAAAAACGGCTTTTAATAAAGATTTTGGTACGGCTGCCGGATCTGTATGCGAAGGTAATGATGCCCGCTTAAGTAATGCAAGAACTCCGTTAGCTCATACACACAAGAAAGTAGATATTAGCGACTTCCCAACTTCAATGCCGGCAAGCGACGTGCCCGCATGGGCAAAGACTGCCAATAAACCGAGTTACACCGCAAGCGAAGTCGGGGCCTCTCCTTCTAATCATAACCACGATGCAGATTATCAACCCCTCGGTGATTATGCTGACGCATCACATACTCATGATGCTGCTGATATTACACCTGATTCAACACATAGATTTGTTTCTGACTCTGAAAAAAGCACATGGAACAGTAAGGCTGCAGGGAATCACAACCATTCCGGAGTATATCAGCCTGCTGGCAACTATGCTTCTTCATCACATAATCATGCAGCTAGTGATGTGACTCCTGATTCAACACATAGGTTCGTAACTGATTCGGAAAAATCTACTTGGAATAGTAAAGCAGCCGGCAACCACAATCATGACTCTGCTTATCAGCCTAAAGGCAGTTATGCTCCTTCATCACATAGCCATGTTGCTACTGAAGTGACTCCGGATGCTACTCACCGTTTTGTTTCTGATACGGAAAAAAGTACATGGAATGGTAAAGCTGAAAAGGATCATAATCATGACTCAACTTATCAGCCTAAGGGAAGTTATGCTGCCGCGTCACATTCACATTCTGCTTCAGACATAACAGAAGTGACAAATAAGAAGTTTATGACGGATGAGGAAAAGAGTGTACTAAGTTCTCTTGGAACTACGTATGCTTTGAAAGATTTCTCTAATATCGGAGTCAAATCGCTTGGACAAAACGGTTATCGTAAATATGATGATGGTCTGCTTATTCAATGGGGGTACTCAAGTACTTCCGGGATAGGTAAAACCGTTTATCTTAATACGACCTTTTATGATAGTAATTACACTATTCTATTAACTGGAACTAGAAAAGTACATAGTAATTACATCTATTCTTTTGATGTCTTTAATAAATATGCATCTTATTTTATAATGGATTCCGTTTATCAAAATGTTGATACTGATGCTGGAGGATTTAGTATAGCTTTTTATTGGTTCGCTATTGGTCGTTGGAAGTAACCTTATTTCCAACGACCAATAGCAAACCAATAGAAAGAGGCTGTATTAGAACCTGCATTGGCAGCTTGCTGATATTTATTATTATATCCAAAAGAACCAGTTGAAACAGAAGTATAGTTAGCTATCCACGATGAATCATTACCTGTATTTCCATTATTACAAGTCAAGTGCAGAGAATAATTTGTGTCATAGAATGAAGAGGGGAAATATATTGTTCCAGAGTAAGTGCCACTCGTCTTTTTTCCCCATTGAATAAGCAGGCCGTCAGGAAACTTATAATAACCGTTTTGCCCAAGTGACTTAGTTCCAACATTTGAAAAGTCAGATTTTGCGTACGTAGTACCAAGAGAACTAATTTTATATAAACAAATAACTAAATGAATGTATTATGAAATACTGGAAACAAGGATTTTACGATGAACCAATTAAGGGTTCGGTAGAAATTGAGGACGACTATTACAATGATTTGTTAGAAGGTCAGTCTGAAGGAAAAGAAATTTACGAAGGTGATAATGGTGTTCCCATTTTGGTAGAACATGAGTATTCCATTGATGAAACAAAAGAAATGAAGGTAAATCGTATCTTGCTGTATGACAAGTCAAAGGCGGTTAATTCGTTTACTTTGAGTGGGAAAGAAATGTGGCTTGATAAGGATACTCGAGTTGGTTTGAAGAACTCTATTTTAATAGAACAAGACATGGGAAGGACCGAAACAGTGTTGTGGTTCGATGGTGTGAAGTATACTATTCCTATTCTTAACGCATTAGCAATGTTAAATTCTCTAGAATTATATGCCCTCGACTGCTATAATGTGACACAGATGCATCTTGCAGCTATAAAAAAGATGTATATCGTGTCGCAGATTGAAGAGTATGATTACACAGTAGGTTATCCGGAAAAACTATTATTTGAATAGCATTAAAAACACATACCTGATTATATTTTAGATTATAATTCTAATCAGACAATATGATAATTCTATATAATGGTAGCAAGGAAATAAAGCTCGATGTAAAGGACGAAAGTTACTCTTACGAAGCGATCATGGCAGAGGATACACTTAATTTGTATTTTTCCTATCCTGGATACTTAGAAATACAGGTCGGAACTTGGTGTGACTTCTACGGAAAACGTTATTCTCTCAAAAAAGATAGTAACTTCAAAAAGAAAGGTGAGCGCAACTTTGAATATACGCTTATACTTGAAACGGCAAAAGCGGATGCTATGATGTGGAAAGTTCGTCATATTGCAGATAATAGTATCAAATTCGCATATACAGCTAAAGCACATGAACACCTGCGACTACTCGTTGAGAACCTAAATCGTCGCGATATTGGTTGGAAAATAGGTGACTGCATCGAAGGAACGGATAAAGTCATCAACTATAATCACACATATATTCTTGATGCCCTTAATCAACTTGCAGATACGTATGAAACTGAATGGCAGATAACTGACAAAACAGTTCATCTTCGTAAGGTTGAATATAACAAGAATAATCCTTTGAAACTGTCGTATGGTAAAGGACACGGTTTCAAGGTCGGGGTTGGCCGGGAATCCGGAGATATACCGCCCGAAATTGTCCTCGTAGAAACTTCTGATCGAAATATCAATTACTCGACATACGGAGCTAAATATCTATTACTTCCAAAGGCTAAGACTCTTGTTTATGAAGGCAGGACGTACATAACAGATGCGGATGGAATCAGCGTCATGCGTGCTGATAAAAGCCTAGTTACAGGTAAAGAGGATAGTCTAGACTGCACTGCAATCTATCCTTCTCGCGTTGGTACTGTTAGCTCTGTTATTGAGGTTAATAAGGAGAATAACTTCTATGATTTTGTAGATAGCGATATACCTAACGATCTTGATTTTAAGAAATGTTTGATAGCCGGAGAAACTATGACCGTTATCTTCCAAACAGGTATACTGACAGGCAAAGAGTTTGAAGTCAAGTATATCCATGAGCCCATTCTTAAAGAGGATGGAGAAATAGAGAAAGCAGGTAGACGTTTTGAAATAGTTCCACAGGAAATCGACGGTATCACTATGCCGGAACCTGATGTCTGGCATCCTAAGACTGGCGATACCTACGCAGTATTTGGTATCCAGCTACCGTACTCATATATCTGTAATGATGAAGAGCAGACAGGCGCTAGCTGGGAAGTGTTTAAGGAAGCTGCTAAATACCTCTTTGAGCATGAAGATAAATCATTCGTATTTACCGGGACATTGGACGGTATCTGGGCAAAGAAGCGTTGGTTAGAAATAGGCGGCAAGATTGTGCTGGGTGGTTATGTAAACTTCTCCGATACCCAGTTTCATCCAAAAGGTTCACTTATTCGCATGATAGGAATTAAACGTTATGTGAACAACCCTTATTCTCCGGAAATAGAATTATCAAATGATCCAGTTGGTACTTCCGTAACCAGCGAATTAGATAAGATCGAGACAAATGAAGTAGACGTAGATATCAAGTATAAAGATTCTTTGCGATTTACCAAACGCCGTTTTCGTGATGCAAAAGAAACTATGTCCATGCTTGAAGATGCTTTATTGAACTTCTCCGGTTCAATAAATCCCATCACTATACAGACGATGCAGTTACTCGTAGGTGATGAAAGTTTGCAGTTCCGCTTTGTCAGATCAAAAGCAGTCCCGGTACAAGTATCGCATAACATTACTTACAATATCAGTACTAAAGTTCTACATTCGCCTGCCGGCATTATCCAACATATGACGCTAGGGATAAAAACTGTGTCGTCTGAACACAAAGCTAGCGAATACAAATTTTGGGATATGGCTGAATATAATTCTCCGGCGCTCATTGCCCCAGAGAAGAAATATTATCTGTATGCTGTATGCAGCAAGGAGAATCAGACCGGCACATTCCTTCTCAGTGAAACAGCTATCAAAATAGAACAGATAGCAGGATATTATCACTTACTAACTGGTATCCTAAACAGTGAGTATGAAGGTGAACGCAGCTTCGTTGAGTTGTATGGATTCACTGAAATTCTGCCGGGCCGCGTAACAACTGAACGAATCATCTCACCGGACGGAAAGACATACTTCGACCTGGTTAAAGGAGAAATAGGTGGAAATATCCAAATTAAAGCAGGCTCCTCCGGATTAGAGAATTTGGAAGAATGGCTTGAAGTAAGCGATCTGATCGATTCTATTCAGAAGTCTGCAGCTGATGCAAACGATGCTGTGGGAGGTCTGCATGACTATATCGACGGTGCATTTGCTGACGGCATTATCACTGAGGCGGAAGCTAAAGCTATCGAAAAGTATATCAACACAGTAAACAATGCGAAAGCAGCTGTAGAAGCGACATACAATAAACTGTATGTAAATCCTTATCTCTCAGGAACGGCCAAAACCGGGTTGCTCAATGCAAAGGTTACGCTGATGGGAAGCATTGAGAACCTTATCAAATCTATCAATACCGCCATTGCCGACGGGCAGACAACCGTAGCAGAAAAGAAAGACGTTGATGATAAGTATGTCCTGTTTAATTCTGCGTATGCCGACTTCACCGCTGCCGTAGAAACAGCAAATAAAGCGATACACGATGCCTTGAAAGGTTATTCAGAAGAAGCACTAAGAGAGGCCACTGCTGCTATGGAAGCAGCCAATGCGGCAGCCAAGAGTGCTAGCGAAGCAAACAATGCAGTATCCAATCTAAATAATTATGTAGATGGTGCATTTGCTGACGGTGTAATATCCGAGGCGGAAGCTAGTGCTATCGAAAAGTACATCAACACAGTTAACAATGCAAAAGCAGCTGTAGAAGCGACATACAACAAGCTGTATGTAAATACATACTTAACCGGAGTCGCAAAAACAAACCTGCTTAATGCAAAGGTTACGCTGATGGGCTCCATAGAAAGATTGATAAATGCAATAAATACCGCCATTGCAGACAAGCTTACTACTCCAGACGAAAAACAGGCTGTTGATACACAGTTTGCAAGCTTCAACAATGCTTATGCTGACTTTAATACTGCTGTCGAAGAAGCTAATAAGTCCATACAAGACAAGTTAAAGTCTTTCGCCGATGATGCTATGAAAAAAGCACTGGAAGCGTTACAGGATGCGGCAGATGCGACAAAAGCCGCTGAAAAAGTAAACGGTGATGTTAGTGATTTACATGAATATGTAGACGGTGCGTTTGCCGACGGTATTATATCAGAAGCAGAAGCTAAAGCTATTGAGAAATATATCAATACAGTCAAGAATACGAAAGCCTCTGTCGAAGCAACATACAACAAGCTGTATGTAAATACTTATTTGGTCGGTGTTGCCAAGACTAACCTACTCAATGCTAAAATCTCTCTCTTTGGGGCTATCGACAATCTCCTCGCAGCAATCAACGTTGCTATTGCTGACGGACAGACCACTACTGCAGAGAAAAAAAACGTTGATGATAAATTCGCTCTCTTTAACTCAACTTTAGCCAGTTTCAATACAGCCGTCGAAGCAGCTAATCAATCAATACAGGATGCGCTCAAACAGTTCGCCGACGATAACAAGGCAGAATTAGATATATTGAGCGATAGAATATCCGCACAAGTAACACGTGTAGATAGCATTACACAACGTATTGATACAGCCGGATGGATTACCACTGCAGACGGTAACAGGATATATGCTTCTAAAGAACTGGAAAATGGAAATACGCTTATATCTTATATCAACCAAGCAGCTGGAGCAACAACAATCCATTCATCTAAGATCAATTTGGAAGGTGCTGTTACTATTACTGCGCTTCATAGTGATCTGCAGACGGTGATTAATTCTAAAGTAGACAGAGACGGTTTAGGCGGATTGGCTTTTAAAGATGCCGTTGAAGCTGCGCAGCTCGGTAGTACTATTATCATAGGAGGTTATCTTAATACTGACTTGATTAAAGTACGACGAATTGATGCTGAGGTTGGATTTGTAGGTGGATTTACTATTGAAAAAGGACGTCTTATTTGGACACGTTCCGATTATTTCGGTGGGACGTCACGTAGCTTAAAATTAGGGTCCGGAACATCTAAAGAGGGCGTTGTTAATGTGATCTTCAATCCCGCTACAGACGGGCGCTTTGGAGTAGCAGCAATCGGAGCAAATGCTGGTGGTAGTGCAGCGATATATGGTTCATCAAAGACAAATCCGACTTATCCATCGAACTACGTTTACGCAGGTTTCTTCGATGGTAATGTTACTGTATTAGGTGATGTTTCCGCCAGGGGCTTTTTTCCTCAAGACAATAGTGGAAATTCTGTTTCAGTCGTATCCGATGCATGGCTTTATGGACTTAAAAATAATCAATTAGATGGTATTGCCTCTAAAAACATGAAGATTCACATTATAAAAGGAATGATTGTAGAGTGTTCACAATATTAATTTTGAAAGTATAATTATGAAAGTAAATTTAAACCGGAACTTGCTTGATCACAAAGGTCAGGAAGCAGTTGAATTAGTCGATGGTAAGGAGAGGAAGAAACCTCTTCGTGATATGATCTCAGAAGCCTTGTATGCTGCCGGCATGAATGCTCAGCTAGGAATGGATATGGCTAAAAAATTACGTGCTTATAAAATGATGCAGCAAATTATCAACAACCGAGGTATGCTTGATATTGAAACAGACGATGCTACTCTCCTAAAGGAGATTTGTGCGGAATTTTTCACCGCTGGCGTTTATGGACAGATTTATGACTTAATAGAAAAAGGAGGTAAAGAATGAATATTAAAGCAACTAACAGTACAGCAGTATCAAAGGTTACTACAGATATCAAGATCAAGTACAGGATGTCAACTCGCGGCACTGAGACGGTAAAAGATGTCACAGCTGAAATTTCTAATGATGAAACAGTTGTCGGATTCTTTAATATATCGAAAAACGGAGTGACTGGCTTTTCTCTGCATGAGGATCATGGGTTGACTCCCGAGGAAGTGAAACAGGTATTCCAGACTGCTATTGATGATTGTAGCGAGGTATTGAAATGAAGTATTAATATTTTAGATAAATAATTATGGATTATTTCAAAAACCTACTTATTGGATTGATTACCGGCATAGCTGCCTATCTCAATCCTATCTCTGGGGAGATCAAAAGCCTTATTGCAGTATTTGCCCTCAACTTCATTTGTGGGCTTCTTACTGCCCTACTAATCAATCATGAAAGCTTTTCTTTTAAAAAGGCTTGGAGATGCATCGTAGAAGCAACTATTTTCTTTGCCTTAGTTAGTTGTATCTATTTTATTGGTGAACACAAAGGAAATCCGGAAGGTGCACTTCAATGTGTCTCATTTATTACGTATAGCGTTTTCTATTTCTACGGGGTAAATATTCTGAGGAATATCAAAGAAATTCTCCCTAACTCTAGCAATGGTTACAAGGTGGTAGCTTTCTTGCACTATGTATTAAGTGTCGAGTTTATAAAGAATATCCCTTATCTAACGAACTACTTACAAAAAGGAGGTGCAAAATGATTGAAGTATTGGAGTTTATTTTTCAAGATTCTTGGCATTGGCTAGGAACAGCCATTTTGATAGCTATCATTTTCCGTGTCAATTTGGTAAAGATTGGCCCAATAACAAAGAATAAGGAGGAGAAAAAATGAAGAAAATTGATGCTATTATCATCCATTGCTCAGCAACACGTGCCGAGCAAGATTTACGTGCGAAGGATATTGACCGGATGCACAAACAAAGGGGATTCAGCCAGATCGGTTATAACTTCATCATTGACCTTGACGGAATGGTTGAGGATGGACGGTCGTTAAGCATCGATGGGGCGCATTGTAGCACAAAGGGATTCTCTGGCATATCATACAATAAGCATTCGATAGGTATCTGCTATATCGGTGGACTTGATGCGAACGGAAAACCTGCTGATACACGGACACCCGCTCAAAGAGCTAGTTTACGTGAGCTGGTAGCAAAGCTCTGTAAGGAATATCTTATAATTGAAGTGCTTGGACACCGTGATGCTTCTCCGGATCTGGACGGCAGCGGTGAGGTAGAGCCGAAAGAATATATCAAGGCGTGCCCCTGTTTTGATGTACGCTCCGAATTCCCTAATTTCTTGCGTAATACTGTTATCCGACCATGAAGCGATTAATCTACATTATCATTTTGCTGGCGTCAGCAATATGGTTATCGTCCTGCAAGTCTTCTCGCAATATTGAGACGCATAAGCAAACTGATTACTCCGGTGAATTTCAATATCTACGGAAAGTAATGGAAGAGTTGCGTATAGGTCTTAGTAAGCAAACGAAGATTGTAAATGATCGGTTAAGTGATCTTAAGATTGAGAATACGACTGTTTATCTTTCAGCGCCGGATTCAGCCGGTAAACAGCACGTAGTCAAAGAAAGTATAACTAAAGTTTCTAAGCAAGAACAGGAAAGGACTGAAGTTGATGAAACATTATCCATTACCTTGCAGCAGTTCTCGAATCGACTTGATACTATAAATAATAAGGTGAATGCTTTACTAAATCAAAGAGAGAAGGTTATTGAACTATCTTGGTGGGATTTACATAAAGATAAAATATATGTAATCATTATTTTTATTGCTATAGGGGTGTTTGTGTATATATACCTAAAATAAATATATTTTAGAAATGGCGATTTTTTTGTGTTTCTATGTTTATAAACATAGAAACTTATTTAACGTTGGCAGGTTGTTTTTTTTATTTTTGCAAAAAATATTTATTTGAAAAGATATGGATACAAAATCATTTTTTGAAAAGTCTAAAAAACAGCTTAATATATTAAATAAAAAAGGTTGGTTAGCTAATATTTCATCATACAATAATGAATACATTTGTCCTTTGTGTTTGAACAAGTTCACTGCTGAACAAATGGATGAATTGTCACAAGAAGATGCACCACAAGACAAATTAGGAGGTAAAAGAATAGCCTTAACATGTAAAAAATGTAATAATACATGTGGCTCATCTATGGACTGTTACTTAATAAATAGAATTGAAAACTATGAGAATTCTATTTTTATACCAGGAACAAAAAGGGACGTTAAAGTTAAAGTCGCTGATAAGACTTTTAATGGTCAATTAGAAGTCTGTAGTGATGGGCGTATGATAATGACTAATAGCTTTAAACAAAATAATCCTACTTTATTAAGTGAATATATGAAGCAACTAGCGGAAGATATGGCGCTGTCTATTGAGAATAAAAATAAAAAAGTAGATGATACACGCCTTTCTGTTGCGTTGTTGAAAAATGCATATATCATACTTTTTGCAAAATTCGGTTATACCTTTCTGATAGATGAACTTTATGATACTATAAGAGAGCAGATTGAAAAACCTGATTCAGAAGTTGTTCCTAAGCTATGGAAGATAACTAGAGAACGAATGATTCCCGATGGTGTATATTTGATGTCTGATTGCGATGGTTTTTTAGTTTCTTACACCATTAAAAAAAATATTGAGTATTATGTTTTGGTAGCGATACCTTTCCCTACTATTTCATTTGATGAAATAGTAGCTTATCTTACAACCATTGGACCGAATAAGTCTATGAGGTTAAAAGAAGTTACTAATAGAGATTATTGGCAAGATGAAAGTGCTGTTGAATTATTAAGAAAAGAAATATTTCTAGAAAAAGGAGAATAGGTATTGACCGATGCTAACCAATGATACAATAAAAGCTATAATTGTTAATCATCCCCCCAAAAACTCCAATAGGATGACAGAAGTAATGGCAGAAGAAAATAAATATGGTCATGATTCCGTTCAGGAGTTATGAAATTTTTTATTAACTTAATGAACCTCTAGTATGAATAGAATTATAATTATTGGCAACGGTTTTGACTTAGCTCACAATTTAAAGACTGGATATAAAGATTTTATAAATGATTATTGGGCTACTGTTGAAGAAGGGATTTATGATAAATACTGGCGGTTGTTAGACCAACAATATGGAGGAGGGGGTAAACACCCTCTTAATGACTATGAAGATCAGTTTATAAAAATTAAAAAAGAATATGATAAAGCCGGAGTTAATAAAGGACTATCTTCTTATAAAGAAGATAGTCCTTTATGGAAATTGCATACACTAATTGATGAGCATAATAATGATCCTAGTTCAAATGTGACAGTTCATTTAAAGTTCAAAAATCATTTTTTTGAGCGTATATCTCATCAATGTTCTCTTGTAAATTGGGTAGATATAGAAAATGAATATTATAGTGTATTGAAAGAGTTACTTCAGGAAGAAAATCCCCAAAAGCAAAACGAAAGTATCCGTACTCTTAATAAAGAGTTTGATGATGTAAAAAGATTGCTAGAAAAATATTTAACAGAAATTATAGAAAAGACTGAAATTGCAAAACATCAATCTATACAAGACGCTTTTTCAAGTTTTGTAGAATTTGACGATATTGCTAATTGTAAACAAACTGTATATGTAAATTCTATTTTTGCTGAAATGGTCCAAACTAATACAATTGATGAATTTGAATATGATAGAAAAGTTGATAATAAAACATATAAGTACTGCCTTACAGAAAATGAGGCCCGAATAATATTTATTGAAAAAAAACTCAAAAATGAGTCTTTTAAAAAGTTTCATCTTCTACCATACACATTACTTTTGAATTTCAATTACACCCAAATAGCGAAAACGTTATATAATGATCATAATATTGATGAAATCATCAATATTCATGGAGAACTTAACAGTAAGAATAATCCCATCATATTCGGATATGGTGATGAATTAGATGATGATTATAATAAAATAGAGAAATTGCAGAACAATGATTTTCTAGAGAATATTAAATCAATAAGTTATCATAAAACAAGAAGCTATAGAGAACTACTGAATTTTATTTCATTAGGCCCATATCAGATTTTTATAATGGGGCATTCTTGTGGAAATTCTGATCGGACGTTATTAAATACTTTATTTGAACATGATAATTGCATATCAATTAAAGTCTTTTATCGACAGTATGAAGATGGGGCAGATAACTATATTGATTTAATAAAAAACATATCTCGCAATTTTAATAATAAGCCTAATATGCGTGATATAGTTGTAAACCGAGAAAACTGTTCTCCTTTAGTTCCGACAGAAAAAGAGGTAGCCGAATAAGCTACCTCTCAATTATATATTGTCTTCTCCCAATCATCCAATACTGTTACATCCCACTTGGGAAGATCCGGCTTGATATAGGTAACAGATTTGCCATACACGGAGAAACTTTTTCCGAGAAACTCACTAATAGCTTCATCCTCCCCTTTCTGCAAACAAATGTTCATAAAGATATGCATTTCATCCCAACAGGTCGGCCCGATGAACAAAGATTCAATAAACCTTCCCTTTACAGGAGCACCGACAACCTGATCTTTAATTCTGTCAACCAAAGAAACTGCTTCTTCAAATGTCATACTGATAATTTTAGAACAAAGATAATAAAAAAGACAATTACCTCCTTTCATCAGTGCAATATCTGTTTTTAGCAAGGAGTTTCGGTATGATTTCAAAGAAATTCTGTATCACCTACTACATTCCTATTAAAAAAGATATTTCTTTAGTTCTTCAATTGCTTGTGATGCACTTCGGACTACTACATACTTATTGCGGCATAATTCCGCTTGTTTTTGAAATTCTTTTTGATGATCTGATTGTTTCCCAGTCTTAATCTTGAACTCTAAACAGAGCGAAGCAAACCCCTTTTTCGGTATGAGTACGATTACATCGGAAACTCCGGGCTTTACTCCTTGCCGTTTAAGGTTAGCGGCTTCCTTTACATGACGACTACCACCGTTCGGAACGGCAAATATAAGTCTGTCCGGAATATTGGGGAAATATAAAGGGATAAGTTTGAAAAACTCTGTTTGTATACGAGCTTCTTCATTATTATGTACTTCTTTAGAACGTGGAGGATTACGCTGATCAGCATAGCAATTATAACACATAAAACCGGTATCGGTCTTAATAACTGACACCGTTTCCTTTCCACATAAAATGCACTTTTCTTTAGTCATTAATTCAAAATAAGCTAAATTGTATTGGCCTTCTACCTACTACTGTTATCGTTCTCTCATAAATCGGACATTGCGAAGCGTACGGACATCTCCCTGACATTGCAGAGAGATGAGCTCCATGCCATTCATCCCAACTTATTACATTATTAGCGGAAAGGAAAGTAATCAGCTTCATGCAACAGAAACCATGCTCTTTCTCTTGACCTCCCGCAACTTCGAATAATCCATTACTTTGTGGACGTCTCATTTAATTCTATATTTTTTTATTTTTAGAGCTGATATATCTACTCCCATAATTTTCTCCTTTCTACTTATTATTAGTTATTCTTTGAAATCCAGTTATCAGTATCACAGTGAAAGCAATATCCACTTTTAGGATGTTCTGCACCGTCTTTAGCTCCACAAGTTCCACAATAATACTCCTTATCATATTCCGGGGAAAGACCTTTATTTTGTTCTTTAATGACGGCTTTTCTTTCTTCAAGCATCATCATTTTATCGGGATTACGACTCAAATAAAACTTTCTGACTTTATGTATTTGCTTTTCAAATAGTTCGTCAGATTCAGCTATTTGCTTTGCTGTATATTTGCTCATATTTACTTTTTATACGTTAATACCTTGTTGTCCATAATACTGGACTATTTTCTCTTTTTGCTCTTCGATTTTTAGATCGAGTTTAGCAACACGATTAACAAGCCTTTCTCGCCTAGCTTCAAGCTCTTCCAACTTTGCAGCCTGTTTCTTTATCATTCGCATACTTTAGCTTCTTTCTGATTTAATTTGAGGGATGCCCTAAACATCATTCTTATAAAAGTGAGATTTTTTAAAATATTTTTTTTAAAAGTGCCAATAGCTATTGACAAAAATCCAGATAAACATATGTTTTATAAAAAAGTATGAACAAATTTTATAGCATTCTCCTTAAGAGAATAAAAAAAATTAGTGGCTGGATGAGACAAATGCTAATCGCCAAGATACAACAAGCGATATTTTCAACTATTATATGGACATTAATATATATAAGCATTTCTGTATATAATCAAATTGCAAGCAAGCCCATACCAACAATTAGTTTAATCGAATTATTGATAAAAATAATCGAATAAGTATAACTATTACATACTAGAACACTCCAATTGAAGATATGGAATAACTTTAGTTGGAGAACTTACCCGAGTCAGAAACGACTCGGGATTTTTTGATTTATAATACTCTCCAAAAATAATGTCTCTCCCACTATATACACATTTATTGTTCTTATTTTTTAAGTTGCTATTCTTTAAAATCTTAATTGTTATACGTTAAATATAATATCCACTACAATCAGGATGATTACTTTCTAAAACAGCTTTCATTGCATCCTCAATATTATCAAAATAACCTAATGAAACAGCATCCGAGCCTGTTTCCTCATCGTATGGAGTGGGATAGCCTGCTTCGATTTTCCCTTTATTTTCACCGACTATCACTTCTTGAACCCATCCATAGATTCTTGTTTCCCATTTATCAAACATCATGCTTTTACCCATTATATACTCTACTTTTATCAAGTTATAGTCATTAGGATAATTGACGTTCTGTTCCCAATAAGATTCTGAATTATCAACTGTTATTTTATTCATTTCTGATTTGTTTTGAATACAATTTTATTTTCGCTCACTCATTTTGAATATGATTGAATGCGGTGGTAGGAAATTATCATGCCATTCCTGATAAAAAGCGCAGCTCTTATCATCTCCCTTGGAATAGGCAGCAATAATACGTTGCTGCTCCTTTTTAAGTTCTTCTTCTGTCTCGCAATCAAAAACAATAGGTCTAATGTCTGGAGCAGTATTTTTACCCCATTTAATAGTATATGTTCCTTCAAATGTTTTCATATTTAGTTCCTTTCTTGATTTGTTATTAGTTAATCTTCATATTCATCATCTAAATCAAACCAATCATCATCACAATTACAATCACACTTTAAATAGGCTCCACATTTATCGCAGTAAAGTATTAATGCAAAGAACCATCCTATCGCCCAATACCAAAAACCTATTTCTATTGCAAACCTTTTCCAATTAGCTGCATATTCACCTCGACTAATTCTGATATACGGAAAAAAGTGAATAACATTTGGAATCCACCCTGCTTTAAATTGTATTTTCTTCATATCTTTATTTGTTAATCTTCTTCGTCGTAATCTGTATCAAAAATACGCGCAACCATGTCGACAATATTTTCCTCAATATCTTCCGTAGATCCTGTTACAGCATTGGCTATGTTTTTCTTCTCCTGAATGATCCGATAAACTTTTTCATCTATTGTCCGCCGGCCTAGGAAATAGTAACAGGTAACAGAGTCTTTTTGTCCGATGCGGTGTGCTCGGTCCTCACATTGACAACAGTCAGCGTATGTCCAAGGAAACTCAACAAAGGCAACATTACTAGATGCAGTAAGCGTTAAACCAACTCCGGCCGCCTTTATTGAACAAATGATAATATCCGCTTTAGGATTGTTCTGAAAGGCGTCAACCGCTCTTTGTTTCTCATCCTGTGAATCTCTACCGGTAACCGATACAGCGGTGGGAAAGTAACGTTTCAACTGGTCTACAACTTCATGAAGTGAACAAAAGAGAATAATCTTCTTCCCATTCTCCCTGAAGTCTTTCACAAATTCAATAACATCACGTACTTTGCCACGAGCAGAAATTTGCCGGAGAATATTGATACGTACCATCACTTCGCCACGTAGAGCCTTTTCTATCTTATCATCGTCAGCATCCTTGTATTTCTGTAGATACATAATAAGGTCGCGTTCTGCATCCATATACTCTTTGCGATTTGTAATTTCGCAAGTATTAACCTGACGTATCTTATCCGGAAGGTCTGTAAGAACAAGAGACTTTTCACGACGAAACATACAATACTGCCAAAGATTGAAATTCAGTTCTTTCAAATTAGAAGCCTCTCTTTGTCCGGAGCAGTATCGGTTAACAAATGGTTTATAGCCACCAAAATCCTCCATACGGTTTAGAATCGCCAGCTGTGGAATCAAATCTTTAGGCCGATTTACTACCGGTGTTCCAGTAAGCTCTATCACCCATTCTTTGCCGGTGCATATCCCTTTACAGAATTTAGCCTGCTGGGTAGATGCAGATTTGCAACGGTGACTTTCATCAATGATAACTGACTTGAATAAATTGATTGAGTTTCTAAATTCTACATCTCTCAACGTCCAGCCTTCGGCTTTCTTTATGCGTTGTACGAAGTATTTCTTTAATGATTCATAGTTAACAATAAACACCTGATGCATTCCTGTCTGGAAGAAGAAAGTCCACGTATCACGTACCTTGTCGGTTAGGATCATCGCTTTCTTATCTGTAAATTTCTCCCATTCACGCAGCCAGTTTATTTTGAGTGAAGACGGGCAAATGACAAGACAAGGAAAAGCATCAGCAAGGTTTATTGTTGCTATACTCTGCAATGTCTTACCCAGTCCCGGTTCATCGCAATTCATAAACCGTTTTAGCTCCAATCCTCGTGCAATGCCTTTAAGTTGATAAGGATAAGGCTGAATCTTTAAATTGTGCGGAACGGTTAGATCCGGTAGTTCCGGAATATCATAAGCGATATCTTCCTCCTTTTTTTCTGTACCGTTTACCCAATTTATATTCTCAAACTGCTGTATTTGATAAATCACCCTTTCAAGCTCTACCCTACTCCTTGTCGGGACAATCCAAACTTTTTTAGTGCCATCAAAACGTCTACCGGGAATCTGTCTAACCCGATCTATTATTGAAGTCTTATATTTGAATGATAATTCGAAATTATCTCCTTTTAATTCAATATTCATGATTCAGAGTATTTAGTAGGGGGAGTTATCCCCCTGTAATGATTGATTATGCGGTTGCGTCAAGAGGTACAGGAGTTTCTAATCGCTTCTTACGTCCCCTCCCTTTCGGTTTTTCTTCTTCCATTACGACAGCCTCTTCCGGTTCATCCGTTTCGAAATCAAGCCGCTCTTGTCTAACTCCCCATTTCTCTTCAAACAGATAACTTTCAACTTCCGCATCACAAGCTGCAGCATCAATACTCAATTCTTCATAGTAAGGGTAGTCTGCATCAAGGAGAGGAACGAAGATTTTCAGGTCAACAACTTTGCCGGACTGGAGAAGTTTAGCTCCCATGATGGTAATTCCAGAAACACCATCGACGCTGTCATTTGCATAGCCCGTAATGATATAGTTTTCCAGAGTCTCTGCATAGCCCGGAGAAGTAAAGCTATCTTTGTTGATATTAGATGCCTCTGGCTGCTCACACAATACAACGAGATGTAATTTAAGCCGGCTAAACGCTTCTCTTAAATCACTGTGGATGATCTGATCGCAGCTCTTGTTAATTACATTCGTGTAGTTCGCTTCCGAGAAACGCTCATTGTACACTACATTCAAGCGGTCTTTTTTAATAACCGCCTTCTTGATCTCATTTTTTACTTGTTCCATAATCTTCTTTAGTTGATAAAGTGATAATACTAAATGCTGATACAACTCCCATGACGGCAGCCGTAGTTATTTCTCTAGTCGTTGCATCTTCTCTTTGAGAAAAAGATAATGCCGTAAACAGACCGATAACGGCTAGCCCGATTGTGATTCTTTTTAAGTTTTTCATGATGATTGCTTTTTATTGTTATTATACATTCCGGACATTTTCATTTCTTCTTTTGCTTTACTTATCACAGTTACACACCACGATAGTTGATGCGTTGCCGTCCGATTGCAGCGTTCGCACCAGTCTACCAAATATCGTTCTTCCCTACATAGAGAGTTAACTAGAGCATTTATGGCCGTCGCTGTTGCTTTCGCATTCTTAGCTGTATCGACAAGCGTCTGCATGACCTCGGATTTCATCGCCTCATTGAGCCAGTATTTTGAGTCTGCAAGTAATTTGCCGGAACGGGCAACATATACAGCCAAGTCATTGCCACGTTGTACAGCTTCTGTCGCGTCTTCACTCATGGTTATATTGAGAAATGAATCTATATTGGTTAATTCATCCAATATTTGATATTTAGGTGTGATAAGTAAGTTCATATTGTTTTTATGATAAAATATAATCAGACCATCAATTGCCACCATTTGAAAGCCAGGTCTTCGTACTTTTCTTTTCCCTTGATATACGTAGGGTGGTTACGGTCGGTGATAAAATGCTTGAATATCTTGCAGTTCTTTTTCGAGATTGCATAAATGAAATCCTGTTCGCTTCCTGCAATATCCATATACCAGGCACGGGATCGGTCCCAGTCAAAGAAATCTATCGCTTCATCGAATTGTGCCTGAGACTCTGCAAAGGTCGTTTTCAGATCGCCACCAAAACCGTAAGCAGATAACCACCAATCCCATTTACAGCGAGTATCGAGGTGATAGGCAAAGTTTCCATAATGGAACTCCTGCTGCTTATTAACCATAAACCTTTGTGTGTCTGACTGTGCCAATACAACAGCAAGAAACTGGTCTTTCTCCGCTTCCTTCCGGAGAGCCTTACGCATCTCAAGTCCTAATTCAAATTCTTCTGTCGTGTACACATAATCATCTACCATCAGCTTGTCATACCGAACACGGTCATTCTCTGTGATAAGAGCGTCTACAAGAGTACCGAATTTGAATGCCTTTTCTTTATCCCCGTATTGAGCACGGGGATAAAGATAGTTTTTGAGTTCTGTAAGGTCTGAATTACTGACCTCGGGACGAGAGTAATATGAATCAGGATTTGGCATGGCTATTTGGCTTTTACATCTGCTTCATAGCGGATGAATTGTGATTCAATATGCTTTTGATCTTTGCTGTTTGCTTGTTTCTCACAATAGGTAATCATCTTCTTAAAGATTTTCTCTAGTTCTTCAACTGGCAGACTTTGGCCTTCATTTAGCCACCACATCTGAAATATCTCCAAATATCCTTGTTGGTTAACTACGACTATCTTTTCTTTTACTTTAGCGTTTGTCGGTGGAGGCGCAACAGATGCTGCAGCGCCAGCAAAAAGACTACCGATAGAACTTTGTTGCGCCTTTAGTGCAGCCTCTTGTTTTGCAGCTTCTTCCTCTCTCTTTATCTCTTCCATTCTTTTAGCAGTTGCTTCAATTTCACGCTGTTTGCGTAATTCTTCCGCTTTGGCGGCTGCCTCTGCATTAGCAAGACGAAGCAGCTCCAACTCTGCTAGTTCTTTACGTTTAGACGGAATACGGTCGGTAAGATCTTGCTTAACGTTTAATAACTTAGCCTTATACTGTTGAGCATATTGTTCATATTTACCTTCTAAGATATTTCGGCGAATCTCCTTTTTTGTTTCTTGACTGATATAGTAAGTCGCTGAATCCGCACTAAACTTATCAAAATGAGATTTGGGATAATCGGTCTGAAAGACTGTGATTCCTATAACTTCGCGATCGAAGTTCTCATGTGTCAAATTAGAGAAGATGCCCTGCAATTCAGAAACTTTACTTGAAAGATACTGGTTGAAATAAGAAAGAAGGCTATTCTCTATTGTCTGTTGATAATTTGCTTTCTCTGTCTCAATCCTAGCTCTTTGCTCTGCTTCTTTCTTTCTCTTCTGCTCTTCTTCATATTTGAACTTAGCATACTCATTGCGCTTTGCTACAAGCTTTCCGGGAATTGTAGTAGAATCTTTAGGATCAATCTCTTTTTCCTGTGAAGTGAAGAAAGAACGCACTCTATCAAAAATCTGTGTGATAGGTTTACGACGTTCATCCATGTTTTTGATAGTTACACTAACTTTTTTCAAGTAGTCAGCTGCAGCTTGGTCTATTGCTTCATTCATACCTTCTCCTTCGATTGTATCAAGGAGAGTTTGACCAGCTTCATTGCATTTCTTGACAGAGCTAGTATTCCTTCCGATGATGTCCGGAAAGGATGAAAGGATGTTTTTTACCTCATCTATTTTGATTAATTCTGTTGCCATAATTGTTTTCTTAAATTGGTTAGTAAATACTTAGAAGCCTCCGTTTGCATCATCTTCAGACACTGTTACTTGTACAGGTTCCGGAGCATCTAATTGCTTTTCTTCTCCGAAAGGAGCATTAATGTCATCTACCGTTTGAACAGGTTCATTAATTTTTTCTTCATCTACTAACCCGTAATCAATAACAGGTTCTTCCTGTTGTGTCTCCATAGATGTATAATTGCCTGTTCGTACTTTGGGGTATGCATCGAAAGCGTGTTTAATCATTTTGTTTTCAAGGAATCCTGTATCAATATGTCCACCGTTGGAGGTATACAGAGAGTTTGCCGTTCCTTTGTTTTGCTTGGCTGAAAAAGTAGATAAACGTTTCCAATCTGATTCCATCATCCAAGAGTAATCAACTGACCCGTCATTACGTACAATACGTATAAACACGGCAACCGGCTTGTTTGACTTTCTAGGGAAAGCTCCTTCGTACTCTATAGATTTAGCACCATTTACTCCGATAATAGGGCGGAATTTGTCACCTTCAAATACTACTACTGGATTATCTACATAGCGAACTTGTCCGGCACGCTGGCGCATATATACTTCACCATAAGCTGAAACCGTGAGCCCGGCACGTTTTTCCCACATATCACCATTAGCAGTTTTCACTTTAGCACTACGAGGAATTAAATAGCACTGCGGTCTGCCTGATTGGTCAAGAGAAAGACCATTCACTGCCATATCAAGGAAACAACCAAAGAGGGACAGTTTTGTACATTCCTGTAAAGCTGGCGTTTCAGTCAATAATTTATTGAAATGAAACTTCTCGCGATTATAAATCTGTTCACCCATATCTGTACCCCAAATAGCGTTATACATACCGATGAACTTCTGTTCCACTTTCTCGTTTTCGACAATTTTCGTTGCTGGAAGTGCGTTTAGCTCCTCCACTCTAATTTGAATACTATTACTCATAATTATCTAAATATTAGTTATTTATTAATCTCCTTGGTATACTCCACGGCTATACTCTTCCATTAGGAGTATGTCTTCCGCAGTAGGTTGTTTGGTTATATCCATCTTACAAGGTGCCACCTCTGTAGAAGTTGGTTCAGAGCTACATTTCCTTTTCTGTTCTTCTCTTGCATCAAGCTGCTTACCAATGCTTTCCTGTAGAGCCTTTAGCATCTCTGATGACTTCGGTATGTAGGTCATACGGCTAGTTGCATTAGTTGTTTGATAATGTTGTCCGGTACTTTATTATGCAGGTCCATCATTGCGCTGGCTGTTTCCAGTTCTGAACGCTTCACATAATATTTCCCTCGTTCCTTATTATTTGCCGGATAAAACTTGATCCAGGCTTTTTCGCGCCATTCTGTAATCAGGCGTTTTCCGTATATATCTTCCGCTTGGGATATTGTTACTACTTCGGGGAGTAGGCCCAGCATCGTTAGCGTTTGAACAGTCCCAATTTTAATACATCGGGCTACCATCATTTCGAAGCAATTTTCCATAATCTCTTAATAGGCTGTTTCTTTGTTTAACTTTTGAATGGTGTTGAGCTGATTTACTGAAACACATCTGCATCTCTATGCTATGCTGCCTGATTAATATTGATTTTAGAGTTTACTTGTTATTGAAATAGATTGTTTTTCCTAGCATACTGAAAGAACTCTGCCAAGGAATGGACATCTATACGCCTAAAGGCATTCCGTTTATGTGTACGTACAGTTTCCAATGAAATGCAATACTTATCTGCTATTGCATTTTCTTCCATCCCTTCATAAAATGATCGCATAACGCTTAACTCACGTTCCGACAGTGTACTATTAAATTTTGGTTTACAGATTATTCCTTCATATTTGCATTCACCCTTTAACGGACATTTGACCTCCTCAAAGTGAAAGTTTCCCATCTGATCAATATCCATTGTTGAATCGAACTCACCAAAATTACATTTAAGAAAACGACGTACTATTGAAAATTCAAACCAAGGGATATTATATCGTCGGTCTGTATATTCCAATGATGCTTTCTCCAGTGCTTCTGGCCAAAATATTCCCATTCGAGTTATGATTTCGGAAATAAACTCCCGATTTGACTGTTCCAATTGACGCGTACCACATTCATCGGTAATCATAACTTCACCTTTAGGAGTGAAATAAAATTCCATTCCAGTCATAATCATTCCTCCTTTCTTTCAGGAAATAAGGTTGCGACATCTGATTGTAAGATCTCAGCCACAATCTTTTTTTCAACCATACTGTTAGGTTGGGTATATCCATACATCCAGCAACGAACTGTATGACGATTACGTTGTGTCGCTTCTACAATAGCTGTAATAACATCTTCTTTAGGAGCTGATATGATAACTGGACGACGTTCTGCCTTTGGTAAGGCTGCAAAATACTCTGCTAGGGGTAATTTTTTGAGATTTGGGACAATATTATTGTCTGAACCATTTTTTTTGCTCATATTTGTAATGTTTTAAAGATTACGTTTTAAAATGTTTAATCGAAAGACACGGAGCTCTGAATCAAGTTTCTCAGGCCGGATGCAGGGCTTCCGTTTCTTTACTAAATGAAACTGTTATGAAAAATTTTATCAAGGTGATTGATGCCTATGATATTGAAAAGGTTATCAACATTGATTTTATCCAATCTTTATATAAAGATGAAGATTACACTATTATCCGATTCAGCAAAGATGATTGTATTTACGTCAAAGACTCTTATGAAGAATTAAGTCGTAAGCTTCTTAAATTACCATCTGAAACAAAACCGTCTACACGTAAGACAGGACGAGGTTAAGAATCATCCTTTTTCTTGTACTTCTCCGGAAAGATGGCTTCTTTCTCTTCATCTGATAAGTAAGTAATATACTCTTTGATGAATAGATAGATCCTCTCGGCTGAAGCTGCTACTGCGTTAGATGAAGCGTAATAGGTTTCAGTATAGTGATCGTAAGAATCAAAGGTTTTACTAATAGTTGCTTGTTGTACACACCATTTACGTAGTTTAGTATCCTGGTGATTGTGAATTAGACGAATAATAGGTTTCCGAAATGTAATTCCTAATATTATAAGGAGGAATACAAGGATGATAGAGGTCAATAAAAGTGTTGTCATAACTTTAATGTTTTAATGATTACGCTGCAAATATAAAGCATAATACTTATTTTATCAAATAAAACACTGATTATTTTCAGCCATTTGTTTTATAAATTTATAATATCTTGATTATGACAGGTTTAGAAATAAAAGAAAAATTAAAAAGATGTGGCTTTACCCAAAGTGAAATTGCTGTGAAATTAGGTGTAAGTCCTCAGACTTTTAATGCATATCTCAAGGTTGATGATATAAAAACAGGTTTACTTGAAAACATTGCAACTGCCATAGGACAAGATATATCGTTCTTTTATCCTAATATTTGCAATAAAAACAACTCTGCTTCAGTTAATGGAAACGGCAACTCCGTCGTTTCAGGAGAACATAATAAACTTGAAGTATCTAAATGCCAAGATGAATTAGAAGCAGCAATGCGTGAAATTCAATATCTAAAGAACATTATTAATGAGAAGGACAAACGTCTTGAAGGCAAGGATAAACTTCTCGAGGAAAAGGAACGATTGATTAATGTATTAATGAATAAGTAATATATAGTTCCTTATAATATATGAAAAGGATACTATAGAATGACAAGAACGCCTCAATAAACTAAAACAAAACAACTTATAAAATATTAGTATCATGAAAAAGATTTTATTTTTAACGATGACTGCATTATTAACAAGTTGCACATCAAATCAACAGCAAACAGTAAAACTATCAAACGAAATAGATTCTTTGAAAGCAGAGTTATCTACATATAAAGAAAAATATGGAGAACTGAAGACAATAGATGAAAAAAATAACATATTTGGAATTTGGGAATTATCTCATTATGTTGACGATTTTGGAGAGAAAACACAGGAAGGGTATATACGTACCTTTTGTACAGGTACATTTAGCAACTCAGCAACCACAAATTCAGAATTAGGCGTTCAATTTATTATCGACAAATCAGGTATGAGAATACAACTATATGAATACAATCGAAATCACCCAATTAAAGGTGAAGGATTTTTTAAATTTAAAGCCAAGAGGTTTGATGGCGAAACTTTAGAATTCAAAACCTATAACGCAGAAAACGGGAGCAACTTTGTAGAAGAAGAGTATTTTGAAGCGCTAATGACTTTTTTACAAAAAGAAGGAGAAGCTAAATTTATTGCAGAATCTTCAAGTTCGAGTACGTTAAGCAATTATAAATTCTCACTGACAGATACTTCATATCTAAAAGAAGCACTATCAAAAATATAAGCTGAGTTCAGGAGTCTAGTTAGTTGATTGTGTAACTAAAAAAATAATATATGGGAAAAGAAATATTAAAAAAAGGTGATCGTGTTCAAGTTGAGCGAATATATCCTAATGCGGAACCACATAAAGGAACCTTTGAGGAAATGGATGAAAATGGTGGATACGTGATTAAACGAGATGACCTACAGGAAAAAAGGACATATAATCCTAAGCGAGTGAAGAAAGAAGATAAATAAAAACTCAAAACACAAATATTATGGCAAAACCTAGAGTCTTTTTAAGTTCAACATACTATGACCTAAAGCATGTAAGAGAGCGAATAGAACGTTTTCTAGCCAACTTTGGAATGGAACCTGTTCTATTTGAAAATGATAATGTTACTTTCGAATTCAATAAACCATTAGACCTGTCATGTTATAACGAAGTCAAGACTTGCCAAATGATGGTGCTTATTGTTGGTGGGCGGTATGGAAGTGCTGCATCAGGAGAGCAAGTCTCTCAAGACAAAAAAGAGCTTTATGAACAATATGTTTCAATAACGAGAAAGGAGCATGAGACTGCTACTATGGCCGGAATACCCTCCTTCGTGTTTATTGATAAGAATGTTTATGCAGAATATCAGACATATAAGAAGAATAAGAAGATATTTGAGGATAAAATAGTATTTAATTTTGCCCATGTTGACGACATTAATATTTTCAAATTCATAAGTATCTTAGAACCCACTACTGCAATTAAGACATTTGATCATGTTGAAGAGATTGAGAATTATATGGAGAATCAAATATCAGGTATGCTGTTTTTATATCTTCAACAGTTACAGAGAAAAAGAAAAGATGATGAAATGCTTGATGCCATTTCGTCATTAGAAAATGTGTCTCAACGAATGAATGAAATGCTATCTGCCATAGGCAGAAATATTCTTCAAGATTCAGGTGATTACACAAAAGTTATTTATAATCAGAACATAATAATCTTCAAATTCTTTAAAGATTATTTTTATGATAATATTTCTTTTGTAAAGCAAGAATCTTTAAGAAATGAAGATTGCGAGAATATTGTCAAGAAATTTACTTCTGTTTTATTTGATGATTATTATATTAGTAAATTGACCCACATAGATAAATACTCTGAACCGTATTGGGATTTAATGAATGAGCTACATGATATAATCGCAAAGAAAAATGACAATGAAAGATTGATTAATATGATTAATATGATCGAGATGCAAAATATAATTTCCAAATATTTAGATAATATTTATCCTATTATTAAAGATAACCAATCCATGAATGAAGAGTTTAATAAAATTATTTTAGACGGAAGTTTAGAAGCTATAACTGGATTACCTTTTTAATATGCCACCAATAGTTTATCTTGCAGCTTATGGCATTTCGCAGAAATATGGTGATTTATTTTATAAAAGATTACCTAGTGGAAACTACGTTATATATTGGCAATCTAGCAATGACATAGATATTTTTCTATGTAGATGGCTTCCAAGTTCTCATGAAGATTTAGATAATTCATGTATTATTGATAAAATATTATCTTTCGATGACACGAATGCGGATAAGGTGACTAAGTTTAAGCAAATGCTTAAAAATGAGAGATGAATATAGGTAAAAAATACAAAAAACTTAATAGCAATATAATTGATATGGTGGCGATAATTCTTTTCTTCAATAGACTACTTGCAGTCTCATACAATTCGTTCAATATATATACTATAGCGTAAGCAATGCCTGCAAACAATAGAACAATAATCAGGACGATAAGAGATGCCAAATAAATATTTTCCATGTTTTCTATTAAAATATAGACAATGAATAATGTTTCTACAAAAGATTGGATTGAATGGCTCATTATGGGATTTAGTTTTTTGTTTAGTTTATATGTATATGTCAATCATACAAGAAGGCTAAACAGGCAGCAAAAAACAATCAATGATCAACAATCCCAAATTAATGATTATATCATCAAAGAAAATGAAGAGCAAGAAAGAAATAAAAAGAAAGCTTGCATCATTTGCGAAATTTTAGACCCTATAGAGAAAGGAAAAGCTCGGCGATTGAGGATGAAAAATATGGGATTGTCTGATGCTAGGAATATAAATATAGAAATAATTGATAATGAAGAAGTTTTTTTCTTTGTTGAAGATGATTTCTTTCCTTATGCGAAACTATTGCCTACACAACATGTAGATATTTCATATCGGAACGATTCTTATAAAGAGCAATATAATGTACGGTTTACATGGAGTGATGATTTTTGCGAAGAGAATTCATCTGTTCAAGTTATAGTTTTCCCATAAGTACATATTTGAAAGTAGTAATGTAAGAGATATAAGGTATGGAAGAAAAAGACAAAATAATAACTTTGCTCCGGCAACAACTTCGAAAAGTACTACAGGAAAAAAGTGCTCAAAAGCAAGAAATTGCTTTATTAAATTATGAGTTAGAAAAGGCTAAAATAAAGCCCTCAAAATAGCGTTCTTTGAACTATCTTTGAATAGGTTAGCTCACATCATTATAATTAATTGATTTGTAGCTGAATATCCTTCTAAAACAATCTGCTTTGGGAGCAGGGGGTCGTGGGTTCGAATCCCGCTACCCCGACGAAAAAACAAAGTCAAGAAAAATTGAATAGTGTTGAGCTGATACAGTTTGTATCGGCTTTTTTCGTTTGTGTAAATAGGTGTAATTAGACCTCGTTTTGGGGCAAATAAAGAGGGTAATTCTTTGAAATATCTTTGAACTGTTTTTTTAATTATATCTCTATTTTCATCCATTTAAGGGAAAATAAGACAATTTTCTATCAATTCAGACCGATTCAAGTTGTTTAATGCGATTTTAAACCTTTAAAAAACATCAAAACAGTACGACAACATTTAAAGCGATCGTTTTCCAAACTGGAAGACATATAAAACAAGATGGAACATCCAATATAAAAATTAGAATCTATCATAATAGAGAATCCCAGTATATAGCCACCAGCTACTATATCCAGCCCGAAAACATGGATGACTCCAAACGGATCCCGCCAAACGTAACAAACGGCGAAATGATAGAGTACGAAATAAATGCGTATATCCAAATGAATGACTATCTTTGCAAGATTAAGAGAATATTAATAATCAACCCGGTACGTAATTAAAATAATAAAATGAACAGCAATTATAAAGTTGGGGATCTAATTTATGATGCGAATATTTATGATGGAATGAATACTCACATAGATGATTTGCAATTTTACAAGCGGTGGATGCCCCAAAATAAAGATGCCCGTATACTTGAGCTTTGCTGTGGTACAGGCAGACTTACTATTCCAATAGCAGAAGACGGATATAATATTAGTGGAGTAGATTACACTTTTTCTATGCTTGAACAAGCGAAAGCGAAAGCTTCCGAAGCAGGATTAAAGATTGAGTTTATTGAAGCTGATATCAGAACTTTGGATTTGCAGAATAAATATGATCTCATATTTATTCCCTTTAACTCAATCCATCATTTATATCTAAATGAAGATCTGTTTAAGGCATTTAATACCGTTAAAAAACATCTCAAAACAGGAGGCCGGTTTCTACTAGATTGCTTTAATCCCAACATTCAATATATCGTTGAACATGAAAAAAAGCAAATAGAAGTTGCTGCATATACAACTAAGGACGGAAGGGAGATATTGATAAAGCAGCTAATGCGATATGAAAGAAAAACTCAGATCAATCGAATAGAATGGCATTATTTTATTAATGGTAAATTTGATTCAATTCAAAATCTGGATATGAGACTATTCTTCCCTCAAGAATTAGATACATACTTAGATTGGAATGGTTTTAAAATTATTCATAAGTTTGGAAGTTTTGAAGAAGAAGCATTTTATGACAGTTCGGAAAAGCAGATATTTGTGTGTCAATAAACTATTAATTAATATGGAATAGCACTTCCTATTTGAAGATTTCATTTCATATTTAAATAGTATTCCCGAGTCAGTGCTATATACTCTTCACTATATTGATGACGAGCAACTTCCGTTAATAATTCTTCAACAACGCACTCTTGATCATGAAAAGAAAAAGTAATTAGCGTTCGTTTGGGAGCACCTCCCGGTTTAGTTATCACATTAAGCGAACGAACTGCATGCAAACTATGTGCAGACGCTATCGTTCTTACTCTATCAGCTACATCTGTGGGTATTACAACTGTAAAAAGACCTTCTTCCGCCAACAAATCAGCTACTCTTTCCAATAACTTCTCATAGGTTAAGGAATTATTATGCCTCGCCATATTTCGTTGCTGATCCGGACAACTGAGAGAATCCACAAAGTAAGGAGGATTGGAAACTACAACATCAAACTTGTCCAAAGATTGATAGGACAAAAAATCTTGCTTCACCACCTCTATCCTATCCTTCCAAAGAGAGCGGGTCACATTTTCTTTAGCCTGTCGGGCAGCGGCTTCATCTATTTCCAGCGCAATAACTTTCGCATCCGGCAAACTACGTTGCGCTAGCATCAAAGCAACCAATCCTGTTCCAGTACCGATATCCAGAATTCGATGTGCATCCTGAACAGAAGCCCATGCACCTAAAAGCACCCCATCCGTACCGACCTTCATGGCACATTTGTCATGCCACACTGTAAACTGCTTAAACTGAAAGAAAGGATTCGCCATTTTATTAGCCATCTAAAACCTATTTTTTACTGATCTTTGCTGAAAACCGTCAAAAATAAATAATTATTATGGAATAAATCCATTACTGCCCGAAAATTTGGCATTGTTTTTGTGTTTTTATTCCACACTGTGCTTTATTATTAGAGAGAATCAATTAACTTTGCAAACGATTTATGCATATTATGTATGACATAAACTAAATTAAAACGAAAAGATGAAAGAAAGATACTTATTGGAGGAAGAAGTTGGTGAGAACGGCTTCTCGCTAATTACTGACTATGATGGCAATGACGAACATGCGTTTGATGTGAATATAAAATCCGGTGATATCCTTCCGGTTCTCCCCCTTCGTAATATGGTGTTGTTTCCCGGAGTATTCTTACCTATCACGGTAGGTAGAAAAGCCTCATTGAAGCTCGTTCGCGAAGCTGAAAAGAAACACAAAGATATTGCAGTGATTTGCCAAAGATCGGCACACACAGAAGACCCTAAACTGGAAGATTTACACAACATCGGAACTGTTGGACGAATTGTACGGGTATTGGAAATGCCTGATCAAACGACAACAGTCATCCTTCAGGGAATGAAACGTCTGCGCTTGAAAGAGATCGTAGATACACATCCTTATCTGAAGGGTGAGGTAGAACTTCTGGAAGAAGATATTCCAAACAAAGACGACAAAGAGTTTCAAGCCCTGGTAGAAACATGCAAGGACTTGACGATGCGCTATATCAAATCATCAGAAATGCATCAGGACTCGTCATTTGCCATAAAGAACATCAGCAATCCGATGTTCCTCATTAATTTTATTTGCGCCAACCTGCCATTCAAGAAAGACGAAAAAATGGATTTATTAAGTATCAACTCACTCAGAGAACGTACTTATCATCTATTGGAAATCTTGAATCGTGAAGTACAGTTGGCAGAAATTAAGGCATCTATCCAAATGCGTGCCCGTGAGGATATCGATCAGCAACAGCGCGAATATTTCCTCCAGCAACAGATTAAAACGATTCAGGACGAACTGGGCGGCAGCGGTCAGGAACAGGAAATTGAGGAGATGCGTCTAAAAGCTGTCAAGATGCACTGGAATGCAGAAGTCAGAGAGACTTTCCTGAAAGAATTGGCTAAACTGGAACGTACACATCCGCAATCACCGGACTTCAGCGTACAGCTTAACTATCTGCAAACCATGCTTAATCTGCCATGGGGAGTTTATACAACAGACAATCTGAATTTGAAGAATGCAGAAAAGACGTTGAACAAAGACCACTATGGACTGGAAAAAGTAAAAGAACGCATTTTGGAACACCTTGCTGTCTTAAAACTGAAAGGTGATATGAAGTCACCAATCATCTGTTTGTATGGCCCTCCGGGAGTCGGTAAAACATCCCTCGGAAAATCTATCGCATCGGCACTGAAACGGAAATATGTTCGTATGTCTTTGGGTGGCGTACACGATGAAGCAGAAATTCGCGGTCACCGCAAAACTTATATCGGTGCTATGCCCGGACGAATCATCAAGAGTCTGATTAAAGCAGGAGCCTCTAATCCTGTGTTCATATTAGACGAGATTGACAAGGTCAGTGCTGACCGTCAAGGCGATCCGTCATCAGCTTTATTGGAAGTGCTTGACCCGGAACAGAATACTTCATTCCACGATAACTTTCTGGATGTAGATTATGATCTTTCCAAAGTACTGTTTATTGCAACGGCCAACAATCTGAATACAATTCCCGGACCATTGCTCGACCGTATGGAGTTGATTGAAGTCAGCGGATATATCACGGAAGAAAAAGTAGAAATTGCCCGTAAGCACCTGTTACCAAAAGAGCTGGAAGCAAACGGCCTTAAAAAGACCGATATCAAGATTCCGAAAGATACCTTGGAAGCAATTATTGAATCATATACCCGTGAAAGCGGTGTTCGTGAACTGGAAAAGAAAATCGGCAAGATCCTTCGTAAATCAGCCCGCCAATATGCAACAGATGGTTATTTTGCAAAAACAGAAATTAAACCGGCTGATTTGTATGAATTCCTGGGAGCACCGGAATATACCCGCGACAAATATCAGGGGAATGAGTACGCAGGTGTAGTAACCGGATTGGCATGGACTGCTGTTGGCGGTGAAATACTCTTTGTAGAAACGAGTCTGAGCCGGGGTAAAGGTGCCCGACTTACATTAACAGGTAATTTGGGAGATGTGATGAAGGAATCAGCCATGCTGGCACTTGAATACATTAAGGCACATGCTTCTATCCTCAATTTGAACGAAGATATCTTCGATAACTGGAATATACATATCCATGTGCCCGAAGGTGCTATCCCCAAAGACGGACCGTCAGCAGGTATTACGATGGCTACTTCTTTAGCTTCTGCCTTGACCCAGCGAAAAGTGAAAGCTAATCTCGCTATGACTGGAGAAATTACTCTCCGTGGCAAAGTACTCCCTGTTGGTGGTATTAAAGAGAAGATTCTTGCCGCTAAACGTGCCGGAATCAAGGAAATCATCATGAGTGCCGAAAATAAAAAGAACATAGATGAAATTCAAGACATTTATTTAAAAGGATTGCAATTCCACTATGTTAATGACATAAAAGAAGTATTCGCAATCGCGCTGACAGACGAAAAAGTTGCGGATGCCATTGATTTATCTGTAAAGAAACCCAGCCAGGAATGACATTTGAGTTACAATATACAGACACTAAAAGTAATGCCCGTGCCGGTCTGATAACAACGGACCACGGGCAGATACAAACACCTATTTTCATGCCTGTGGGAACATTGGGCACTGTGAAAGGAGTTCATCTCACAGAACTGAAAGAAGATATTCAGGCACAGATCATTCTGGGCAACACCTATCATTTATACTTGCGTCCGGGATTGGACGTAATTGAAAAAGCAGGTGGCCTGCATCGCTTCAATGGCTTCGATCGTCCGATGTTGACCGACAGTGGAGGATTTCAGGTATTCTCATTGGCAGGAATACGAAAACTTCGGGAAGAAGGAGCTGAATTTCGTTCACACATTGACGGAAGCAAGCACATCTTTACTCCGGAAAAGGTGATGGATATAGAACGTACGATTGGTGCTGATATCATGATGGCTTTTGACGAATGTCCTCCGGGAGATTCGGACTATGCCTATGCCAAAAAGTCATTAGGACTGACACACAGATGGCTCGATCGTTGTATACAGCGTTTCAACGAAACCGAACCGAAATATGGCTATCACCAGTCTCTCTTCCCTATCGTGCAAGGATGTGTTTATCAAGATCTGCGCAAACAATCCGCAGAGTTTGTCGCCTCCAAAGGAGCGGATGGAAATGCAATCGGTGGCTTAGCCGTAGGCGAACCGGTAGATAAAATGTACGAAATGATAGAGGTTGTCAACGAAATTCTTCCTAAAGACAAGCCCCGGTATCTGATGGGAGTCGGTACTCCTGTCAATATCCTTGAAGGTATTGAGCGCGGAGTGGATATGTTCGATTGTGTGATGCCTACCCGAAACGGACGAAATGGCATGTTGTTTACCAAAGACGGCATTATTAACATGCGAAACAAAAAATGGGAAACAGACTTCTCTCCTATCGAAGCAGACGGAGCTTCCGCTGTAGACACACTATATAGCAAAGCATATTTACGTCACCTTTTCCATGCACAAGAGCTGCTGGCAATGCAAATTGCTTCCATACACAATCTGGCATTTTACCTGTGGCTGGCAGGAGAAGCCCGGAAGCATATCATTGCCGGAGATTTCTCTACCTGGAAGCCGATGATGGTGAAAAGAGTGTCAACAAGATTATAAAGAATGAAAAGCAATCGATTTATAAAACGGCTGGATTGGTATATCATCAAGAAGTTCTTGGGGACATACGTATTTGCCATCGCATTGATTATTTCAATTGCGGTGGTATTCGACTTCAACGAGAAGATGGACAAGCTAATGGAGCATGAAGCTCCTTGGGACAAGATCATCTTTGAATACTACATGAACTTCATCCCCTACTTCTCCAATCTGTTCAGTCCGCTGTTCGTATTCATCGCCGTAATCTTTTTCACCTCCAAGCTGGCAGAGAACTCTGAAATTATAGCCATGTTCTCCACCGGTATGAGTTTTAAAAGAATGATGCGCCCTTATATGATCTCTGCCGCCATCATTGCTGTAGCGACGTTCATGATGAGCTCATTCGTCATTCCCAAAGGCAGTGTTACCCGCCTGAATTTTGAGGATAAATACATCAAGCCGAAGAAAGTAAACTCAGTCCGAAATGTACAGCTGGAAGTGGACAGTGGCGTCATAGCCTATATAGATAATTACAATGACGGGATGAAAACCGGCAATCGTTTTTCATTGGATAAGTTTGTTGACAAAAAACTTGTTTCCCATTTAACGGCGCGTCGAATCACTTACGATACAACAACGGTCAATAAATGGACTATTCATGACTATATGGTACGCGAACTGGACGGACTAAAAGAGAAAATCACTAAAGGAGACCGAATTGATTCTATTATAAATATGGACCCGTCAGACTTCCTGATTATGAAGAACCAGCAGGAAATGCTGACCAGTCCGGAATTGAGCGAATACATTGAAAAACAGAAACGGCGGGGATTTGCCAATATCAAAGAGTTTGAGATAGAATATCACAAACGAATTGCAATGTCATTCGCATCGTTCATTCTGACAATCATCGGTGTTTCCCTTTCGTCGCGAAAAACCAAGGGCGGCATGGGGCTTCATCTGGGCATCGGTTTAGGACTAAGTTTCTCCTATATCCTTTTCCAGACGATCACTTCAACCTTTGCCATCAACGGTAATGTACCTCCTGCAATCGCAGTCTGGATTCCGAATATTCTCTATGCGGGCATCGCATTCTATCTGTACCAGAAAGCACCTAAATAAAGAAATAGCATTCAGAGATTACACAATAGATATAAAATAGAAGTTCCGCCTATCCTTGCCAAAGGCAAGTGCAAGCGGAACTTTTTTGTTGTATCCATTTCCTCTTTTGTCTATTCTCCATTTTAGTCACCAAACGGTGATCCGGAAAATCCCTCTTTCTCCTTACTTTTTTCGAGACTGTCAACCAATCTCACTTACATAAGCAGAAAGATCTGCAGCAGAGATGTTTTTGGCTATAATCACACCATTTCCATCCAATAAATAGTTTGTGAACCCCCGATTCAAACGGTACTTTTTAAATAATCCGGAGTCCTCGCCTTCTGTTTCCACGAAACAAGTGGGCGTAACTATTTGGTCCTTACGAATGGTTTCTTTAAAGATTGACTGGTATTCGTCAAACGAAACTGAAACCATTTCCACATTACGGGAAGAACGAAGCACATTGCTCAAACTTACGTTTTGCATCCGGGATTGCGCGTCATAACTTGCCCAAAAACTAAGCAACACATATTTACCTTTCAAATCACCCAACTTAAAAGCCGGTTGCTCATTCGACGCAGATTCGATTTTAAAATCAGGGGCTACGTCACCCTCACTCAAACCTCCGGTAGGTTTGTCTTTCTCAACGAAAGCGGTCAAGGAACAAATCAGTAATACAACAAAAATCCATTTTACATAAGAATTCATGTAATTCGGTTTTAGTTAATACTATCCGGGACTGTCCTTTAAACAGTGGTTTCTTCCCGAAACGTTGTCTTTTCAGGCATCAGGCGAAGAGGAATCCGCTGATTATCAGTGCCTTTAATTTTGAAACCGGGTGCAAAGGTAAGTAATTATTAAACTAACTTCCAAAAAAACAAGCAATTTTCTTACTTTTTGGGTGTAACTTTTTATGTTATTTAGCATAAAAACGAACTTTTTTCCCTACTTTTGCAGCGTTAAAGTCTATTTTCTTATGCAACCATCAAATACTGAATTGATTCTGATTCGAGTCACCGGCGAAGATCGTCCGGGACTTACCGCTTCCGTGACTGAAATACTTGCCAAGTACGACGCTACTATCCTCGATATCGGGCAGGCAGACATTCATAATACATTATCATTAGGTATTCTCTTCAGAAGCGAAGAAAGACATTCCGGGTTCATTATGAAAGAGTTGCTGTTTAAAGCATCTTCATTGGGAGTTACCATTCGTTTCGAACCAATAGGTACCGATCAGTATGAGAACTGGGTAGGAATGCAGGGGAAAAACCGCTATATCCTGACGGTATTGGGCCGTAAACTTTCTGCCCGCCAGATTTCTGCTGCCACCCGCGTATTAGCAGAACAAGGCTTGAACATTGATGCTATCAAGCGTCTGACGGGCCGTATCCCTTTGGATGAAGATAAAACAGATACCCGGACCCGTGCTTGCATCGAGTTCTCCGTACGCGGTACTCCCAAAGACCGTATCGCTATGCAGGAACGGCTCATGCAACTGGCAAGCGAACAGGAAATGGACTTTTCTTTCCAACAGGATAATATGTACCGGCGTATGCGCCGTCTGATCTGCTTCGATATGGACTCCACTCTGATTGAAACAGAAGTAATTGACGAGCTGGCTATCCGGGCAGGCGTAGGTGATGAAGTAAAAGCAATCACAGAAAGCGCTATGCGTGGAGAAATAGATTTTACCGAAAGTTTCACCCGTCGTGTCGCCCTATTAAAGGGACTGGACGAATCTGTCATGCAGGAAATAGCTGAAAGCCTTCCTATTACGGAAGGCGTAGACCGCCTGATGTATGTACTGAAAAAGTATGGATACAAAATTGCTATCCTCTCCGGAGGTTTTACTTATTTCGGTCAGTACCTGCAAAAGAAATACGGCATAGACTACGTATATGCAAACGAACTGGAAATAATAGACGGCAAATTAACCGGACGTTATTTGGGAGATGTAGTGGATGGCAAACGGAAAGCCGAACTCCTCCGTCTGATTGCTCAGGTAGAAAAAGTAGATATAGCCCAGACGATAGCCGTTGGAGATGGTGCCAATGACCTCCCTATGCTGGGAATCGCCGGACTGGGAATTGCATTCCATGCCAAGCCCAAAGTAGTGGCAAATGCCAAACAATCCATCAATACGATCGGCCTTGACGGAGTGCTCTATTTCCTGGGATTCAAAGATTCTTATTTGAATATGTAATTGAGACCAAAAATTATTTTATCTTTGTCGACAAATAAAAAGAAGTGATGAAGTTTTCCGAACTAGAACTAAATGCAAATGTGCTTGATGCACTTGACGCCATGCGATTTGACGAGTGCACGCCTATACAGGAGCAAGCAATTCCAATCATACTAGAGGGTAAAGATTTGATAGCAGTTGCACAGACAGGCACTGGTAAAACAGCGGCATTCCTGCTGCCTATATTGAATAAATTATCTGAAGGAGGACATCCTGAAGATGCTATCAACTGTGTCATCATGTCTCCTACCCGTGAATTGGCGCAGCAAATTGACCAGCAGATGGAAGGCTTCTCCTACTTTATGCCCGCATCGAGCGTTGCCGTATACGGCGGAAATGACGGCATTCTTTTCGAACAACAGAAAAAAGGACTTACACTTGGCGCAGATGTAGTAATTGCTACTCCCGGACGACTGATAGCCCATTTAAGCCTTGGATATGTAGACCTCTCCAAGGTTTCTTATTTTATATTGGACGAAGCAGACCGTATGCTTGATATGGGATTTTATGAAGATATCATGCAAATCGTAAAATACTTGCCGAAAGAACGACAGACAATCATGTTCTCGGCAACTATGCCTGCCAAAATACAGCAACTGGCAAAAACCATCCTGAACAATCCGGCAGAAATCAAACTTGCCGTTTCAAGGCCGGCAGACAAAATCATTCAGGCAGCCTACGTATGTTACGAGAACCAGAAATTGGGTATCATACGCAGTCTCTTCACTGACGAAGTGCCCGAACGTGTTATTATCTTCGCTTCCTCCAAAATCAAAGTCAAAGAAGTAACAAAGGCCTTGAAAATGATGAAGCTGAATGTAGGAGAAATGCATTCCGATCTTGAACAAGCGCAACGCGAGGTTGTCATGCACGAATTCAAGGCAGGAAGAATCAATATTCTGGTAGCTACGGATATTGTTGCCCGTGGTATCGACATCGACGACATCCGTCTGGTTATCAATTTTGATGTACCGCATGACAGCGAAGACTATGTACACCGCATCGGACGTACGGCACGTGCCAATAATGACGGAGTAGCCCTTACTTTTGTCAGTGAGAAAGAACAAAGTAACTTCAAATCCATCGAGAACTTCCTTGAAAAAGAAATATATAAAATTCCCGTTCCTGCCGAATTAGGAGAAGCTCCGGAATATAAACCCCGTTCCTACAATAATAAGAGAGGTGATAACTCTAAAAGAAGAAACTTCGGAGGAAAAAGGAATAACAACAATGGAAGAAAAAACAATAACCGTCCCTCTTCTCCCGTAAGAAGCTAAAAAACACTCGTTTTATTTAGTCGGTGTAATAGCCAGTTCACCACTAAAACTGACGGTTAAATTTGCTATACTGTAAATAGAACTTTCCGGAATGGATAAAACAGCCTGATAAAGGAAACCATTCCGGTCTACCTTTACAAACTTAGTATCTGACAAAATTGCCTGCATCAGAAAATCCGCAGGAACTACACTTTCAAACATCTGTTTGGTTATATCACTGGCAAACAAGCTTTTCTTACCTTCATATACGCAAATGTGCATCACATTATCGTAGTACACATTATCCATGCTAATGCCATCTTCGGTATATATAGTTTTGACAACCCTCATTTTAGAAGGATTGATATACACATAAGCACGATAACGGTTGCCATTATAGTTTACAACACTATCACGTTTCGTCACCTCCGTATATGTAGGGATAATCATTTCCTGACCGACAAATGCCAGCGAATCATTAGGATCTTCCGACTTATGCAATCTGATCATATTATCTGTAATCGAGTGAAACCAGAAAATATGTTCCCCCTGCTTATCAATCTTATAATAAGTAGTATCATTGCCATAAGTATAAAGAGTATCCCGTATGATTTTAAATGTAATAGGAGCGCTCTGTGCATCTGCATAATAGATAGTGTCCCCTTCTATACGCATCAACGGGCTCTCAGTCTCATCATCCAGCCAGATTCCTTGCAGCAGTTCTTTCGCACTCAAATCCTCCTCTTGCCTGGAGGAAGAGTGCGGGTTCTTACTACTATTGCATGCTGCGAGCAAGATCGCTACTAACGATATCGCTACAAATTTTGTCATTCGTCTAAATTTTGTGTATAAAGATACTCTAATTATCTTATTTACCAATACATGAATAAATAAATCCGAGCTCTTCCATTTCTTTTTTATCATAGATATTGCGTCCGTCCAACACAATCTGCTGATTCATAGTCTTTTTGACCACAGCCCAAGAAGGCAGACGAAATTCCTTCCATTCGGTGATTAGCATCAAAACATCGGCATCAAGCACTGCATCATACATATCACGGGCGTAATATATAACATCACCGATACGGCGTTTACATTCATCCATTGCAGCAGGATCGTATGCACGTACCTGACAGCCTGCCTTCAGAAGTTTATCAATTAAGACCAATCCCGGGGCCTCACGCATATCATCCGTTTCCGGCTTAAATGCCAATCCCCACAAAGCAATGGTCTTACCTTTCAGTTCACCATTAAACTGCTTCATCAACTTATCAAACAACACGCTTTTCTGCGCCTCATTTACTTCTTCCACTGCACGAAGTACACGCATCGTATATCCATTTTGCTCGGCAGTCTTTATCAGCGCCTTCACGTCTTTAGGGAAGCAGGAACCGCCATATCCGATACCCGGATACAAAAACTTACGTCCGATACGGGTATCAGAACCAATACCGCTACGCACCATATTCACATCGGCACCTACCAATTCGCACAAGTTTGCGATGTCATTCATAAAACTGATACGGGTAGCCAACATTGAGTTAGCTGCATATTTCGTCATCTCAGCTGATGGAATATCCATGAAAATAACACGGAAGTTGTTCAATAAAAACGGCTTATACAGTTTCGACATCAACTTCTCCGCACGGGCAGACTCTACTCCCACTACCACACGGTCCGGACTCATAAAGTCACTGATGGCATTTCCTTCTTTCAGAAATTCAGGATTGGAAGCCACATCAAATTCAATGGTAACCCCTCTTTTATCCAGTTCTTCCTGGATGGCAGCACGAACTCTGCGCGCAGTACCCACAGGAACCGTGCTTTTCGTCACCACCAACTTATACTGATTCATATGACGACCGATTGTACGGGCAACTTCCAGTACATAGCTCAAATCAGCACTACCATCTTCGTCCGGAGGTGTACCGACAGCACTGAATATGACTTCCACATCATTGAGACAACTCTCCAGTGAAGTCGTAAATTTCAGTCTTTTTGCCTTTACATTGCGAAGCACCATTTCTTCCAGTCCATTCTCATAGATTGGAATCACTCCCTTCTGCAAAGATTCTATTTTTTCGCTATTCGTATCTACACAAGTTACGTTTACACCAATTTCAGCAAAACATGTTCCGGTAACCAAACCAACATAACCGGTTCCGACAATCGCTATTTTCATATCTATCGTTTGTTAGAGTTTATTCAAAATATACAGCATCTCTGAAAGCCATCCCCTCTTTATCCTTGGGCGACAAAAGCAGTTGCGATTCCCCAAGCATCCAGTCGATAGCCAACGTTTCATCATTATATAATATAGACGCTTCCGCTTGCGGAGCATATTTATTGTCTACCTTATACATAAACACAGCTTCTTCGCTCAACACCACAAAGCCATGAGCAAAACCACGGGGAATAAAAAACTGCCTTTTATTTTCTTCACTGAGCAACGCGCTGACATGTTTTCCAAAAGTCGGTGACGACCGGCGCAAATCGACTGCCACATCCAGCACCTCTCCTTTCAGAACACGGACCAGCTTAGCCTGACTGTATTCTCCTTTCTGATAGTGCAGTCCTCTCAACACACCAAAAGACGATTTTGATTCATTATCCTGCACAAAGTTTACCGGACCGATTTCCGCCTCAAACTCATCTTTCTTAAAGGCTTCCATAAAGTAGCCCCGCTCATCAGAATAAACGTTGGGTTCTATCAGCCACACCCCATCTATTTCTGTCTGTATATAGTTCATCGCTAGTAGTAATAAGTAAAACAGTGCAAAAGTAGTGATTTTTTCGAAGTTTTCTGGGATATATTCAATTAATCTCTTAATTTTGCACTATGATTGAATTAGCACAACACATAGAGGCTCTGTTGTTAGAGAACGATTGCGTAATCGTTCCTAATTTTGGCGGATTCGTAGCTCACTACGCTCCTGCAACCTATGTAAAAGAAGAAAATCTTTTTTTACCTCCCACACGTATCATCGGTTTCAATTCTCAATTAAAACTGAACGACGGTGTGTTGGTACAGTCCTATATGTCTGCGCATGATACCAGCTTTGCCGATGCCACCCGCATGGTAGAAAAAGAAGTGGACGCATTGATCGGGCTTCTTCACGAAGAAGGAAAAGCCCATCTGGAAAATGTGGGTGAAATTCACTATAACATTTACGGGAATTACGAATTCACTCCTTATGACCATAAGATAACCACTCCTTCTTTATATGGACTGGATTCTTTTGAAATGCGGGAGCTCTCTACACTACAACGGAAAGAAAGAGTATTAGTACCAGCCAATCTGACGAAAGAAAAGAAAACATACGAGATCAGCATCAGCCGTACCCTTCTTCGTAATGCTGCGGCAATGATTGCCGTTATCGTTATGTTCTTTGCTTTCTCGACTCCTGTAGAGAACACGTATGTAGAAAAAAACAATTATGCCCAACTGTTACCCGGTGAGCTTTTTGAGCAAATCGAAAAACAATCGGTCGCAGTAACCCCTGTCTCCGTAGTGGCCAAGCATAATCCCCAAAATGCAGCAACTTCTCAGACGAAGAAAGTTAGCGTAGATAAACCTAGAACTTCAAAACCTATCGCCGTAAAAGAAATCAAGGTTGCTAAACAGGAAACAGCACCGGCTACACCGGCAGTGGCAACTCCGGCAACACCTTCGGTTCAACCGCAAGCCAGCCATCCCTTCCATATTATTGTAGCAGGGGGAATTGGTTTGAAAGATGCTGAAGCAATGGCAGAACAATTAAAGGCAAAAGGATTTGCCGAAGCGAAAGCCTTAAACAGTGACGGCAAGATACGTGTCAGCATCCGTTCCTTTGAAAATCGCGAAGAAGCTACCAGACAATTGCTGGAACTTAGAAAAAACGAAACTTATAAGAATGCCTGGTTACTGGCAAAATAAATCCCCTTTTAAAGCATGAAACGAGTTCTTTGTCCTAAATGTGAGAATTACCTTTTTTTTGATGAAACTAAATACAGCGAAGGCCAATCGCTTGTATTCGAATGCGAACATTGCGGCAAACAATTCAGCATCCGCCTGGGAAAGAGTAAAGTAAAAGCCCTGAGAAAGGAAGAGAATCTGGAAGAAGAAGCTGAAGCTCATAAAGAAGAATTCGGATATATTACGGTGATTGAAAACGTGTTTGGTTTCAAGCAAGTGCTTCCGCTGCAAGAAGGCGACAATGTAATAGGCCGCCGTTGCGTAGGCACCGTTATCAATACACCGATTGAAAGCGGCGATATGAGTATGGACAGAAGACACTGCATCATCAATGTAAAGCGCAACAAGCAAGGAAAGCTTGTCTACACCTTACGGGATGCCCCCAGCCTTACAGGTACCTTTCTTATGAACGAAATTCTGGGAGATAAAGACCGTGTCCGTATGGAAGACGGAGCAATCGTAACCATCGGAGCCACTACATTTATTCTTCACACTGCTGAAGCCGAATAATTAAGCTATCTCACCCCGATAAAATAAAATAGCGTCACCGTTCAAGCAACAGTGACGCTATTATTATATGATATGACTAATTAAAGAATCCCCTTTACTGTTTCAAGCATACCTTTTTCCTGAATAGAGTCCAGATCAGCCTTCACAGCTTCTGTCAGTCCCGGAACCTGATTCAGATCTTCACCCCAGATAAACTCTGCAGCCAGCACACCTTCCGCAACCTTCTTCGTGCAAGCGGTAGCCCAGAGTTCCTTCAACAGGTTCATGATTTCAGGAGCATCATTCGGCACAATTTCAGCACCATCCGCACGCACACCACCTTTATAATAAGTGATAATAGCAGCCAATCCAAGTACCAATCCTTTCGGAAGTTCGCCTTTGCGTTCCAGATAAGTCTTCAATCCCGGAAGATCACGAGTCTCATATTTCGGGAATGAGTTCAGCATAATGCTTGTTACCGCATGATCGACGAATGGATTGTTGAAACGTTCCAATACATCCTCTGCAAACTTCTTCACTTCATCTTTCGGAAGATTCAATGTTTCCATCAGTTCATCAAACATCACTTTGTGGATGTACTTGCCGATTACTTCATGCTGACAAGCATCACGTACAATATTCACACCCGACAAGTACGCTACCGGAGAAAGAACAGTATGAGGGCCATTGAGCAATGTTACTTTGCGTTCGTGATAAGGAGCTTCCGACGGTACGAACAATACATTCAGTCCTGCCTTATCAGCCGGGAATTCTTTAGCCACTTCCTGCGGAGCTTCAATTACCCACAAATGGAAGATTTCAGCCTGTACAACAAGGTTATCGTCATACTGTATCTTTTCTTTGATAGCATCGATATCCTTGCGGGGGAATCCCGGAACGATACGGTCTACCAGCGTTGCATATACTCCGCAAGCTTCTTCAAACCAAGTTTTGAATTCATTGCCAAGATTCCACAGGTCGATATACTGATAGATCGTTTCCTTCAGCTTGTGACCATTCAGGAAAATAAGTTCGCAAGGGAAGATTATCAATCCCTTGGTCTTGTCGCCATTAAACGTTTTGAAACGGTGATACAACAGCTGAGTCAGTTTGCCGGGATAAGATGAAGCAGGAGCATCATCAAGTTTACAAGACGGATCAAAAGCAATTCCGGCTTCTGTAGTATTCGAAATAACAAAGCGCATTTCCGGTTGCTCAGCCAGCTTCATGAATTCGTCATTCTGCGTATAAGGGTTCAATGCACGACTGATTACATCAATCATTGTCAGGCTGTTAACCACTTCTCCTTTATCCAGTCCTTGAAGGTTGACATGATACAGATCATCCTGTGCGTTCAGCATATCGACCATTCCTTTATCAATGGGTTGAACCACTACCACACTGCTGTTGAAGTCAGTCTTCTCGTTCATGTTATAAATAATCCAATCTACGAATGCGCGTAAAAAGTTACCTTCACCAAATTGGATAATACGCTCCGGACGCTGTACTTTAGGAGCTGTTTCTTTGTTTAATGCTTTCATGTTAGTTGTAATTTATAAAGTTGATATTATACAAATTCGAAATAAAAATCAATATTTTCTTTGATCATAATGTCGATAGGCATGTATTTCACCGGATCGACAGACTTCTTAAAAACGACGTGATCGCACAGAGCTTTCACTCCACAATATCCTTGCAGTCCCGGACGTTGCCCGATCAGATAATGCACATCACCGGATTTCAGCAGTTCCACATTCGCTTTCAAAAGGTCATACCCTATCAGCCCCTTCATGCTTCGTCCCGAAGTGCGGAGATATTCGCCTAACTGGTACACTCTGGAATTGAATACCACCCCAAGCGTAGCTTTCGGATGCAGCCGGAAAAATTCATCCAATGTCTTCCGGTTGTTTTCCTGATTGGACTTGTTCAGCACAACTTCATGGATCACCAGCTTTTCATACTCTTCGGTGATATAGCTCATAAATCCTGCCAAACGCCGTTGCATCTGTATTTCTGCCGGACTATTCTTATTATTACTCAAGAACAAAACCAGCTCCTGTCCTTCTCCGGCCTGGTAGTTGCGCATCAATATCTTCGCGGCAATGTATCCGCTTTTGTAGGAATCTTGCCCGATATAAGTCAGCGCATTCGCTTCCTCCATATTAAAGTCAACAAAGGCATAAGCTATTTTCTTAGTTTGCAGATAGTCCGTCAAAGCCAGTGTTTCAGTTCTGAAATTGGGAGCGATCAGTACGGCATCGACATTGCTTTCTTCAACCCTGCGGCACACTTCCTGATAACTCTCCTTATCACCTTGACGGTAACAAAGATAATCCACGCTCACATTAAAAGGACGCAACTCCTGACGTGCCCGCTCGATGCCACTCACTACCGAATGCCAGTAGTCATGTTCTATATAATAAGGTATCAGGCAGATAAAGGAATATTTCTTCTTGGCAGCCAGTCCGATAGCAAATACATTAGGCTGGTAATGGATTTCGTCCAATACCTTTTGTACTTTAGCTTTGCTTTGGGGAGATACGTCGCCGCGATTGTGCAGCACTCTGTCAACCGTGCCAGCGGAAACACCCGCCATACGGGCAATGTCTTTGATGGTATAGTTCTGGTCCTCCATAGTGCTAAAACTTAAATATTATAAATAATCGCTGCAAATATACGAATTATTTTGTTACTCCAAGTAAATTTTCTACTTTTGTGTTCGATAACGGTTAATAAAACTAAAACGAAGATTTACACCTATTAGCTTTAAAATCAATACTATATAGGTATAAATGCAGAAAGTAATAATTTTATATACTAAAAACACAGTAACAATGAAGAACTTCATGGATGAAAACTTCTTGCTGCAGACAGAAACTGCGCAGAAGTTGTATCACGAGCATGCGGCTAAAATGCCGATTATTGACTACCACTGTCATTTAATTCCTCAAATGGTAGCTGACGACTACAAGTTTAAGTCACTGACTGAAATCTGGCTGGGCGGCGACCATTACAAATGGCGTGCGATGCGTACCAATGGCGTAGACGAACGCTACTGTACAGGAAAAGATACCACAGACTGGGAAAAGTTCGAAAAATGGGCTGAAACAGTTCCTTATACTTTCCGCAACCCATTGTATCATTGGACACATCTGGAATTGAAGACAGCTTTCGGCATCGACAAGATTTTAAGCCCGAAAACTGCACGCGAGATTTATGACGAATGCAACGAGAAGCTGGCCCAACCGGAATATTCGGCCCGCGGAATGATGCGTCGCTATCACGTAGAGGTAGTATGTACTACTGACGACCCGATTGATTCTCTGGAATATCATATACAGACACGCGAAAGCGGTTTTGAAATCAAGATGTTGCCAACCTGGCGTCCTGACAAGGCAATGGCGGTAGAAGTTCCTGCCGACTTCCGTGCTTATGTAGAAAAGCTATCAGCAGTGAGTGGTGTGACAATCTCCAATTTTGATGATATGATTGCCGCCCTTCGCAAGCGTCACGACTTCTTTGCCGAACAAGGTTGCCGTTTGTCCGACCACGGTATTGAAGAGTTCTATGCAGAAGATTATACCGATGCAGAAATCAAAGCCATATTTAATAAGGTATATGGCGGAACTGAATTGACCAAAGAAGAAATTCTGAAATTCAAGTCTGCGATGCTGGTGATCTTCGGAGAAATGGACTGGGAAAAAGGCTGGACTCAGCAATTCCACTACGGTGCTATCCGCAATAACAATACGAAGATGTTCAAATTGCTGGGCCCTGATACAGGCTTCGACTCTATCGGCGAATTTACAACAGCCAAAGCGATGTCTAAATTCCTCGACCGTCTGAACGTTAACGGTAAGTTGACTAAGACAATCCTCTACAACCTGAATCCTTGCGCCAACGAAGTGATTGCCACTATGCTGGGCAACTTCCAGGATGGTTCGATAGCCGGCAAGATTCAGTTCGGTTCCGGATGGTGGTTCCTCGATCAAAAGGACGGTATGGAAAAACAAATGAACGCTTTATCCGTACTAGGGCTTTTGAGCCGTTTCGTAGGTATGCTAACCGATTCCCGCTCATTCCTTTCTTACCCACGTCACGAATACTTCCGCCGTACCTTGTGTAATTTGGTAGGACGTGATGTAGAGAACGGAGAAATTCCGGTATCTGAGATGGACCGCGTAAATCAGATGATTGAAGATATCAGTTATAACAATGCTAAGAACTTCTTCAAGTTCTAACATAAGAATCACTTTATAACAAATACCGCTGCCCAAGTTTAATACTCCGGACAGCGGTATTTTTGTTTGATCTCCATTTTTCTCTCTTATCGTTTCAAACACACTATTCTATTGTCACTTATCACTTTCTACGGTCAATCAACTATAAATCAATAAGATTGAAGTGACAATAAGTGGTGATAATAAGGTGATAATAGGATTTATACAAATTCATTTATCACGCTGCATTATGGCCATTAATCTTTTACCATATTGATTATCAGCACATAAGCAGAGAACAGACTCATTTGTTTCCCCAACACAAAAAACACCATTCCCGACTTAATAATTGCTTTTTGCATCGTTTTATTCTCCATAATCCCCACTAATCACCCTCTTCTTTTGCGATTAGCAAGAGATTTTTCCCATGAGCCCTTTAAAGTAATCCTCCGACGCCCGTCGAAACATATTAAGATAGCAGGTATTACAGCTAAAGCCAGTATATTTAATGCACTGACAAAGCCCGATTAATCAATTCTGTCAGATATATGCTTTCGTCTCACGTACGTGAAGCATTCGGACTACGTACATGATCCCGTCGGTTCACGTATGTAAGCCGATGGGACCATGTACATGAAACCTGTCTTTATTACTATTAAAAGGCATTAATCTAACGTACAGAAGAGATTAATAAACGGAACATTGATTATTAAATCAAGCAGGTGATTCTTATAAGGCCGGCTGGTGATTCCGGGTCAGTTCGAAACCCCGGTTGTTTTCAGATTATTTTTTTGTACGGAAATAAGCCAAATTAAAAGTAGGCAGTATCTTTATTGGGGCCGACTAAAAAGTCGTTAGTATCTTAAATCTCCTCCTTCGGGAAGGAGGGGAATTTGAGTTACTATCGATTTATGAGATTTATTCATTCCGGTATAGTATGGAGCTCAAACAGGGTTTTCGGACTAACCCATTCTCTCCCCCATACAAGTGACAAGTCGAATTATAATAAAAAAAGGAGAACCTTTTTAAGATTCTCCTTCTATGCTTTTGTACACCCTCAGGGATTCGAACCCTGGACCCACTGATTAAGAGTCAGTTGCTC
>ERZ810362.9-NODE-9-length-181967-cov-12.5189_pt1 | contig 181967 bp, 161 predicted proteins | sample MGYA00520272_ERZ810362 | MGnify/ENA primary metagenome ERZ810362 (study PRJEB31588, sample SAMN03401203) | human gut metagenome | study: EMG produced TPA metagenomics assembly of the PRJNA231909 data set (A prospective, longitudinal analysis of the... | reverse complement strand
GTAATGTCTCCTTTAACAATTTTGCTGGCCAAAAGAAAAATAGGTATGGCTTTGGGAGCTTATAAAAGCCGTTTAGTTTAGAACTTGAAGAGATATAAAAAAACAAAGAGGATGTAAATTAAACTGTGTCAGCAAGGAATAAAGTATTAACTTTGCTAACACAGTTTTTTTATGAAAGAAGAATTTGATTTTGAGAGTATCAAGACCAAGGCTATTGAACAGCTAAAAGCCGGCAAGCCTTTGTTAGGTAAGGAGGGAGCCTTTGCACCACTATTGGAAAGTATATTGAATGCAGCTTTGGAAGGTGAAATGGACGCGCATCTGACAGAGGAAGAACGTCAGATGGGTAACCGCCGTAATGGTAAAATGCAAAAGCAAGTCCAGACTCCATTAGGAGAGGTCACGGCTTCTACCCCTCGTGACCGTCATTCAAGTTTTGATCCCCAGTTCATCAAGAAACGTGAAACGATTCTGGCAGAAGGTGTTGCCGACCGTAGAATCGGTCTGTATGCTCTTGGTAACAGCACGAGGGAAATCAGTGATTGGATGGAAGAGAATCTTGGCAACCGTGTTTCAGCAGATACAATCAGTGCCATCACCGACCGTGTACTTCCAGAAATAAAGGCGTGGAAATCACGTGTGCTTGATTCTGTCTATCCTATAGTGTGGATGGATGCCATTCATTACAAAGTAACGGATGAGCGTGGCAGTGCGGTAACTCGTGTAATCTACAACGTGTTAGGTATTGACAGGGAGGGACACAAGGAACTTCTTGGGATGTATATATCAAGGAACGAGGGTGCAAACTTCTGGCTTAGTGTACTTACAGACCTTCAAAACCGGGGAGTTGAAGATATCCTTATAGCCTGTATAGATGGGTTGAAGGGTTTTCCTGAAGCCATTCAAAGTGTTTATCCCAACACCGCCGTACAACTTTGTGTAGTACACCAGATACGTAATTCCATCAAGTATGTAGGCCCTAAGAATCAGAAGGAATTCCTGAAGGATTTGAAACGTGTCTATCAGGCTGTCAATAAGGAATCTGCGGAAAACGAGCTCCTCAAACTAGATGAAAAATGGCGTGAACCGTATCCTATTGTTATCAAATCCTGGCAGGATAACTGGGATAAGCTCACCGAATACTTCCAGTATACTCCGGCTATCCGTAAGCTAATATATACCACAAATACCGTTGAGGGGTATCACCGCCAGATCCGCAAGGTAACAAAAAATAAGGGCGTGTTCCCATCGGATACAGCCCTTGAAAAACTTGTTTATCTTGCATATCGCAATATACGGAAGAAATGGACCATGCCACTGGCCAATTGGGCTACTATATCACAGCAATTAGCCATAAAATTTGGAGACCGGTTTAAATTATTGTAATTTTACGCTCGTCGGGACGGGTGGTCCCGCCCCTTGGCGCTGGCCGCTCCCCGACCAATGAGTTGTCTTGAGAAAATTATGCGTGACACAGTTTATTTTACACTACCAAAACAGACTAAACTTTATTATATTTGCAGTGTGCTTCGAATATCATCGTATGATGAGAACGGGATTGTTTTTCTTTCCGAGGGACAAAAAATTGGCCTAAAAAACATCAAGGGATAGACCTTATATTTGCTCTTTTTATCTTTTGGATAGCAAATTTTTGTCCCTAGTTTGTCCCCCGAAGCATTCCACAAAAACATAATATATTAAATATCAATTTATTACAAGTAAAAAATGATACAAAACATTTTTCACATTGGCGAAATCTCTCTTTTTTTGTTAGTCTTCAAAGTCTTTCCAAGCCATTTTATTTACGATTTGTATACCCTAAACTTATTTTTGAAATAACAGAGAATCGATCTACAAATCTTTCAAAAAAGATCACGTTCCCCCAATATGAACACGAAAACATAGTACAATTCTTTCAACTCTTCCTTCAACGTTTTCATCGCATTATATTTCAATGTTTTTACCGTATTCACAGAGATTCCCATCTCTTGGGCGACCTCCACATTACTCCTTCCTTGCAACACGTATTTCATTATTTTTGAACTTTGAGGAGGAAGTCTCTCGATTGATGCATGAAGCAAGGCGATAGTCTCTTCTTCAATCACAACTTCTTTAAAAATAACATCTTGCTTTTCCAAGATTTCCATAATAAAAGAAGTATTATTTTTATAATTCCGAAGGTAATTTAAACTAGAATTACGTACAGAAGTATATAGATAAGCTTTCATGGATTGAATATTCTTTCCCGTTTCTTTCATGCTCCACAAATTTAAGAAAGCTTCTTGAACGATATCTTTACTTTGCTCTTCGTCATTCAAGTAATGATCCGCAAGAGCGCATAATCTTGGATATAGTTCATAAAACAACGATTCAAAATGCTCAATTTCCCTTTCCTTGCACCCCATATTAAATAGTTATTTGTTCAAAAAATATTCATGACTAAAATATTAGTTTATCTTTCTATTTCCAAACAAAAAATCTCGATTTCATATTTTTTCATTACATCCCAATAATTCATTATTCTTACTTGTTAGTAACACGTCCCTCCTTTGTCGTCACAAATACACACACTCTCTCGTCCAATCGTGTTTCACTTTTTTCATATACTACCTCACAAGATATGCACACCAACCTTTTGCTACAAACATATACTTGTTTATCTTCGTTTCCATTATACCCCTCCCCACGTGTTCGATATCCTAACTGACAATTCTCTTGTTCAAAAAAGAAATCCAACCAGTATAGACCCTTGAAAATTTTGTTTTTGACAACGAAGGAAAAACGGTTGAGCATAATAGGCCAGTTTTCTCACTACCCACGAGCTTGATAAAGTATATATCTTGAAAAAGACAATGCCCTATCTTCTGACACGGGTCAACACCATTTACACATACATATAAATGATGTTCCCGTGTCATCTTTGGATAGCACAAACGACCACACTCGTCTGGTAGTAGAGTCCTCTCAAATAATCTAAACTAAACGTTTCTATTAAAAACATTTACCAAGGCGTACGGGATCATTTCCTGCAATATTTTCATTTTATTTTCCACAGAAAGAAAATATCATTTGATAGTGATTGTAACTCTAAAAGTACATTTATCTCAATTAATTCATTTTAATATAAAATTCAAAAAAGACGTAATTGGTTTGTATTTTTTTCATTGAATATTTGTGAAGCACATACGGACACAGGGTCAAATTTACATTAGAAACACTAGGAAACCCAAAGGCCGGCGGATAGCTTTTTCAACTTTCAAACGAATAAAGAACAATTTTCAAAATGGAAACGTATAAGTAATGATTGTAATTTGATGGCTACCGTGGGGATCATCTGAAATTTTGAATCGGAATTTGGTATCTTTACAAAATAATGATGCCCAGTGGCATTCTTTATAACAAACCGGTAGCAAGCTTTGTTGCTTTGAAAAAAATATCTAGATACATGACTGACAAGAATGAAGGTTAAAACACGGAGCGAGATATTCTAGATCGTAATCTCGCAAATTCTCAAAGATGAGCTTGATTATCGAGAAGCTACCAACGATCAATATATTATCCATATAGCGGGGTCTTTTCTGTCAACCAACCTGAAACTTACCATTCTCACCCCTGATGTTTCCCTGCGAAAATGGCATATCAGATTATTTTCCGATGTATGAAATGTGGTAACAACTAAATCTCGATCATAACGACTATAAAAATCCGTGAATCTTTCAAAGATACCCAAACCTCTTCGGGAAACTTGAAGTTCCTCGCTTTTACCTTTCTTCTTCTCGTACAAGCCCGGGTAAAAATCATCTCACGCACAACGATCAAACCATTTCCCGCTACTCAACTCTGTTATTGTTGCGACAGCATCTTTAACAACCAATGGTTTTACACTGTTTTCTATTATCTTCAAGGCGTTTCCCGCATCATGTCTGATAATAATCCCCAAAGGAAATTTGCAAAAATGTCACCATCCACTTCTCGACTTGAACAGTTTAAATCGATCACGAATGCAGTATTTAAACGTTCCGTTCTTTCCACGACAGTGACATAACGAGGACAATACCTCCATAACTTCCTCAACACCTCTCATGTAGAGTTTGAATACCAGGCGACAATCGCCCCCTCATGTTTATCTTTCAACGCTTCCACAACTTGACTCCGACCTGGCTCTTTCACTAACTGACTGATAACAGAAATCATATACCCCTTCCCCACTAGATTTGCGTAAATGTATCCCACACGAAAACTAAGTAATAATAATAATAACAGCAACTTACTCATAATCGACATCTAATTATTAATCATAAAAACGAGGGTTTATCCATCGAGATACCTCTTTTTCCATCTCCTAGGTCTTCTCTTCATCACCTGTCATTTTTCACAGCTTACTTTCTAAATAAAGCAACACTCCTTTCGTCCCGTCTGAACCAAATTGTTTCACGACATTTTCCAGGAAATCAATATAAGGTGTCAAGCGAGTTGTCGTAACGTTACAAGTAATTTTGTTAATAAAATTTTCCGTCAGTTCTTTTTCCTTTCTCTCGTACAAAGATATATTGACAGTACGATCTTGTAAATATTTTCACTATTATATATTCATATTTACACAACAGAATGAGTCACTAAAAGTGTCAAAAAAAATAACAGAAAAAATTTAAACTATTTCTTTTCACGTATATTATAGCCTCAAAAATCAATAATTTATCATTTTTATTCTTAATAAAAAACGAAAGCGATGCCAAGAAATAAAGAACAAAACATTTGGGTGAAACGACTTGTTACAGGAGATGAGATTGCCTACAAAAAATTTTTCAAGAATATTATCCGACTTTCATTCATTTCGCACAAAGATAAACCTTTTTTTCAAAGTCTTTTATTGCTTGCATTCTAAGTGATAAACCGGCTTTAACGCTAACTTTCTTTTTAATGACAAGGAATTTATAGCCTGCCACTATTCCCACATTAAAATTAGGCGACAGCCATCTATTCCTGATTTTTTTCGGGCATAGTTTATGCTTATACCCATCTTCAAGCATATGCATATATTTAATCGTTTTGCATACTTTTTCAACATAACAAACCCCGAAAGTTAGACACAAAACTTTCGGGGTGTATATCACAACTTCTTGGCAAGATTATATTAGTAAAATATTGAAACAGATGTATTCTGTTGAATTATTTATTTCAATATGTCTAGTAACGTCGTGTATTTTTCAACAGCAAGTGGCCTAGCCTTATTCTTTTCTTGTTCAAGATAGCTTACCACTCTACCTTTCATAGAATCTGGAATCAATGGCCAAAAACGTTTCCATAGCATATCCAGATTCAATTGACCAAACTTGTAATCCATTTGGGAAACGCCTTTGTTATATACTTTTAGCACCTTTTCCCAATCTTTTTGGCTGGCAGCTTCCGTGATCGTTACGAGGTAACCAAGGGTTGAATTTTTCTTGACGCTCCTGGTATGTTTGATGTCTTCAATGACAGATACGAGTATTTCATTATTCATGTCGGGTTCTGGCAACATATTCATAAAGTAAGGAAAGTAAATATTTAAAAGAGCCCTTTCTATTACTGTTTTTCCCGCTAGTTTTTGATATTCCGCCTGGTGGCGCAAGAAATAACGAGACATATCGCTTTCCGGTTCCGTTGCGAATCTGGTATAAAAAGGTATTAAATCTTTATCTATTCTTTCTTTTTCGGAAAGCGTGTTGAAGTATTTTTCCGCTTCGTCAATTGCCTCTGTTTCTTGCATATCCCCCGCTGATACCATATTCCTTAAATATTCTATCACGACTTGGGGAGTCCGGTCACCCGCATCATATTTTGCCTTTACCGGGCCGTAAGCGGTTGAATCGGATAAAGCTCTTGCCATTTCATCTATCAATGCCCGTGGGGGACGTGCTCCCGTGAACCTGTGTAATAAATTTCCCTCTGAATCCAAGACCAGTAACGTGGGGTATACTTTGATGCCATAACGTTTAGCAAGTTCTATACCTTCTCCACGCTCCATATCCATTTTGAAATTTACAAAGTTTGAGTTGAAAAAGTCCCCGACGGGTTTCATGGGAAATATTTGGTTACTTAACACTTTACACGGGCCACACCACACGGTGAAACAATCCATAAAAACCGGTTTGTTTTCTTTTCTAGCTTTTGCTAAAACTTCAGAGAAAGTGCAATCTTCAAATTTAACCCCGTTTCCAGCGTTAACAATTTGTTTTAAAGCGTTCTCATATTGTTTTGCTGTTGCCTGGTCTACTTGTTGGATTCTTTCATTCAAGTATTTTTCAACCGCTTGTTTTAATTCCAAATGTTGGTTCGTTACCGTCACCAGGTTCATATCTGCTCCCTCTAAAATTTGTGATTGCAGTTTGTTGCCATCCTTTTTCAGTTGTTCGATAAAATCAATATATCGTTTTTCTCCCCGTGCTTTTGCCAGATTCAGGTAAACGAATGCAACATCTGTTTCTGCCAAGTAGTTATGCATTTTCTTTTCGACTTTCTGAATGTTGAATTTTTCGTATCCCTTATCGTCAAATAAAAATGGATAAAGAATACGGATGTACATCACTGAAATGTATTGGTCTACAATATCTTTACCATTTTCTTTCACAAAAGCGTCATAATTTTCCAATAGGAAAGGAAAACGTTCAGAGTTTGCATCTTCTAGTAAAGATGTGAAAATGGACCAGTTTTCTTTTTTGATTAACTCTTGAGGGTCGAGCATGGCGACGTAAATTTGAACTACCGAATCCCGATGTACTTTCATATCAGCATGGTCTAATACATTTATGTAGTCCCGTAGAAAATCTATATCCCGTTTTCCTCCACGGAACTTTTCGGTCATTCCGGTCAGACAACGTTCAGGATTAAGTCCTCTTGCCACTTGTTCCTTGAACTCCGGCAATTTACTCCCTCCCACGATTCGATGTAATAGATTCCCTTTCGAATCCAATATCAAATAATGAGCGAAATAACGAATTTGGTATTTTGTCACCAGGTCTTTATGTGCTGGTACTGATACGTCAAGACACAAACATACAAAATGATCATTCAACCATTTGGCAAATTCCGCATCGGAAAAAACAGCTTTGTTCATAGCATGGCATGGAATGGCCCAATCGGCAAAACAATTGAAGAAAATAGGTTTATTTTCCCTTGCAGATGCTTTCAATGCTTCTTCGTATGAATTTAAATATTTGACTTTTACGTCAGCTTTTGCCGCATCACCATATATACTTTGAGCAACTCCTGCGGAAAAACTCCAACATACGAGAATAATTGCGAATAAAATATTTTTCATTTTTAATTTCGTTTTTACTTTTTGTCTTTTACTAAACGTACATTATACATTGTCGGGTGACCATCTTCATTCTCAAATCTTGTGGTTGAACGTAATATCTGGTTCGTCCACGTGGCAATAGATCGCATAATTCCCACCCGTGTGGAATCCGTTTCCGCAAGATTTTCTGATGACCAGAAATAAGCATTACGCCCTTTGTTGATAAAGGTCTGGTCATCTTCCATTTTATTATATCGTGGGGTGTAAATTTTTCCACCGCCATATAGAACATTAAAACCAATCCCGTTTTTGTCGGCTTTCAGGTATTCGGCCTGGTTTGTTCCCCGCCAATCGTTATCTTTAGGGACTTCTCCTTCGCTCATACCAAGAAATCTTTCTAATTTCTTCCAATCCTCATCAGTGGGGAGTCGCCAGTCACCTTCTGACGGCACGGCTTTTAAAGCTGCTTCATAACTATATAACATCCCGTAAGTTTGGGAATAATTACCGTTATTCTCTTCGGCTTTCTGGTAATTCGTCAAGGCGTATTCCGGAATTTTTGAAATTCTCATGTTATTGGCGAATAATTCTATCTGGGGGTAAATTAAGTAATAGCAATTCCCGCTTACAGAATCTTTCATATCACTTATGATTTTATCATAACTTGCATCCGGGTTATTTTTCAGGTATACACTTGGTAAATATGTTGGGGCAAACATCTCATAGTACATTTCATACCATACTGAACTTTCGTCAACGCCATATCCTAACATGAAGTTGTTCAAAGAGTCCATACAAGGGGATTCATCGATTTTTCCGGTTTCCAAAGCAGTAGATAACGCTTCCCGGAATTCACTGTCATTTAACGGAACGGATAAGGTGTCAAAATAAGTTTCTTGCCAAGTCGCACAACCAGCTAGATTCCCTCCCGGTAGTAAATAGGCCAAGTTTTCAGCCATCCAGATTTGATCACCGATTTCTATGCAATGATAAGTTTTGTTATCACGGGTGTCTATAAATTCTCCCGCATCAGTTACTCCTGTTATCTCGTAGGAGTAAGTCGAATCGTCAGAACATGCCCATAAGAAAAATAAGCCTACTAACAATGTTTCTAAAAATTTTTTCATAACATCAATTAATTACAATTCAACTCCCATTTCATTTACAATCACCTCGTAAAGGATATTGTACCTTTTCATAACCAGTGAATAGTCTCCAAAATATTTTTGGAATTCCTCTGGACTAAAACGAAGCATTAATTCCACGTATTCATTCAAATCAATAGTCACGGAATTAGGAGAGGTTGTTATTACGAAAGTGGAAGTCCCGACAAAACCATAGGGGCCGACAATACTGGCAAAAACGGAACGGCTCTCGTCAACGTGTTCTTGTGTGGGAGGCTCTTCAGCCCATGACGGCCACCTTGATTTTAAGTCTTCCAAGTAATTTCCCTCCATGGAGGCAGGCCGCCCATAAGAGAAATAATAACCCCCGTAACCGATCCATGGATCAGATGTTGGATACACAAATAAGTCTTTTCCATAGTTTGAAGCCTCGGAAATTGTCCCGAATTCATCTATTTTTGAAGTGAAGTTTTCAACTTTATCCAGAACTAGAGTTTTTTCAATGTTGGAGATTGTATTGTCCAATGAACCGTCGTCCACTATTTCATCTACCCGGCACCATAACATAACTCTGAAATTAGTTTCAAAACTTGTTTCTTCTTCGATTTCCCCTGCCGAATTTATCTTGTAAATGGAGTCTGCGCTCATAATCAGCGTGGGGTATAATGCTTCTGAAACATTCTCCAGAAATTGACGAATGCCCGTCAATATTTTTAATTGTTTTTCTTCTCCTTTGGCGTAAACAAATTTATATTCTACTTGAGTGTTACCGGTTCCGGATTCTGGTTTATAGAACAACCAAGTCGGGTCTATTAATTCATAACGATACACGGGATTTCCGTATACATCCGTTCTGACAAATTCTTGGTTTACCGTGTCGTTAAAATAGACAGAAACTCCGAATTCGGTGAAAATCTGGTAACGTTCATGCTGTACGGGATCATTCGGATCGTCGGTAATTGCGTAAATATTCGAGAAGTCGATCTCGTTTTTCAGGGTGTCTTCTTTCCCGCAAGAAAAGAAGAGAAAGCCGATTAAAAATAAATATATATATTTCATACCTTTATCATTTTCTGTCCGATTTATTGTTCTAATGGGATTCGTTCCGGTCGTTGATTGTCCGGCATGGGCTTGGTATCAAATTCCAGCACGTTTTTAGGAATGGCAAACACGTAAGCCGGGTCGTCCTCTTCTAATACATAGGTTGCGGTGCGCTCTAAAACATTAGCTGAGTTATAAAAGCTAAATTGTCTGTATATTTTTTTCTTGTAAGGATATTTTTCACATACGGAATAACGCCGTAAATCGAACCAGCGATGTCCTTCGAAACACAACTCCTTGCGCCGTTCGATGCGAATCTGTTTTACAAGTTCCTCTCCGGTGTAAGTTTGATCCTGATAATCAACGATCCGATTTCTCAGTAGTTCGTTTAAGTATTTGTTAGCTGTTGCGTCATCCGTACCGAGCATAGCACATGCTTCTGCCATATTCAAGTAGGCTTCTGCCGCCCGTAACATAAGTACGTCGGATACTCTGGCTTGGTAATTCCCCGTGTTATATTTGTATAACAAGGCAAGGCTATCCGTGTCTACGTTCTTTTTAAAACATCCTTTTCTGCGGTCATTCTCGTCATATAAATTATATAATTCCCGGGACACGCAGAATTCTGGTGCGTTACCGGTCCAACATACTTGTGAAAATTGTGAGTTTTGGGAAAAGATTAACTCTGTATTATCTTCATTTAGAAAACGGTTATCTTCGCTTAGCGTGTCTCCTGCAACTAACGAAGATAAGGCTATATTACCGAACAAAGGTTCCAAAATATTTTTTGCGTTTTCCCATTCCTGCATATGCAGGTATACCCTTCCGAGTAATAGGCGGGAAGCTTTCTCGGAAGCCCGGTAAAGGACATGTTTTGAACTGTGGCTAAAGGCTTCCAGGGATGCCAGTAAGTCGGACTCTATTTGCGAGTATATTTTGTCTAAAGTTGCACGCTCGAATTGCGTGTCTTTATCCTTGTCATGCTCAACTCCTGATGTGATTTTAAGAGGGACACCTAGGTCAGAAGAGGCTGTTCGTGGGTTATACGGTTTGCCGTAAAGGTTTGCTAAAATCAAGTAAAATTGCCCTCGTAAAAACAAGCTTTCACCTTTCACCCTGTAATAGTCTGCTTTTTCCTGATCTGTCTTTAAATCTAGGCGATCGATTTCTTCTAAAGTCGAGTTAATCACCGCAATACGTTTGTAAAGGTCCACCCATGTGGTTTGGTCATCCGAACTCCCCAATTCCGTGTTCGTGATGTCACGTTGCCATGTCGTGTAACCGAATAACGTTTTGTTCATGGATAACCACTGGGTAATCGGTTTATCTCCCCCAACCATGTTTATTGAACTTTCCGATACGACATTCAAGTCATCGTCAAGTGTATTAAAAAAGTCACACGTACGTCCACCACTCGGGTACACATAGCTTGTCGGGGGATTCGGTTTAGAACTCCCGATGTAAACCGAACCTAGTAATAATTCGTCATAATCAGAAATCTTAGAGGCCCGAACATACGTTTGCGAGTATTCGTCTAAAAATCCGTTACATCCGGCACAAGATAGTAATAATATTCCCGTTATTATATTTCTTATATTCATAGTCTTTTAATTTAGAATGACAGGTTTACTCCGATTGTATATGAAGGTCTTACGGAAAGATTTGGGGAACTGAATCCGGCTTGGGAAGGATCTTGTCCTTTTAACTCTTTCGCTGAAATTGTAAATAGATTTTGAGTACTGAAACTGATTGAAGCATAAGAGATCGGTAATTTTTTCAATATTTTTTCCGGAACATCGTAACGTAACGATAGGGATTGCATTTTTAAATAATTACCGCTAACCACCCTAATATCCGAGTCGTCATACATTTGCCAGATGTTATCGGCAAAAGATCCTGTTAATCCTTGGGAGCCGGCCGTCATGGAATAATGATAACGGTATTGGTCGAATAGAGGATCGGAAGGACTCAATAATGCCGGGTAATTGGTACGTTGCTCGTCTCCCGGAACTACCCAACGATCAATAAATTCTTTGCGGACATTTTCTACCGAAGTAATACCATTTTGAATGGGACCGTACATGTCAAATAGGCGGATTTTGGAACCTAAGCTGTATGCCAGGTTAAAAGAAAGATTCCAACGTTTGTAGCGGATATTGTTAGAAAAACTTCCGGAAATAAATGGATCACGGCATCCGCTGTCCTCCAAAACAGTCATGATGATTTCGGCAACAGATTTACCGTACAATAAATGTACCCGGTCTTCCCAATCATCGAACATCGGTAACCCGGTTTCATGATCTAGACCCAGAAATTTGTAAGAATAGAAAGTACTGATCGGTTTACCGCTGATGATGGCAGTTCCATCCAGGAAAGCCTCTTTCGTATAATTTTCTAACGGTTGGGATTGTACTTCATTTAAATTTATTGAATAATACGTAGAAACAAACCAAGAGAAGTCTTTCGTTCGAATAGGATAACCGGATAAGGAAATGGACATACCTTTATTGGATAAAGTTCCGTTATTCATTACATAAGTGCCGCTTGGGGTTCCGTTTACGGAAGATACTGCGATTGATGAAAGTAATTCATTCGTTTTTTTGTAATAAAAGTCTGTGCTAATATTTAATCGGGAATTGAATAAATCTAGATTTAACCCGATGTTGATTTGGTTTGTTTGTTCCCAACGTAGATTGGGATTTGGTAACTTGTACAACGTTGATACGTATTCCCCGTAATAGGTGTCAATTCCTCCTTGATTTAATAACATGTCCGGGGTCTCCCCGTCAATCATATTTCCTTGTTTTCCGTACGACATTCTCAAGCGCATGTCAGAAATCCATGCACCACCTTTATAATCTCCGTCAGAATCCAAGAAAATAATATCTTTTAAATTTAACATGGTTGATATAGACCAAACAGGTAATAATTTGTTGTTACTTTCACTACCGAATTGGTTGGATACGTCGAATCGTCCGTTAACATTGAACGTGAAGTAATCTTTGTAGCTGTAAGAAACCGTAAGATAACCACTTAGTTTATTTGTTAACGATTCGCTTATCGAATGATGTGGCGCAGCCAACCAACTTTTGAAATAAGGATAATCATCAATCAAGTATGTCGTTTTACCGTTTACAGATGTGGAAGTGGACATATCCACGAATTGTTTTCCCCGTTCTTTTAAGTAACCTCGGGATTCATCTGCAATTGCCTGATTTTTGCTAGAGTTAGCCTCAAGACCCAGAGAAGCACTGAGTAAATGGTACGCTTCTTTATCTAAACCTTTGCTATAATTGGATTGCAATCGTAAGGTCCAGTTCTCGGCAGTACTTTGATTCGTGGTTAGAATTCCACCGTAAGGCAGGTAACAATATCCACTTTCCCCGGTTGGAGGAGTATCCTCGGCCTCTGCATTACGTAGAGAGGCTACTTTCCAGGTTTTCTCCCCCCACCAATCCGTTTGCGTGGTGTTACTCCGTGTGTAAGAACCTGCAATAGTAAGATTCCATGATTTCATGATATCATAACGCAAATCCATGGATATCATTGCGGTAGAACCATCATACTCTTGAGAAGAATTATTAATTTCGTTTATGATATTGTAATTTAATCGGGTATTTCTAGTATCACTGGCTTTCTTGTAATAATACAAACTTCCGTCACTATTGAAGCAAGGCAACGCACGGGTTGTATTGTAAGCGTATCCCATGGCGTCTATTTCTGTCGGTACGTGATTCTTTTTTTGTATATTCCCGTTAAGACGCAGGGCAACCTGGAACTTATCGCTTAATTTTGCATCGAGGTTGAGCATTATGGAATAGCGATCGCTGTAAGAGGTTTTAGCTACACCGTTATCATCCGAAATGCCGAATGAAGCGTAGTAACATACTTTCTCAGAACCTCCTGACATACTTAAATTATGAGTCTGTGAATAGGCGTCTCTAGTTAATATATCAAACCAATCGGTGTTTATTGTTTCATTTTGTTGAACCTCTGTAAGAAATTCGTCATAACTCGTTTTCCCGCTCATCCAGTTGTAGTAAGCTCCCTCGTACCCGACAGTTGGCATATATGGGTCGAAGATATAGTGATTGTCAACAAGATCTTTACCGAATTGCATACGTTCCTGGGAATTCATCAGATTTATATTCCGATCCGTGTAACGAGGCCGTCGGGTGATCTTTGAAGAATGACTATAAGACAAGGAGATTTTTCCGGCTTTTCCGCGTTTCGTGGTAACCACGATAACCCCATTAGCAGCTTGTGTCCCATACAAGGCTGTTGCGGAAGCATCTTTTAAAACATCAATGCGTTCAATATCTTGAGGATTAATACCAGCAATTGCATTTCCGATGATGTTTATATAATCAGGATTGTTCAAGTCTTCCGGGCTTACATTCACCGGGTCTGATAACACGAACCCGTCCAAGACCCATAACGGGTTTCTGTTTCCGGAAAGTGTGGAGGTTCCTCGAACACGAATACGGGGAGTTGCTCCTACCTCACCGGAGTTTAACATTAGCTGTAAGTCCGGAATACGACCTTCCAAGGCTTGGTCGATACTCGTCATACCAGGTACTAATATATCTTCTGCCTTGACAGAGGATATGGCACTGGTAGAACGGCGTTTATTTATAGTCTGGTATCCTGTAACTACTACTTCCTCAACTTCTTCCACGTCTTCTTCTAACTTGACATCAATCTTCAAGTTATCGGTAACCGTTATGTATTGGGTTTTCATACCGATGAAAGAGTAAATTAAGATGACCTTTCCCGACGGGATCTCCAGTTTGTAACTACCGTCAGCCCCCGTGGCAGTCCCAACTGTTACCCCTTTGATTAAGATCGTTACGCCTGGTAGGGGATTCCCTTTTACATCTGTTACCTTCCCCGATACCGTTCGGTTGTTTTCTTCTGTCTTTTTCCCTCGTTTGATGATTATTGTTCGCCCGTTAATGGTATAAACGAGCCCGCTGTCCTTGAGACAACCAGATAAAACTTCGTCAATCGTTGCATTTTTGAACGACACGTCCTGCGGTTTGAATACTGACAAATAGGAATCACTATACACGAAATCATATGTTGAAATACGTTTGATTTCGTCGACAATTTCTTCTAGTGTTGCGTTTTTCAAACTAAATGTCAGCTTTACTTCTTGGCAGTAAGCCTGAAGGCTTATCTGACTTGCGAAGACGAAAAAAAGAAAGAATAAAAAGCATTTTTTTTTCGTTACATTACATCTTTTTTCCATAGATTTGTATTTGAATTTAATAATCATTTGCCTCCATGTATTTGGAAGCGAATTTTAAGTAGCGTTCCAGCGCTACTTTTTTATTTTACAATGACTGTGTTATCGGTTATTTCAAAAGTTACACATTCCGTTTCTTCTAATAAATCAAGTACTTCTGAGAAATCTTCGTGTTTTTCGATATTTAATGAAAATGGTAATGAGCGTAATTCCTCCCGTTCAAATGTGACGTTGAAATTATACCATCGGCCTAAATCTCTCAACACCTCCTCCAAGGGACAATGTTTAAAAATTAATCGTCCGTCTTTCCAACCGATGAATAGGTTAATGTTTACCTCTTGTCTTTCCAAGCTATGGTCAGACTTTTTGAATATTGCTTGGGTACCGGGAGATAAAATTAAATTATTACTATTTGTTTCAACTTTGACGCTTCCCTGTTTTAATGTGGTTTTTACACACTCTTCATCGGTGTAGGCACGGACTCCGAATTCGGTTCCTAACACTCGGATTTGGAGGGAATCCATGTCCACGATGAAAGGCTTCGTTGTATCTTTTTGTACGTCGAAAAAAGCTTCTCCAACCAAATGTACCTTACGTTCTGTTTCAGAGAAAGTAACGGGGTAGCTCAGTTTAGATTCGGCATTCAGGTAAACAATAGTTCCATCACTTAATTTTAAACAATATTCTCCGCCTCGAGGAACTGATATAACATGAAATCGTTCTTCTTTCTTTTCGTTTTTCACGGAATCTTCGTATACTAATTGGTTGTCTGATTGATAAATTTTAATTCCTTCCTGATGGATTTCAGGGGAATTTGAATCTTGTAATTTTATTTCCTCTCCATTATCTAAAGTTTAAGTTGCCAATACTTTCCCCGCATAAATCTTTGAATGGGGGTGTGTCGTGTTTGAGGTATCTGTAATTTCTTCCTGTTGTTTCCAAATCAATAGGGTGGAAAACACAATGATAATAATGGCTGCCCATTGTAAAATTTGCCTGTATGTTATTGTTTTCTTTTTTAGTCGAGATTGTACTTTATTCCAATCTGCCCAAATATTTTCTGTTTTCTGGTAGGACCGTTTTTCTTGTTCTTCACTTAGGCGTTTTCGAATATTCTCGTAAATACATAAGTTTTCTTCTTCGGCTCCTAACCACTGTTCTAATTTTTCCTTTTCTTCTTGTTGGATTGTTCCTGCTATTTCTCGGGCAATCCAAGTCGATATTTTGACATATTCCTTTATCGTGTCCATACGTGTATTTATTCAATTTTATCTCTAATGACACGAAAAAAAGAAAAAGGATGAATCGACTGGATAAAAAAATTACATATTTCTTTTAATAAACAATTCTTTACAAAATATTAATTGGTAATCATTATCAAAATTTCCCGCTCTATCATTAAGTTTCCTATCGATAAAGCGGTACTTCTTCCCGGAAGAAAAAAAACTAGAATGAAATCCATTTCTGCATTCCATTCTAGTGTATAGAAATCATCGGCCAGACTTTTTAGTTTACTTTTATACAATCCTAGGAAAAATCGCAATTAATGATTTTATTGTCGTAATTTTATTTTACTGAATATACCCTTATTCTTGTAAGAAATTTTTCATCCAGGAAAATTTTTCCATAACATAAGGGTATTCTCCATTTTCTGATTCAAATTCTTCTGGGGTTTTCAACAGAGCTGCCGCCACGAATGTTTCGAAATCTTTTTCCTCTGTTGGGGAATAATATTCATATTTTGTCCACTTGGGATTGTTGAAATAATTATAAGTTATAGTTAGTGAACTCCATTCCAGAAAACCTAGTGGACGGGAATCTGGAATGCCTTTTCCCCCGCCGAAATCTTCGGTTGTTCCTTTAACACCATGGGCGTACTTGTTTCCTTCATTCTCGACAATTTCTTTTTGTATGGTATAAAATTCTTTTACAAGCTCGGAATATTTAAGCTGAATACGATTGGCAACTTCAATAGCTACAATCTTTCCAAGCCAGTTTTTCCGTTCCTCTTGAGTGAATTCCGTAATGTTTTTTCTTGTACCGTCTGTCATGCTAACGGTTAATCCTAGCAATGTTGTTTCAAAATCCCTTTTGCCATACTCGCAAACAGTCGTGTCACTAGCAGATATGACCGTATCCACTAGCAAATAACTTCTTGTGATAGTTCCGAATTTTTCTAATTGCGGCATTAATAGATCTCTGACAATTTTAATTCCTTGAATTAATTTTTCTTCATCTTTACATAGCGTGAAATTGACTTTAGAGAAACTTTCTATCGAATAGCCGATTTTTAATGTCTCGTAATAAATAATAGAGTCTCCCGCGTTATCGAATCCTCTGAATTCTTTGCCAAGCGTGTCATTTTTAAAGACGGAACACCCGTAATTCGTGTATATATCGCAAGCTATTTCGTTCCATTCACCTTCTCCCGGCTGAATTGCAAACCAGTCTTTAACCACTCCGGTCGGAGTTAATTCATCCTCTTGGGCACAAGCTCCCAATATAAAAATTATAAATAAGTGTATTATCTTTTTCATTTTTTTATCATTAAAATTCAACATATTCGGCATCTTCCCTTTCGTTATGTCCTATTTCTGGATTCACGTTAATTTCATACTCGGGAATGGGTAATATCCATCCTTTTCCCTTGGGATACATTTCGAGTACACAATATCCAATTTGGGCTGCCTGACCGGATTCCGGCTTTTCCGCATATACACCATGGATAATTTTATAATCTGTTAGCGGGTACTTGGGGTTTACAGCATAACGACGTAAATCGAACCAGCGATGTCCCTCGAAACACAGTTCTTTCCTGCGTTCATCCCGGATCAAGTTAACAAGGTCTTCCCCTCGTTCCGTGATTTCCGGGTATATACCATTCTCGTAACGAGTTTCCAGTAATTCTTTCAGAACATCAATTGCTTCATCCTCCCGGTCTAGCATGGCAAGAGCCTCGGCTTTGTTTAATAACACTTCCGCATAACGTAAAACGAACGTGTCAGGAGTATCCCCCTCTGCAATATAACTTCCAAACAGCGAAGATATTTTACCGCTTACCATTCTCGATGATTTGCTCGTTAAAAATATGCTGGCCCGCAGGTCTTTGTACTTGTCATCAGATTGGTATAATCCAATTAGCCCATCCGAAACACGAAAACAATATCCCCCGAACGCACCGAATATATTGGCAGCGCATTCGGAACCTTGAGCAAAGATAAGTTCGGGGCAAGAAACCCTGAAGAAATTCTGCGAGTATGGTAAAGATAATTTTTCCAAGTGATACAACCTGTTACTTACTTTTTCACAACTTTTTAAGGCCTCTTCCCACTCTCCCATGTACAGGTATACACGACTGAGTAAAAGATTGGCAGCGTGAGCATTCGCTTTGAATACCTGATCTTCATTGATTTTTTCCAAGCAAATGGCTGACTCTTTTAGATCGTGTATGATTGAAGAGTATAAAGTATCCAAACGTGTTCTTTTAAATTTTAAATCTTCCATGTAGGAGGTTAATTTTAGGGGTACGCCCGGGGTATTATTAGCTTTATCTTTCTCGTAGGGAGCGGCATACATGTTAGCCAATAAGACGTGGTATTGCCATATCTTATGGTTAAGCACCAATACCAGTTCGGTTAGAAATTCGTAATCTTCTTTTCCACTCTTTGAAAGCACGATTGAACGTGTCCTGAATAGCTGAAAGGCCAAATCGCTCTGCTATCGAAAAATCTTCCCAAAACGTTGTTTTTACTTCGTTACCGTTTTCTTTCATAAATTCTCTGAATGTCATAATGCTTGAATTTTAAGATTGTTTTTTGTTTTTCCCTCTTGTAGCATCTACTACTTTCGGGCTTGATTTAATTATGTCGTCTCAAAAGGTGTCATGGCTCCTTATGCAAGGTTTCACGGTTAAATACGACTCTGTGAAGCAGAAGGTGGAGATTTGGCTGTGAACCCAAGGCTATGACCTTGCAGACAAGAGAGACATGACAAGCACCTTTGCGACACAATTCACACCAGATAGCCCGAAAGGGATATGCGGAATAATGGAGGAAGTAAGAAGAAGGCTAAAACAGGGAAAGGTAAAACCGAGGATATGCCGCCAAAGCACATAGCCCAAACAACGACTGGTGAAAAGAGACAGAACTGAAAGGGCAAAGTAATGTCTCCTTTAACAATTTTGCTGGCCAAAAGAAAAATAGGTATGGCTTTGGAAGCTTATAAAAGCCGTTTAGTTTAGAACTTGAAGAGATATACAAAAAACAGACTAAACTTTATTATATTTGCAGTGTGCTTCGAATATCATCGTATGATGAGAACGGGATTGTTTTTCTTTCCGAGGGACAAAAAATTGGCCTAAAAAACATCAAGGGATAGACCTTATATTTGCTCTTTTTATCTTTTGGATAGCTAATTTTTGTCCCCAGTTTGTCCCCGAAGCATTTCATAAAAACATAATATATTAAATATCAATTTATTACAAGTCAAAAATGATACAAAACATTTTCTGCGTGGGCAAGTAATCACAAACAAATTATTATCAATATATTACGCAATAAAATACCACAAATTATTGGCTATAATTAAGTTAGAGTATATTCTCTTGCTTTCTTTTATTTGCCGTATTTTCTGTGCATTTGCATATGCTTCCTCAAGTTTTGTCCCCCGTTTGTACTCGACCAGTCAGACTGGGGACAAATTATTGTCCCTCATGACTATTTTGGTGTAATAAGCAATCAAAACCTTGTATTTACCATTAAGGTATAGCAGTAACGATACCGATACAATATACGCACTCACATATTATACTATTGATATATAGCCAAATATGATATATTATATTGTAGCAAAAGTTACAACAAACGGTATTTCATCAACAATATCCCACAAGTATTTTATGATTATTTCTGTATCAAAATTTCCAAGCACTAGGACGAAAGCAAGATTCAACAATAGAGTTCATCATGATACTATCCACATTTACATAACACGAGTAGTGTGAAATATTTTATAACACCACAGAAGTGTTTATTACTCAATTGATTATAGAGACAATTTAATACCTATTTTGTCGCAAAAAAGATGTTTTTTTGCGACAAAATCAATCTATATGAAACTGAAACAATGACTGAATTTACAGTGCGATATATAAAGTCGACATAAAAACATATTTATTTCCGACTTTATATTGTAATGTCCGCAAAATAGCGTTTTTAAGCTTCCACATCATCACATATCGACCAGTTGAAGTATCTGTCGTTTTTCAAATTCATCCAGTAGTCAACACCTTGACTTTTAACTCCGAGTTTATGGAGTTTCTCTGCCATAAGAATTGATAACTCTGCACATAAAATCACATTCTGCTCAAGATCTCTAAATTCATCCAACGTGAGTTTATCTATCAAAAGTCGAAGTTGTGGTAGCAGTTCTAGATCTTCCATTGTATTCAGATAGTAACGCACATAATACTGCATATAGTCCAAAACCCTTCTATAAGAATATCTATTTCTGCAAAGAAGTCTTGTTACCAGCACATTAATATAAGCAATATTACAATAAATCCCCTCTTTCTTTACTTTTGCTGCAAGATCCTCTAGACAAGCTTCCACTTCACTGTTAATATCAGAAAATATAGATTTATCTAACTCCATATAGTCAGTTAGCAATTTATACTTCTCTTCAAGTGAGTTATACAATATATCAAGTCCTTCTTTATCTGAGAGTTCTCGCCGATGTAGATCAATGAATTTCATCATCTCATACACCAAATCCTCGTAACGCATTATTCTCTCAAAACCATCACCTTTGATACGCTTTAATAAAGTCTTTGCACTTGCCTCTAATTTGTCATACACAGTATGTACTTCTTCTACAGTCCACTCCAATGTGTCATCAAGGTCTACAATTGGGATATAGCCAGCTCGTACAAATGATCCATCCTTCCTTATTCCATTTTCCCATAATAACCCAGAATCTAACAAAGCATTTTTTACTATTGCCAAGGTTTTCTTGTCTGACTTGGCATAATAAACCAATCCGTTTACAGAGGAAGTTTTTATGCCTAAATACGAAATCAATGCAGGGATTTTCTTGGCAATATCTTTGTATTGTGACTTGTTGATTACTCTATAAAGATTCCCAAGTAAGATAAAATCATTGCCATTGTCCATCTTGCTGATATACTCTGTCAGTACCGGCTTTATTGCAGTTGAAACTTTCCTGCTATGCTTAGTCCGCAAATGATAGAACAAATCCTGGACTATATGATACTTACCGTTTGTCTTGACTACTTCAAGGCAATCATTGATTACTATCGCGACCAAATCTTCATTCATTGTGCATGACAGACCTACGCATATAAGTTTATAAACGGCATCGGACTCACGTATTTCATCGAATTGAGGCAAAAAGTCTTCTTTCCATAGTTTCAGAATGAATGCGTCCCAATGCGAAGAAGGCACTGCCTTGATTATCTCACTGAGAAGATGGCAGATGTTGTGAAAAGTCCAATATGACAATGGGGGTTCCTTATTAGTTATCAGCTTAAACATCCTTGCTACAAATTCCGGTAATTGGGCATGGAGCACCCCACTATAAGCAAAATCCTGTCCTATTCGTCTTAGAGTATTCGAATCATTAATTGTCGAACTATAGAAGAGAACCGGATAGGGATATTTCTCGAACAGTGCATGGACAACCTTATACCACTGTACTGTTGAGACAATACTCCACATATTTATTTGTGGCATTAACGGAGTTTCCAACATAAAATTCAGACACCTCACAGCATCCTCCACTCTGATTTTCTTATCTTCATCAGCCTCATTCCCATAAGTATAGATTCTCTCTTTGGGTTGAATCAGACTTCCAAAGTACCAATCTCTAAGTGAAAATATACTATGTTGAGCCAAGTCGGTAAACTCATCCACCGAATATGTTCCCCGTATGCTTCCCGACAAAATATTAGCCAGTTGTGTAGCCCTGAACCGTTCTATAGACGGATGTATCTTATCCAATAAAGATTGCGACAGAATCCCGTCGATAGCCTTTCCGTCCACCAGACTAAGAAGCATAAGTTTCTTCATGATAAAGTCTTCCGACGGGTGCCAAGCTTTTAACGCCCCGTTTAGCTGGCCAAATTCAAATGTGAAAGCGAGCCTTACACAACGTTCATAGACAGCCATGTCAGAGTCTCCTTCTACCGGAGCAAGTGGAGAGACAAGCGTGAGGTGGCGATTCTTCAGCCTCTTCACACGCTCCTGTTCCGCATCATTTTGCAGCACCTTTTCAATCTTATCAATAAGGTCAAGCTCTTCGTTCTCATAATCCTCCTGCATCTGTTCCAAAGCCATCAACGCCATTTGGGCTTCAAGTTCGCCTATTTCTTGCCTTCGAACCATCGCATCAATGAAATGAGACTGATAGTGAGTTCCCCGCACAAGCCTCAGATAAGCATCGTAGCGTATCAACCGATTGGCAGCACTCTCGTCAATATCAACATCGAGCATATGTTTGCCCGTGAGTGTATAAGCTTTTGCCCAAAGACTGAAAGTATCGTGAAGGATATGCTGTTCGTTCTGCTTTTCCACACCGGGCAATTCATCTTTTTCTTCCTTTTCCGCTTCCTCGCTCTTCGTTATAAGCCGTTGCTGCTCATTGATCTGTTCTTTTATAGCTTCATCTACGCAGTCTTCATGCCAAGAGCGGCTGTCTTCATCAGCAGCTTTCAGATAATCAAAGAACGCCTTAAACAGTTTACTTCCACGTTCTGGGTCATCATTACCAGAAACCTCCGCTCCTATCAATTCCATTACTTTGCCTTCCGTCAGCAGAATTCTGTATATACGGTGATTCTCAAAATACTGGCGTGTGGCGTCGTCCTGTTCGTCACCTCTCGCATCAATAAAAAACACTTTAATATCTTTTGCCTGCGGATAATCCTGAGTATTATTTTGAGAATTCATCTCAATGATTTCACGCACCCAATTTATCCAGGCAATAAAGTTGGCATCCTTACCGGAGAAACCGACAATACACAAGCAATCCTTCAACAGCGAGATTCTCATCAGTTGCATAAAAGCCTCGTGCTTGGCTGGATAATCGTCATAATCTTCTTGGGTAATGATATATTTCCTGTGCTTGTCACAGTCAAAGCCGTTCGACTCATGCTCGAAGTCTATGCTGCCATGAAGTTTGACTATCATCTCACGCATGTTGCGAAGCGACAAATCGGCAGCACGATTGCTTGCATTAAACTTTTGCATCCCATTCATCATGGCCACGTGCTCCAACAGATTATCATAGTTTGTCGTAAAAATGGCATTCCAATTAATCTTGAGCATAGAGGCCAGAAAATTCGTACTTACGCCGAGCGACATCGACTTGCCAAACAGGGTTGCAGTATTATCGTTGCTAAGTTGCGGCGTATGCGATTCGATATAAGCCTCTACTGACTCTCTCAGCCCCGTCCTTTTCTCAAACTGGGCTGGAATCCGAAGTACGCCTTCGCGCTCAATAATGTTCCTGATAATGTTTTCAATCTCTTTCTCTGAGTTTTCTCCGCCTTTTTCTATCGTATAATGACAGTAGAACTGCTTATCCTGCTCCACCTTAACACCTTTCGCTTTCAATTCGTCGGCATAAAGGAAAGCCACCATATCTTTTATCAAGCCATACCAGTCTTGATAAAGCTTGCATGCACAACACGATGCGCCACTCCCTACCAAAAGGCTCATCCTGCCATTTTCGATATGCGTCTTCATCGCTTTTATAGCATCAACGACATCTATATCTTTAAATTTACCCATTCCTGAATATCTGTTTATAAATATATTCTTTTATTGTGTCACAAACACTCTCCAGCTGCCTTCCTTCTCTCCGCGTTCTACATATTTTTTGGAAATCAGCTGATCCAACAATTTCTGTATAGCAGTCACACTGATGCCTGTTTCTTCTTTCATGTCCGAGAGCGTCAAAGTCGGTTGTGTCCGCATAGCGTTCAGTATCTTCGTATAATTAGGTGTTCGGAATGCAATCCGTTCTCCATCATACCACCACACATTTTCATTCCTTTCGCTCAAAAACAACACATCATTATAGACCTCTGTAGCCACTAAATCATTGAAATACTTCAAAAAAGGACGAATATCCTTGATATTTGCATGAGCACCATCACTGGGAACAGGCCCTACTTCAAGATCCGCCTGATGCAAAGCTTCCAGATACTCACTTTTTTTACGGCTACGAACTACAATCATTGGATAATCATGGCGGGTTAAAATGAAATTTACCATCAATCGGGCGATACGACCATTCCCATCCTCAAAAGGATGAATACGTATATAGCGGTAGTGGAACAGGGCAGCCAACTCCACCGGTGAGAGTTTTCCCTCTTGTTCTGCCGCATTATACCAGTCAACCAAGTCCCCCATCAGTCCCGGTGTTTCTTCCGGTGAGGCATATTCAAATCGGTCTCCATATCGTGTAATGACACTGTTAGGTCGAGTCTTATACTGTCCGGCATGAATCACATAACTTGTTTGTATTCCACCGGGTAAATTACGGTACACAGTGTAATCCTCTCGCAATAGAGTCTTATGCAATGTCCAGATAAAATTCTGCGTCAGTGGCATTCCTTTCATGGCTGCCTCTTCTCTCATCATCCGTAATCCAACATTACTGGCTGTCATTTCTTGTACATCACGCACATCTGCTTCTCCAATCACCTTACCGAAAAGCAGCAGGATTTCTGTCTGTCCATAAGTCAATGTATTACCTTCGATATGATTACTGTTGTAGTTGAAGTCCACGGTAAAACGGCGACTAAGCCTTTCCCTATCCTTCTCCGACAACGGTTGCAAATTCTGCCATGCGGCTAATGCTTTCTTTATATTAAGATACTTCATACGGATTTATATTTATCACTTGACAATGCAAATGTATAAAAAATCGCCGAAATGGTTATAATGATACAACCATTTTTCCGATTTACTTCACAAAATATCTACTTATAAATCCCTGAATAAATATGCTGTCCAAAAGAAAATAGAGTTTTATCACAAATGCTCGCTACTTTAAGGCTGTAAACAGTTTAGTTTAGAACTTGAAGAGATATACAATAAACAAACTAAACCTATTTTTCGTACCGCTATTGAAGTTTCCGCAGAATACATAGAAGCAACAACCATGTATCACTCACAAGGCAGAGTATGACACAATGAAAAGATATTATGTATTTGCTTTTATTTTCTTTTGGACAGCATATTTTTGTCCCCCGTTTGTCCCTTAAAGGTATTTTAATACATAAACACATATTGATTACCAGTATATTACACACTCAAAACACATATTGCGGCGGCAAGTGATGTCGCATTATTAACCGTAACTATTTAGAACCAATCATAACGAAGTCGCTGATTTTCAGCGATTTTTTTTTACCATTAGTCCAGCTAAGTCCAGTTGGATGCAGTTATTCACCATATTTTTCTACCGTATTTCTACCGCGGAACAAGTACACAATTAACCGCAATGTCACACTGACGTATTAGTTTACGTGGGTTGACAATGGTTTACGTGGGTTGACAAAAAGGGAAATTAAACAACGTATGTTTTACTCAAATATGGAGAAAAAAGAAAATGGAAGTAAAAAGAATTTGTCAATGGTGTGGTAAGCCTTTTATCGCTCAAAAAACCACCACCAATTATTGTGGTCCACAGTGCTCCAAACGTGGATACAAACATCGCATGAAAGAGCGAAGAATGGAGCTGAAAGAGAACCAGCAATTGCAGGAAGTAAAAACCAAGCTTGAAAATCAAGAGTACTTCACCTTTGCAAAGGTTGCTCAGTTGATGGGTGTCACTCGTCAATACATTTATAAACTGGTCAAGGAGGATAAGCTTCGTGCATCACGCATCAGTACCAGAATGTCTATAATACGCCGTTCCGATTTAGAGCTGATGCTGAAATCCAAACCTTATGAACGTGTCATGCAAAAAGACGATTATGATGTTGCTGACTACTACACCGCTGAGCAGATTGCTGAAAAATACAAAGTCAAGCCGAAATGGGTCTGGACCTACACCAGAGAAAACAACATTCCCAAGGTGAAAATCCGTCAGTTCAATTACTACAGCAAAAAGCACATTGATGCTGCCTTTGCCAAGTACAAGACAGATGAAGCATTGAGTGAGTGGTATACTCCAGAGGAAATTGAAAAGAAGTATGGAATGACTCGCGTTGCAATCCGTTCCCAGGTTTATCGTAATAACATCCCATCAAAGAAAGAGAATGGTAAGGTCTACTATTCCAAGGTTCACTTCGACCTCTCGAAAACATCTGAGCAGGAAAGCACTGCCGAATACTACACTGTACAGGAGGCCATGCAGAAATGCAACCTTTCCCGTGACTCTGTATATGGTGTTCTGCAATTTCATGAAATCAAACGAGAGAAGAAAGGTCGGTTTGTGAGGTTCCTGAAAGTGGACTTTGACCATGTTATGGGTGCAAGAAAATAGACCATCCGCAACAAATTGAATATAAATGGAAAATTAATCTATGCTGAAAGAAATCTGCATATCTCCATTATTCACATTTGCATCAGTTATTCATTTATTAATTTCTAAAAAAGTACAACTATGGATTGCAAGACAATTACATTGAGAACAAGAGTTCTAAAACATGGCATGTTGGGTTTCTATCTGGATTTCTATCCTGGTTATCGTGACAGAGAAACTATGAAGGTGTATCGCCACAAAAGTATCGATATTCAGATATACGCTGAGCCAAAGAACCAACGAGAGAAAAATTTCAATGCACAGATGACCGAGAAAGCCGAAGCTATCCGCTGTCGCATCTATGCATCAGTAGTTAATGACAAGTATGACTTCTTTGACAAGGACAGATTCAAAGGTGATTTCCTGGCATACTACAAAAAGCAGCTCTCCAAGCATGATCCGAAATGGGAGTTCGTGTATCTCCACTTCTGCAACTACGTGAAAGGTAAGTGTACATTTGAGGACATCACCCTTGAGCTATGTAATGGTTTCAGGGAATATCTTCTCAAAGCCAAGCAGTTAAGGCGCAAAGCAAAGGTATCAAAGAACTCAGCTTCAGGATACTGGTCAACTTTCCGTGGCTTCCTTAAGATATTATATCGCAATAAGCTGATTAAGGAGAATCTCAATGACTTCCTTGATAAAATTGAGACCGACGATGTAATTAAGGACTACCTCTCTGTTGAAGAACTGTATGCCCTGGCGGAGACTCCATGTGAAATTCCTGTGCTTAAAACGGCATCGCTATTCTCCTGTCTGACCAGTCTGAGACGAAGCGACATCATAGCACTCAGATGGGAAGATATTGTTGACTACTCTGCTGGTGGTAAGTGTGTACACATCATCACTCAGAAGAACAAGTCGGAAGATATTATTCCTATTGGCGAGGAAGCACTGGAGCTGATTGGATATGATCCGGAGAAAAGAGGTGTTGTGTTCAAAGGATTAAAGGTAAGCTGGACTCAGTTTCCTATGAAGAAATGGATCAGTTCGGCTGGCATCAGAAAGAACATAACCTTCCACTCATATCGTAGAACATTTGCGACGCTTCAAGCAGCTGCAGGTACAGACCCTAATACTATCCGCAGTATGATGGCCCACAAATCCATTACCACAACACAGAGATATGTGAAAGTGGTGGACAAAAACAAACTTGAAGCCAACAGTAAAATCACGCTGAGAAGACCTGCGAAGAAAGCGAAATAAACTCGCCTGAAATACCCCATTTACCCTCCAAAGTATGATTATTTGAAACAAATCATACTCTGGAGGATTTTTTCATCATATTTTGAACGAATTACCGCAACTAATTGCAACGTATTGGAATAGAGGATATAATTTTGAGATGAAGTTAAATTTAAAACAGCTCATAATATGAATTATTCTACTCAAATTCCAATGCGAAAGTTGTGTTTCATACTTTCTCTTTTGTCTGTTGCTTTTACCATTGTCAGCAGTTATCTGTTCATGAAACATCAGATTAATGTGATGCAGTATTCCACACCTGTTATATTGGTAACAGTTCTGGCTATCATCACTTGTGGCGTACTGAACAAAGTTTTCAAAAAGTTGCTGTCTGAGTTTGGATTTAAGAGCACACCCATCACTCAGGAGCCAGCTACCATCATTGTTCCTATTGAGGAAGCACCTGTTGAAGATCATCAGCCCGAAGATACAATCCAGGAGGAGAAAGAGCCTGTAACCCCACCTATCAACATTACCATCAATCTTGAAAACAGTGGTAGTGTGCAACCTGCAACTGCAAAGAGTAACATTCTAGATAGCTACGAAGAGGCCATGGAAATCAACGAACGTAAAAGCAGAGAGAGACGCATCGAGATTATGAATGCAGTACGAGAGTACACGATAGAAGTTATGCCTGAATTCCTGAGTAAGGAGGATCTGGCTACCCTGCTTGAGAATATCAATTACATGTCTTGTGGCGATACAGATAAGTACGTTCCATTGCGCTCTAAGATTGATAACCCTCTAAAATCACCAGACTTGCGCCATTTTGCTTGGAATATCGGGCACAGATTAAATATTCCCATGAGAGACAGAGCACTTTTTATAAAATCAGTATTCCCATTCGAGCTAAGAGAAGCTACCATAGAGTATCTGGAAAAGAATCTTCGTGACTCTGTTCCATCAAAAATCAAGATTGATGTACCTAAAAAAGGTGATTATCGCTTCAAATGCATGATGAAAGAGGCAGCATAATGCACCAACTGAGATTATTTTGATCTATTCGGATAATTAGTTCCTGCTGACGAAAATCTGCAAAATTCCATTGTATTGGTTTGCAGCATGTTTAACTAAATTATAGTTTAAATTATGTTGCATAAAGAATTAACATTTAATGATTTGCCAACCGTGGTAAATCAATTGTGCGAGAAGATCGCAAGTCTGGAATCTATGATGGAGAAGCATTTTGCAACTCCCGTCCAAAAGAAAGAGAACACGCACGTACCTATGAGTAGAGAGGAAGTGTGTGCCTATCTGGGTGGTATCACAAAATCATCATTCTATCACAAGGTCAAGTTCGGAAAACTCCCGGTAGTCAAGCAGGGCAAACGTCTCCTAGTCTATCGTGACGAGCTTGATAAGTGGCTGGAGGCTGGAAGAAAAAGTGATCCTCTCAAGAGTATTGAAGAGGAACACGATGCTATGCGTGCATCCATTCGCCGTAGACCTGAACCTTTAAATTTTTAGGCTATGGAGAAGAGAGCGATATTAACGCCTGAAGAGCTGCAGGCTTACATGGATGAATCTACCATCAGCCTTTCACAAACCTACATCAAGGCACCAGAAGTGCTGAAAGTTGGTGACTCTGTTTTGGGTACATTAGGAAACTTCAGTGTATCCATCGGTAAGGCCAAGAGTAAAAAGACCTTCAACGTATCAGCGATGATTGCAGCTGCTCTGTCTAACGGATCTGTGCTCCACTATCGGGCACAGTTTCCTGAGGACAAGCGTTTCATCCTTTACTTCGATACTGAGCAAGGACAGATACATTGTCAGAAGGTGTTGAAGCGTATAACCAAGTTGCTCAATCTTCCTGAGGATGCCGATCCCGATAACCTGCTGATGGTCGCACTTCGCAAGTATGATCCGAACACACGTGTGGCAATTATCGAAGCCTTGATTGGCACAATGCCCAATGTAGGACTGGTGGTCATTGACGGAGTTAGAGACCTTCTTTATGACATCAACAATCCTCATGAGGCAACAGCCATCTCATCCCTGCTGATGCGTCTTACTTTTGACAAGCAGATACACATTCACACCATCCTTCACCAGAACAAGGGTGATGAGAACGCTCGTGGTCATATCGGAACAGAGCTCAATAACAAAGCGGAATCTGTCATTAAGGTGGAAGTTGATAAAGATGATAAATCCATCAGCGTGGTCGAATCGGTACTCAGCCGAGACAGAGACTTTGAACCATTTGCCTTTTGTATCAATGAGGACATTCTTCCAGAACTTGTAGAGGACTATTCGCCAACAGAGAAAGGTCCAGGCAGACCGAAGAAACCACCATTCGACCCATACTTTGACATTAGCGAGAGTGTACACCGAAGTGCGTTGGAGGTGGCATTCAAAGATGGGAGTATTGGCAAGTACCAGGATCTGCGTGATAAGTTGCAAGAGGGATATGAAAGCCAGGGTATAAAGATGAATCACAATAAAGCAGTTGCCTTGGCTAAGTTTCTACGCAACAAACGGATGATACTTCAGGATGGTAGGCAAAACATCTATAATCCTGACTTTGTTTACTAACATCAACTTTACTTTATTCAAGGGGCATATATACAGGCAATAAAGCGTAGTTACCTGATTATGAGTAATAATATAGCAGTCTTGTGTAATCCCTATCCAATTAAAATTACAATTATTAATCAAAGTTGTAGAAGCACGATAGCAGGGTCTAGCAGAAATCTGCTAGCAAGATATGCCAAGGTATAACCTCAATTAATTGAGATTACCCCATTGACGCTCTTGCCTGCTCAATGCTTCACAGGTGCAGTGCTCGCAAGCTTGCACATAAATATGTATTCACAATGAAAAAGAAAATATCCAAGAAATTACTCTCCCCAGCTGACAAAAGAGAGACCTTCATCGGTGCTAAAGTAACGGCCCAACAGAAAGAACAAATTAAAGAACTAGCCAAGGACAAGGGTATGACTGTAAGCGATTACCTGCTTGCCCGTGCTCTCAATTACGAACCTAAGTCCAGACTTGGAGAGGTGGAAATATCGGCACTTCAGAATCTGAATATGCTCAGAGTGGATATCCTGCGTTGTACATCCGCACTTGAAGGTGCCAGTCTGTCGAAGCGTATGGCTATATTCAACGACGTAGCTTTTATGAATAACTGGATTGACAAGGTGACCACTATGGTTGATCGTCTGAATCTCATACTTGACCAGGCCAAGGCACCTAATGTTGTTCCGTCTAACCCTAAACCTCAGGAGTCATGATAGCCATAGCAAAAGCAGTTTCATACGGAGTCAATGATCTCCGATACATCACTGGTGAGTCCAATAAAAAGAAACACCCGGAGAAGATTTTCAGAATGCACGACAACCTCTTGCCATCCAAGATGGACGCATACGGAATATGGAGTGCTATGCAGCTTCACCTGGGGCAATACCGAAAACTCAAGAACTCCGTTATCACCATTCGTATCAGTCCCTCTCGTGAGAATACGAAACATTTCAATGAAGATGATTGGCTAAAGCTATGGCAGGACTTTGTCACAGAGTTTGACAAGCCAAGGATGACAGACAAGAATGGAAAGGGTGTCTCTGTACAAACGAACATCGCAAATAGTATCCACACAGTCTGGCTACATCACGACGCTGAGGGTGGAGTCTATCATCTGCACGCTGACGTCTGTCGCAGGGACATAAACGGCAAAACGAACGATGATTCCATGATTCATGAACGTGCACAGAAGGCTGCTGAACGAGTGGTTATCAGCCGTGGCTGGGTTACGGCTGCTGAGATTCACAATATAAACAAGCGTCAAGTTAGTAGTGACTGCTACTCTGTCTTGAAAGCCATGTCAAAATGGTCGTGGGAGGATTATAAAATCGGTATCACTCAGAAGGGCTACAAGGTAAACGAACTCAGAGATGAGAATGATATACTAAGAGGCTATTCTATTATGAAAGGTCATACCAAGTATAAAGCTTCTGATATTGGTGTCGGTCGTAACTTGACAGCAGGAAAACTGGGTCGCACCTGGAGCAGGCTCCATCCCGAAATAGAATACTCCATTCGGGAAACTCCCCAAAGTGCAAAAGTGCAAAGTGCAACAGCAAATCATTCACCAGAGCAACCTGAGAAAGTCGCTGAATATACTCAACGCAAACCAGGCTTTTATGCTTACGAGCTTACCCATAATGGTACTGACCACCGCTTTTATATTCCGGAGAAAGTGCTTGATCTGTTCAATGACGAGTTCGATTACAGGTCTGTAGCAAACTGGCAGGAGCTGACACATATGGCCGTGGCAATCTTTGTCGGGCTCATTGGTGGTGACGAAGTAGCTGTGACTGGTGGAGGTGGTGGCACGCAAAGCGACCTTAATTGGAGAGATAAGAATGAGGATGACTTTAATTGGGCACGTCGATGCGCTCGTATGGCTGGTCGCAAGTTAGGCATCCAGAGTAAAAACGGATTAAAACGATAAGATTATGGGAAAGAGAGTAAATTTATCAAAGATTGAAAAGCCGGTGAAAGATGATAACAATTCTGATGGCACAGTTACGCTTACTGGAGAAGAGTTGAGAATATTTTTAAATGTGTTGCATAAAATCGACGACAATCTCATGGGACTCGCGACTTTGAATCATAATGTTATAGTTGCAAAAGAACAAGTTAGAACTTACACTGATGGAATGTAAGCAATCAGTAAACCCCGTCTTGCGGGAACTTTAAAGATATGGAGATGTGTCTTAAAAATTTGGACTATTCTCTGAAAAAGTCCCAGTTTCTAAGAGACATCTCTTATTTTTTAGAAGATTCTTAAATGACAGCTTGGTCTTTTAGCGCGTGCGGTAGCAGCTCTGCCAAGTCCTTTGAGTAATTGTTGTCGTACTCATGAACATGATTAAGAAAGTAGCTCATCCATTCCTTGAAGTCTACACCAACCGCTTTGCAACATCCCATCAGAGAGTAAATTACAGCGGCATCTTCGGCCGCTTCGTGATTGCCACAGAAGAGATAGTTCTTTCTTTCCAAAGCTACGGGACGGACGCTATTTTCAATGAGATTATTATCGGGCAAATATCGACCATCCATGGTATAGCGCACCAGCTGACGTGAGTAATTCAAGAAGTAGCCGATAGCTTTACCGATTGGGCTCTTGGGAAGTACCTTACTCTGCTCACATATACACCACTTTTCAAAAGCGCGGATAATGGGATAAGCAAGTCGCTTACGTAACTCCATGCGTTGGATGGTATCCATATTTTGATCATTTGCCATTCGCTCCACATCATAGAGCATACCGATTTGGGCTAAAGCATATTCAGCTCTAGCCTTATCGTGGGTTAATGCCCTGTCAAAATAGCGTCTGGCATGACTCCAGCAACATAAGGTGGTTATACCTTTGAACTTTTCCAAGATACTATAGCCGGCATAGCCGTCTGTCTGTATGGCTCCTTGGTAATCTTTAAAGAGTTGTATAACTACTTTTTGGCCTCTCGAGCCTTCATTATAGGAGAAGAAGACCATATTGTTTACCACACTCCGGACCAACCATAAGTATCCTTTTACTGTTTGATGCTTCTCATTATTTATAATCGGAACCGTCGTTTCATCAGACTGAACGTAATCAGTGGCTAAGACCAGTTCTCTTAATCGATAATAAGTGGGACGCATTAAATCTGCCACATCATGGAACCAGGATTCGATAGTTGATGGTGGTATGCTAAAGCCTAAGCGCTTATACATCTGTATTTGTCTGTAGAAAGGAAGGTGATCCACATACTTCCCAACCATAAGGTCTGTCAGCAACGAGGCGCTTGCATAACTTTTAGCGATTGGCTCATTCTGCACAGGAGCGGTTTGTATCTCCTTTGTATCTTTGCGCATTCCTTTATGGCGGATGGTCACTCGGATATATAATTCTGCGGGGTTAAACTCTAAATGCTCAGATGTCTCTGTGTCATCAAACAGCACCCATTCATCTTCATGCCCTTTATAACCTTCAGGATAGATATGTTCTTCCACATGTCGAAGTTCCTCTGGTAACTTGTGCCGAACCGGAACTCGTTTTTCATGCTCCTTGACTATTACTTTTTTGTAATCGGTAATTTCTTCAATGGCTTTTCGAGCGGTTTCCTCCTCCTCAGGTGACATCTCAAGCTGTTCAAAGTCAAGCTTGAGTTGATTGGGGTCATCAGGTATGCGTCGTTTCTCTGACATAGCTCCCCACATCTTACGTTCCAGATAGAGTAGCTTTTGTTCCAGTTGAGCAATACGATTATCTTTGGCTTCAATCGTTTTATCTCGTTCTTGAAGAGCTTCTTCTTTTTCTGCCAGTTTAGCCTCGTATGCAGCCTTCATATCCTTTGCGTCGGTCAACTCCTTCAGCTGTTGTTCAGCTTTAGAAGCACGGCGATATTCTGTATCGCGGTCGCGAAGCAATTGGTCGATGAGGGCTTGTCGGCTTGAGTTTTCTGACATCTTTTCGTTCTTTATTTATGGTGCAAAAGTATGAAAAATGCCCATTTTACTAGAATTTTCACTACCAAAAAACTGCAATAAATGCTACTATTTCTTAGGCTCCCAACGACTACATCGCTTAACTTCCGAAGGGGATAATCCTTTTACAATCATTATTAAGTCAGACCAGTCTATCCCTCTTGAAGAAGCAGGGTCATCAGAGTCGATTTCAGGCAGCTTAAAGACTCCACGCTCCAGTTTCATATTATAGATGACTAGTCCACCATATTCTGCATGGAGTATTTTCATTCCTGTCAAATTCTTATTGATAAAGATATAAGCATCACCATCCTGGACATTTTTGCCCATGTGATTGGTTACTATCCCACTCAGAGAGTAGAAGCTCTTGCGCATATCTGTCGGATATGGATACAGCAAAAAACGAGTTGAATCATTCAGACAGAACATAGGCTATTGGCATAAGAGGATTAGTGTGCGTAACATTTCCAACGTCATATCACTCTTTACTTTAAGAGTTACTCCGTTTTGATACACAATCTCACAAGCAACATTATTCTCTGCATTCAATTCCGAAGTGGTGGCAGAACCCATCATGAGCTTTCCATTATGACGGCTCATCTGTATGGGTACAAAACCTTTTTTCTGCGGCAGCATAGAGTCTGTGAGCTTTTTACGCCAATAGTAGAATTTGCTTTCTTCAAATCCGGTATTGCTACAGTAGTCACGGATGGATAGGCCTGTAGACTTCCAATCCTCATGAATCTTCTTGAATTCATCTAAAGTTAAGTTCTTCATATCTTTTACGTTTTATAATTCACACGCAAAGGTATGAAGAACTATTATGGTCTAGGATACGGGGTTTACTGATTGCTTACTTTCTGTTGATGTCTCTGTCGTTGGTTCTGTAGCAGAATCTGTTAATTTATTCGTAGCATCGCTATAGTAATCATTTTCAACTTCAATAGGTTCTTCTTCCTCTGGCTCAACGTTGAAAGTCAAATCCAACGACTTGAGGTAAGCACAGAATTTCTCATCGTATGCAAGCGAAGAGCAATACTTTTCGATACAAGATTCAACGGAATTATTAATGTCTAGCACATCCTCGCAAACATCTGTATCGACAAAGCACCCAACAAGGTTTCTTATGCTGCTACAGAATTTTGTAAATGTACGGTTATGAAGCCAAGAACCCACATAATACAAATGTGAATCATCGTTGTAGATGCGCATTACATCATTATGTATAGTCTTATAGCCAAGGTCTATCTTTTCGCAGACACTAAAGCGATATTTGGAAATCGTTTCGTTATATTTCTCGTATAATTGCTGAAATCTAGCTGGATTTTCTATAGCAGCAAGCACTAAGAGGCGAGGACGAAGTATCGGTACCATTTTTACCGTTTCATCATTTTTACCAATAGGTGTGGCTATAAAATCATCCTTAGTCAGACACTCTATTTGAAGAATCTGGCAGACTTTCTCGAATGACTCCGAACTTGACGGAAAACTGGTAGTTTGCATTACAAACTCATCACCCCAAAAGATATTCCTCTCCTGTTTTGCGTCAGGATGAATAGCAAATAGTTCTGAGATGTGCTTTTTCTGTCCCTTACCGTTTCTCCATGTAGAGGTTGACGTATTTCTGTATTTTGCAACCAGTTCGCTATCGTGTGTGGGAAGCAGCAAGCATCCAATTGATAACCATACGGCGATAGTCAGATTCTTCTTCTCGACGTTCAGTTACCCTTGCAAGATAATAAAGGCAGTCTTCAAAAGACAAAACGGTACAGAAATGAAGTCTCTCAAACAGATCTCTTGCGTCACGATTATCTATACTTTCTACAATTGCCTTACATGGAACCTTTTCTTCCCATTGAGGTGCTTTTGCACGAACAGCATAACTTGCAGTAATACGAGGTGCATACAACAATTCCGGTTTTTGAACAGAGTTCTCTGTTGGTATGCATACAAGATTGTTAAATAGACCTTCCTCAATCCATGTTTCGTATTCTGACAAGCGACGAGAGAAACATTTCGACCAGAAATAGCAAGCAAATGTGCGGTTTGCGAGATATTTCAAGTCCTCTCGCGTCATATTCTGATGCAAGTTTTCCGCCTTGAAATATTGCTTGATGATATCCTTGTTGCCTTCGAAGATGTAAGTGTCAGAAAGATACGGCAATTCAGACACACCATTTGCCTCAAAGTCGCACGTTGGAGAATATGCTGTTCCAAGTGTCAGCTCATGAGCAAACTTGTATGTCGTTTCATTCGACTTGACCAGATACTTTATCTGCTTACGAAGTGTGTCATTTATGTCATACTCACTCTGTATCTTGGTAACTTCACGTACAAACTGAATGTGAGTGCCAGCAACGCTATTCTCATCGGCAGCAAACTTTGCAAGATAATCCATAACCTTTGCGTCAATCCACATTTGCTTTGTGGTAATGAGATTACGATTACCGTACTCTTCAGAGATAGCAAGAAGCAAGTCCTTGTTTGCCTTTAGGATATCGGGATGAACCTCGTTGGCGAGAGTGATGTACTTGAATGGTTCAGATACAGAATCCTCATCCACGTTGACGATTATTACCTGATCAAGAGTCTTATAACCGGCAGATTGAGTACGAACTCTCAACTGCATAATTTGGTGTTTCCTTTCTGCCCATTTGTCCTTCAGGTCTTTAAGGTGCTTGGTCATCATCGCTACAACCGAATCCAAAGACTCAGTTTTAATAGTTGAAAGCTTAGGCAAGATGTCTGAGAAAAGAATATCCTTGTTATCGGACTTAAGATCGAGTTTCCTGAACAATTTCATCCACTCTGCCTTCTCGTTCTCATTGGCGGTTTCGATGTAAGACGAAGACACAAACTGCGCCTCCTTTACATACTTAGTTACCAGCGCCTCAATTTGCTCGTGCTGATATGTGTCAGAAATGTAAAGAGATGCACCATTAATAAGCGCGTTGTTCTTGTCGAGCAACGGAATAGCCTTGAACTTATCAACAGATGCAATTTGCTTCTGGTTTACCTTTACCCATCGCCAGAAATCAACGTTATTGTTTATAACATTAACCGATTGACGCAAGTTTGCGTTCTGAGCAAGAATGTCAGTTGTGGTATTGATGTCAAATTTCACAATCTTGAACAGCTGACGCATATCTTGAGAGAAATCATCGGTATATTTCTGTGAGAGCACAACATACGTCTTTGGACACCATGCTTTCTCGCACAGAGTCTTTGCGTCCTCGTTGTATTCGATATACTGGATATTCAGTTCCCTTGCTCTTACTATGGTTCCGTCATAAGCAAGTAATGGCATATCCTTGATGTCGTTGAAACTCATAGTATCATCAAAGAGCCTGTCTGCGTCTCGCTTCAAGTATTCCAAGAATGTGAGCATAGTTGCCTCGTCAACAAGACTGGCATAGATAACCGCCTTGTTCTTGATTACAACATCTGTGAAAAACGACTTGTCTGTGAAGGTCTTAACGCCAAACTGCTGACGCAAGAACGATTCCATTTTCTTTACCTCTTCCTTCTCACGACCTTCAAAGTAAGCATTTGAGAGAGCATACATCATGCTATCCTGCAACCAAGTATGATTGATATTGTCGGCATAGGTACTGTTCTGAGCATAGGCATCCTGATTGAAGTATCTTACGTCATCGTTGCAAAGATATACCTCATTTATGTGGATGTCAACACAACGCAAGACATAATCCTTGAAACAGTTTTCTTTCAACTGCGCTTCACAAGCGAACACATATTCAACAAATGATTTGTTGGCGGCATAATTGTTTTCTATGGCTGCGTTTACTTTTGCTCGGAAATCGGCATCGCCAACTATGACAGTCGTGACGAACGAGTCCTTGGTAAATTCGTTGAATCCAAGGTTAGTAAATATTGCTGTTATGTTATCTTTCTCGTCATCAGCCAGGCTGTCAAAATAGATATGCGATAGTACGTTGATAACATTCTCGCCCAACCATTTCTCACGTGTTAAGTCATGAGCATCTTTGTTGAAGAAGTAGTGGTAATTGGTATAGTCGGTACTTGCACCGCCATCCTCGGTAATATACGGAACCTTAGTCTTGTTAGCCTTTAAATCAACTTCCTTTACTGCAAGATAATGATAGAATGCAACAGAATTGCTTGGTACGTTAAGCAACGCCATAGCATCCTCGTTGGATAGAATGTAATCTGTAATCATAGAAGCTGCAGAGAAAGACAGGAAATACTTGTCTGCAAATGATTTCCAATTTTCATCTTCCTCAAAATTTGTTCTTGATGACTCACAAAGATGCGGTACAAATCTACGCAAGAATCCTATTCCATTACAATTCGTGTCAAGATCATAGTAGAGACTTCCTGCTGTAAACAAATCGCCTTCGTACTCAATAAATATTTTTTTCTTCGCAAACTCGTTTAGTTCATCCTCACTCAACCAATGTCTTATAAATCGTGTATTGTTTTCGGGTACTGTCAACCATGTCTGGAAATCAGTTTCCTCACATTTCTTTACAACAGCATTAATCTTTACATCAAGGCTCGAAGGAGAATGCTTGTACAAGAAATCCATGAATGCCTCCGATTGTCTTAACTTGTCAACTGGCAAGGAGTAGTCACCCAACTCCATAAGAATTATGAAGTCTTCGTCTGAAATGACTCCGTTCGCTGTCATGCCAGTCATGTCGTTGATAATATTGTCGATGCATTCAAAGGTTTGTTCACCATCCTTATCCACGCATGGAACAAAAGGCTCTTCTTTTATGAGTTTTTCAAATTCTTCCTGGAACTCCTCTATAAACGTCTTATACACGCGCCTCTTCTTGCACTCATCAAAGTCTGGGATAAGTGCAAAGATAGAGTCAATGTCGTATTCTTTACTTTCAATAAGCTGCTTAATCCAATAAAAAAACTGTTTACCTGCAATACGAGCAATAACGTGATTGAGTTCGATATCCTCAATATCATCACGCTGTCCGTTGGGCACCATATCGGTGTTCATTAGGAAATTGAAGCCCCAATCAGCTCGCTTGGCAGGAAGATAGCAATAGAGCATAGCGTCATCAACAGCTTTCAGTTTACTTCCCTCTTTCTTGCATGCGAACTTAACTGCAGTTTTGTGGAAGTTCATGTACTTCTCTGGTATCTTCTCATAACCATCCGAACGAAGAGAGTCTGGATTTTCCAAGACATCGTTTATCTTATCTGTAATGTCCTCAGGAATATCATTTACAAGAGAATCTGATACACACCAGTCTTTATTGTCTTTCTCACGTACAATCGGTTCATTACGACCATCAATAAAGATGCTAACTTTCTTGATGTTCGGGATAAACAATATGACGCGCTCTGAGTCAAATACATCAGTAAACAAATCGATGTAGTTGTCATCTCTGTTTTCATCGGTCAGAATTTCCGTATCTCGTGGTTGGAGAGCGAACTTTACTCTGAACTCTTCGTTAGGATGCTGACGGAATACAGACTTGATTTCATTATCGATCTCACTATGTTCCGTCCAGATTGGCAATATCTGCCATGGTGTATTGATTACATCCGTAGCAGACTTGTCGAACCTGAATGTGTAATTACCAGTATTGAGAAGAACATAGTCGTTGTCAAGGAAAACGGTCTTAAAACCAATACCTTTGTAGCCGATGGCTTCGGTATTGTCAGCCTTCTCGCCATCATTTATATCACAAATAGCTGCAATATTCTTCGGATTGAAATATTCACCTGTATGCTCGAAGGTTAAGTAGTTCTTGGTAATATGGAACTCCACATCAACAGGCAAAGGTTGAATCTTGCTATCAACTTTTGTACGACGAGGATAGTCGTTAGCATTCTGCAACAACTCATAGATGAATACTTCCTTACCGCTTTGTGTAAGCTGCTTTTTGAGAGTATCAAGCGAACGAACAATCTTCTTTGCAGCACCTGCAGGATAACGCATAATGCCCTCATAAAGACTGCTCACAATGTCTTTGGGGTAAACTGGTGTTATTTCCTCATGCAAGTCAATACCAAACTTGAGAGGATCGGTTTCAAGCAATACCCAAGTGAACTTGTAGTATGCATAGCGGTTGAACTCCTTGTTGCTTCTGAATGAGATTGACAGATTCTTTACACCACGTTCCTTATCTTCAATCTTTGTAAAATCAGTATTACGGATATCTGTTATCGTAAACCGACCTTCATTTCTTTGAGGCGCGAACTGACCAATAAACTGATTGTTATCAAGACGCAATCTGCGTTTAATTTTAATGACTTCCTCGTAATCTACGTATTGGGTTGCTGCACGATTGTATTGTGGTCTTCTTTGCTCTTCGTGAGATTTTGGTTTAGCTTTTTCAATTACATACCTTGTGGGTTTTTCTCCCGAGAAATCTGTCCAAATAAAGAACAATTCCGAATCATTCAAGAACTCATTGAACCACTCATAGCCCAAATTCTTGAAATTGATTCGTGATTTCCAAACTTCTCGCTGGAAGTCAAACATGCTCACCCACCCATCACCTTTTTCAGGTAATGAGACTTTGTCCATTGCTTGATAAATGGAACGAAGTTTATCTTTTATTGTTTCGTCTAACATGGTTGATTCGTTAATTGTCATTCTTAAACCTATCATCCTTCTGCACTAACTCAAAGAATGGCAAATCTCTAATACCATCTACCTTTGAACCTATTTTACAAACACTTTCGAAGAGCTTAGCCTTGTTAATAAAGTCCATATAGCGTTCTCCATTAGGATCACTAGCACCAAATATGCTGGCAATTTCTGCTTTGCTGATAGAATTAACGTGATGAATTACCCAACTCAAAATAAACTGAGAATAATCTTCCTGCGCAGTCTTGAAATCACTGATATTTTGGGTGGACAGTATCATACCAACGCCAAACATTCGTCCTTCGCTTATAATGCTACGAAACGAATTGAAGTCTTTCTTCAAAAACTGATGTGCTTCATCTACCATGATCATAGCACGCAATTCACGGTAACCATCCTCTTGCTTACTACCACCAAGTTGACGCATTTCAGCATAGAAAAGATCAAGTATTAGGGATACTATTACTTTCTTTGTGTCGTCTGGATATAGTGTAAGGTCAATTACACGAACACTATTTAGCCATTCAAACAAGGATACACAATTACTGTTGTCGGTTGTGAATATTGTGTAATCTTGAAGTTTATCAAATAGAGCATAAGCTTTATCATTGGCATCATATGTTTCAAAATATTTATCAATAACTTGCTCCATTGTTGGAACAGGCTTATCCCACGTATTTGAATCCCTTGTAATACCAGCATCATTATATGTGTCAATAATAACCTGCTTGATGTTACTCTGTTGTTTCAATCCAAGCCCATAAGCTTTTGCAAACGAATCAGCTATTCTATCTGCTGTAATAGCGGGCAAATTCATGCCTTCAACCTCATCATTTACTACTAGCTTCAGAGGATTGAATGGATAGTTGAATTTATATGACGTTCCGCCAACAGCATCTAAGAATTCCTTATCCTTGTAGTCTCCCTTGTAGTCGAACACAAGCATACCAACAGGTTTACCTCCCACATTATGCACAGATTCCTTTGCGAACTGCGCAATAACAGATCGAGCAAACTGGGTCTTACCAGTACCCATTGTACCAATAATTCCCATATTAGGATGTGAGACCATTCTGGTATTATTGGGTTCAAAAAGGATATTCTCTCTTGTCACCTTTGAATAGCCAACTATAATCTGAATTGGTTGGTTCGACGAAATCTCCGAGTCTGGAGAATTTACTTCAATGATCTCATCCGTTGTTTGTTCACCCTCCTGTGTATCAGAAGAAATTTTTGCCACGTTACTCGATGTACTATGTTGATCTTTGGTTTCAGTAATATCTATGTCCTGAGCTTGAGCAGAAGAATTTTGGTTCTCAAAACTTTTAACTGGTATAGTACCTGATGGCATCGTGGTTGGTGAATCAAGGATTCCTAAATCTTTATTCTTCCAAAATGCCTTTACCTCATCGGCAACGATTATTGGCGACTGTATAAGCTGGTTAATTGCAGAAACATCATCGCTTATAATACAAGAGTTACATGTATTCAATGAAACCTCAATATGACAAACTAGGATATCATCATTAATCATATCAACAGAAGCTTCAGGAGCACTAGAGCCAGAAAACGCAACAGTTGCAGCATAACCCATTTCACGACACTTCATTTCATCTGCTATGGTATAATCCAAATTGAGTAACCGGAATCGGCAATTATCTATGAATTGATATTCAGCTTCATCTAATAGACCATTTGCCCAAAGTTTATCTGTGTTAGTAAGTATCTGTGATGCAAAAAACGTCTTATAAATATCATTTGCAAAACCACCTTCATCCATCAATGTTTTCTTGAGAACGTTATATGTCTTAACAACTTGTTCACTGGCGGTATGTGTGAAGTTGCTTCCTATAGAAGCTTTAACTTCAACAGGATAGTAATACAACTTTATTGCTCCTTGAACATCTTCAACACCGACTAGAAGCAAATCATCAGACATCTGGCCTTTCACGCCTAGGGCTTTCTTTGAGAACAAAGAATCTTGCTCAAGACCTATATTCCCTGTTACACGAAGTATTTCTTCGAGCGAAATAGGGACCCATACAACATTTTGGTTTCTAGACAAAAACCTCTTCATCATAATGCAAGCAGATACTATGCTCATCTTTTCTCGAATCTGCACATCAGTTTTTCTGATAACATCTAGTAACCAACTTCCATTCAAACTATTGAAATAGTTCATCATAGTACTCATGAACAATTCACGCTGATTTGTATTAGTAACACAGCTGTCATAATAACCAGCCAACATATTGTCATATTGCTTGGTCTGTCTGGTTACAGTAATACTATCATATTTTGCATTTATCGTATATTGGTCCGTATAGTGAATGACATAAAGATCTTTCTGACGATAGAAGAAATCTATATCAACTTCAGGATTTAAGAATGTTACCCAATTAGACTTGTCGTATATAGATTGTAAAAGCAAGTCGTCCTTAAACACATAGCTTTTGGCGAAGCACGTATCTGGAGAATAACTATTTGCCCAATGAGTGCGCTCATTAGCATACAGACTATTCATGTCGATAGCAATTGGATAAACCTTTCCATACTTGCTGAGATCTGTTGCAAATCCACGTGTACCAAATCCAACTGTATATGTTTTGCCCTTTTGGTTGTTAGTTGATGGGATAGAAATCAACCCATTCAAAGATAATTCACTTCGAAGTGCAGACGTTGGTGACTTAGAGAATTCCAAGCCTGTATCCATTTGATAGAAAGAAATGTGACAATAATCAATTTCATTATTACATTCATTTATATCATGCTTATAGAAATCAATTCTTGTAAAAAACTGTCTTATAATTTGTAATGGGCTGATATCTTTATTGCCCATATCTAAATATGTATCAACTTTGTCGAGCTCTTTACAAATCAATTCTTCTGAATTTAATCTATTAAGCTTTTCAAAGAATGTTTCTACAGCTAGATTCTTGACATACTCATGAACTTCTACTCTCTGAATTGCTTCAGGAGAATTCTTCATTTCGCTTTTAACGTATTCAAAAAGCCCCTTGACAACATTAGTATCGTCATAAATACCGATAGTACTTATTATAATAGGACTATCAGCAACCTGAAATAGATAACTGAAATGTTTCTTAAATTCCTTTATTTTACTTGTCACCATTTTAGTGGTGATATTGTATGTGCGAACCTGTTGTGCATTGCTGGCCTTCTCATAAAACAACCATGTTTTAAGGTCATCAGTAAATTCATCACAATATGGCTGCCTATCTGAATTTTCATAGGACATATATGGCATCAGGTAGAATGGCGAAACTAGTTTAAGTATTTTGGGATTCTCAAACATTTGTCCTTTGTACCTGTTTTTATATTCCATCATGTAGGCAATCAGTAGAGGATGATAAGGAGTTAGCATTACCTTGTCACCATCTTCAATAGTCCCCAATTTCGTAAGAGAGTACTCCTTTTCATCCATCAATTCATTTGGAGTAATTGACATGATTACATTATGTACCGCATCAACATACTCTTCGTATAACTTGAAGAGTTCATCATCTATATAACTCAATGTAGGCACATAGCCTTTTTCAGAGTAGTACACATAGATAGCATCTATTTTCTCCTTTACTAATGTAGGGAGTTGGAGTTCTACTGGCTCTAACTTGCTATCAAAACTTGTAAGACAACGCTTCATGCAGTATATGTTCTCTGTTGCCATTTTTCGTTCCAGTTCAAGATAGCTAAAAAATTCTTTATCAGCATTATATTCGTTTGAACCAACTCTTACTTTGTTTCCGCCAGGGAATTTAGCAGAAGTACCATTACTCCAAACCTCTCCAATCAATTTTGGCGGTTTAACTGGAACAATTCTTTGCTCATCAACTTCAATTTTGAATATAATCTTTTTATCCCCAAATGTGATTGGTAAGTCAACACCATCGCAGAAATCGTTAAGGTCAACTTTAACACTATAGTCATCATCCCATTCAATATCTCCAAGAGTATTTGTAAAGTCGATTTTCTTTGATCCTCTTCCAATAGAGATAGAATCAATATCTTCAGGTGTTTTTATTACGATATTTGCTTTTGAACTTATAGAAAAATATGGTTTGATTTCTTCAAAAGTACCATGAGGAGCTTTTACTCTCATCATTATGAAAGTAAATTTATTACTATCCTTACCTATTTCACATTTTACAGCATTATCAGCTAATTCTATTCGTACTGATGAACCTACAACCTTGTACTGAGTTGTAGGATTGCCCTTCACATTTATATCCTTGAGTACCGTACAATCAGAGATAGGTTTATTAAAATCAATTCTAACGCTTGTTGTTATATGGTCGGTATTATCACAAATGATCGCAAAGACTTTCTTAGATTTTTGCGTCATTTTAGGAAGAGGACTATTTATTAACTCAGCCGAATGATCATTAGCTATTTGAAGAGACACAAATTTATAATTAGCCTGCTCAGCTTTCTTTTCGACACTTTTCTTGATCTCTTCGTAGTCAATCTGCATCCACGTATCTGGATTCTTAACAATCTTATTTGCTAAGGCATTGTCATATATTTTAATAAGTTCTGTATATGCCTCAGTTGAATATGAATTAAGGATAGTCTTTATTTGCTCAAAATGATATGAGTTTCCTTTTATACGAGCCTCCATATCTTTTGAGTCAATTGTTATCAGACTTGGGGTTGTACAATATTTGTCAGGGAAATAACCAAACTTGTCATACTTACCCGAAAGTTCAACTGGATGTGATTGTAAAACGCCAAGAATATCTTTGAACATAAATAGGTCAGCTTCATGGTGAGCAATTCGTTCACGAATAGTTTCTGCATACCTTTTTAAGCACATTCTATCGTAATCAAGAATCGTTAGGTTGTCCAATTGGGTCAACATATTCTTGAAAATGGTATCTTGGTGTAAAGGTCCTCCCTCTGCTAGTAGATTTACTCCAGTTGATGTTAAGGATTCTAATTTATTATTGCATAGAATACAAAACAAAGTTTTGTCACTATATTGAGAATCAGGCTGAACTACAGCATTTCTAAGCGTAGTTAAATAACCATTATCTATTACACTTTCGTTACCAACAATAATTTCTGCCCCATCAGCATTTGGCTGAAAGCACTTGGTATTAAGCACATCGACATCCATCCATTCCTGACGGTTTTCGAAAATTCCTGTAACAGTTATATCATGAGCTGTCAGATTTTCTGCAATAGCATTATATAAGCCATTTCTATGTTCAGCATTTTCAAACAGAACATAAAAATATTTTAATCCAAATGAACCAGGCTTGTGTGTTGTGAAATAATCTGTGATTAGTTCATCAACGAGATATTTATAAAACGATTTTAACATATTGTGCTTCACCTGAGTCGCTTTTGCGCTCTAATAAGTTTAATTTCAGTAAGTAATTCTCAATTGCGGCTTTTGTGTCGTAGTCAAAGGCTACACCATATTTACCAAAACCTTCATAAAGATCCTCAAGTTTCATACGGGTACCTTTTGAGATCATCGCCATAAGAAAAAATAGCATTTCGTCATCAAGGTTTAGAATCTCCCTGCCACGTCTTGTTGATAGCATTCTTATTTTCATTATATTGTTGACGCGTATCTTCATCTTTGATTCATACTCCTTGGATTGTAAAGTTGTGCAAAGCAGTCCTAGCTTAAGAATAAAATCATCGTAGGAATTGACTTCGGTAGACACCTCATCTGGGAATTGAAACTTTGCTACTTCACGTTTTTTGAGCTGTTCGCGTTTATCACGCTGATAAGAACATATGACATCTTCAAGCAGCATTTTAATTTCATCGTTGAAATCCTGTTCTTTAAGTTTATTGTATACATCATTATAAAAACCTATGTTGCCATCTAGTAAACTATTAAGAATGTCTAATGCCTCAATTCTTCCAAACGATTTCTCTAAAGCTTCTTTGTTAACGTATTTATTCCAGCCATTAGTGACAGCCTCTCGACCTTCAGATGCATGCTCAGAAGTAAGGATATAATACATCTTTTGTGGTTTCTCAGGAACTATATTGTATTTGCGATAATCAAGATACACAAGTGTCTGAGACAGAGAATAACACAGGTAGAAGTGGAGGAATACATGAATATATTTCACAACAATGCTATCATCACGTTTCAAGAACCATTTAAGGTCTTCACCAAAAGCCTCCTTAATAAAAGGGAGAATAATATATTCATTTTCATTTGAACCTCCTGTGCCAGTTGAGCTACTGAGTGCAGATATAATAATTTCATTGAAGAGATTAGGCTTCTTTGATAACATATCGACAAGTAGATCTTTTGGACAAAGCATAGAAGAGAGGTATTCTGCAATGGATCGCTGACCATGTTCATATTTCTTGGAATTTGTATTACCATCAGTGAGAGGTAGAAATTTCAAAAAAGAAGGGTCAATGATCGTTAATGAACCATCTGAATACATTACATCCTTCATTATCTCAATAAACTCTTCAACCTGTTTCTCTTTCATATGCTTCTGTTGTAATAGATAGTTACGTACAGGTTGAATAGCATTGTTTTCAAAATCTGATATTGCTTTTGTTTGTCTGTCTTTACTTTTTCTGAAAAACTCTCCAGTTATACCTCGTAAGCCACAACTTCTATCATAGTTAGAAGTTGAAGGATTACTGGTAAACGGCAATACTTGCACAGACGATCTAAAAGCATCTGTAAACTCTTTATCCTCTAACAATACATTTTCCACAACACCGTTTTCAAAACGAATTCGAGACGCTGTAGGCAATGCTTTATCTTTTGTGGTATCCTTATAATAGGAACTATAGAAATTCTCTGTATTAATCATGATAGCGTTACGACGTTGTTAAGTTTTGATCTAAGACAAACTGTTTTTTCATCAGATGATATGATTACTACCTCCTTATCGCCTGAACTATATTTAATTAACTCACGGATGAAACGGCTGAATTCCATATTCAATTCACTTTCATAGGTAATTGGAAGTTTCCCTTTCTCAAGTGAACAGATGTATTCGAACAATTGGTAATCCATTTTAAGTTCAACTGGATTATTCTTAACATCCCATTGCATTGGTATATATAATAGGAATTCATTTCTAAATTGTCCGATATAAGGTGCGTCTACACTTGACATTGACTTGTCTATTCTTGCAAAGAGTCTGTATTTACTTCCTTGAATATTGAGAGGAATTAGATCATTCACTTGGGTGTATGCTCCATAATGGCGTGGAATACTCAAATCGACTTTTTCTTCTAATTCAAGGATTATTTCATTTCTAGATTCTTCATTGTTATATAATGAGAGATTCCTTAGGAACTGGCGATATACATCAGATTCACTATGATAATCAAGAAGATGAGAAACTCGAAATATAAATTTTGAGATTCTCTCTGTATCTTTACCATGATTTTTGTAGTAAAAATTAATTTTCTCCTTCAGTGATTCATAGACACATGACAGCTTGTTTTTATCTAGCATATCATCATGCAATTTATAGGCTGTAAACATAACTGCCAAAGACTTATTATGGTCAAGACTACTCACTCGAAGAGGATCTAATTGACATACCATTTTTTGAATCTTACTAGAATTACCTGAGAATATAAGACTTGGCAATAACGATTCAAATAAATGACGGCCTTCATTGTACTTTTCGGAGAATGGAAATACAATTATAGAACATACAAAGTCAAAGAAATCTCTTGGCGTAAAGATTAGCTGAAAACGTACCATGCACTCTATTATGAGCATTACAATACTCTTTTTTACTACAAGCAAAGAAAGTATCTCGAAGTTTAATACTTCTGGATACATTGCCCCATAATGGCTATCCTTTTTTGTTTCCTCATACGCAGCATAAAATGGATTGCAGCAATCTGCTTTTGTGATTTTATTCAGAATTTCACTTATAAATGACGATTCTACAGGATATTCAGAGCCATCTTGTGTGAGCTCAAAATTTTGCTGATTACTGAACGAGACAAATCTTAGGTAATCTGTTTGATTTATACTTTCATAGTGGTCACTTAGAACCTGCTTTGCTAAATTCCCAATTTCTGAAAAGTTTTCATCATCAACAAAATCATTAAGTTTACCAAGATTTATGGCAAGAAGGGTTTTAGTTGAAGTAGTCTTGATATGCTGGTCGTCATAGTTGCGTAATGCGATCTTAAGCGTTTCTATAGAAGACATATTTGGAGAGCAACTAGCTGTAGCATCATTATAAAACTCAAAATCATTGTAGTCATTCGTATTTTTGAGTTTACTTATAATGTGTGACTTTCCATCACCAGCATTACCAATAAGTAACACTAAGCCACCTCCGTTTTGTTTGATGGCATCCATGTGTTTCTTAAGATTTACTTCTATAAGTCTATCAACATTCAGATATTCAGCCAATTCATTTAATTGACATCCGTTCTGAACTGCGCCTAACGAGCCATGGCTCAGTTGTTTAAATATGTCTGTTATCTTGCTCATATTCTATTTTGCCAAAGGATTGGATCTATAAGATCCTCCATTTTATAGTTGTACATCTGTATTAACTCATCATAGTGATTGGGGAACATTTCTAGTACATCTAGGGCTGTTTGTAAAGTTCTACAAATCTTTCGGACCTTGCCATTCTTATTTGGATGTGCATAGAAACCTGCACTAAGGTCCTTTTGGAAAGCATCAAACGATTTAATTTCATCTAAAACCTCAAAACCAGAGTGCTGTTCCCAGTAAGTTTGATTTCTGTAACAATATTCCCAAAATGACATTTTTTTGTAGAATGCCTGCTGATTACACCATCGAGCTATCTGAATATAAAAATTAGGAATTGGAGCCTTATGATAATCTTCATGCCTCATTACATAACCGACACAGCCATAGGACATAAGTATCTTTATTCTTTGGAACAATTCCCATATATCCTTGTAGAATTTATCTTGACTATGCTCAGCTTGCTTATATCCACAAAACAAATAAAACTTTGTTCCTTTTTTAGGATTATAACGTTTCCAAATTTTGAGTGACTTTTCAATTAGTTCATGGTCCTTCCAATTATCAAACGCAAAAATAAAATCTCCATGATAACGTGAACGTGATAACATTTCTGCCATTTCTTCACCATAAGGACTTTCTGCCAACATACGCTCATCAAGACCTTGACGGAATTGAAATGGACGTTTTGTCTCTATAAGTTGTTCCAATAGTGGTCGCCATATTGATGGATCAGATGCTAGAAAATTATCATCCCATAGATATATATATGGACGAATAAGTTTACCATTATCATCCCGTTCCTCATCTAAAAAACATTGTAGTTTAGAATATGGCAATATATGATTCTCAAGTTTATTTACGCAAAAAGGACAATGTCTTACACATCCACGAGTTAAAAATCCGATCGAATATTTCTGATAATCCTTATATTTCTCTCGTTTAAAACCTTTTTCAACTTGTTGATTTACAAAAGAGTCATACAGATGATAGTATGGCATTTGCCTAGCCATGTTTATACCATACTCTTTGCCTCCATGGAAGTTTCTCAACGAATTTAGGAATTCATCGTTTTCTAAGCGATTCATGTCATCTTCACGCATTTTGCGATATTCCATTACATTTGCTTCATTAGCATAGAAACCTGTTCCTCCACAATGGAATTTTCGCTCTTCAGATGTACCTTTAGCACGTATATACAGTTCAGGTAACTCGGTATATGTGAATACACGAGACATGTATATTTTTGTATAATGCGATGTATCTGCTTTGGGATCTAGTATCAACTCAAATTGAATTCCGTTGTCATGGAAGAATCCTGCTAATTTAAGCAACACAAGATTAGGATGACGTGTACATTGTCAAGCAAGTCAGCATCTATTAATCCTATTATTTTTTTTATTCTAGCCATTATTATTCCTCCAATGATTTAACAAAAGCTTGGCCTTTCTCTGTTAGCACATAACCACCAGTCTTTAAAGATCCTTGATACTCTATCAAAGCTAAAGGCTCTGATGATAGCTGTTTAATGGTTCTTTCTAAAGTTGCTTTGGAAATTTCGATATTTTCCAATAATGATTTGCGCTTAATAAGAGGCGACTTTGATATTGCCAATAAGACAGTTTGTGCATTATCATTTATAGCCTCATTTATAGCCTCATTTATAGCCTCATTTTTCGCTTCACCTATAGTTAAAGAACCCTCAAAGCCCTCATGACAAGGGATTTCTATCAAGAAGTAGCTTCTTTCTTCATTGGTTTCAATCACAGCTGGAGCAGAGCCATTTCTGCGTAATTCGTCCTGAATGGTTGGGATGCCAGTACCACGACCTTCCGACAACTGCAACTCTTTAAGGTAATCACCCAAACGACGGTTACGATATCGACGTGACTTTAGACGTTCTGCCTTTTGAATAGCATCCAAACTTATAGAGCGATCTGGGCCAGTATAGCTAAGAATTGATATTTTATCTGGTTCAATTGTTATCTCCACTGGCTCACGCTCTTGATAATCTCTATGATATAGTGCATTAACTACAGCCTCTTCAATCGCCTGGTAAGGATAGTTGAAATAGGTTATAGACTCCGCTTTATCTTTAGGTTTGATGATTCTCTTCTTGATAACATTTGTTTTGATATAGTCCAATGCTTGCTTAATCATTTCAGGTACAGGACCTACGATCTTTGGAACCTCAATCATATTATTGGGATTCTTGATGCAGCCCTCTGGAAAGATTACAATATCAACCTGCGTGGTTGGGAAGAACTTGGCTGGATTTTTAGAGAACATCATAGCAGCTACATTCTTCACTAGCTGACATTCAGTTGGTCCAACTAATAAGTCCATTTGAGACAATATCTCAGACATTGACAGCTTTTCAAAATCAGCTACCAAGCGACTATTTACAGTTTGTAGATAATCCAGAACCAATGCTCTAGAAATATCTGTCTGTTCAATATTTTCATTCCCTCTTTCATCAAATGGAAGGCGACTTGCCAATTCACGCAATTCATCCAATACTTCGCCTTTTGCCTCTATGGTATTGGTACCATTACGCACATACCATTTACATGGTGATTGATTGCTCGCTGTAACACGTTCACGCACATTATACGGACGATTTACACCTGCTGGTACCCAGATAAGCAATACATATTTATCATCTACCTCCTGAACATCAACTCTTGGCATGTAATAAGGATCAATCTTATTGTTATAGCCAATCATTTCACGCTGGATTTTGTCAAGCTCTTCAACAGGAACTCCTGTTACAGGGCGTTTTGCGATGCCTGTATTATCTTCCTCTTCTACACCTACAACAATGTATCCTCCTCCAAGATTATCAATATCGTTGGCGAAAGCACAAATAGTACGATAGATTTTATCAGGATTCCAACCTTTTTTAAATTCAATGCGGGTGGATTCTATTTTGCGTTTGTGAAGTAGATCTTCTATGTTAACTGGAATAGCCATGTGGATTACTTAGTTAGATTTATCTTTTTCTACATGAATCAACTCTCTCACATCAACATTCAAGAGCTCTGCGATGCGAAACAGTGTTTCCAAGTCTGGTTGTGAAGCATTTGTACACCAGCGAGACACTGAACATGCATTCTTGCCTACCTGCTGAGATAGCCAGCGAGCTGTTTTATTTTTTTCAACCAATACAATTTTAATCCTATTTAGTTGCTTCATGACTGAATTTGTTTATAGTTTAATGCAAACATATTAAAATTTATCGTAATGGGCGAATAATTTTCAGGTTAATTTGAATAGTCGCATAAAATTGACTAAGTGCCATTGTTGATTTTAATAAAAAAGTATTTATAAGTCGTGGAAATGTGGTGTTTTTGATAGATTTCCACGAGGGATAGCGCATTTTCCTTTTTATGTTCTTAAAGAGATTTGCTGACAAAAGAAAAATAGAATGACTTTACTTTAATGTCGTACCCTACATATACGGATAATAAAGTAAAGCTATATTCAAAAAGAGGGAAAAGAAGAAAGAGGCTTTGCCTCTGATATTTTCTTTTGTTTGATTACTTGTTAAGTGTAAGGGGGTACTTTCAAAGTACATCCTTAGCAATAATGATAAATGAGGAACAAATCGTTATGCATATGTCACCCATCAAAGGGGTGTCCATTTCGGCTACCCCTTGAATTGCGACCTCTCCCTGATATTTTTCTTTTGTTTGCTTATTGCTTTAATCACAAGATGGGGTCGTTTCAAAGGACATCATCTATTACATTTCACCAAACCTTGAACCAGTGTCGCAAATCACGACGGTGCTTTTAGAAATATATGGAATTGTAGGGAGGCCCTGTAACGGGGCGTCCAAAAAACGATGACCCCTTATAACATGGAGTCACATTTCGTTACCCCATACTATAGTACATAATAAACAACGAGGAACAAATCGTTACATATATGTAACATATCAATCCCAAAGGGGGTGTCCATTTTGGTCACCCCTTGAATTGAGCCCTCCCTGATATTTTTCTTTTGGTGGATTACTGCTTAAATCACAAGATGGGGTACTTTCAAAGTACATCATCCGCATTTTTGTGATATTACTACTTTAATCGCAAGATGGGGTATTTTCAAGCTACCTCATATGTTGCATTCCACTAATTCTTGAACCAGGGTCGTATATCACGACGGTGCTTTTAGAAATATATGTAATGACAGTGAGGCCCATTTAGAAGGCGTCCCCAAAACGATGCCCCCTTTGGAATCTAAACCGAAGCCTAAAACAAGGCGGAGGTTTTAAGACATGCCATCCTGAATTATAATGTCACATTTCTCACATGGGTGAAGCCGTGAAACACGGCGCCATCACTTTTTTGAATATGATGTCGCAATTTGCTACCCCATACTACTGCATTATGTTCGTACACCATACCGTAGCTTTCATTCCGCTAGTTATCATGCCTTGTATAATCAAGGAGTCTCTAAAAATGAAAACCGAAGCCCTAAAACAAGGCGGTGGTAAAAAAATACCCCCTCTGGAATAGAGTTTAAAAATTACACAAGGATGAGGCCCTGAATCAGGGCGCCACATTTATACTCATCACAACCGATGAGATTCAGCAGAGAAATATTTGATTTTTCTTTTGTCTGCCAAGCCTATATACAGTCATAGCCCCTAGTCTCTATAACTTACTATATCTGATTATTTAGGGCTATAATCGGCTTAACTTACTACTTGTATTTATTTATACTACGGCTTTTATATCAGGAACTGTCACTAATGATGACCTGATTCTTGCAGTTATAACCACATATCTAAATCAAGTATCTGGTTACATCTTGGAACAGTCGTTCTGTACAACACATGTTGATTTTTCTATTGTATGCTTAATAAGTAGGTAATTATCCTGTGATGATAAACAAAATGTAGTCTATTTGTATATTGGCAATATATAAAACTCGGTATCTTTATCTATTAAGAGCGTGGAATGTAAATAATTTGCATATACTACAATTTCTTAATTTAGTCGACTGCGGAAAGTTATGCAGTTAAATTTGCGTGAAAGTCTCCTGCAATTAGTTGACATAATCGGCGATAATTCCACGTATATTTCGTACCTTTGCAAAAGGAAAAGTAGAAGTGAACTTCGTGGCAAATTTAAAGTTTTGCTGGTTCTTATGAAATGAGGGAAAATTGATGCTAAAATATTGATTTTCACAAGAATAAAACAAATTCGACCGCTATTCTACCGTTTAAAGCGTAAATTCCTCATTTCGAATATTATAGGCATGGTGCATCGGGAAATAACAATCCCCAATATATTTATTAACACCCTAAATATCCCAATATATGTTTTCCCCCACAATTGATACCCTTCTTCGAACAAGCGATTATAGTAGCAATTGCCATGAGAAAAGAATTAATGATATTTCTTCTGGCTATTACTCCTCATACCTATTTTCTAATAAATATTCAACAATTTCTTTATCTGCCGGTAGCCACATAACTTCATCAAGGGAGCTTAGTACTAGCCACCGTGCAGATTTATGTTCACGAAGCTCCAATTCACCGACTAAAATTGTACACAGATAACAGTGCATAGTAAGGTGAAAAGATGGATAGTCAAAATCAGTAGTACATATAAATCCATCAATACTAATGTCAACACCTAACTCTTCTTGAATTTCCCGTCTGAGTGCATTTTCATGGCTTTCGCCTTTCTCTATTTTACCACCAGGAAATTCCCACAAACCTTCAAACTCGCCATAACCACGTTGGGTTGCAAAGTATTTTTCATTATCATAGATTATAGCTGCTACAACTTCTATCTGTTTCATAGCTTATATTGCTTTAACATATTGTGCCATTGCTGGTTGTTGAAGTTTCCATGTGATATTCATAGGGAAGTCGTCATGAGAAGACATATACTCTACTAGACCAAAACAATGGAAAGGACAAGTATTACCATAACCATCCTTTTTCTCTTCACGAACAAAGAGGATTATTTTGTTTTGTGTATCAGCTTGCTTAGTATATCGCTGTCCTCCATTATTTTGATGAGAGTCTGTGTTTTGTGACTGCCAATGGAAATAGTGTTCATTAATGAGATAATCATTATACTGTGTTGAAGGAGAAAAATCCTTATCTGATTTATTAAGCGTTACAAAAAGTAATGTAGCATTGCATTCGGACAAATTAAAGACTCCCGTTACAGAACCTTGCATCTTGCGCGCTTCCGTTTGCCTACCGACAAGCGTAAAAATTTCCTCACGGGTATAGCAACCGTATAATTCAAGTCCAGGCAAAACATCCTCTCCTAAAGGCATCGTTTTTAGTTGAAGATGCGCAAGCAAATAAGAAATAATTTCCGAAATCTCTTGCTTAAAATAGCTGTACATTTCCTTATGGATCAATTCAAGCGCTTCATAAATACTGGCAAAACCTGTTTTATCCAAACGATCCTGAAAAAGAGCGTAATATAGCATCAAAGCATACTTATAATTTTTAGTATCAAGATATTGCTTACTTCCATCGATAAAGAGTTCTATAAAATGAAGGAATGATGCAGTATTGTGGTGCAATAAGTTAGCCATCCCTTTCTCCAACCGTTTGGTTATAACATCGTCTTTGTACGCGATACGACCTGCAGCGCGCTTAAGCGATGTCCAGCAATTGTTACTTTGATAAAGAGTACGAATATCTTGTCCATTATTCTCTAAAAACTGAGAAATGGTAGGTATATTAGGGTAACTATTGATTTCTCTGATAATGCGATTCTTGTTATAAATAGCACTTTGGATATTATCAAGAATATATTGTCTTGCTTTCTTCTCCATCACGATACTGCAGCCTGATGGCAACAAAGTGAATCCATCTTTGATTTGCTTAACAATATTCTTTTCAGGATTGAGCATCAAAGCCCGGAAACGACTAGCAAAGTCATACTTACGATTAGATTGTGCTACGAAGTCAAGTACAGTGAGTTCCGTCTTACCTACAGAAAGGCGCAAACCACGTCCTAACTGTTGAAGAAAGATCGTTAAACTCTCTGTGGGACGTAGAAAAAGTACAGTATCCACTTCAGGAATATCTACACCTTCGTTGAAAATATCTACTACGCAGAGATAATGAATAGCTCCTTCACGCAGTTCTTTAGCAAGTTGCTTGCGTTTATCAGATGGTGTATCCGATGTTAAACTCTGAGCATTAAATCCATACAGACTCAACTGTTCTGCCATAAAATCGGCATGACGTTTATTCACACAGAAACAGAGTGCACGGCACATATATTCATTAGCGAGGTATTTATGCAACGCTTCAACAATATACCCAGCTCGTTCTTTGCTGCAAAGTTTATCCGCAAGACGCTCGATATTGTATTTTTGCCCATTCCAAAGAGCATCATCACTAAGATCAGTAGAATCTGTTACGCAAAGATATTGAAATGGTGTGAGCAATCCTGCTTGTAAAGCTTGTGGCAAGCGAATTTCTGCACTAATTCGTCCACCAAAATCTGGTCGAAGATCACGTCCATCCATACGCTCAGGTGTAGCAGTAAGTCCAATAAGGAGTTGCGGTACGAAGTGAGCAAACAATTTTCGGTAGCTTTCTGCCTGACTGTGGTGAGCTTCGTCAATCACGATATAATCATAAAAATCAGCACCTAGTTTCTCAAAAAAATCTTCAAAACGGGAGTTTAACATAGAGATGGAAACAAACAAATTTTCGTATTCGCTTTCATCTTGTGGGCGGCAATTGCCTACCCACAAAGTACCGAAATTTGCATCACCAAGCACACTACGATAAGTATTCAACGATTGGCGAAGAATTTCCTCCCGATGAGCCGTAAATAAAATGCGGCTTCTAGAGTGTATGCGACGAAATTCCTGATAGTCAAAAGCTGAAATCACTGTCTTTCCTGTACCAGTAGCCGCAACAACTAAATTTTTGAAATTCTTAAGCTCTTCACGTTCTACACGTAACTTGTCAAGAATTTGTTTTTGATGAGGAAGAAGAGTAAAATGTCGATATATCACTTCATTCGAAGTATCTCTAAAGATATTACGATGTATTTCTTTATTAAACTTTTCTATACCTCCAAGCCGGAAATCCTCAAAATTAGAACTATTCCAGTACATCTCAAATGTAGCAAGAGCAGTTTTTATTATATGTGGATTTTCAACACTTGTAACGCGTATATTCCATTCAAGACCTTCAGTTTGAGCAGATTTTGAAAGATTTGACGAACCGATATAAGCAGTATTCATACCGGAGTTGCGCACAAAAATATATGATTTGGCATGTAGACGTTCAATATCTGTATTATAAGAAATACGTATTTCAGTATTCGGCAACGCAGCAAGCTGCTCTATTGCTTTAGCCTGTGTAGCTCCGCAATAAGTAGTTGTTATGATCCGCAAACGATTCCCTTCTTTTTGGCAGAATTTGAGCAAATCATTGAGCAATATACGGACACCTGATACTTTCAAGAAAGATACAATGAAATTTATCTCATTAGCACTTGCTATTTCACGGCGTATTTCTTCTCCTAGAGAAAGCAAGCTACTACCGCCCGTAAACAGATTACTTACGCGAAAGCCAGAGATGGGACGAATAGTTTGTATGCGACTTTCTGCTTGTAATAGTGCTTGTTGTCTGCTCATTACCTCCGTTAACAATTTTGAAGGTTCAGCTATCTGAATTTCATCAATAACCCCAGCTTCTTTCAAGATATTATTTATAAGATTTACGCGATCTTCTTGATTTTCGATCTCCTCAAGTTTCTGGCGAATCACCTTCCCCAAATAATTGGCTAGTATTTGTGGAGACTCTGCCTCATCTATATTTTGTAACATACAAACCATACCTTGCTCTTCAATTTCATGAATATGCTGCTTTGTTATCTGGTTGATAACATGTTCGTATATACCCTTCTTTAGCATATAAAAGATTTATTTAAATTGTTTTTCCTGCACTACCGAGACTTCCATAAAGTTCATCTCACCTTCAAAGACAAAAGTAAATATAAAAAGACAGAAAAGCTAATACAATTACTTTTTTCTGAACGCCAATAATACCCTGTTTTAAATAGATGAGTACATCCTTAAACAATAAGCCTACAAAATATTCAGCTAAAATAGCTGGAAGAAGATTAGGTCTATTTTAAATAGAACAGTATCTTTGTGCATCAATAAGTTTTTATGCTTTATACTCTAAAGCAAATCTTTTGACTTTACAGAATAAACAACATAATATGGCAACAATAGAAGAACTTACAGAAACCATTGTGAAATTCAGAGACGAACGGGACTGGGCCCAATTTCACAATGCTAAAGATTTATCATTGGCATTATCCATTGAAGCAGCAGAACTGAACCAACTCTTTCTCTGGAAATCACCGGAAGAGGCAAATGTTGAAAAAATAAAAGAAGAATTGGCAGATGTCCTCAATTACGCATTACTCATTGCTAATAAATATAATTTTGATGTCGCCCAAATCATACTGGATAAAATAGAGAAGAATGCGCAAAAGTATCCGGTTGAGAAAGCCAAAGGATCTGCTAAGAAATATAACGAATTATAACCGAACACCATGACCGGCAAAAGAGTATTATACCAAGAACCGCAGGCTACGTTTTTTCATGATGTAATGACCAATCTGTTTACAGACAAAATAACAAAGGCCGCCACCTATTATAACTTACACCCAAGCAATTCAGAACTAATGTCATGGGGGAATAATGCCCCTAAAATAAAAGACTTGCTTCAGTTGAGCGGAGTTACTGATACATATGTGACATTCGAGTACCTCGTTCCATACAACATGAAACGCATTGACTGCATCTTATATGGTAGAAACTCACAAAATCAGGGAAATGTAGTCCATATCGAATTAAAACAATGGGACAACAAAGGGGTCCGGGATGCTGACTGCGAAGGAAACTTCAACGTCGACGAAGATTCAGACACCACATTCCAGGTACAGGCATACACAGGCGGAGGACACCGGCTGGTATCCCACCCTTCCCAACAAGTAAGAGGATACAATGATTATCTGACCGGATTCATAGAAATATTGAGCAGCAAAGAACTTCATATCGAAGGACTCGCATACTGCTACAATTACCGCAAAAACAAAACACCCAATACCTTATTTGATGAGAAATACAGCGAACTCCTGCAAGCATACAAAACGTACGCCGGCGACGAAGTGCAGGAACTCGCCCAACACCTGCAGCAAGCATTAGGCAACGGCGATGGCGAAACGATCTTCCACAAAATGATCAACAGCCCCATACGCCCTTCTAAAAAACTGCTGGAATCGGCAGCCAACCTGATTCATGAGGGTAATGTATCTGCATTCGCCCTAATCGAAGAGCAGATTATAGCGCGCAATGTCATTCTTGATAAAATCCGCAAAATCGGTAACAAGAAAAGTATCATTATCGTAAAAGGAGGACCGGGAACCGGAAAAACAGTGATTGCCTTACATATCCTGGCTCTATTGGCGGGAAACAAGAAAAGTTATAATATCCGTTATGCCACAAAATCAAAACCTTTACTGGAAGGGGTAAAAGACCGGTTGCCGCGTGGCAGTAAGGCTAAACTGCTATTTTCAAATGTAACTCAGTTTATTCCGGCCAACTGTGAACCTAATAATATAGATGTATTGCTGGTCGACGAAGCCCATCGCATCTCTAATAGTGCAAACAACCAATACACGCCGACTGATAAACGAACCAATCTTACACAGATTCAAACAATCGTCCAAGCAGCCAAGATATCCGTATTCTTTATCGACGACAAACAAGCCATCCGAAGCGTCGAGATCGGATCTTCCCAACTCATTCGGGAATGTGCCAAAGAATACAATGCCGATATTGCAGAAGTCGAATTAAAATCCCAGTTCCGCTGCAATGGTTCGGACAACTATCTGGACTGGCTTGAACAAGTTATCTATAATGAACCTGTAAAATCATCCTTCAAAGAAGATGAATTTGACTTTAAAATATTCGACGATCCTCAAACACTGTATGATGAGATAAAGAGAAAAGACAGTATAGACGGGCAAAGCGCACGCCTGACTGCAGGATTTTGCTGGCCATGGTCAAGTTCTCTGGATGAGAACGGAGATTTTGTAAAAGATGTTACCATCGGGAACTTCGCAATGCCGTGGGAAACCAAAGATACTATTACCAATATTCCCAAGGGATATGTCAAGTGGTATGAATGGGCATATAAACCCGAAGGCATCAAACAAGTCGGATGTATATATACGGCGCAAGGTTTTGAATTTGATTACATAGGTGTCATCATCGGTCCTGATTTACGGTATGACACAGAGCAACAATGTCTGATTACAGACATTAAAGAAATCAAAGATCCTATGTTAAAACGAAATGCGGCATATTTTGATAACTACGCCCGCAACATCTACCGTGTTTTAATGTCCAGAGGAATGAAAGGTTGCTATGTATATTGCTGTGATGAAAATTTAAAAGAATATTTGAGAGCTAAAATTAGAGATAGAAAATAAGAAAGTATGGCAGGCTGGCTGGAACTTGTTTCAAACAGGTTCCAAACAAAATAAAGCGTTTGTTTTCCGTATCATTTACAAAAAACCGTCCTACAGACGACATCAGATACGAAGATAACCACTACCGTTATACACAATCAAAAAAACAAAGTATGTATCTTACAAGTATGACTCACGAGGAACTGTATGCCGAAGTGCATAAGGACCTCATCGAAATATCGACCAAAGCAAATATGTTCATGGATAAAGTTCGTAAGAAAACAAAGAACATGCTGCCATATCCTTTGGCGACCCAGCGTATAACCCTCACCACCACCCGAAGAAATGTGTGGACAGTGGTGGGAAAACACAATTCATATATGCAAGGCGTAGGATTTCAGGCTTACGCCCCCATTGTCGGCGCTTCAAGCAATGGCTATATCCAAATGTCGGGTTTCAAGCCCCGTGATATGGTGATGCATTACACAGCGCATTTCATGCAACGATATAAAGAACGTTACATCGACCATTATCAAATAGACCGCAAGGGAGAAAACTTATTCGAGTACTTTGTATATAACAATCCGCAAGTCTTGTATACCCGCAAGAATAATGGCGGCTATTTCATCGTTTCCGACCATGGTATTGCAGTAGCCGATTTAAGCAACGACCTAAAACTCATGACTCATGTCACTTTTCTGGGAGATGATGAACTGACGCTAAAGAAACAGCTCATCTATGATGAGGAAATCAAAATCTACAAAGGGGCACTTGAGCTGAAACGGTTAAAATCAAGAAAACAAAAGGATGATCTCGTCACGATTTGGAATGTTGCCAAGAAGCATAATGCAGGTATTGAGATGGTAAAACGATGGTACCAATGGAATGGAGTAAAAGTGGATGAAGATTATCTTCAACAATGCATTGATCTCATTGAGAAATATAATGTCCAGTCACTCGATCAATTTGCGGAACTTATGTCCCGACAATAAAAAGGACCTTCATAAAATCTTTTTTATTAAAGATTATTACACCAACATATCCTAAAACCTCAGAACTATCGGGCACGAAGTTGCCAGAAAGCTACGGCAGCCGCAACGGCTACATTGAGCGAATCGACACCGTGCGACATAGGAATACGGACTACGTAGTCAGCTTCGGCAATCGTTTCCGGCGAAAGTCCGTCCCCTTCGGTACCCATCACGATAGCCAATCTGGGTTCGGTTGTCAGGACAGGATCATCAATGGAAACAGAGTTATCCGTGAGTGCCATGGCAGCTGTACGGAAGCCCAGCTTGCCCAAGTCGCTGAGAGAACCGTCCAGCCAAGTCCATGGTATAAGGAAGACCGTTCCCATCGATACTCTGACCGCACGACGGTTCAACGGGTCACAAGAGTTACGCGTCAGTAGTACGGCATCAATTCCCAAGGCGGCTGCCGAACGGAAAATAGCACCGATGTTGGTTGTATCAACAACACCGTCGATCACGACGATGCGCCGGGCTCCCCGACAGACTTCTGCCATACTGCGCACCGCAGGACGACGCATGGCACAAAGAACACCACGTGTCAGAACATAACCGGTCAATGTAGCAAGCAGTTCCCTGCTACCCGTATAGACAGGCACATTGCCACAACGTTCAATGATGTCGGAGGCATCGCCAATGATATGTTTATGCTCACATAAAATGGCTAAAGGTTCATAACCGGCGTCCAGAGCTCTCTCTATAACCTTTGGACTTTCTACGATAAAAATACCCTTGTCAGGCTCGATACGATTGCGTAACTGAGCCTCGGTAAGAGTACAGAATATCTCAACTCCGGGATGAGACAAAGAGGATATTTCGATAACAGGCATATTCTTATTTATTACTTTCGGTTTGACATACAATCGCTACCTTGATGACGCCGTCCAGCTTGTTTTCAAAGATACGATATGCCTCCTCAATCTCGTTCAGCGGAAAGCGATTGGTAATAAGAGGAGTGGTATCTATCTTCCCTTCCTCAATCAGCCTGAGAATCTCTGCGCAGTCACAACCGTCCACTCCACCCGTTTTGAAAATCAAGTTCTTGCCATACATCTCAGGCAAAGGAAAAAGCAGAGGTTTGTCGTAAAGAGCCACAATAGTGACTATCGCATTGGGACGGGCACAGTCCCACGCCATCCGGAAACTATCTTCGGTCCCCGCCACTTCCAGGACAACATCAGCTCCACCGTGATCACTGTTTTGGAGTACAAACTCCTTGCAGTTCTCAGGTGTCGTTATCAGTACATCGGGATAATGTTCACGGACAAACCGAATCCTTTCAGGGGACTTTTCACAGACAATGATACGTTTCGGATTCTTCAGCATCGAGCAGAGCAAAGTGCAAATTCCAGTAGGTCCGGCACCAATGAGGAGGACAGTATCTTTCTCCGTAATCTCCGAGATACGAGTTGCCCAGAAGCCTGTGGCAAGGATATCACCGACAAAAAGAGCCTGTTCATCACTGACTGTATCGGGAATACGGTTCAGTCCCTGATCGGCATAAGGTACTCTGACATATTCCGCCTGTCCGCCGTCGATACGGCAGCCTAAAGCCCAGCCACCGTTGGGGTCGGTACAGTTGTTGACATATCCGTGATGACAAAAGAAACACTCCCCACAGAAAGTCTCGACATTCACAGTCACTCTGTCGCCGGGACTGACTGATGTAACTTCAGCTCCCACCTCTTCCACGACACCTACCATCTCGTGTCCAACCGTTATTCCGGGTACTGCACGCGGCACACTACCGTGTTTGATATGCAGGTCACTGGTACAGATACTGCCAAGAGTCACACGCACGATTGCATCCCGTGCATCCGTAATTTCCGGTTCCGGTTTTTCTCGCAATTCAAATTTTCCGTGTTCAATATATGTATATGCAAGCATAATCTCTTCTTGTCAATTAATAGATTCATTCTAGTGCAAAGATAGTGATATAGATAAAGAGATAGATAAGATGAAGATAAAATTACTAGAACCTCCTCAACTCTTCCATCATTGCCGACCGACGCTTATATATCGTCCTAAAGTCTTCAACCAATTGTTTTACAGCAACCTTTCCTCCATTAAGTTCTTGCATACAAAGCAATGCCCGCGCAATCTGCTCATAATATTTCCGTCCTATATTCCGTTCGGCATAATCAATCAATATAGAAATATACATGTCAATCAATTGCTCCGAATGACTGTTTTTCAGATGATGAGCATACTGCATCAATGCTTCCAGCTGCCCAAAACCGGCAGATGACAACAAATGGAATAAACGTTCATCCTCTTTTTCTTCCACATAAATTTCGGCCTCTACATTTCTGTCAAAAGAAAAATAGCCATTAAACGGTACCTCTTTCATCATCTCGTCCAAAAAAACTTTCCATTGCTCCTTCGGGATCAGCGTCTTCAGTTTATGATAATATTCCAACTGCTCTCTACCGGATATAAACAATAGGCGACACGTATCAATGACTTCAGAAGTGCGATTCGTCCTCTCAAAAATCTTCAATTTAAGCTTTAACCATTTACCTGTAGTTCCGTCATATTCTTCTTTTTTCGAAAGTTCTATCCCTTCATCCAACAATCGGACAGCCTCGTCATACTGTTCACGCTCCATCAATTTCTTAACCTCCATTTCTCTTATTTCAGATAAATACAGATATTGGCGAATCGTATCATCCGCTTTTTCCTGCTCTTTCTGCCCCAGCAACATATCGACCTTACGAAGAACCAATTGATACAAATCATAAGAATCTTTTCTCTCTTCGAGAAGCTTGTCTATCAATTCCAGAGCCTTATCCGCAGATTGGATGGAGAGATTGATTTGCATCATAAGATCATCTACATCATAGATATCATAATCATGATAAATCGATATCCCGGCAATTTGGCAAAGTTCTTGCAATATCCCGGTCTTTTGTTGCTGAGTGGTTTTCGGATGTCGAACCACTTTCAGTATCAAATCTCCTGCCTGTTCACAATAGTCTGAAGCGGATATATCATCATCATATAATAGTTCATCATCATAATTTTCTCCTATCGAACGAAGTGTCTGAAGAGCTATAGCAATCGTATCGTCCAAACTCTCCAACTTCAAGAAGAAATCTGCTTTCTCCAAAAAAGTATCCAATTGACTGAAAACAGTTTCCCAGTCACGGCTAAAGTCATCATAACGATTATGATAGCGCGATTTCTTACTCTGAAAGGAGTTCTCAAATATCTTTTGAATTTCTTTTCTGTAATCTTTATCTTGGGAGGTCTTTGACAATTTTTTCGTAATAAACCGGTCCAACAGGGCTGTTTTAAATTCCTGATTCGTAGAAGCATATTCACATATAAACCGTGAAAGTTCCTGAGGCTTAATAAAAGAAAGACATTGCTGTATATCCACATCAACCGGACTATACAGGACTGTATCCTCTATCCGTTCCAAATCTACAGATTCCTCCACATCCATTTCTTCATCTCCATCATCCTCCAATACCGACATTTTCGAAAAGACACTGCGACTCACCTTCTCACTATTATCACGAATAGCGAATAATGTTGCTACCACATGCTTACAGATTCCCCCGTCATACGGACAATCACAGTACCATGAGTCTACTTTGTCTCCTTCCAGAGATATTTCCACAGTATAACTACGGGTACCGTCAACGGTTGCAGTCCATTCGCCGGACGAAGCCTCTTCCAAATCAGATACTGCACCCAGTTCATAATATTCTTGGCCACGCATTAATATCTTAAACGGCACTATGGCCTCAAAATTATCTAATGTAATCATATATTATCCTGCTCTTTAATATAACCTTCCTGTTCATACCCCCGCCTATACTTATGTATCATCTCAACCAACGGTTTCAAGCGCTCATCTGCCACCTCCATATATCTATACCGCGAATACTGAACATCATACAGTACGTGATTCCCATTTTGAAGCCGCTGTTCCACATCAGCAGGAATATAAAACTCCGCCCGTTCGCCCAATTCCGAATAGAACTCCGATAAGAATATAGACACTCCCGCCAAATCAAAATCTCCGAAATGAATATAACGGTTGGGAATCATCTTTAACCAAGCGCATAGATCTTTCGATTGGAGATAACGAGATACAAAGAGTACTTTCATCCCTTCAAATAAATACTTCTGGGCACGGATATACCGGAAATTCTCTCCGTTCTCCATGCCGACCACCACTACATCTTCGGGAATACGAAAGGATTCGTAATCTTGCATGAATATGCAAGTACCTCGTGCCGGAGAAAGCAAGTAAGGTTCCTCATGAAAAACAGCTTCTATCGGCTCGTAACAATTAAGAGGGAAACCTTTAAACGCACGGGTATGCCTAAGTTTAGAGTTAGCCCCCTTTGCCACTTGTTCCGAGCGTGCCACTTCCTTCTCACGAGTCTTTATTTCGATCCAGTCTTCCAGACTCATACCGGATGTATAATGCTGCGCCATATAAATGCGACATCCTTCAGGATCAAGCATCCGAAAAGTCCTATTTCTACCGTGTGACACGACAGCTAAGAATCCTTCTGTTTCTAATCGAAGAGATACTTCGCACACAAAGCTGGAAAAAGGGATGGACCCCCCATTTAGCAATCTCAACAATTTGCGAGCCTTTGTTACATTAAATTCACCTATCATTATCTATTTCTGATTATAAGTCAGTAACAATAGTATCTTTTATAAAGTCTGCATCCAACTTGGAATTCAGAAAAACATTCTGAATGGTACGTGGAATATTTTGATATTTGGCACTTTCCACGATAGCAAACAGTTGCAGTTTCACGTCGCTCACCACATTCCGCATCTGTACATCCATCGCCACCCGGAAAAAAGTAGGCTGTCCGTAGTCTATCAGTTCTTCGCTCTTGCGAATCAGCAGGGCGATATTATTCCGTTTCTCGTCCAACCGAAAAAGTTTGGTCTTTTTGATCCGGTAATTAGGTTCATTCTTGTAGGTGTTGTCCATGTTCCTTTTCAGGTCCATCACATTGCGGACGGTGGTAAGGGCGATGTTCTTCAGGCAGCGTTTCACTTCCCGCTGATAGTTGTATTTACGCTGTTCATTGTTCTCCTTCAAGTAATAATCGATGTTTTCATTCAACCGCGTGAGATAATCCTGCACGAAAGAGACATTGATTTCTTCATTGACTTCGAGTACATCTTCAAAGAATTTCAGATAGATATCCTCCATCTCCAGAAAGTCGCCCGTATCCCGAATCACTCCATAATCTATCAGATAGCGGATACGTTCTTCTTTGTACTCGGTCATTTCGAGTGCATAATCGTAGCGAAACGAAAGAGATTTCCGCTTGGCAAACATTTCTTTCAGGAGTTCTTTTTCCCGATCAAGACTCTTGACCAATTCTTCTATGGAACGAAAAGTGCTCATGTCGGTTTTGTCTTATCAGATTCACATATATACCGGTTCACAGTATTGTTTCTAATGCAAACGTACATAAAAATATTTGATTTATATGTACGTTTGCTTCTCATTCTTGAAAGAAAGCCTTACATTTGTAGGGAATACAAAACTTGTATCCCTTGCTATCATAAATAAAACAAAGTATACTAATGAAAGAAGAACCCGACAGCCTGTCTGTCCCTTACAATTTTGCCCGTTGCTTCAACGACCAATGCCCACAAGCTTCCAAATGCCTACGCCACATAGCTGCACAAAATAACGGAGCCGACTATCTTTATATCACCAACGTTAATCCGGCACGCTATCCTGCAGACGGGAATCAATGCGAATGTTTTAAAACGGCTGTAAAAGTCCATGTAACATGGGGACTTAAACGATTGCTTGACAGGATTCCTTATGAAGATGCAGTCAGTATCCGATCACAGTTGGTCGGACACTATGGGAAAACAGGATATTACCGGCTCTATCGTGGAGAACGAGGCCTTATGCCCAAAGATCAAGCTTATATAAAACAATTGTTTCGTAATAAAGGAATAAAAGAAGAACCTACTTACCAACGCTACACAGAAGAATATATATGGTAAATTGCTGTCATCTGTCACCCCAAAGGGCATAACAGACTAATTATGAACGAATCAGCCCGTGACAGCAGGAGGTGATTGCATTGTGACGGCACTCTTGCCGTCACAATCAACTACAGCCAAGTATCTTTGCAGTATCACATGAGGTTATATCGCCAGACCACACTTACGGTACTTGTTCCCGCTACCCGGCCACTAACTTGACGACATGGTAAAGCGTACCGCTACGTACATGCTTGGAGGGGATTTCCTGCTTTTTCAGTATTCTTCCAAATGAATTAACCCTTTTAACGGACATCGGTATCGAACTATTTCTCTGAATATCCTCCATAATCTCCGCCGGAGACAACCACTCCCCTTCTTCAGGCTGTGCAGCACGAAAATAACGGAAAAACAACTGTTCTTCCGGAGGAACCTGCTCAAATTCACGATTGTTTTCCATCATAATCTTTTCATCCTCCTGATCGAACCAATAGCGTTCGCCATGTTCCAATTCATACATGGCTTGCGCGTAAAGCTGCTCATAATCTATCGGACGATTCGTGTCAATCACTCCCGTCACTTCGATACAGATAAAACGACGGCTACCGGAAGGATCGGTCAACAGGTCTTTTTGATTACTCGTAGCGATAAATGAAGCATACCGCCGCATTTCGAGCACGGCATTGGCATGAGGTTTCCGCATATTTACCACAGGCTTTTGCAGAATATGTTTCAAGAAGCCTTGTTGTGTCGAACTGACCTGATCAAACTCATCAATATTGATGAGCGCAAAACGATTGAGATAAAGTTCCGCATCTTTCTTTCGCGAGAAATCAATGCTGTCAGTATAATAGGAACGTTCCGAAGGCGGCATTATACTCCGGCAGAAGGTAGATTTTCGCGTCCCTTGCGCCCCGACCAGTAATGGCGAAACACTGTTCGCGTATTTCTTATCATACCCTCTCCAATGAGAAACCATATTGAGAAACCAGCGGTGAAACAAGTCTGTCCAATACGGATTCCGGCAAGGCACAGTGGCTGCCAGTTCACGGATACGGTCTTTACCGTCCCATCCGGGAAGTCGATAAAGAAAATCCTCCAACGGATTGAATACAGGCACGCGATTTGAATAGATATAACGACTGATGTCCCTGTCCCACAACGGAATACCCTCCATTTGTGCATCCAGAGCAATGCTGTTCAGCGCCCGTTTGTCGAGAGGATTGAAACGAAAACGAAAAGAAAGCCTTTCCCGATATTCCACCTCGGCGATTTGTGTGTTATAGCGAAACTCATAACGGCGTTTCATGAATTCTTCGGTCTGCAAGGCCAACTGCTGCTCTTTGCTCAAACTGATATTCTTGCCGAAACCTTTACATTCGAGATATACGTTGCCAATCATCTCCCGGATCAGCACTTCCTGTTTATACATATAGAAATGAAAAACGGTACGTTTCACGACTTCTTCCTGAGGCAATCCCGAAGCAAAACAATTTCTGGCCAATTGTACGACCAATGGTTGCCATTTATCTTCCCGTAACTGGAGGCCTGCTTCGCTAAGATCTGTATAAGCTTTCCGAAAAGCAGCTTCAAAAAGCATCAAAAAGGCATTTTCCGCATCATATCCCGGCACGGCACGAGTCAACGGAGACTTCTCCGCCTGCACTGCCTCCCGAAAAGTCGTTTCTTCGGGCATCACTGTCGGCTGCGAGAGATAAAATTGCACGGAATTCGGACGATACATAATATCCGGATCATAAGATAATCGCGAATATTGCTCCAAAGTCGGCTCTTTGGGAAGTATATCAAACGGGATTTGGGGCTGATAACATTTCACGGCCAGCCGATAGGCGTGAGCGTGAAACAGTTCCGCCTCTTCCCGTGTCTTGGGCAGTGAGTTATCCGGACGGGTAAAGGTGGTCCATATCTTCACCGTTTTTCCACTCGAACCCATAAAAGCACAGCGGGTCTGCGGTTGTTCACTCGCTTTTTGTTTCACCAGAGCTATCTCCGATTTATTGGACAGGGGACCGACAGTCAGTTCAACAATGCCATTGTACGCTTTCATCTGCTTCTGCCCGTTTACTTTTCTAAATTCTGCGGCAGGAATTATCTCAGGAAGCTTGTCGGCAAACATACACCGATCATCAGGAAGCATATACTTTAATCCTTCCCTGAAAATGGAAACCGGGCGGGATTTTATTTCTGTTTTTACTTTGTTTACCAGTTTTTCAAGATCCATTACGCTGAGCGCTGTTGCATCTCCATTTCTACGGAATTGGGTAATTTTCATTTATATAGTAATAGGTTGTTTGTGTCAGCGTCTTCGTGTCGTTGAGACTGCTAAATTACTCATTATATCCGGGACCGACAAGAAAAAACGAAAGTTTAATATACAACCGACTTTTTAGTCAGCCTCATAGAAAAGAGAAGACACCAAAGAAGCAACCTAAGCCGGAGCATGATAGGATAAGACAACTAAATTAGTTCCCTCACCTTGAAACCATAGTTTCAGCGAAGAGAAACCATAGTTTCAACAGTGAGAAACCATAGTTCCAAAGGCTTGAAACTTTAGTTCCAACAGCTTGGAATCATTAGTTTCAAGCGTTTGGAACTATGGTTTCAAGCATTTGGAACTTTAGTTTCAAACTGCAAAACAAACTGTTTCTTACAGTAGAAAAGATAGTTACACACCGTGATGAAATCAACGACTTCAAAACATAACCCGAATCACCAATACAAGGGTGACAGCATAATTGCCATCACAGTGCTGTCACCTACTGCTGTCACATCATTAAGTATTTATAATCTGATAGTTATAGTAAAATCGGTGACAGATGACAAATATATTCTTCTTTTTAATTTATAGGGAGTGATAGACAGACGGATTCAAATTTCACTGATATCTAGCTGTCAAACTTGAATGCTCCATATCTCTTTTTGCTAAAAGGTAAGAACTTTACCATACCAAGCCAACAAGGATACCAAAAATCTTATACGAATGATTCATTTCAGACCGTTCACTTATTCGATGACGGGAAGTATCAGGATTTCCTTGATTGGTTTTGCCCTATCATTTTCCTCCAATCTCCAACACAATCTTTCAAAGAACAGTCCGCCTATGCCGACATAGCATCTCGACGAACAGCCTCTTTTCAGTTATCCCTGCCGCAACATTTCTTATATTTCTTTCCGCTCCCACAAGGGCAAGGATCATTCCGCCCGATTTTCGTTCCGGAGAATGTATCATAAAACATACCATCAACCATTGTTTGCATTTCAGGAGTGATATCCATGCCTGCTGCTTTCATCGCTGGTCCGGCAACGATACGAGGAAGAGTTTTCACCGATTCACCCCTACCAAGTAAAGCAGATGCTTCGGTGGACGGGTGACCTTTCAAGAACCAACAGAGACAATAATTACAATAGTTTACAGCTATTCCAACCACTTCCTGAAGTTCTTGCATAGAACGAACCTTCGTGTCTTGTTTTACCGACAAAAATAGATAATTCTTAATATAGGATTACTATTTACGGGTAAGGATTTGCTGATAAAATTAGTATTTATATCTTTGTGACTCTTAAGACCCAAATACAAACCAATTAATGAAAAAATTAGTATGCGCTCATTCATCCTGCTTCTCTGTCTGATCCCCACTATTATCTGTGCACAGAATTTTTCTCTTGAGGACCAACTCAAACAAGCTATCAAAGGCAAAAAAGCTGAAATCGGCATTGCCGTTATTATCGATGGAAAAGATACGGTAACTGTCAACAATGACATTCATTATCCATTGATGAGTGTGTTCAAATTTCATCAGGCGTTGGCATTGGCTGATTATATGGGAAAGCAGCAACAGTCATTGAACTTTGAACTGACCATAAAGAAAGAGGACTTAAAACCCGATACTTACAGCCCGCTACGGGACAGTTTCCCACAGGGAGGATTCAATATAGACATTGCGGATTTATTGAAATACACCCTGCAACAAAGTGACAACAATGCTTGTGATATTCTGTTTCAGTATCAGGGAGGAGTAGATGCGGTAAACCAGTACATCCATTCTTTAGGCGTTACTGACTGCGCCATTGTCTGCACAGAAAACGAAATGCATCAGGACGAAAGTCTGTGTTATCAAAACTGGACTACGCCTCTGGCTGCCGCCAGACTCTTGGAAATATTCCGTAAAGAAGCACTATTCCCGCAAGAATACAAAGACTTCATCTATCAGACCATGACAGAATGCCAGACCGGACAAGACCGACTGGTTGCCCCATTGCTGGACAAAAAAGTAACAATCGGCCACAAGACAGGAACAGGCGACCGGAATGACAAAGGACAACAGGTAGCCTGCAATGATATCGGCTTCGTCCTCCTGCCCGACGGACACGTTTACAGCATAGCCGTTTTCGTGAAAGACTCTGCGGAAAACAATCAGGAAAACAGTAAGATTATCGCGGACATTTCCCGCATAGTCTATGAATATATAATATTAAAATAGGCATGAAACTACATCATATCGCTATCTGGACTTTTCGTCTGGAAGAATTAAAAGATTTCTATGTCCGTTTTCTGGGTGGAACGAGTAATGAAAAATACATCAATCCGAAGAAGGGATTCGAGTCCTATTTCGTCTCTTTCGGAGAAGGGCCTTCTCTGGAATTGATGAGCCGGACAGACGTACAGAATACTCCGATAGAAGAGAACCGTCTTGGGCTGACGCATCTTGCCTTCACCTTTCCCAACCGGGAAGAGGTGCTTCGCTTCACAGAACAAATGCGTTCCGAGGGATACCCCATAGCAGGCGAGCCACGTACTTCGGGAGATGGTTATTTCGAAAGTGTAGTTCTTGATCCTGACGGTAACCGGATAGAATGCGTATGCCCCCCGCAGGCAGACGAACCACAGGATGATTGTTCGTTTGAAACGGAACGCTTACTCATCCGGCCTTTCCGGGAAAATGATGCAGAAACATTCTTCGCTTGTTGCCAGAATCCGAATCTGGGCAATAATGCCGGATGGGCTCCCCATAAATCGATAGAAGAATCGCGTGAAATCCTCCAGAATGTGTTTATCGGTCAGGAGGATATCTGGGCTATAACACTGAAAGACACCCGACAGCTCATCGGCTCCATCGGCATCGTCCCCGACCCGAAGCGGGAGAACCCGCAAGTACGTATGTTGGGATACTGGCTCGACGAGGCTCACTGGGGAAAAGGATATATGACGGAAGCGGTACAAGCTGTGCTTAACTATGGTTTCAACGAACTTCAGCTCAGCCTCATCACCGCCAACTGTTATCCGCACAACAAGCGGTCTCAGCAAGTATTGGAACGCAACGGCTTTATCTGTGAAGGCGTACTGCATCAGGCGGAACTTACTTACAACGGAAATATATACGATCACCTGTGCTATTATCTGCCTAATATATGCCGACCGGCTCCGGAAGACTACGACGAGATTCTGCAAGTATGGGAAGATTCCGTACGCCATACGCATCACTTCCTCACGGAAGAGCATATCCAATTCTACAAACCATTGGTACGCAACCACTACTTATCGGCTGTAGAACTGTATATCATCCGCAATGCCAATGGAAAGATTGTCGCCTTTATGGGACTGAGCGACGAACTCATCGAAATGCTGTTCGTAAGCCCCGGCGAACAGGGAAAAGGATATGGCAGACGATTGCTGGAATACGCCACCCGGAGAAAACAAATGAATAAAGTAGACGTAAACGAGCAGAACGAAAAAGCGCTCGGATTTTATCTCCGCATGGGATTCCGGATCATAGGCCGAGATGAAACAGACGGTATAGGCAAGCCTTATCCGATTCTCCATCTGCAACTGCCGGAAGCAGAGAACGGCAACAAGTAAAAACAACTCATTCCCCCCAAAAACGAGAGCCATATGAACCTGCGTGCAAGACTATCCGAACGTGTACACATCGAGAATATCAGAGAGATACTTCATTACATACAAGACGACGAACGCCTCAGAGAAGAAATCTACCGGCTGATATATGATGAGGACAGCATCGTCTCTTACCAGGCACTGTGGGTTTGTACCCATTTCTCGAAACCGGAAGTAGAATGGCTGAGCGGGAAACAAAATGAATTGATTGATGCAGCGCTTACCTGCCCGCATTCAGGAAAACGAAGAATGCTCCTGAACCTGCTATGTCAGCAACCGCTAGCCGACCCTCCACGGGTGGACTTGCTGGATTTCTGCATAGAGCGTATGGTATCCCGGCAGGAACCGCCCGGAGTGCAGTCACTTTGCATCAAACTTGCCTACCAACTGACCCGTTCCATCCCGGAGCTTCAACAGGAATTGCGCACAATGCTGGAAATCATGGAACCCGAATTACTGGTTCCCGCTATCCGCTCTGTGCGCAAAAATACGTTGAAGGCAATCAAGGCAAAGAAAAACTAATAATTCTTCATCAGTTCCTTAAAATACCATTGCATCTTCCCGAAATTCTCAAGGGATATATACTCATTTTCGTTATGTATCGTACGCTGCTCGTACTGGTTCAGACAAATAGGCAAGAAACGGTAGATGTCATCGCTCACCGTCTGATATTTGTAGGAATCGGTACCCCCGATCGTAATATAAGAGGTAACGATAGCTGCGGGATATATTTTTGCCATCTCTTCCTTGATAATCCCGAAACCTCTAACGTTTTCAGGAGAAATGCTTGAAGGCTCACGTTCCGATACCACATGGATGGCAACATCGTAGCCTTCACACAACTTCTTCACATGCTCTATCACCCCGGCAACCGATTCACCGGGCAAAATGCGGAAGTTTACAGTAACCTCAGCTTCCGAAGCCAATACATTGGCCGCATCGCTGCCTTTAGCCATCGTGATGGCGGTTGTGGTGCGTACCAGCGCATTGGAGGCGGGAGATTTTTCCATAGTCTTCAGCAGTAACGGTTCGAGCAGCCATTGATTGGCTATCGCCATCCGCGAAAAGAATCCCATTTCCCCTCCTACATTATCGAAAAATGCAGCTATGGGAGAAATGATTTCTGCCGGGAACTGGTTGTCGTTCAGCTTCTCTATGATTTCTGCAGCATACACCAGAGAACTCTTTGAAGGTGGCATCGAAGAATGACCTCCCATCCCTTTTATCGTAAGGCGCAAGGTCAGAAAGCCTTTTTCTCCCACTCCCACCAATGCCAACGGTTCTTGTATGGATTCTATTGCCGAACCGGGAGCTGCAATGATGCCTCCTTCGTCATAAACCGCACTGAAGCGCAGCCCTTTCTGCTTAAAATAACCGGCTATATTGAAAGCTCCCTGACGTCCGCTCACTTCCTCGTCTTGCCCGAAAGCAAACCAGATATCTCTTTCCGGTTGGAAGCCTTCGGCTATCAGGTTATCCGCTCCCTCCATCAGCGAGAAGAGCATACATTTCATGTCAAGTGTTCCACGACCGTATATGCGTCCGCCTGCAACAGCTCCCGAGAAGGGAGGATAATCCCACTTCTCCGAATAAGTCCCGATGGGAGGCAACGGTTTGTCGTGAAACCGGAAAACCGTATCTGCAACAGTCGCCGTAGACGGATCATATCCGACTACCGGAACCACATCGTAATGGGACAAGAATAATATCGGTTTCAGATCACTGTTCCTGCCTTTCCAATGAAACACCAGCCCATATGTATTAATGGTATCTGCATCCATCACCCTATATACCTCCGGATAAGAATCGGCCAGGTACTTCATAAATTCATCGAAAGGCTTGAAATCAGTCTCTTCATACACTTCATTACTGATTGTCGGGATTCGTATTCCTCCGACAAAACGACGCACGGATTGCTCCGAAGGAGCTGTGTTCACCAATTCTTTATCATCCACATTCCTGGTCACTTTACCAAACTTATAGGTTACGGTCCGTACTACCAAAACCAGAATAAGTATAAGCAACAGGATGAATAAAGCTGCTAAAATCTTTTTCATTTTCATATCTCAACGTTTTATAATATTCATCCGCATCACAGTATATTCAGATGGAATATATGGGAAATGCCTGTCACGGAAATCTGTATACCAATACAGAACGTAAAAAAGCAACGAGTCTATTTATGATCTGATTGCCTGCCGGTCCCAGTCTCTGAATAATCCTCTGCCCCTGCGAAAGGAATACATACAGGATAGCGGGCATGCAAAGATACCTTATTCAATATCCGTATATATGTAAAACATAAATGGAATCTTATTGTTCTGATACCAAAGTAACTTATCATAAACCCTTAACTGAAAATTATAATTATGTGCACAAGAGTTGTTTATTCGGGAACAAATGGAATGGTGGCAACCGGTCGGTCTATGGACTGGAAGACAGATATGCATAGTAATCTTTGGGTGTTTCCCAGAGGTATGGAAAGAAATGGAGAGACGGGAGAAAACTCCTTGAAATGGGTCTCTAAATATGGCAGTGTGGTGACTTCCGCTTTTGAAATAGCCAGTACGGACGGAATGAATGAGAAAGGACTGGTCGCCAATCTGTTGTGGTTGCCCGAAGCTAAATATCCGGCAAGAGATAAAAGCAAGCCGGGACTTGCCATTACAGCATGGGTACAGTATATACTGGATAACTTCGCCACTGTAGACGAGGCTGTCGCATTCATTGACGAGGATACTTTTCAGGTAGTATCGGACATGATGCCGGATGGTTCCCGTCTGGCGACCCTGCATTTATCAGCTTCCGATGCAACAGGTGACTGTGCCATATTCGAATATACAGACGGAAAACTGACTGTCTATCACAGCAAGGAATATAAAGTAATGACCAACTCCCCCACTTACAACAAACAGCTGGCCCTTAACGAATATTGGAAATCAATAGGTGGATTGAGCTTTCTGCCCGGAACCAACCGCCCGTCAGACCGCTTTGCCAGAGCCAGCTTTTACGTAAACGCACTGCCTGAAACGGATGATGTGAGGATCGCTGTGGCAAGCGTATTCAGTGTTGTCCGCAACGCATCGGTCCCGTACGGCATATCTACTCCCGAAAATCCGGAGATTTCGACGACACAATGGAGAACGGTATCGGAAAGCAAAGACCTGATGTACTTCTTCGAATCAAGTCTGACACCCAATACTTTCTGGGTGAATCTGCGGGAAATGGATTTGTCAGAAGGTGCTCCGGTACTTAAATTGTCTATTTCCAACGGAGAAACTTATCATGGTAATACGAACAAAGAATTCAAACCGGCGCAACCGTTTAAGTTTATGGGAGTGAGAGGGTGAGAAAAATAAGAAGCGAATACGGGAGGTTGTCTTCATTAATCAAATGAAAACAGTCTCCCGCATTATATTACTAAATATTAATTGAAGTAATACAGGAACACTGCGATTCCTTCCAGCGCTTTTTTGGGCTGGTCTTTGATCTCAATAGCAAACTTGATTTCTGCTTTTGCCACACCACGCAAGTTAGTCAGTGAGTGCAAAGTAGTCACCAGACGAATACTTTGTCCGGACAGCACAGCCTGACCGAATTTCATCTTATCCATACCGTAGTTAATCATCATTTTCAGATTATTTACCTGAATAATCTGATTCCACAAGTAAGGAAGCATAGACAATGTCAGATATCCGTGAGCAATTGTGCTATGATAAGGACTATCCACTTTAGCACGTTCTGTATCTACGTGAATCCATTGATGGTCCAGTGTTGCATCTGCGAAAAGGTTGATGCGTTCCTGAGAGAGTTCGACATAATCGGATACACCTATCTGTTGACCTACTAACTTTTCAAATTCTTCATACGAGTTGATAATAACTTTCTCCATAGTCTCATCATTTTATGGGGGTTCTACATATAATTATGAGGGCAAAAATAGGAAAAATAAATGATATGCCGTCTATTTACCGCACAAATGCAAAAACAAAATACAAGAAAATGCTTTATCCGTTGACTGCCTTTTTTAGTGCATCGCTCAGTATGCTGTATCCTTTACCATTCAGATGTAAATCGTCAATTGTCAGCCCGGGATTCAATCGCCCGTCCTGAAGTAAACGGTCGAACACATCCAGACAGACAATTTCCGTTCCTTCCAGTCTGGCATGTATCTTCTGATTAAGCATACGGATAAACTTGTTTACTGCCGTACTATAATCATCATAATCGTTGCGGGGAAAAATACAAAAGAGATAGGTTTTCAGAGAAGGAATGGCAAGAACAGCCTTCACATAGCGTTCCACATATTCATCTGCATTTTCATCGTTCAACCGGTAAATGTCATTGGTACCGAACTGGACTACCACATAACAATCGGAAGTATCCACCGAAAAGGATTCGACATATGCCAAACCTTCTCCGGGAGCACCGTAATTCATACATTCCCATTGAGGAAAATAAATATTCAGTGCCCAGAATGCCATGTGACTGTTACCTACGAATGCAAATTTGGGTCTGTCTTCCATCTTATTGTTCTATATTCGTTCCAATTACAGAACAAATATAGAACAATATTTCGTAGATTTACCTTATTTTTGTATCCATAATTCTGTTATGACGAATCAATGATACATTTTTTCGACCAACCGGTTTCCCATATTGCACTACCGGAAAGGTTTACATATCCTTTCAACTATACTCCTCATCCGCTATGCGTATTAGCGGCTGAAGAAGTCAAAGCATATATTTCGACACAAAAGGAGTGGCAAGAGGAATTGGCTCCCGGCAAAATGTTCGGAGTACTCATAGTACAACCCCAAGAGGAGGAACCTTCTCCAATTGGCTATCTCGCTGCCTTTTCGGGCAATCTGGCAGGAAAGAACCTGCATCCGTACTTCGTACCTCCTGTATATGATTTGTTGCAACCACAAGGATTCTTCAAAATAGAAGAAGAACAGATTTCTGCTATTAATGCCCGTATCAGTGAATTGGAAGTTAACCCTCATTATCTGCATTTAAAAGAAAAGCTGAATGCAGAAACAGAGCAAGCCAATCTGGAACTGACTCAAGCCAAAGAAAAACTAAAGGCAGCCAAGGAAGAAAGAGAACTTCGCCGCAACTCATCCCCTGCCCTGTCAGAAGAAGAACAGGCCATTCTTATTCGCGAAAGTCAATATCAGAAAGCGGAATTCAAACGATTGGAACGGGGATGGAAAGAACGGATCAAAACTCTGGAAAAGGAGATCGCCACTTTTGAAACGGAAACAGATAAGCTGAAGACCGAACGGAAGAAACGCTCGGCAGCCTTACAACAAAAATTGTTCGAACAGTTCCGCATGCTGAATGCAAGAGGAGAAATTAAAGACTTGTGTACTATCTTTGAGCAAACCGTGCACAAAACTCCCCCTGCCGGAGCAGGAGAATGTGCCCTGCCTAAATTGCTGCAATATGCTTACCTTCATCAACTAAAGCCATTGGCAATGGCAGAGTTCTGGTGGGGAAACTCTCCGAAGACGGAAGTCCGGCATCATGGTTATTATTATCCTTCGTGTAAAGGAAAATGTGAACCGATTCTACAACACATGCTGCAAGGATTGAAGGTAGATAAGAATCCACTCTCGGCCAATGCCCACAAGAAAGAAGAATTAGAGATTGTATTTGAAGATGAATGGCTGGTGGTGGTCAACAAACCATCGGGTATGTTATCCGTTCCCGGCAAGGAAGAAGAGGCAGATTCCGTCTATCACCGTGTAAAAGCCAGATATCCGGAAGCTACAGGGCCAATGATCGTACATCGGCTGGACATGGCAACTTCCGGATTGTTACTGGTCGCCAAGACTAAGGAAGTTCATCAACATCTGCAGGAACAGTTCATGAATCGCAGTATCAAAAAGCGTTATGTAGCCTTACTGGACAGGAGCGAACAGAATGGATTACCGGAAGAAACAGGAACCATCAATCTTCCCCTTTGCCTCAATCCGCTCGACCGCCCCCGCCAAATGGTCAGTGAAGAATACGGCAAGCCGGCTGTTACCGAATACCGGATTCTGAACTATTCCGATAAGTACATACGCATCGCCTTTTATCCATTAACAGGACGTACCCACCAACTACGGGTACATGCCGCCCATCATCAAGGGTTGAACTGCCCCATTCTGGGCGATGAACTCTACGGAAAAAAGGCGGACAGGCTCTATCTCCATGCCGAATATCTCGAATTCCGCCATCCCGTTTACGGAGATATTATCTGCATACAGAAGGAGGCGGAATTCTAAGAATATTTTCTTCGGCTGTTTTCTTTTAATTATGAAACGGCACTTGTCAGCACCTGCCGTTTCAACCTGCGATAGACGTAAATAAATGCAGGTATCAGAAACAAATCAGCTGCTACCCATGCCATCGGATCACCGAAACAGACGGCTATAAAGCCAAAAGCCGGTACGGCACAAATACTGACAAGAATACGTGCAATCATTTCCGACACTCCGGAAAACATGGCAAGATTGGTGTAGCCTACTCCCTGAATAGTATATCGCAGGATACAGAGTAATCCAAGCATCGGAAAGAAAGAGACTGATATATGCAGGAAAAGTTCTGTTTTCTCCAGAATCTCAACTTCCGAAGGGTCTACAAAAATCAGAGCAAAAGACTTGGCTCCCACCATCAGGATCAGGAAAGTCACGGCTGTATAGACAACCATCATCAGCGTACTGGCTTTAATCCCCGACCAGATACGTTCAGGCTTTCCGGCACCGTAGTTCTGGCCGCTAAAGGTAGCCATAGCCATACCCAAACTCTCCAATGGACAGAGGAAGAACATCTTGATGCGCATGGCAGAAGTAAATGCCGCCACACATGCCGTACCCAGCGCATTGTTTGCACTCTGAAGCATGATACTTCCGATAGCCGTAATGGAGAATTGCAATCCCATGGGAACACCAATGGAAAGTAACGTTTTCGCCAGTTTAGACTGATATTTCCGCTCTTTCGGTGTGCCGCGCAGGATGTCAAACTTCCGGTACATATAAATATAGCAAAGTAAAGCGGAAACTCCCTGCGAAAATACCGTAGCAATGGCAGCTCCCATCACTCCCCAGTCTAATACCAGAATACAGAATAAATCGAGAATGATATTGAGTATCGTAGCCAACACCAGAAAATAGAAAGGTGTCTTACTATCCCCCAAAGCACGGATGATACTCGACAACAGGTTGTAGAAGAACGTACAAGGTATCCCGATAAAAGTAACAAGCAGATAAGCGTACGCCCCTTCAAAAATATTCTCCGGTGTACGCATCATCTTCAGGATATCCGCGCAATAAATACTGGTCAGAATAGCAATAACCACAGACATCACAACTGCGAGTTGCAGACTGACAGAGACGTAGCTACGCATCGTACTATAATCTCTTGCCCCGAACTTCTGAGCTACGGGGATACCGAATCCTCCGCAACATCCGTTGCAGAAACCCAGAATAAGGAAAACGACTGATGTGCTGGCTCCGACAGAAGCTAACGCATTAATTCCCAAAAACTTTCCAACGATTGCAGCATCAACAAGCGAATACGTTTGCTGCAACAGATTGCCGAACAAAAGCGGCAGAGTGAAATTAAAAATCAGAGGTAATGCCGGCCCTGCCGTCATCTCTTTAGAAGTTGCCATACGTCTATGTCCTAAAAATTGGCTGCAAAGATACTGAAAAATCCGGTTGAGAGATTCTAAACCTATGCCCTCTTTTTATTGACATAAGTCAAAAAAAGACGAAATGGCGGAAATCTCCTATCTCTTCACCAGTCTTTTCGGCGAACCATGCCAGGAACAGCCCAAACAATAGACCTCCGTCATATCAAAACCATCGGTAGAAGCTGCCGGATCTTTAGGCACGACTTCTCCATTTTCAAGTACATAGACCAAAAGGCGCTCTTTACGGTCATTCACTACATATAGGGCAGCAATCTTGCACTGCGGACATAATAACTTTCTCATGCCGCAAAGATACGCATAGTTTCCAGCAACAACAACCATTCCTCTTGAAGTTATTTGCAGAATATGCAATCCGTTTATTATCTTTGCCCTATGGAAACTGATAAAAAGCCACGTATTACTCAGGAAAAGAGAACAGTAGAGATCATGATTCGTCTCTATTGCCGGAAGAAAGAGAAGAATGCAACTCTTTGTCCGGAGTGCGAAGAACTGCTCCGCTATGCACATGCCCGTCTTGATCACTGTCCCTTCGGAGAGAAGAAAAGTTCGTGCAAGAAATGTTCCGTACATTGCTACAAGCCTGCTATGCGCGAACGGATGCGGGAGGTTATGCGGTTCTCCGGTCCCAGAATGTTGCTCTATGCTCCGATGGAAGCGATACGCCACTTATTCTCCTGACCGGTAAATTTATCCTAATGATTTTTCCAGAATCCCGGATAGAAAAGTAACAGCACACTAAACAGTTCCAGTCTGCCTATCAACATCAGGAAAGAAAGAACCCATTTGGCCAAGTCCGGCAGAGAGTTCCATGAATATGCCGGGCCACAGCCACCCAATCCCGGTCCCACGTTACCGATGCTGGAAATTACCGTACTGACTGATTCAGAGAAACCTACTCCTAAAAACAAGAGAATCGCCCAGCCTATCAAAACAATAATCAGGTAAAAAGCAAAGAACAGTAATACGGTCGTTACAATGGACGGAGATACCGTCTGTTTGTTAATCCGCACCGGAAGTACCGCATTGGGATGAAGCAGATGCTTGAATTCATTTTGGATGGAACGAGCCACAATCAACAGGCGCATATTCTTGATACCTCCACTGGTAGAACCTGTACAACCTCCCGAAAGCATCGCTATAAATAACAATAACCATGTAAAAGGGGGCCACAAATTATAATCATCCGTGGCAAAACCGCAGGAAGTATGTACCGTAGCTACCTGAAACAATGATTTACGAAAAGCCAGTTCCCAACCATAATTATTCTGAAATACCAGTGCCAAAGTGATCAGCAGTGTCAATATCCCGACAGATGCCAGAAACCAATGCGTTTCTTCATCCTTAAACAAACGGCTCACTTTCCCTTTCAGACACATCAGGAATAAAGAAAAATTAATGCTCGAAATAATCATGAAGATAGCAACCACATACTCTATATACGGAGAATTCCAGTAAGAAATACTGTTTTGTTTGGTAGAATACCCTCCGGTCGCAGTAGTAGCAAATGATTGACAAATGGCATCGAACAAGTCCATTCCTCCGAACATCAGCAGAATGGTTTCCGAGACAGTCAATATCAGGTAGATAGTCCACAGCCATTTGGCCATTACATTAATTTTCGGATGTGTGCGGTCATGAGTTACTCCGGTAGTCTCAGCAGAAAAAAGCTGTACTCCGCCCGTAGTAAAGATAGGAAGAATGGCAATCGTAAAAAAGACAATCCCCAACCCGCCGATCCATTGCGTGAGGCTACGCCAGAAAAGCATTCCATGCGAAAGAGATTCGATATCATCGAGTATTGTAGCTCCTGTGGTGGTGAATCCGGACATCGTTTCGAAGAAAGCATTGGTAATGGTATCAATGCTTCCACTAAAATAGAAAGGCAGCATCCCGAAAACCGTAAAGAATAGCCATGAAAGAGTTACCACGCAATACCCGTCCCGGCGACTCATCCGGTTCTCCGCTCCCCGCCCGTAAAGTAACAGCAATCCACCTGCTACGGCATTAATCACACAAGTATAAAGAAAATACTTATAGTCATCCTCTCCGTATCCCAACGAAATGCCGGCGCACAAAAGAAACATTCCCAGCTCAATAAAAAGCAATACTCCAAGCACTCGCCCTATCATCTTCGGATTGATCATGCTATTGCTTTTGGCACGTGCATACACACTATTATCTGATATATACTCTTCCATAACTCATGAATTATTCTGCACGACTCCCATAGCCAATAGTATGCCAAAACAACGGCATTCTTTTTAAACAGCTATCTATCAGCCCAATATTATTTCCACTTTGAAAAAACATAAAGCCTCCACCCTACCAAAATGGAAAGGCTTCCTATCAAAATGAAAAGGAGGACTTTCAAAATGGAAAGTTCCCTTTCAAAATAGAAAGATTTGATTATCTTTGTTCCAAAAAAATGAAACGAGCCATTATCATAGGTGCTACCTCCGGTATCGGGAAAGAAGTTGCCAAATGCCTTTTATCCGAAGGATGGCAAATCGGAATAGCGGGCAGGCGCCAGTCAGCTCTTGATGATTTCCGGCAAATCGCACCGGAGCGGATAAAAGTTCAGGCGCTGGATGTCACTCAGGAAGACAGTGCCGGAAAGCTGGATGCGCTTATTCATCAGTTAGGCGGCATGGACTTATTCCTTCTCAGCTCCGGCATCGGTTTCCAGAATATGAACTTGAATATGGAAATCGAGCTGAATACTGCACGTACCAATGTCGAAGGTTTCACACGGATGGTGGATACCGCATTTTCCTATTTTAAGCACAACGGAGGCGGACATCTGGCTGTCATCAGTTCGATTGCCGGTACCAAAGGATTGGGAGTTGCCCCTGCCTACTCTGCCACAAAGCGTTTTCAGAACACTTACATCGATGCTCTTGAACAACTTGCCCATCTGCAAAAGTTAAACATTCACTTCACCGATATCCGACCGGGATTTGTAGCTACCGACTTACTGAATGACGGAAAGCATTACCCGATGCTGATGAAAGCCGGTCAAACTGCCCGTCACATTGTCCGTGCACTTCATCGGAAACAGCGGGTAGCCATCATCGACGGACGCTACCGCATACTCGTATTCTTCTGGCGAATGATTCCCCGATGGATATGGAAACGGATGCCGGTAAAAACAAAATAGCAAGATTGGATAACCGAATACCGATGAAAAGCAACTATATTTGTAAGCAGATAAAAGAGAGTTATTTATCATACTTTTAATCACTTAAATAAATAAAAGATGGAACAGAAAATTTGTCAGAGTTGTGCTATGCCGATAGATGAGTCTACATTCGGAACAGAAGCCGATGGCAGTAAAAATCAAGAGTATTGCCATTATTGCTATGCAAACGGGCAGTTTACCAAAGAATGTACCATGGATGAAATGATTGAGCTCAACCTGAACTACCTTGATGAGTTTAATAAGGATTCGGAAGTGAAGTACACGATAGATGAGGCGCGGGTAACGATGAAAGAGTTCTTCCCTCAACTTAAAAGATGGAAACTATAAACTAAAAAGGGACTGACCCGAAAGTTCTTCTTCCAAACGTTTCTTTGTTACCAATATCCATTGCCACAAAGAGAAAATAACTTTTCGTTCTTTTAGGTCAGCCCCTGTTTATCTAATTATCCGCATTCATCTCCGGATGGCGTTCAAGCCATCTCACAGCATAAGAGCAGGTAGCTTTCGGCTTCATCCCGTTGGCGAGTGCAAAGTCATAAGCAGCTTTCACCAGTGCGGCAGCAATCCCCCGTCCTTCTATCGGTTTGGGGACGATGGTATGAATAATATCGAGATAATCACCTAACAGGCGATATTCTACAAAAGCGGTGCGACCGTCAACTTCCGTCTTGAACAGTTTCTGTTCGGGCTGATGAGTAATTTCGTAATCCATGATGTCTATTTTTTAAGTTGTTCAATCCATTGCAGCCGGCTCGTATCATAACCACGACGTTCGGCGGCAGTGACCAATTTCTTTTTTATTTCTTCCGTCAACTGCGGGGTACGGCTCAATATCCAAAGATATTTATCGGTACTGCTGCCGATAAGGGCATAGTTGTAGTTCTCCTGATCCAGTTCCAACACATAATAGTCAGAATAGAAATTCAGAAAAAAAGAAACTTTCAGCTTACCGGGCTGCGCGGGATCGGGAATCTTGGCATGTCCGGTGGCTGTCCGGCAAATATCGTAAGGTGAGTTACGCTTGCAACCCCGATTCTCTACGCGGATCGTCCCATCGGGACGGAGGATATAAGTGGCAGTCACTTCTGTCAGTCCACGTTCAAAACGATGGTCATACCGGGCGATCTCGTACCAGAGCCCCATATATCGCTCCAAGTCAAGATGCTCTACCGTATGACGATCCGTTTCTTCAAAAAGCTTCTTGATGGTGGGCACGGAAAAGTGAAATCCGGCTTCCAGCAAGCGCGTAGGACGTACATTCTGTCCGGCTGTCAGAAAAGAGGCGGCTTCACCATACAGTAAACGAAAGACAGTCTGAGGAACAATAAAAGTAGTCCAGGCATGATACGCCTTTCCCATCGCGCGTGTAAATGAGAGTTGTGAAACGGATTGAGGAGCAACCAGATTGAAAACACCTCTCAGTTCTTCATTCTCTATAAAGAAGACCATAGCGCGACAAAGGTCGTGAATGTCTATCCACGGAAAAGGTTGCGTACCCGGCCCTATGGCGGCGGCAACTTTCGTTGCACGCAGCGGTCGGAGCATCTGCTGCATCGCTCCTCCATCGGGAGAAAGCACGACCCCGAAACGTGTAATAACAAGTCTTGTCGGTTGCGGACAACGTTTCGCTTCCTTCTCCCACGCATAGCAAAGGTCAGACAGGAAACCATCGCCACGAGTCTGAGTATATTCGTCCGATTCCACCAAAGAAGGATAATAACCTACGGCGGATGCCGAAATCATCAGTTTCGGTTTGGTTTTGACAGCATTCAAGGCACGGATAATACGGTGTGTCACTGTGATCCGGCTATTGAAAAGTTCTTGCTTATGCTCCGGTGTCCAACGCTGATTAATGGGAGCGCCTGCCAGATTGATAATGACATCGCAATGCGTCAGCGTCTGAACCAAAAGTCCGGACATACCTTCCCGAAACATCGCCCTTCCCAGAGGAATGATCCGGTGTCCACCCTTTTCGGTCAGATAGCTAGAGAGATGTTTGCCTATATATCCGGTGGCTCCGGTCATTGCTATATTCATCTTGATTCTTCATTTTTTCAACTATACTAGAAAAACGTATTAAAAGCAGAAAAGGTTCTTTTATTATACGAATAAATATTATTCTAATAAATAAACCTTATCTTTGCACAGACATACAAACTATAAAAACAAAGACTTGTGACTAAAATACACATACTTCTAGTTCTATCGATATTCTTACTCTATTCCTGCTATTCAAGAGAACAGACCGAGGCATCATTCATACAAGTTGAATCCCTGCTAGAAGAACATCCCGACAGCGCATTGCAATTACTTCAAACATTGCCTACACTGCAAGAGCTTTCTCACAAAGAATCTGCCCGCTATGCCCTACTTTTAGCACGTGCAACAGATAAATGCGAGAAATCACTGCTACCCTGTGATTCATTACTGAATCTAGCTTTGCGTTATTATGACGACGACGAGAAAGAGCGGGCTGTAGCTTTACTTTATAAAGGACGGTTGGAAATAGAAATAAATAGCCCCAAAGAGGCTATTACCCATTTGCAAGAAGCGCTGACCATATTGAAAGACTATCCGAAAGAAATTGAGATCAAACGACATACGCTCAGCTCATTGGGAAATCTTTATTTCGACGTAAATTACTATGACGAGGCGTTTAAAGCATATCGGGAACTATATAAATGCTGCATCACAGATAAAGATAAATCTGTTGCATTAAATAGTTTTAGTTTATATTATTGTACACAAGACCAAAAAGATTCGGCAATAATAATCCAACGTAAAGCACTTGACTATGCGTTAGATTCAGGTGACTCTTCTATGATAAGCATATCCGAATTCAATCTAAGCATTAGTTACGATGAATTTGAAGAAGCAGATTCGGCATTGTATCATGCACGCAATGCCATTAAATGGTTTCCACAAGGAAAGATACCAGGAAGTTATTATGGTCATCTTGGAAGCTTATTGTACGAAAGAGGAGAAAATAAAGACTCTGCCATCTATTATCTCAATAAAAATTTAGAAGATACTAAAAATATAGCAGGTAGAGGCGCTGTTTTATTAAGTTTGTATGATATTGAAAAAGATCTAGGAAACTACAAAGCTGCATCTGCCTATTTAGAAGAACATGTAGAAATTTTAGATTCTATGTATAGTACAGAACAATACAGCGAGCAACAACAACTCATTAATAAATATAATATCAAAATTCATATTAGGGAAGAGCAAATAAAAGAGCAACATCGACTTCAGCTCATAATTACACTCTTCATTTTTTCTTGCTTACTTATTATATTGTTCTATCAATACCATATTAACAAAAGAAAAAGAATACAACTTCTATATCAACAGAATTTAAAGCAAACCCAATATAAACTATCTTTAACGCAGACTATCATTGAAGATAATCAATCAATAATCAGTTTGCTGCAAGAAGAACAACGTAATCTGAAACAAGACCAAGCGAATAAGATAGATGAAATACAGGAAAGAGAATCTACAATAGAAAGACTTAGACAAGAAAAGCATGAACTGAGAAATTGGTTATTTACCCAAAGTGATATATACAAGAGAATTATCGCCCTTTCGAAACAAGAAGTATCTGACAAAAAAGCAATGAAGGTATTAACAAATGCAGAACTAAAGAAACTTCAAAAGACTATTTTCGAAATTTATGCCGATTATATATCATACTTACAAAAAAAGTATCCCAAGTTGACCGAAGAAGATATTTTATATCTCTGCCTAAATGAGGCAAAATTACAACCTCTAACTATTGCACTTTGTTTCGGTTATAACAATACGCATCCCATTAACCAGCGTAAATTAAGAATAAAAGAGAAAATGAAAGACGAAGAAATGTAAAGTGTGACTACTGATTTCATTATTTCACTAGTTATCAACATATTACAAAACAGGAATGTGACTGCAAATATTATTCATCTATACTAATACTCCATACCTTTGCCTCCATAAATCAATAAAAGAATTGAATATGAAAGCAAAGTTTTTATTTATCTTATTATCGGTATTATTTATTATACCAACGAGTGCAGCAATACTAAATAAGCATAAGCACAAAATTCGCCTTACCTCATTTACTCTAAGGAACAAAGCAACAACTCGTTCTCCTATTGAATTTGATATGGATGTGCAAGAAACCGACAGTTGCCTACAAATCATCTTTCTGTCACCTCTGCCGGATGCAGAAATAACTATTACAGATAAAAACGGGAAAACCATAGTTCATGAACCTCCTACCTTCATAAACAAAGGTCAAACATTGTATATAGAAACTCCAAACGGTTATCCTTATACAGTAAAGATTATCTCTCCCATAATGGATATAACCGGAGATATTGTAGAAGAAGAAAGCGAATAAAAAAATAAAAAAAGATGAGACTAAACATTTATTTGATCGGAGCATTCTTCGGAATGTTTATTCTATCATCGTGCGGGAACGATGATAATGAAACTCCTGCTCCTAAAGATGATTCATGGTATTGGGGATACTTTAAAGGTACTATAAACGGAAAAGAAATAGCAGTAGAAAATGTAGGACATGGTGATTGGCCAGTTCGTACATCTAAACATATTTTAAACTATTTACCTTCTGAAGAAGATGAGCCTAATTCCATAAAAATGAAAACAGTGATAGGAATGTCTACAGGGATAAAATATAGTGAAAACGAATCAATGGGTATAAATATCTTTGATTTATACATGGGAGTACGTTATATTACACTTTCTACAAGATCAGATTTCATTTATGATGGAATACAAATAAGTCGAGATACACAAAGCGATGAATATGAAAATAGATATATTCTTTATATTCCCAAAAAGGAGAACCCGTTCCGAGCAGAAGTCATCAATCTGACTTATGCAGACGACACTCATCCTATTCTTGAAGTAAAACTTGACGGAGTACTTTATCGTTTAGATAATCCAAAAGATTCTATTATAATCAATGGTTCTTACGGAACCAGATAATTTTTATCTATTACTAACTTTCATAAAAAACATGCATTATGAAAAAGGTTTTATTAATGCTCGCAAGTGCATTTTTCATGTTTTCGTGTTCTCAAGAGGAAGGAACTTCTCCTATCAATGAGAATACAAGTAATTCACCCGTATCAGCAACTGCTGATGCACAACTAAAGTTCGCCAAATTACTGTCACAAGCCGCATCCAGCAATGTTGAAGTACGTAGCTTTTTAAAGAAAGAAGCTTTAGCACAATTCGACAATGACTATGACATTTTCTATCCAATGATTAAAGATAAAAAAGTATTCGGCGATCAAAGTTTCAGAGATGTATTGCTATCCTACTGCAAAGAAGCAAACGAACTGTCTGAAATAGAACAGTCTCTTCCTCTACTAAATATAATGATTCCGGATTTATCTCTATTCTGGGATTTTAATGCAGCAACTTGGGATACAAGCGACAAAGAAGTAGCTGTATTATGCAGAGATGACAAAAACAACACACTGTATGAAAATGGTGAAAACATTGGTAATATGGTAAAAGGAGATATTCCCGATTTTCCTTGCCTTGTTGTGAAAAACAACGAACGCATGAAAGTTACTAGTATTAATACCAGATCAGGAGAGGCTACTTATGAATTTATAAGTGACGCTTTTGATGGGAGCAAAAAGGTGCAAACCCGGCATTATGATGCTGACAATGATTTAGAAGCAACCGAAGATTTGAATAAATATGTTAGCAAAGATGTAGTAGCCACAGCTATTAACGCCTGGCGAGAATTCAAAAATGTTCCTAATGCCTGCCAAAGAGATTATATTTATTATGGTATTAATAAAACAAATACTCCCGGAACCTTAAATAGAAATATCAGAGAAAAATTATACCGATTCAGAATTAGTGCTACTGCATTTGGAAGAATTGCAGATGCTGACGGTGATCAAAGATTACAAAATTTAACCCAAGCAAAACGCTACCTTTCAAATGAAGAAATTCTTCAAAAGATATGGACGGATGGTAATTTTGAATTCCGTTTCAAATCGTATATTGCCGGAGAAACAAATAAAGATGCGATGGAACATAAGCTTGTATTTTCTATAAAGGCAAAAGATGTGTTCTCTATAGAAAAAATACATCTTCATCATAAAAACGGCACAGCATTCAGACAATCAAAAAATTTCTATTCGGTAGATATCAATAACCTAAGATCAAAATGGATTTACCCAGAACAGCTTAATGCAAATATTGACAACAAAGTTTTCATGTTACCATGGGATTTATATAATAAAGCCCTTTCCATTCATATGTATGTTGAGGAATTCGATCCCGATCAAACAATAGAAAAAACAGTAACTGTAGTAAATGAATTCACAAACAAAGCCGATTTTTCACTTGAAGGAGGTGGTAGCATAGATAGTGTTAAATTATCTGCCAAATTGGGATATGGCTTCTCTCATACCACTACCTCGACAAATACCACTACTGTTAAAACTTCAGTCGGTTCTGACGAATTGGGAACTCTTTCCTTCTTCTTCTACGACCCTATTATCAGAGCAGAATCTAATAATACCTATAAACTATATGACGTATCTAGCGGTGATGTAACAGCAACAATCTTACCGATTAATCTTATCACTACTAAATAAAAGATATAAATACAACATATATAGTTTATAAAATAACACTTAGATTAGATACTTACTGACTATCTATAAGCCATCTATATCAAATAATAAAACTAGACTTTAACTTGATATTCAGAACATTGTGAAGGAATTTAAACTTTAAAGCAAGATTAAATCCTTCACTCTGTTTTGAATATTTTTATATATCTGTACAAGAAGCAAACCTTATATCTTTTTCCTCCGATCACATATAACTATTGTATCGTTAATGCCGAAATATAAGGTAGTACATATTAGAATAAAAGCCAGCCACAACAATACATAAAGAACGCTTCACCAACCTTCTATATCAGTAATATTTTCCAGTTTCATATATGTGAGCCATTCAGACCATATACGTGAACCGATGAGACCATGCATGTGAATCTATTGATTCACGTACGTGAAACGAATCTACATTACTATCAAAAGATATTAATGTAACATACAAAACTGCTTAATAAACAACACATAGCCTATTAATGCAGGTATATCATCCTACAAAAGGAGCCAGAATTCCACTACTTAACAGTGACAATAGAAAAGCAGAGGTCCTTTTATTGTCACTCTATTATCACTACTTATTATCACCGTCATGTTATTGGTTAATAAGCTTCTAAGTCTAAAAAGTGATAAGTGATAATAAGAATCACATTAAAATGCCTGGTCCTTCGTCACTTTTTGTTCAACCGGTTTAGTTTAGTTCTGACTAATAAATATTATATTTGCATGAAAACATTTATAAAATCATAAATAGAGACTATATGATAGAAGCACCCGAAGCCCGTTATCTCTGCGAACAACTCACTGAGACAGTTGTAGGAAAAAGAATAACAGATGTATTTATTCAATTCAGCCCTCACAAATTCGCTTGGTTTAACGGCAATTCCGATGAGTTTGCCGAATGGCTGGTCGGTAAGAGAATAAACGGTGCACAGTCTCAGGGAGGCATGGTAGAGATAACAATAGAAGATAAAGTGCTCGTACTCACAGACGGAGTAAATCTGCGTTATCTGACTCCGGGGACCAAGCTGCCGGCCAAGCATCAGTTACTTATCGCATTCGAGGATGAAAGCTGCCTGATAGCTTCCGTACGGATGTACGGCGGACTCATGTGCTATGACAAGAATGCCGCTACGGGCATGCTTTCCGAATATTACCGGATAGCGAAAAGCAAACCGCAAGTGATGACAGATACCTTCAGCAAAGAATATTTTCTCGGACTGATTAATGAGGAAGGCGCACAGAAGAAATCTGCCAAAGCTTTTCTTGCAACAGAGCAGACTATTCCGGGATTGGGAAACGGTGTATTACAGGACATCTTGTATCATGCCCACATCCATCCGAAGAAAAAAATAGCCACATTAACAGACAAAGAGAAAGAAAATTTGTTCTATCAAGTAAAGGAGACCATGGACGATATCTACCGGCAGGGCGGACGAAGCACGGAATCGGACCTATTCGGAGCGAACGGCAAGTACGTTGCTTGCCTCTCTAAAGATACGGCAGGCAAAGCCTGTCCCCGTTGCGGAGAAACCATCGTCAAGGAGAATTATCTTGGCGGTAGCATTTATTATTGCCGTGGTTGCCAGATATTGGAATAAGAACCCAACCAATGACTAAAAGAAAACAGAAAATGAAGAAATTTACCAAGATCAACTACATTCTAACCTTTATATTAGTATTCTGTATCGGAGCTACCCTCCCCATCCTGATCGGTAGCAGCCATGTAGACGAGCAGCATTCCGCCAAATCGGAAGTGCCTTATTGCGTCACCCCACCCACCGTCCCTGAACAGGTCACCTTTGACGGAGAGACAATCGACCTCCGCCGCTACGACCGTCGTGAGCGGATGGACCGGGAGATGATGGCGTTCACCTATATGCACTCCACCACTATGCTACTCATCAAGCGTGCCAACCGTTACTTCCCGATAGTGGAACCGATTCTGAAAGCGAACGGTATCCCCGATGACTTCAAATACCTGATGGTTATTGAAAGTAACCTCAACAACATAGCCCGTTCTCCCGCCGGTGCAGCCGGATTATGGCAGTTCATGCCCGCTACGGGACGCGAATTCGGACTGGAAGTGAATGAAAATGTAGACGAACGTTACCACATCGAAAAAGCAACGGTAGCAGCCTGCAAATACTTCAAACAGGCTTATGCCAAATACGGAGACTGGATGGCAGTATCCGCTGCCTACAATGCCGGACAAGGACGAATTTCGTCCCAACTCGACCAGCAGCTTGCCAGTCATGCGATGGACTTATGGCTGGTAGAAGAAACTTCCCGGTATATGTTCCGCCTGCTGGCAGTCAAGGAGATATTCAACAATCCGCAACGATATGGATTCCTGTTGAAAAAGGAACACCTATATCCGCCTATCCCCTACAAAGAGATCACCGTCAGCACCCCCATCGCCAGCCTGAGCGATTTTGCCAAACAGCAGGGAATCACGTATGCCCAACTTCGGGATGCTAACCCTTGGCTGCGCGAACAAAGTCTAAAGAACAGGACCGGAAAAACATACGTTCTCAATATACCGACACAAGAAGGAATGTATTATGATCCAAAGAAAACCGTGGCATACAACAAGCATTGGGTAATAGATTGAGAAGCAAGCATTCTATGAATAACAAGTAACTGATTATTCGCATGAAACTGAAAGAAAGAATCCATCATTTCCTGCATAACGAAAAAATGAAACATAAGTTATACGTTATCATTTTTGAGTCGGACACTCCTTCGGGAAAGCTGTTCGATGTGATTCTTATCGGTTGTATCCTTGCCAGTGTGTTGCTTGTCATTATAGAAAGTCTGAAAGGACTCCCCTCCTGTCTGACCACTCCATTTGTCGTAATGGAATACCTATTTACCGGTTTCTTTACTTTTGAGTATCTGACACGGATCTATTGTTCTCCCCGTCCCAAGAAATACATTTTCAGTTTCTTCGGTATCGTGGACCTGCTGGCTACCCTGCCGCTTTATATCGGTTTACTGTTTCCGGGAGCACGCTATCTGCTTATCATCCGCGCATTCCGGCTGATACGGGTATTTCGTGTCTTTAAACTGTTCAACTTCTTAAACGAAGGCGAACGGCTGCTCACCGCACTGCGGGAAAGCAGTAAAAAGATTGCTGTATTCTTCCTGTTTGTCGTGATACTGGTTACTTCCATCGGAACGCTCATGTATATGATAGAAGGGAATATTCCCGGCTCTCAGTTCAACAACATCCCGAACAGCATTTATTGGGCTATTGTCACGATGACTACCGTAGGATACGGAGATATCACTCCTGCCACCGGACTGGGAAAGTTTCTTTCAGCATGTGTCATGCTGATCGGCTATACCATCATTGCAGTACCTACCGGCATTGTGTCCGCCTCTATGATGAAAGACTACAAACGGAGAAGAGACAAAGAATGTCCGAACTGCCATCGTTCCGGACACGAAGACAATGCGAAGTTCTGCAAGTATTGCGGACATGATTTAAATCCGGACCTGTGATTCAGGTCAACGTCGTCTGAATATCCGTTCAAACAGGAAAATAAAGATACATCCTGCCCCATAGCAGACGATATCTTTCCAATCGAACGTAGATCCCAGAATAATTCTTAATGCACGGTTGGTGATTCCCAGCGTTTCCACCAATTGAAAATATTGCAGAATTTCGACAAAGCAGGCGAACAGGAAGACATAAAACGGCAGGCGGGGAATCCCTGTCGGGATGAATATACGCACGAAGCTATACACCAGTACTACCACCAAAGCATCTCCCATATAAGGACGTACGAAACTATCACGCACATACAAGGCTATGAGCACCTCTATACAAAATATCATCAGAAAACTAATGATGTAAAATATCCTTTTCTCCATTTCTTATTCAATCTTTGGCGTGATGCACGGTTTTGACTGCGAATATACGATAAAATGCAGACGCTACATTCAAATATTACTAAATTAATAGCACAAAAAGAGAAAAGAATTGTATATTTATAGGACTAACCGTTTTTTAAGAAAAAGGCAGAAGAAACAAAAGAACAGAAGAAATAAGAACAGAAAAACAAGAACTAAAGAAACAAACAAAGAAAAGAAAGGAGACCGAACCTATGATGTTGAACGTTGATTTTATGTTAAGATTACTGGTCGCAGGAATACTGGGAGCCATCATCGGACTGGACCGTGAATACCGTGCCAAGGAAGCCGGATACCGCACTCACTTCCTCGTATCATTGGGCAGTGCCCTGATTATGATTGTTTCGCAGTACGGATTTCAGGAGATCATCAAAGAAAACAGTGTGACACTCGACCCCAGTCGTGTAGCGGCACAAGTAGTAAGCGGCATCGGATTTATCGGTGCGGGAACCATTATTCTACAGAAACAAATCGTCCGCGGACTGACTACAGCCGCCGGTATATGGGCCACAGCCGGCATCGGTCTGGCAGTCGGCGCAGGAATGTACGCCATCGGCATAGCCACTACCGTACTGACTCTGATCGGACTGGAACTACTCAGCTATATCTTCAAAAGCGTAGGCATGAAAAGCTCAATGATCGCATTCTCTACTAACAACAAAGATACTTTAAAGCAGATAGCAGACAGATTCAATTCAAAAGATTATATGATTGTCTCTTACGAAATGCAAACACTACATCCGGGTGAAATGGAATCCTATCAGGTCACAATGGTCATCAAATCGAAACGGAACAATGATGAAGGACATCTGCTTTCGTTGATGCAGAACTTTCCGGATGTAACGGTGCAGCGGATAGAATGAAGAAATTCATCATTTCTCATTTCCCTGCTTTTCCGTCAAATACTTCCAGTAGCGAACAGGCATATCCTTTTTATGCTTTCTCGGATTCATACGTTCCTTGATGCAGATAGCCTTGAAATACGTTTTCCAGAGTTTCTGAAAGATCTTCTCGTTCTCATCCATCAGACTCTCGTCCAGCATGCCCGTAATCAGATGAGCGGCCTTGCTGTCGTCATCAAAAGAGATCGTAGTCACTTCCTGCAAATCATAGTAAAAGCCATAACGCCGCTTCATATCATAGACAATCCACTTCTGATCGGCAAAGCGGTCCTTGAAGTGCTGGATAGTCAGTGGTAAGGCATTGTACTGCGGTTCAAAGGCAGCAAAGAAAGTACCGTCCGCCGCTTTCTGAAAACGTACGAACTGCATCAGATGCACCCGTTCGCCATCCACCTTCTTCCAAATCTGAGCAAGCTGAAGTACATCCGGATCACCGAAGTTAGTCTCGATAGAGCGAGGAGCGTCAATCGCCTTACGGATATAACGAAAAATAAGCATCCCTATATCCGGCAATTCCGACAACCAGCTCTGGGTGAGGCAGCCGAGCGCGGAAGCGGAAACCTTCTTCTGCAAACCACGCCACACACGGGCGGCTTTCTCTTCGTCGGTGACCACCGTATGCAGCTCATCGTAAAACAAAGGCAACGCATCCCCTTCCGACAACAGGAAATCGGGAAAGGTCTTACGAAAATAAGCGTCGAAGACAGCAGTCAGCAACCCGTCAAAGGTTTTATCGTAGATATAAACATTCATTATCTCCCGGTTTTACAATATATTCCAGACATCTTCTTTATTTCTATTCTCCGAAATCCAGTACCAGCTGCCGGTCGTCCACCTTCTTCTTCGGCTTCGGGAGCAGCAGGCTGCGTACCCGCTGCGGAGAAAGCTCGTTCACCGTCTGCATCTGCAAAGGCAGTTCCCTGCACGTAATGAAATACTGCGCTTTTTTCATCACTACGCCTATCTTCTTCAATTCATAAAAGCCTAGACGGGAAAAACGGCGGGATGCCACAATCAGCTTAGCCGACTTCACCCCGATACCCGGCACACGGAGCAACAGTTCATAATCTGCCTTATTGATATCGACCGGAAACTGCTCCGGATGACGCAAAGCCCATGAGAGTTTCGGATCTATCTCCAGGTCGAGATCGGGATAAGCGTCATCCACTATCTCGTCCACTTTAAACTGATAGAAGCGCAGCAGCCAGTCCGCCTGATAGAGACGGTTCTCGCGTACCAGAGGCGGTTGTTTCAGTGCGGGCAGCCGCGTATCGTATGTGTTCACGGAGACATATCCGGAATAGTAAACACGCTTCATCGTCGGTCGCCCATAGAGAGCCGACGAAAGGAAAAGAATATCTTTATCCGACTCGGAGGTAGCTCCTACAATCATCTGCGTGCTCTGTCCCGCAGGGGCAAAGCGCGGAGCGTGGCGAAACTTCTGCCGTTCTTCTTTGCTTTCGAGCACTCCTTGCTGAATATACTTCATCGGGGCGAACACACTCTTATGGTCCTTTTCGGGAGCGAGCAGTTTGAGGTTTTCCTCTTTGGGTATTTCTACGTTGACGCTGAGACGGTCGGCATACAGACCGGCTTCATTCACCAGTTCCCGGCTCGCTCCGGGAATGCTTTTCAGATGGATATATCCGTTGAAGCGGTGCACTTGACGCAGATCTTTCGCCACGCATACCAGCCGTTCCATTGTATAGTCGGGACTACGGACCACACCGGAACTGAGAAACAAGCCTTCGATATAGTTTCGCCGGTAAAATTCAATTGTCAGTTCCACCAGTTCGGACACAGACAGGGTGGCGCGGGGAAGATCATTGCTACGCCGGTTGATGCAGTAGGCACAGTCGTAAATACAATAATTGGTCAGCATGACTTTGAGCAGGGAGATGCACCGTCCGTCTTCGGCAAAACTGTGGCAGATTCCCCATCCTCCTACGGTATTGCCCAGCATGCCCGGTTTGTTGGAGCGCACTGTACCGCTGGATGCACAGGATACATCGTACTTGGCGGATTCTGCCAGAATCTTTAGTTTAGCGAGGACATTTTCGTTCATGGACCCAATCTGATTAGAGCCGCAAATATACGATTTTAATCGGAATGCTTGGGTGATAATGAACCAAATCACACGCATTTTGTTCTTTATAAACAAAACAATCAGTCTCTATATATATAAAAAAAGAGGATGCCCGTGGGAAAATGTGAGGGGCATCCTCTGCAAAGAACAGAAGGCGGAAAAAAAGACTTTCACAAGCATCGTTTTCCATCTGTTCACGTGGGGTTTTTCTTCACATTTAAGTGAAAAAAAGGGTTCATTACAGAAGTCCGGGCTTTCACAAGCACGGGCTTCCTCTTTTTACTCATCATGCAGGGTACCTCATCTTATTATTAATAGAATAGAGGAATAGGGAAAACCCCGCACGAGAAGTGGGAAAATATTATTCCGCAATACAGATACTTACCCGGTTTTCTTCCGGCACGCGGTAAGGCTGTACAGTATCTCCTTTAAAGTCCGTTACGATTCTGCTTGCTGCGATGCCTTTGGCTTTCAGTGCGTCGGCAACGTTCTTCGCACGTTTCTCGGATAAGGCCAGGTTGATTCTCGGATTACCGGTTTCTTTGTCGGCATATCCGGTGATGGCAACTTTGCTGTTCGGATACTTTTCCATGTATGCCACCATCGCGTCAATCTTCGACAACTGGTCATTCTGAATTTTCGCAGAATTTAAAGCAAAGAAAATATTTTGTTTCATCGGTTCCACTACTACTGCCGGTTTCGGTTTCGGCTGTGGCTTTTCTACCACAGGCTGAGGTTTCGGTTGCTCTACTACCGGTTCCGGTTCATAGTATACCGGGGCTGTTTTCTTATAGCTCTTGCCTAATTTGATATTCAGACCAACCAAAACATTGAACTGCCAGTCGCAGTTGCCTGCCTTTTTGGAATTGAATTTGTCGGAAAGAGCGTTTGCATTTCCTTCAATATTGATAGCCAGCCGGTCATTGAGGCGCAGGTCGCATCCCAGTCCAAAGCGTCCGGCTACAAGGTTTTGTTTGTCTTGCCACAGATACTCCAGTTCGTGAGATCTTGTGTCCAGTGCATTTGCTTCGTCGTTGTCGAAAGCATGATTCAATCCTACGCCGCCAAAAATATATCCGTTGAATACACGTTTCGGATTAAAACCACAAAATAAAGTACTGAGGTCTGCCATAAGGTCCAGATTGCCTTGCAGATATTTGTATTGATAGGTTTGAGAAGGAGTGACCCATCCTGCCTTTGCCTGCCAACCGCTTACGCCTAAACGGGCTCCAAATGCGGGTGCAAACTTATACCCTACATTGACGGCTGCTGCCGGAGAGATCAAATCGGTAAAATCGGCTTCGCCTACTGTGTGAGCGGCTCCCGCCTGTACTTGCATAGACCAATGAGGTTTGAACACTGTCTTACCTTCTTCCTTGATTCGCTGTTCCTGAGCGAACGCCATAGTACTACTGACAGTAAGCAGAGATAATAATAGCAAATTTCTTATTTTCATAATATTTTTATTTTAAGTCTTATGAAAAACTTTGTGAAAAAGGGGGGCCCTTCTGTAGAGCCCCCTTTTAGATTTATTCTGTCTAAGAATCATTTCAAAGACATTCACACATTATCAACTGTTACTTAACAGGTTTCACCAAAATAGTCAACTGAGAAGTAGCAGTACCCCAACCGTAATTTACAGTAGCAGGGATGAAGATCTTATATTCAGATCCTACCGGTGAATTAACATTCACATACTTAACAGTATTACCTTCCTGAACCAAAGTAGCACCGTTAGGCAACTTACCATTAGCCAAATTGGTAGTAGCTTTCGTTACATCCAATTTAACTTCACCGAATGGGCCATAGAAGTACCAGTATTGTCCAGCAACCCATTGATCAGTTGTTTCTGTGTAAGTAGTCCATACATAGCATCCGCATCCAGCAGTTTCTCCATCAACTGATCCGTTGAAGTTAGGATAGTCAGAATGTTCATGTTTAACTTCTTCCCAAGTACCATCAATCCATTCGTACTTAGCCGGAGTATACTCGATACCTGCTACGTAAGTGTATTCAACGAGTTGACCTTCTAAGATAACTCTATTGGTGTATTCAGTTTTTCCAATCTGATCTACTTTAGCAAAAGGATGAATTTCCCAACCCTTAGCGCGAAGTTGAGCTTCAATAGCCTTATCAGCATCAGCTTGCGTTTCTGCTTCAGCAGTGAAAGTAGCTCTATCTTCTTCAACCCACTCATACTTCATGAAACCAACTTTCTTATATTTAAGATAGCTATATGTTGCAGTTGCAGTATACATAGTTACAGGCTTAACAGCTGTGAAAGAAACTTTCTTAGTTATCACATTCAACTTAGCTTCTTGTGTCTGTACATAGTGGCCGTCAACATATTCATACTTCGGAGTATACTTGAAGTCCCAATAAGATACACTTCCTGTAACAGATTCCTGATAAGGAGCAGTAATCGCTTCACCTCTCCAGTCTGTCAATAATTTATTATGCTGGAAGTTAGCGATATCACCACCAGTCTTAGCATCCTGCAAAGAAATTTCACCTGGCATATTCAGATTAACAGGACGGATAAAGTTAACCACGAAGCTATGTTGTGAAAGCTCATCACCGCTCTCCAATTTATAAACATGTTTAACTACAGCCTGCAGACCACCTTCGCTATTCAATGCTTTCTTAACCGCATCATCATTCTTATCCAAAGAGATTACAGTTCCATTGATCTTAACACCTGACAATACAGTCGTAGTAGCCTTACCATTAGATCTAGTTTCGATTATCTCATAGTAATCTTCAACACATTTAGGAAGTCCGGTTACTGTATGTTCTGTATAAGCTGCTTCCAGATCTTGATTGAACTGGCAGTTTTCAGGATCTTCATCATTATCAGTCGGAACTGTTACATTCACATCAAAATCATCAGCTGAAGTACCGGCCAAGGTCCAATAAGTATCATTCTTAACCAGTTTTTCTTCAAATGTCGGCAACTTCACATCAATTGTGAATTGGAATGTTACAGCAGCAGGATATTCAGAAGAAGCCAGTTTGTTCTTCACTGTAATGCTTGCTACGAAAGTAGAAGTAGAACCAATCTTACCAAGTTCACCATGTTTGAATGACCAAACAATCTTCTTAGTTGCAACTCCGGCTGAAGTAGGACCGTCTACGATGCTAGGAGCTGACATTCCATAAGCACTACCGTTCTTCGTTACAGCAGTTGTAGCAGTAGAAGCGTCATACAGATTCCAGAATTCTTCGTGGCTCATACCAACTTCACCAAGACTGTTTGCAATCTTACGGTACAGGTTCTCACGAATGTATTCTTCGTTCATTTCATAAGTAGCAGCAGTTGTTGAGCACTCGTAAGTCAATGTTCCCAAAGTCATAGGCAGAGTCATATCATCACTCTTAGTAACTCCGATTTCTACTTTCACGAAACCACGACGTACTACATTACCGTCAGCATCAACCAGTTCAACTTTCAAGATCGGAGTACGACCGATAGCTTCTTTGCTGAAATCTTCTGCCTGATACAAACCAGCTTCAGCATCATTACATTTGATCCATTTCTGCTGGTCAGTAGTAGTAGCACCTGTTTCAATCTCATATTTAGAACTTGCTACAGCAAATCTATATGATAAGCTGTAGTCCTCGATCGGGAATTTACGGTGAATATTAGTTTCTTCATTGTCACCGAAACAAGTTGCAACCAAGTCTTTCAAGTTGAATACTTCGTTGTAATACATCTTGTATCGAGGTTCTTCTAGTTTACAAGCATCAAATGTTGTTGCGTAATGAGCATCAGCTCCCCATTCTGTTAAAGTAGCATCATCGGCAATACGTACATCTGATGCATCCAATATATCATCGTAGATAGATACGTATGGAGAAGTTACCACTGCACCTGTTTCGTCTTTATCAACAGCTTCACCTTTCAATGTAGCCTGCAAAGCGATCATATTCACATCGCTCTTTTCCGGCTGAGTTGAGTGAGCGTTCAGACGAAGCAGTTTGAAGTCAACTGTACCCTTTTCAGCATTAGCAACCGGTTCGCCACTGATTTCAACCCATTTGCTGGCAGCAGCACGAGTGTTGATCACTGTAACAGTGCGATCAATGTAGCTATAGTCAGCGTTAGCCAACTTGAAGCTAGCCGGATTGAAGTGGTAGCTGGCAGTTGCCAAAGCAGCTGTAGAGAATTTATAAGTAGTAGGGATTTCTGCATTTTCACTCTTGTCCATCGCACCATACTTCAACGAGCTGAACTTAATAGCTTCAACACCGTCTACAATATAATCAGGAGCAAATGTGATGCTTGACAAACGAGCTACAACCAATATGTGCAATTGATCCAAGTCAGGTTTGATTTCTTCTCTGATTTGTTTCTGAATTTCAGCAATAGCCGGTTTGATATTGTCCTTGATATCATTTTTAATATCAGTCAACTGATTATTGATACGTTCTTCCAGATTAGCCATATCTGTAGCAGTCTGGTTCTTCAGATTTGTAATAGCTTCTGCATTACCGTTAATCAGTTCTTTCAGTCCGCCTTCACCGTTGATTTCATTCCACAGTTTCTCAATTTCTGTTTGAGCAGTGGCGATATCTTCTACGGCTTTCTTTATAGCTTCAGCATTAGCAGTGTAATCAAGACAAGCTTCTTTATATTCTTCTAATGTAGCCGACTGAATTTTCAAGTTTTCATATGCCGCCATCAAAGTTGCAATAGCCTGCTTCGCATCGCGCATGTCTTCGGCCACCTGATCCGGATCCAGATTGTTCAATCTTTCTTCGATACCCTCAATTTTACCTGCAATTGCAGTTTGGGCTGCTTCAAAAACTTCCCTGTCAACTTTTCCGTCGATAGACTCTTGCAACAGTACCTTCAACGCTTCCACCTGCTTTTTAGCTTCTTCTATTGCTTCAGCTTTAGCATTAGCAGCAGCCTCCTGAGCGGCAGCAGCATCAGCTTTCGCCTGAGCAGCATCAGCAGCAGCCTGGTCACCGGCAGCCTTAGCAGCTTCAGCTTCAGCCTTAGCAGCATCAGCAGCTTCTTTGGCGGCATCGGCAGCCGTTTGTGCAGCCTTAGCAGCAGCATCTAACGTAGCCAGCTGTTTTTCAAGAGCTGTAACGGAACTTTGATTTCCGTCAATTTGTTCTTGTAGCCCCTTGATGTCGTCATCATAGTCTTTACAAGAAGTAAATGTACCCGCTGAAGCCGCTAATAGCGCTCCAAACAGGACGACACTTAAATACTTTTTGTTCATAATAAAAAAACTTTTAATTTATAAATTAAAAAAATAATAAAAATATAGTCTTCAAATTCTTCTTCTCAAAATTCATTTCTCATTCCTTTCATTCCTTGTGCGACCTCCTTTTCTTAATTCATTCGACCTTTATTTCCCTTATACAATACACTTAAAAGCATATTCGCCATACAACTGTAGCCCGTTACTTTGTAGGTAACGGGCACACCTTTGTCCCGGCTTCCGAAAAGCCGCTTTTATGAAAAACCAAGCATTTTGATCATGAAACATTTTTACCCCTGCTTTTGAGCTACGGCAGAGGGGAGGAAATTCTTTGTATCTTAATCAAAGGTTAATAAGGCCCTGGCAAAAGAAATCCGTCGTTTTATCGTATTATTTCTCTTTTTTTAGTAGTTTATCAGAAAAAATATCTTTTTTGTTTGCATGTTTTCCAAAATATATCCATCTTTGCAACGCCATTTGGCTCCGTTACCTACAAAGTAACGGTCTAGTTATCAGCAGCCTACTCCTATAATAGATCGTTTTACAAAATTAATAATCTGATTATTAGCTTCATCAATTTTCTTACTACGGAAAGGCTTAAGATACGTCTCGGTCACCGTAATCGAGGAATGCCCCATCGCTTCAGAGATAATACCCGGATGAATCTCACAATAGTAGGCTGTCGTGGCCCATGTATGGCGGGCTGCGTACGAGCTCAACCTATCATTCAACCCCAGCATTTTGCCCAACAACATGAGTTGCTGGTTGAAGCTGCGCAAGGCCAACTGATACTCGTGATAGGCTTCCTTCGTTCCTTCACCGCTTTTCAACAGCGGGAAAAGATAAGGAGAATCAGTATCACGACTCATATACCTTTTCAACAAGATCATCGCTTCCGGTGTAAGTGTCACCGACAAAGGGCGCCCCGTCTTCCGCCTGCGGTAAGTGATCACGTTATCCCTCAAATCACTTTTACGCAGATAGGCAAGATCGACAAACGGCAAGCCGCGAAGCAAAAACATTAATATAAACAGTTCTTGTGCGCGCCGTACAGTAGTAGGTACGGCAGAAGATGAAGATAGTTTAGTAAAGACTTTCTTCATGTCTTCATCACACAGTGCCCTCTTATGGTCTGCACGCGTACCTGTATAGACGTAACGGAACAGATGAGGTGTATAAATAATCATCCGACTATTAACCGCACGGTTGTACACCGCACGGAATGTCCTTAGATAGGTAGAAACGGTATTCCAGCTACATCCTCTCCCACGAAGGTGTACCTCAAACCCTTTTAGCCACTCCGGGGTAACTTTATCAAAAGAAAAATCCCCTTTCCCACAATAAGCAATGATGGCATTGGTACTGCTACGATACACGTGCGCAGTACCAAAGTTTCCCCCCATCCGTAGCTCTTCGGCTACCTGCTTCATAAATGCTACTACTTTTAACATTGTACTAAGTATTAAAATTTACACTCTAAATATACAAATATTTTAGTAACTTGGAACCTTATATATGTATATTTTATTCATTGTTTTGACTTTCGCCGGACAGATGGATTTGATCCGGCAGAAAAGAAAAGAACAAACGAGAGAGAGGTTGAGTTCACGATACCCCTAAAAGCCCTAAACTCCCAGTCTACGAACATGCGAACAGGGACTAAAGAAAAAAATCATGAATATATCTACACAAAACAACAGGGAAAAAGAAGAATTGAAAGCTATGCTTACAGAGGTGAAATTTAAAATATATTTTTAATTACAAATACAAGAATTAACCAGAAAATAATTTAAATATTTTATTGTAACAAATATATTTTTAGTAATTTTGCAATGTCTTTACAGAATTGCACTACATATTTGTAACAATAAAATTATATTAAAATGAACTTAGAAAACGAAAACGGAGAGATTACATGGGACATCAAAGGATTCAAGGCTTTCTCCGACCTGGCGATGACATTCTTTCCGGAATACAGCAACATAGACGCGGCAAGCAAAAGAATGCGCGCAGAAATAGAAAATGACGAATCACTATTCAATGCCCTAAAACAGGCACACTATACGCACAACACCACACGTCTCAGCCCTAACCAGCAATATATACTGATATCCCTCTGGGGACCGTCTCACATTCATCTGCACTTCCGCTTCGGCACGCAAGAAACAGGGGAAGAATGAAAGGGGCAAAAAACACAGAAAAAGTGAGTCGTCCGAACAATATTAATATAGATAATTATATTTATTAATAATATATGGGCGGGTGTATGGGCGGGTCTCTTTTTTTAATGCTCATAACAGACTAGACTTCAATCAGTTGCATCCACTCAAAAACGGGCGGTTGTATGGGCGGCTTATTTTTCTGCAAATCCTCAAAATAGAGGCTCTAATTTCATCAAACAGAACCTCCATTTCTACTCAATAGAGGTTCTATTCTTAGCCAATAGAACCTCTATTTTTCCCGGCGACTTTCACCGCAACCCTCCTGCCCTCAAATACAAGTTTACACTCCATCTCCTCTTTTTGGCTTTTCCCCATACCATTCAAGTCTTCCTTCCTGTCACTCTCCCCTGTTTTCGACATAAACCGAATGCTATTCTCATTACATTCCAACATTATTTTCAACTCGTTCCGTCCAAATACGCCAGCACCGTCCATATTCGCCAAAACCGTCCATACGAACTTGACAAAAGATTCTCAATTTCGTACCTTCGGGCCGGATTTAAAGATCATTTGTCCACAACCAATAATATTAATTTAATAACGATTCAATGAAACAAATTACCGAGACATCCTTTCAACAAGGCTATTTCAAAATTCCCAGAACACTACTAAAACAACAGACAGGAAGCGGACAGCTGGAAAATATGGGAGCTTTCTTCCAAGTCCTCTCGCACGCCAACTATTCGGAAACAACCTACAACATTCACGGACTGACGATCTTTTGCCAACGTGGCGAATCACTTATCAGCAACCTGCATTGGAGTATTTTATTTGGATGGACCCGGTATAAGACCGCCCGTTTCTTCAAAAGGCTGGAACGCGAAGGCATCATCGAGATCCTCCCCCACCCGGAGAAGACTTTCCATATCCGCATCATCAACTACGACCTATGGACTGGAAGTGCACAGCCTGCCGACTCCTCTCAGAAAGAGGAAGAATCATCCAAAGCTTTCCACACCTTTTGGGACAACTACCATCAGATCATGCGGAAGCCCAAAGTCAACGTCGCCCGTGCCCGCCACGAATGGGAGAAGCTCACGAAAGAAGAATGGCAACTTGCCATCGACCGTATCGAAGATGTCTACTACCACACCAACGACACCCGCTTCATCGCCCACGCCTCCACTTACCTGAAAGACAAAGCTTTCCTGAACGAATACATAGACTAACCCCGACACCTCAAACATCATGAACCAACAAGCCACCGAACTCGAAGAAGCCATCATAGGCGCCTGCCTGATAGAGCAGGAAGCCCTGCCACTCGTCGCCGACAAACTACGTCCCGAAATGTTCTACGACAACCGTCACCAACTGATCTTCGCCTGTCTGACAGCCATGTATCAGGCCGGCAAAAAGATCGACATACTCACCGTCAAGGAAGAACTCGTCCACCGGGGCAACCTGGAAGAAGCAGGCGGCGCATTCGCCATCGCACAGCTGAGCAGCAAAGTCGCCTCTTCCGCCCACATCGAATACCATGCGCAGATCGTCCATCAGAAATACCTGGCACGCGAAGCCGTTCTCGGCTTCAACAAGCTCCTCGCCTGCGCCATGGACGAAACAATGGACATCGGCGACACACTGATAGACGCCCACAACCTCCTCGACCGGCTCGAAGGCGAATCCGGCCACCAAGACCACATGCGGGATATGGAAACACTGATGGCCGACGCCCTCAAAGAAGCCGAAGACCGCATCGCCAAAAGCGTGAACGGCGTCACCGGCATTCCCACCGGTTTGAACGAACTGGACAAGAAAACAGGCGGTCTGCAAGACGGAGAGATGGTGGTTATCGCCGCCCGTCCCTCGGTAGGAAAGACGGCCTTCGCCCTCCATCTGGCACGCAGTGCAGCATCAGCAGGAAAAGCGGTAGCCGTGTACAGCCTCGAAATGGAAGGGGAACGCCTTGCCGACCGGTGGTTACTCGCTGCCAGCAACATCAATCCATACCGGTGGCGAAACGGGCTTGCCAATCCGCAGGAAGTAGCGGAAGCACATACCACCTCCGGCGAGTTGTCGCAACTGCCCATTTACGTGGACGACAACTCCTCTGTCAGCATGGAGCACGTCCGCTCCAGCGCACGACTGCTGAAAAGCCGCAAACAATGTGACATGGTCATCATCGACTACCTGCAACTTTGCGACATGACTACCAAGCAGCTCAACCGGAATCGTGAACAGGAAGTAGCGCAAGCTACCCGAAAAGCGAAGTCGCTTGCCAAAGAGCTGCATATTCCGGTCGTACTGCTGAGCCAATTGAACCGTGAGTCGGAGAACCGTCCCGGAGGCCGTCCGGAGCTGGCACACTTACGTGAGAGCGGGGCTATCGAGCAAGATGCGGATGTTGTAATGCTGCTCTACCGTCCGGCACAGCAGCGCATCACCATCGACAAGGAAAGCGGGTATCCGACAGAAGGATTGGGAGTGGTCATCGTAGCCAAACAACGCAACGGGGAGACAGGAAACGTCTACTTCGGGCACAACCAGTCTATGACAAAAATATATGATTACGTTCCGCCATTGGAATATATGATGAAACATGCCAGATAGGGAGATATCAAGTTATATATATTATTACATTTTATAGTATAAATACCGGCTCTTTTCTTTTCTATTTTATTTTATATATTAGGGGAAAATAAAGTGCTATTTACTTGACTTCGCCTCTCAGATTTCGTATCTTTGTATTGTTAGAAAAAAGCATCACATAAGTATTAACCAAACCTTAACTTTTTAGAAATTATGAATGTATTAGTAGAACGCTATCAACGCAGAAAGTATGTAAACCAGGAGAATGCTCCCATGTTGTATTACATCCGTCAGAAGTCGGGCAATGTGAGGGTGATGGACATCGACACGATAGCTACCGCTATCGAAAGCAAGTCGGCACTGACCGCCGGAGATGTGAAGCATACCATCGAGGCTTTTGTGGAACAACTGCGGGCATCGCTCACACAAGGCGACAAAGTGAAAATTGACGGACTGGGTACGTTCCACATCACGCTGACCAGTGACGGTACGGAGCTGATGAAGGAGTGTACGGTACGCAGCATTCGCCGTGTCAATGTGCGGTTCGTTGCGGACAAGGCGCTGAAGCTGATGAACGCAAGTCACACCAGTACCCGAAGCGAGAATAATGTGGATTTCGTGCTGGGTGGTAAGAGTGACGAAGACGGAGGCGGAAACGGCGGCAATGGTGGAAACGGCGGTTCGGGCGGCAACACTCCCGGAGGGGATGATGGAGACGAGGCACCGGACCCGACAGTTTAAGACTGTAAACTACACATGGCGGGGAGATTTCAGCTCCGCCATGTTTTTTTCACTAATATGATTGATCACTCTACCCGATTCTATTTTCTTTATTCACCAATGATTCAATAAATATATGTTAGACAAAATACTTGATATTATTATGACGATTCTCCCTTTCTTCGGAGGTCGCAAGAAACGCCAGCAAATGGCGCAGGAAGTGAAAGAGTTCAGCGAACTTGTGAAGGAACAATACGGCTTCCTGATGGCACAGCTCGAAAAGGTATTGAAAGATTACTTCGACCTGAGCGACCGGGTAAAGGAGATGCATGCGGAGATATTTTCCTTGAAAGGCAGGTTGTCGGAAGCGATGGCATTGCAGTGCGTCAACAAGGAGTGTATCCAACGCAAAAACAGTACGGACGCATGAGGACAATCAATCTAATTGTCGTCCACTGCTCCGCCACCCGGGAGGACAAGAGCTTCACCGAGCATGACTTGGAGACGTGTCACCGCCGTCGCGGATTCAACGGAACGGGGTATCATTTTTATATCCGCAGAAACGGTGATATCAAATCTACCCGCCCTATCGGACGTATCGGTGCTCACGCACGAGGTTTCAACAAGGAGAGTATAGGGATCTGCTATGAAGGTGGGTTGGACTGTCGGGGAGTGCCCAAAGATACGCGTACTTCGTGGCAGAAACATTCTCTACGGGTGCTTATCCTCACATTGCTGAAAGATTTTCCCGGTTGCCGCATTTGCGGGCATCGTGATCTCAGTCCCGATCTCAACGGGAACGGTGAGATAGAGCCGGAAGAATGGATCAAGGCGTGTCCTTGCTTTGAGGCAAGTAAGGAGTGGAACCGAGAGTAAATAAAAGAATTCCCCTTATCTCTCGCCTGTCCGGTTGTGAGATAAGGGGATTTTTCTTTTTTCTGATATCTTAGTAGACTTCCAAATCTTATTTCTTAGAAGCTTCCAAAGATGCTTTACGGAATTCTTTCATTGCTTTTTCGATTTCCAAAGAAGCTTTACGAGCGCGAGTTCCTGCTGCTTTGTTACCGTTTTCAATCTGAGCGTTAGCATCTTTTGCGAAGTCAGCATACAGAGCTGCTACTTTTTCTACCAATTCTTTCATAATCCTTTTATTTTTTTCGTTAATAATGTGCCGCAAAAATACACTGTTTCCCGAAATAAACGCATAAAAACGATATTTTTTTTGAATTTATCTGCGAAAATAAACTAAAAAAAGGGCTTTTCGCCATTTTTCCCTACCTTTGTAGCCATGAAAACGCTTACAGATACGGATTATATACATAGTTTGATAGCTGAAGGAGAGCATCAGCAACAGGACTTCAAATTTGAAATTTCAGACGCACGGAAAATCGCAAAAAGCCTCTCGGCATTTGCCAATACCGACGGAGGGCGGTTATTGATAGGCGTTAAAGACAACGGACGGATAGCCGGAGTACGATCTGAAGAAGAAAAATATATGATAGAAGCCGCTGCACAACTTTATTGTATTCCGGAAGTTGAATATACTTTACAGACATTTATCGTGGAAGGCAAGCAGGTACTGGTGGCCACCATCGAAGAAAGCCCGCACAAGCCTGTGTATGCAAAAGATGAAAACGGGAAACCTCTCGCCTATCTCCGCATCAAGGACGAGAATATCCTGGCGACGCCTATTCATCTGCGTGTATGGCAGCAAAGTGACAGTCCACGGGGAGAACTGATCCGATACACGGAACGGGAACAGCTCCTGCTCGACCTGCTGGAACAGGGTACTTTGCTTTCTCTCAACCGTTATTGTCGCCAGACCGGACTTTCCCGACGGGCAGCCGAACATCTGCTCGCCAAATTTGTTCGTTATGAAATAGTAGAGCCTGTATTCGAAAATCATAAATTCTATTTTCGGATAAAAAGCGAATAATGCAAGAGTTATCATTTTAGAAATGAACTAAATTATAAATTGAGGATTAGGCACGGATTACACGGATTAACACGGTTGTTTTACGTAATCATAGCACTAAAACCGTGTTAATCCGTGTAATCCGTGCCTAAATATATTCTTTTCCATACAAATATGAACTTTATCAACGAGATTAACGATATTCTCTGGACTTATATCCTGATTATCATGTTGCTAGGCTGCGCAATCTGGTTCAGCGTGCGGACAAGATTCGTACAGTTCCGCATGATTCGCGAAATGATTGTATTGCTCAGCGAATCTGCCGGAAAAGGAAAGCACGGAGAAAAGCATGTGTCTTCTTTTCAAGCGTTTGCCATCTCCATTGCCAGCCGCGTAGGTACGGGAAACTTGGCAGGGGTTGCCACCGCCATCGCTATCGGAGGACCGGGAGCCGTTTTCTGGATGTGGGTCATTGCCCTGCTGGGAGCTTCAAGCGCATTCATCGAATCTACACTGGCGCAGCTGTATAAAATACGCGGAAAGGATTCTTTCGTCGGAGGCCCTGCCTATTATATGAAGAAGGGATTGAAACAGCCTTGGATGGGGATGCTCTTCGCCGTACTTATCAGTATTACGTTCGGTTTTGCCTTTAACTCGGTACAAAGCAATACAATCTGTGCCGCTGCCGAACATGCTTTTGGTTTCGACCATACGGTGTTGGGAGGGATACTTACCGCACTGACTCTTCTCATCATCTTCGGAGGAATTCGCCGCATTGCCCGGGTAAGCAGTATTATCGTACCGATTATGGCATTGGGATACGTAGGACTGGCATTGGTCATCGTATTACTCAATATTACTCAGTTGCCGGGAGTCATCTCGCTGATCGTAAGCCACGCTTTCGGCTGGGAACAGGCATTGGGAGGAGGAGTCGGAATGGCACTGATGCAAGGCATCAAGCGGGGACTTTTCAGCAATGAGGCGGGTATGGGATCGGCACCGAACGCAGCGGCAACGGCAAACGTCACTCATCCTGTGAAGCAGGGGCTGATACAAACGCTGGCTGTATTCACCGATACACTACTGATTTGTACTTGCACGGCGTTTATCATTCTTTTTAGCGGTGCTCCGCTGGACGGTTCTGCCAACGGTGTTCAACTAACTCAGCAGGCGCTGACCAATGAGATCGGCGCATCCGGAGGGGTATTTGTTGCCGTAGCACTGTTCTTCTTCGCATTCAGCAGTATTCTGGGGAATTATTATTATGGAGAGGCAAACATTCGCTTCATCACCGAAAAGAAATGGGTACTGCACTCCTACCGGATATTGGTAGGCGGCATGGTACTCTTTGGCTCTGTTGCGACTCTTGATATGGTATGGAGCCTGGCAGATATCACGATGGCGCTGATGGCTATCTGCAACCTGATTGCCATTCTTTTTCTCGGGAAGTACGCAGTACGGCTGCTCTCCGACTATCGCGCCCAAAAGAAAGCAGGCATCCAAAGTCCCGTTTTCAAGAAAGAGACTATGCCGGAGATCGAAAAGGACTTGGAATGTTGGTGAAAACCAACAGTTTTTACTACCTTTGCGGCAATTTAGCGGACGACTTGTTTGATAGTATCTTTCCGCAGACTCTATCTGTAATTTGTAAATCATAAAATTAGATATAGGACAATGAGCTTATTTGGTTTATTTAAAAAAAAATCCGATGAAACAAAAGTCGGCAACGTAGAAGATTTTATATCACTGACAAGGGTTTATTTCCAGTCAGTCATCGCTACCAACTTAGGTATCACTAATATCCGTTTCTTGCCGGATGTAGCAAACTTCAAACGTTTGTTCAAAATACCGACGCAAGGCGGCAAACTGGGACTGGCAGAGAAATCGGCTTCACGCAAAATGTTGATGCAGGACTACGGATTGAACGAGAGTTTCTTCAAAGAGATAGATGCTTCTGTCAAACGTAACTGCCGCACACAAAATGATATTCAGTCTTATCTGTTTATGTATCAGGGCTTCTCGAATGATTTGATGATGCTAATGGGTAACCTGATGCAATGGAAATTCCGTATGCCGTCTATCTTCAAGAAGGCTTTATACGGGATGACGCAGAAGACGGTTCACGATGTTTGCACCAAGCAGGTATGGAAGGCGGATGATGTACACAAGACAGCTGCTACCGTACGTCAATACAAGGAACGTCTGGGATATTCGGAACAATGGATGACGGATTATGTGTATAATATCGTTCTTCTGGCCAAGAAGGAACCGAAACGGAAAGAGGATGACACGGAGACGAAAAAATAAGTCGCTCGAAATGTTAGAAAGAAAAAATAAATCGTAAAGAAATACACGATTGGAAAAGCGGGGCTTTTGGGGCTTCGCTTTTTTTATTATCTTTATGTACTTTTTTCTTTTGCCTTGATGCAAAAGAAAAAGTACCAAAAAGAAAAAATCAAGGCTGCGTCTGCCCGGCTACTCAGGTCTCATTCCCGGCTAAAGGGCAGAAACTCGCTACGCTCAAACAGTCTGCCCTTCTTGACGCCGTGAATAAGACCTTCGCTTGACGCCGGGCAGACGAGGCCGGGGGGACCTGCGGGGTGTTGGAGGTGTTGGGGCTGTTGGTCGTTAATTTATTAGTCGATAATTTACTACACTAGTCAATAATTTGCTAGTCGATAAAAAGATAGGATGCTTATGAAACAAAAGAAAATGCTTGTACTTACTTTTTCGCAGTTGAAACAAATCTATAATCAGGAGATGCCGGAGTTGGTGAAGATGGCTGTAAAGAGTCCTACGGTGGAGGATTTTAAGGCCGGGTTGCTGATGTATCTGGATGCTTGTGAGGTAGTGAACGAGACGGCGAAGGAGGCGAGGGAGCAAATTCGACTCTTACTCCATTATGATGGACAGGATGTCCATGAACTGTCTACGGGACAGGATATGTCAGTACAGACGATTCGGTTACTATATCAGTTTCTGACGGAAAGGTTGGAGAATATAGAGATGCCGACGGATTTGTTTATTGAATTGTTCCAGTTGTTTAAACGCTTGCAGGGGGAGACTGTTCCTTTGCCGTCGCCGCAACGTATCAAGAGCCGGAATGACCGGTGGGCTACGGGGCTGGATGAAGAGGTGCGTGAAGAACGCGATGAGAACAAGGAGCGGATGTTGCATTTGCTGATTCAGAAGATAGAGAATCGGAAGTCGAAGCCTTCGGTACGGTTCCATTTTGAGGAGGGGATGAGTTATGAGGAGAAGTATGAATTGGTGAGCAAGTGGTGGAATGATTTCCGTTTCCATTTGTCGATGGCGGTAAAGAGTCCGGCAGAACTGAATCGTTTTTTGGGGAATTCGCTTTCGTCGGAGACGATGTATTTGCTGAATAGGGCTCGCAAAAAGGGGATGCCGTTCTTTGCTACCCCTTATTATCTGTCGTTGCTGAATATTACGGGATATGGGTACAATGATGATGCGATCCGGAGTTATATTCTTTATTCACCGCGGTTGGTGGAAACGTATGGCAATATTCGTGCATGGGAGAAGGAGGATATTGTAGAGGAAGGGAAACCTAACGCGGCAGGATGGCTTTTGCCTGACGGACATAATATTCACCGGCGTTATCCGGAAGTGGCGATCCTTATTCCTGATACGATGGGACGGGCTTGCGGAGGTCTTTGTGCGTCTTGCCAGCGTATGTATGATTTCCAGAGCGAACGGTTAAACTTTGAATTTGAAACGTTACGTCCGAAGGAAGCTTGGGACAGTAAGCTGCGACGGTTGATGACGTATTTCGAGAAAGATACGCAGTTGAGGGATATTCTTATCACTGGCGGAGATGCGTTGATGAGTCAGAATAAGACGCTCCGGAATATATTGGAGGCTGTCTACCGCATGGCAGTACGTAAACAAAGGGCGAATCTCGAACGTCCGGAAGGAGAAAAGTATGCGGAACTGCAACGGGTAAGGTTAGGTTCTCGCTTGCTGGCTTATTTGCCGATGCGTATCAATGATGAACTGATCGATATTTTACGTGAGTTTAAGGAGAAGGCTTCGGCTATTGGTGTGAAGCAGTTTATCATTCAGACGCATTTTCAGACACCGCTAGAGGTGACTCCTGAAGCCAAAGAGGCGATCCGGAAAATTCTTTCTGCCGGATGGATCATTACGAATCAGTTGGTATATACGGTGGCTGCTTCGAGAAGGGGACATACGACACGGCTTCGCCAAGTGCTTAATTCGTTGGGAGTGGTATGCTATTATACTTTCTCTGTGAAGGGATTCAATGAGAATTATGCAGTGTTTGCACCGAACAGCCGTTCGATGCAGGAACAACAGGAGGAAAAGATCTACGGTCAGATGAATCCGGAACAGGCGGAAGAGTTGTATAAGCTGCTGGAAACCAAAGTGGATACGGAAGAAAAAGAGGATGTTGCCAGACAGATAAGGCGCTTTATGAGAAAGCATCATCTGCCTTTCCTTGCTACAGACCGTAGTGTATTGAATTTACCCGCGATCGGCAAGAGCATGACTTTCCAGCTAGTCGGATTGACAGAAGAAGGAAAACGTATTCTGCGTTTCGAGCATGACAGTACCCGTCATCACAGTCCTATTATTGACCAGATGGGACAGATCTATATCGTAGAGAACAAATCATTGGCTGCCTATCTGCGCCAACTTGGCAAAATGGGGGAAGATCCGGAAGACTACGCATCCATCTGGAGCTATACAAAAGGAGAAACCGAACCTCGTTTCAGCCTTTACGAATACCCCGATTTCCCCTTCCGTATCACGAATAAAATGAGTAATTTAGGTATTAATACCTAATACCTAGCTCTTCACCCGTATTACTATATTAGCAATAATTGCAGTCAAACCTCCAGTGGTGATTCCTGAGGAGAATATACTCCGAATCGCTTCTGGAGCTTGTTTTAAAACATCCGGCATCAGTTCTACACCCAGACCTAAAGAGAGGCTGACTGCCAATACCAGAGTTTCTTTGCGTCCTATTTCCTGCGAAGAGACGATACGGATACCTGCGGCTGCTACGGTACCGAACATCAATAAGGTAGCACCACCCAATACCGGATCGGGCATCAGGGAAAAGACGGCTCCTACAATGGGGAATAATCCGAGGAGGACAAGCATGGCGGCAATATAATAACCTACATAGCGACTGGCAACTCCGGTCAATTGAATGATACCGTTATTCTGTGCGAAGATGGAGTTCGGGAAGGAGTTGAAAACACCTGCCAGGAAAGAGTTGAATCCATCTGCCATCACACCGCCGGAAATACGTTTCAGATATGAATCCCCTTCAATCGGAAGTCCGGAAATCATGGAATTGGCTGTCACATCTCCCGTAGCTTCAATGGCGGTAATCAGATAGACCAGACCGATGGCGATGAACGAAGAGATATTAAAGTCAACACCATATTTAAAGGGCTGAGGGATGTTGAAACTCATCAGCATCTCAACATTGAGCGCACTCATATTCACTTTGCCCAAAGCGAAAGCCAATCCATAGCCCAGACAGAGACCGAAGACAATGGAACTCATGCGCAGGTATTTGTTTTTGCAGCGATTGAAGAATAAGACGCTCAGCAAGACGAGTGCCGCAATAGAAAGATTTTCCCACGAGCCGAAGGACCCGTCATCCATTGCACTATATCCGCCGCCACAAGAAACAATACCGACTTTAATCAGACTCAATCCGATGAGCAGCACGACAATACCGGACACCAGCGGAGTGATAATATTGCGAAGATACTTGAAAGTACGGCTGACAACCATTTCGATGGGAGCGGCAGCTATACAGGAACCGAATATAAGGGGAAGTCCGCCTACCAATCCGGTAGCTATAATGGGCCCGATAAAAGAGAAACTGGTGCCTTGAATACAAAGTAACCTGGCCCCTATCGGACCAATTCGACGGCATTGTATAAACGTGGATACACCCGAAGCAAAAAGGGACATAGATACCAGAAAGCTTGTTTTTTCAACATCCAGTTTCAGCGCACCTGCAATGATAAGAGGAGGTGTTATGATGGCTACAAAGATGGCCAGCAGATGTTGCAAGGCAGCAAACAGGGCATCTTTAAATGGAGGGCGGTCTTCTACGCCGTAGATCAAATCTGTTTTCATTCGATATTTTATTCAATAATTTATGTATATCCGTTTCGGGATTTCGTATCTTAAAGTTTAGTTTAACGTCCACTTCAGAGCCAGTGTCGGAATCACATAGAAGCCGTCACGACCACCGAAGTTATTGCTCAGTTCCACTTCGGAGCCAACACTCAGGTTAAAGTTTTTATTTACTCCTTTTATACGGTTCAGGTTTACCCAGAATTGAGGTTCGGACAGGAAGATTGTTTTTCCATAGTTCGTTTCTTCTCGCCACCAGTCGGCAAAGCCGGAGAAGGTGAGCAGGTTCTTGCAGAAGTTCATGTACCAGGTTCCTGTCAACTGGAAGTTATTCGGAGAGCGATGTTTCTGAATATACTTGTACATGGCTGTCAAGGTGAAGCCTCTTGAAAAAGAAGCGTTATTATAGGTATAGGTGGCTCCTGCCAGATAAGCGTTATTGTAGGAGAATCCTTTTGCTAATCCGCCATTATATTCCAGATGGGCAGAGAAAGGACCCTTCCAAAATTTCAGTTCGCGGGCTATCTCCCAGTATGCGGCAGCGACTCCTTCGGAAGTATAGTCCATATCAATAAAGAAATAAGTACTTCCCCAGTTATCGGGATGAAACTTTTCCACTGTAGAGGTTAACAATGGACGCCCTTTCAAATCTTTATCATACAAGGAACGTCCGAAATCATAATGTAACTGAATGTTTTGTGCCTGTAATTCCGGTACGGCAGAAAGCAGCATACACAGGAAAAGAGCAGAAATGATCTTTTTCATGACAAATGTGTTTAAATGAAGGTGCAAAAATAGTTAAACCTATACATATATTCACATTCTGACACTACTATTTTAATCCAGACGATTATTTCCTGTATCCCACCAAAGTCGGGTACCTCCATGATCCGGTCCGTTCAAGGCCTCAACAAGAGCTGAGTATTGTTCTTTATCTTCTGTCTGCAGGGTACCGGGGAAGTTGAGACGGCGTATCATCGTCTCCGTATCGATACACCCGTTTCTGCTATGGTTAAAGCGTACCGGAAACAGACGCGGATATCCCGTACGACGTTGTTCAGCCCATGCCTCACAGCCTTCCGGAAACATGGCAATCCATTTCTGTGTAATGATCTTCTCCAGTTTCACTTCTTTATCATCTGCCGGATTCCATTTAGGAGAAACCCGGCAACGGGCAGGAATGTTGTTTTCAGCATCATACGTATCAGTAAAGTCAGCGGCTGTTCGTTCGCTGTTCAGATAGTCGTCCATCTGATAAATCCCGTGCTGGTGCAAGGATGCTTTTATACCATTCAGATAACATTCTTCTTCATCTTCCGGAGTCCAGCCACGCAAAGCCGCTTCGGCACGGAGAAACCAGATTTCGGCAGAGTTCATTAAAGGAGCATCCGTACTCTGATCGACAGCCAATTTAGATAATCCTGCATAATGATTGTGTGCAAAACAAGTTCCCTGACGGATTCCACGATACTCCCCTGCATAAGCCTTGTCGGTACAGGCTTCAAAGTAGACTTTCAGCCGGGGATCATCATAGCCTGTGAGAATAGATTCCATTGCAGCGCTCATATAAGTTTCGTTCCATACACGGTTGAGTTCTCCCAACGGATTGGTAAATCCGGATTGTGTCGAGACCGCTACCCGCTCATCTTCGGCTTCAAAAACACCAAATTCGTTCTCCAATCCTTTCCGAAACTCGGTATATGCCTTATCCGGATCAACTGCCGAAATACGCATTGCCAGACGCAGACGCAAAGAATTGGCAAACTTGACCCAAGAAGAATACTGACCGTCCAGCAACAGATCAAAACGGGAGAATCCGTTGGATTCAGGCCTCTTTTCTATGTAACCGGCAAGAGAGACAACAGCCGAATCTAGTTCATTAAAGAACTCATAGTAAACTTCTTTCTGCGTATCAGGGCGATATTGATTTCGGACATTCGCAAAGTTCTTATAAATAATAGGGCCGTAATAGTCCGTCACCCGATGCATAACTTCTACTTTCAGCACTTTGGTGATGCCGAATAAAGCAGGTTCTGTATCACGGGTGGCATTCTCCGACTGATAGATTTGTGGAAAAATATACGAATACATATGTGTCCACATGGCACTGTTCCAGCCATCCTGCATGTTATAGTCCGAGTTATGCGTACCTCCGTTCAGCGGTTTGGCATCGTGCATATAGCCGGAGAACATATCCGCGTTCAGATTCTGTATCAATTGGAAAGGCCAGTTCTTGCCTTTACCGAAATCGTAGTTAAAGTAAATACCTTGCTGGATAATTCCCAGACGGATGCCGAAGCCATTATCATCAATCACCAAATCCTCATCCGTAATACCCGACTGATCGGTATTAAATTCACGGAACTTCCCTGTACAGCTGACGGAGAGCAGCAGAATACCCAACAAGTATATATAAATATGTCCTTTCATCATCTTCCCTCCTGCTCTTAAAATTCACATTTCAACGTAAAGCCCAGACTGCGGGTGGTAGGCATGCCAAACACTTCAATTCCCTGATTGTCATTTCCCGTAGAAAGTACCAGATCAGGATCGAAAGGAGCTTTCTTGTACAAGAAACAAAGGTTACGGGCTACAAAGGAAAGTTGCAGGTCCTTCAGTACGTTCGTTTTCTGTATCCATTTTCGGGGGAAGCTATAACTCAGTGAGACTTCCCGCAGACGGAGGTTGGTCGCATCATACATATAGTATTCGGTCACTCCGGCACGTCCGCCGACCACATTCTTATAGAATCCCTTTACATCGCTTATCTGCCGGCCTTCCAACGAGACATATCCTTTATCACGGGCTTGTGCCGTAACCTTCGAAACTCCATAAAGATCCATCTCCGCCTGAGTCTGCGAAAGGATTTCACCTCCATATCGCCAGTCGAGCAGGAAGTAAAGGCTAAAACCTTTGTAAGAGAAAGAATGATCCCATCCCAACATAAAAACAGGATTGGCATTTCCCACTTTTACGGTATTCCCGTCACCCTCTACCAACGGAAGTCCTTTATAATCTCCCTCCGTTCCATACAGAATATGACCTTCTTCATCACGTATAAAGGCTTTACCGTAAATGTCGCCGATCGAACCGCCTTTCACCAGTTTCATCGCATAACTGGAAGAGAAGCTGGTAGGTCCGTAAGCAAACTCCTTCAACTCTTCATGAAGTTCTACGATCTTATTCTTATTGGCAGAAAAGTTCATGGAAGTCTTCCATGTAAAGTCAGAAGTCAGTACCGGAGTGGCATCCAGCGTGATCTCCCATCCCTGATTCTGAATATCTCCCGCATTTACATATCGATAGGCGTATTTATCTCCAGCAAGTGCCGGGAGTTTGAAAAACTGTTCATAAGTGTTGGTACGATAATAAGTCAGGTTCAATCCCAAGCGGTGCTGCAAGAATTTCCATTCCATACCCAGTTCGACAGAATGTGTCATTTCCGGTTTCATCTCCGCAAAAGGAGCGGCATCACTTGCCAGCATTCCTCCGCCGGCAGTCACATACGATACGGGATAAGTAATGAAGGGAGGTACCCCGTTACCCACAATGCTATAAGCTCCGCGCAACTTTGAGAACGAAACCCATTCGGGCATCTTCACCCACTTATCGGGGAGAAAAGATACTCCGATGGAAGGATAAAAGAATCCCTTCTTTTCGTATTTTGTATAAGCTAGTGTAGATGACCAGTCGTTACGTGCGGTCAGATCTAGAAAGGCTCCTTCTTTATAACCAGCCTGTGCTGTTGCAAAGACAGATTGCAGTTGGTAGTGAGCATCTATTTTCTGGTCAATACTGGCAGAACTGCTCATCACGATATTGGCAAGGTTGAACACATTGGCAAATTTTAGAGAAGCATTCTTCGAATCAATACGGGTGGAGTTAACAACCTTATCATTAATACTGCCGCCAATAGCTATATTCAACGTAAAATCATTCAGTTTCTTCTTAGCCATCGCCATCACGTCTCCATACATCAGCGTTTCCTGATAATCCATTTCAATATAACGCCCGTTCATTCCACACAGTGCCGTAGCGGTAGAGGCATAGAATTTCTGACGTAGTTTATCGGCTGAATAATCCATATTGCCACGAGCTTGAAGCGTCAGCCAACCGGTCACTTTCAAATTGGCGGAAAGAGAGAGGATCAATCGCGTACGCGCTTCCTTACTCTGTATACGGTTTTGTATCCAATACGGGTTCTGCTCGAAGTCCTCGGTAAAAGTATGCCAGTTTTGTGTATTCAGTTTTCTTTCCTCATCATAGTGTTCATAGTTATCTTTATAATATGACAAATCTTCGCCACGAGGAAAGCGGTAAAGCCCTACCAGCGGATTCATATAGAAACCTCCCGATACAGGTTTATTCTTCACCGTCTGCCTCATGACGTTCACATTACCATCCAGTTTCAGCAGGCTATTGAAGAGTACAGCGGTCTCCCTCAGATTGATATTGTGCTTGGAGAGTTTGTTTTCATTCAGAATACCACGCCCGGTCGTATTGGCATAGGAGAAGTAAGTTTGCAGTCTATCGTTTCCGGAGTTGACGGATACGGAAGTGATCGACGTCAGTCCGGTACGGAAAAAGTTATTCAGATTATCATAAGCCATGAGGTTTTCTTTCTCCCCCCAACTGTCTGTCACATCACTTACCCCATAGTTATTCTGCATTTTGGGCAGACAGAAAGCCTTCTCAAAAGTCAATCCGGTAGAGAAATGAATATCTCTCCGCCCTACGGAGTTTCCTTTTTTGGTCGTAATAAGAATAACTCCGTTGGCTGCCTGACTACCATACAAGGCTGCGGCTGGAGCTCCTTTCAGGATGCTGATACTTTCCACATCTTCCGGATTCAGATTGGAGATACCGTCGCCTCCGTCCCTGTTTCCGGCATTTGCCGTACCGCCAATAGCCGAATAAGCCTGTTCCGAAGTGGAGTTCGACATAGGAACTCCATCTATCACATACAAAGGCTGATTGTCTCCGGCTACCGAGCGCACCCCACGAATACTGACTTTCGCCGACCCGCCCATACCGGAAGAGTTCTTGCTGACCTGCACACCGGCTGCCTTCCCCGCCAAAGCAGTGATCATATTCACTTCTTTCACGCGATTCAATTCTCCTCCCCTCACTTTCTGCACAGCATAGGCCAAAGAAGATTCTTTCTTTTCAAGCCCCAAAGCGGTAACAATCACATGATCAAGCAGCTGAATGCTTTCCTTCAGACATATTTCAAGCATCGACCTGCCCTGTACGCCGACTTCCTGAGACTCGTAACCCACGAAAGAAATTTGCAGTATAGCACTATCCGGAACGGATAAGAAGAAATTCCCCTCAACATCTGTCACTGTTCCATTCGCTCCGCCCTTCTCTCTGATTGTCGCTCCGATCAACGGTTCACCATACACATCAATAACCCGTCCCCTCACCGTAAAATTAACAGAAGAGACTCTCACATTTTCTTTCGGTTCTGACTGCGAAGCATAACAACCTTCTTCAAAGAAAAATAACAAGCCTATAAAACAGCAACTTATAAGTATTCTTGTTTTCAAAAGTATTCCAATATGTTGTTTTGTCATTACCGTGCAAAAATAGCCAAAATTTTTTAAAACTGTTTTTTTCTGTAACTATTTTGAATGAAAAGAATAGATTCGTTATTTTTGTAAGAAATTACAGAAGCATGGAAATTGAAATCGAAAAACATCCGCTGGAACCTTTTCTTCCCCCGAAAGCAAAGCTGCTGATGCTGGGAAGCTTTCCGCCACAAAGGAAACGGTGGTCGATGGATTTTTACTATCCGAACCTGAATAATGATATGTGGCGCATTGTCGGACTTTTATTTTTCAGAGACAAAGAACACTTTCTGAATGAGAGCCGGAAAGCATTCTGCCGGGAACAGATCGTTGATTTTCTAAACGAAAAAGGAATCGCCCTGTTCGATACCGCCTCCTCTATCCGGCGTTTGCAGGATAATGCTTCGGACAAGTTCCTCGAAGTAGTACAGCCGACGGATATTGCAGCATTACTCCGCCAACTGCCCGAATGCAGGGCCATCGTCACCACCGGACAAAAAGCGACGGACACACTCCGTGAACAATTGGAAGTAGGCGAACCCAAAGTAGGCGATTATGCAGAATTCGTATTCGAAGGACGAGCGATGAGACTCTACAGGATGCCTTCTTCCTCACGGGCATACCCTCTTGCCTTAGACAAAAAAGCGGCTGCCTATCGGATTATGTATCAAGATTTGCAGATGCTTGTTTAAGTATTAAGTTCTGAGGTTTGAGTTTTTAAGTATGAATCAATAAACAACATATAGTATGACACCTTTATTTTTGCAATATCCGGCATGCAGCACATGCCAAAAAGCCAAGAAATGGCTAACAGAAAATAACATTGAGTACACTAACCGGCTTATTGTGGAAGATAACCCTACGGTGGAGGAGTTGAAAGCATGGATTCCGCGAAGCGGACTACCGATAAAGAAATTCTTCAACACTAGTGGTTTGGTATATAAAGAGCTGAAACTGAGTGAGAAGCTGCCAACTATGACCGAAGAAGAGCAAATCACCTTATTGGCAACTAACGGTAAATTGGTGAAACGTCCGTTAGTAGTGACCGACAGCTTCGTTCTGGTAGGTTTTAAGCCCGATGAATGGGAAAAATTAAAATAATTGGAAATTTATTTACCCTAACATTTGCAGGTTCGGAAGTTTATACTACCTTTGCAGCCGCAAACACGGGAGTAGCTCAGTTGGTAGAGCACCGGTCTCCAAAACCGGGTGTCGGGAGTTCGAGCCTCTCCTCCCGTGCAAGGTCAAATAGCTGTAAGTTAATAACTTACGGCTATTTTCCGTTTATAGGTCGGACAAGTACCGGACACTTTATTTAATATGAATGTTTAATTGTACTACGTTTCTGTTTACAAAAACGTAGAAAAAAATGTGTTCAACTAAAAGACGGGGTGCCTCATTAAATAGTATAATACCCTACACTTTGCCCAAACTTCACACCGGGAAAAATTGGTATATTGATTTCAAAGCTTACGATCCTTTGGAACAAAAAATGAAACGAAAAAAATATATGCTGGATAGCATAGATAAAATTAGTGTCCGGAAAAAGAGGGCTACGGAATTAATTGCAAATATAAGTCGGCAACTCTTATCCGGTTGGAATCCATGGGCAGATACTTCAAATTCCCGCCAATATACATTGTTCGATGATGTTGTGGAATTATACAATAAATATCTAATTAAATTCCATAAGTCCAAAGTGTTTAAAGAAAGTACCTTTGCAGACTATAAAAAAAGAATTAGGGTGTTATCAGAATACAACAAAAAGCGTTTCAATCCTATAATATATATTTATCAGTTTGATAAGACTTATGCAAGTGATTTCTTGGATTATATTCTTATTGATCGTGATTCATCAGCTCGCACAAGGAATAATTATCGAACCTGGTTATCATCTTTTGGCAGCTGGTTATTAGAAAAACAGTATATAGACAAAAACCCCGTAGAGAATATCAAATCATTGTCGGAAGACAAAAAGAAACGGGACGCATTGTCCGCCAATGATCTACAGAAGCTTAGAACATATTTAGAAAAAAATAATCCGTACTTTCTCCTACTTTGCCAGTTTGCATATTATACCCTTATTCGTCCAGATGAGCTTTCAAATATTCAATTATCCGATATCTATATTAAAGATCAAAAAGTATTTATCCCTTCAAGTATATCTAAAAACCGCAAAGACGGTATGGTAGGATTAAACGATATCTTAATAAAATCAATGCTCGAACTTAAAATATTCAATTATAGCAATGATTGTTACTTATTCGGGAAAGATTTCAAACCCTCAAAAGAGAAATCGACACCACGCACTTACAGGACTTATTTCAATAAAGTACGTACGTTACTTAAATTCCCTGACTCCTACCAGTTTTATTCCCTAAAAGATACCGGTATTCGCGATTTGGCAAATTCAGCCGGGATTGTTATTGCACGCGATCAAGCAAGACATTCGGATATTTCTACCACAAATAAATATCTAAAAGGAGAAGCGTTGCCAGTACATGAAGAGACAAAACATTTTGAAGGACTTTTTTAAATCAGGGGGAAACGTGTTTCCCGCTTCCCCCTTTCGCTTTTCTACTCCAACGTATAAACACTCCAGTCTATCGCCTTTTTAAGTTCCCAGCCTTCCTTTTGCGTCTCCTGTATATGTTTCACGGCACCGGTGTAAAACTCTTGTAGTTGCTGCATGCTTGCAAACTCGTAAAACGTCGGGTTGTCTTCTTCCCCGAGCTTGAAAGTAACAGGAAGGTTTTCCCCGCCTGTCTGCAAGGCAAGATCGTACGCCGTCTTATAATTCATCTGGTTCTCCATGGAAAGCCAGACTTTCAGGCCGTTCCATATGTACCCGCTTTCGATCGTGTCGGTTATCTTCCGGTTATACCATTCATTAATAACCGCCTTGATTTCTGCCAGTGCGGGTAGATGATCGAACGTCTCTTCCATGTAACTACGTTGGACTCCTTCTGCTGTCTCTGTTTCCTGGTAATCCCACGTAATACGCCAGATTCCCCGGCGGCGGTTGGTACATCTTACCGGTTCCGCCTTGCTGTCTGCATAAATTCGTATCATTTCAAGTAAAATGTATAATTATCAATCCTTTTTCACTTACTTCACCTTCGCAATGTGCTTCAAAAGGCAGTTCTCCGTCTCTTGCCGCTGATTCACAAATGAAAAGGGTTTCCTCAAGGCTGGTAAAATACTTTCTCTCCTTGCCGTCGAGTTCCAGCTTTATAACAGTCCGGTTTCCGTTTTTCGTCGGAACATCCTTTTCATAATCAAGTACGATCACATCCTTGTTCATCAGTTCGGGCGACTTGATCCTTGCCCCGGTAAATCGTTTCCGTCCGTCTTTAGGCTTATACTTGTAGCCCAGATCTTTTAATTTTTTCATTTTCTTTCCTGTTAGTTTATAAAATAAGTTCTTGCAATCAGCATGTTTTGTAAGCCCGTAAAATGAAGCGGTTAACTCCTGCCTACGTTTCTTGCTTTTAACCTTGTGCATCTTGCGGGCGAACTTTTGTTTGTTACGCTTCCTTAACCGCACATGATCCGGGCGGGTTACATATCCCAGAAAGTCGATACCTTCGGTAATCGGGAAAACGGTATCATTACTTTTAATCTCCAGGCGGGCTTTACGGGCCTGTTCATGAATGATATCCCTAACCTTCCAAAGGTATTTCTTACTACCGGAAAGCACCAGACCGTCGTCACAATACCGGTAATAGTGTGCTACTGCCTCCTGATCCTTTAACCGGTGATCCAGATAAATAGACAGAAGCAAATTACAAAGCCCCTGCGATGATCTTAGTCCGATACTCACGCCTTTAGGCATCATGCGGATGCACTCTTCCAGGATTCCGATCAATATTTTATCCTTGAACATCTTTTTCACTGCATCCAGCAAAACGTCCTGGTCTACGCTCTCATAGAATTTCGTTATATCGAACTGGTACCCGAACAGGGTTCCTTCGGGATCAGCTTTTATATCTTTAACGATATACTGTAAAAGGTCATGCGTACCCCTGTTTTTAATGGATGCGGAAGTAGTCCGGATAAAACGTACTTTCAAATGCCGGTCCACCACATTCATAACAGCGTTAAGAACGATCCTGTCTTCCAGGGAAACCGATTGTACGATCCTTACCTTCGGCCCGTCGTCTACGGTCATTTCCCGATATCCTCCGAGCTTGAACCGCCCACTCCTGATCCGCTGCCTGATCCTCTCTACCGCCTTCGGAACATCCGCCAGTATTCTACGCCCGGCAAAGCTGCGCTTTCGTCTTCTTTTGCGCAATACCGTTTTTATGGCGTCCTCTATATTGGAGTCCTCGACAATCTCTTCTATAATATTATCTTCTCTCCACATGATAATTAAATTAGCCTTCAATTCCCCGGGCCGGGCTTCTTCGAAAAAAGTTCCTACCAAACCCCATTGCCCTGCGCTTTATTTTTCCCCTTTCCAGCCGTAAACGGCTGCTGTTGGCGAGGCTCATTCCTCTTGGCTCCACATCGGGGACACGTCCCCACCGTTGTACGCCAATTTTTAAGGCTTATGCGCTTTTTCTTTATTCTAATTGTTTGCAAGCCGAACGCCGATGTTCGCATTCGTGTTCGATGAATCGTTATTCGCGTTCGCATACGAAACACCGCCTAACGCGTTCGCGTTGTTGTTCGACCGATACACCACACGAGTGTATATGAGGAAATCCGCCTTTGTATTTTCAGGAAGCACCGGCACCCGTCTTACTTCCGGACGCCCGCGCTACCCGCACAACGTTTTACGTTGCTATTTTTTTATTTTAATCAGCCTGATTTATGGCTTTAAAGGCCGCGACGCTACCCGCCCAGCGTATTATGCCCCTGAAGGCAAGCCGAACGCCGATGCTCGCACTCGTGTACGATGAATCGTTATTCGCGTACGCATACGAAACACCGCCCAACGCGTACGCGTGGCTGTACGACCGACACACCACACGAGAAAGCCCGGTACCTACATAGAACCTGTCGAACCAATGTGAAGAAGTGGAACCGCCTTCTTTGGCTGCAATCAAATCCATATACCGGCCCCAAACCATGTGGGTAGGATAAATATCCGCATTATAAACAGTAATTCCCTGTACAACGCGTTCCGTTCCGTCCGGCATGGTAATAAACCACCTTCCGTCCGCTGCTGTCTTGTTTACCGTGACATACTGCAACCATTCCGCCTTGTTTCCCTGGAAATTTTCATATCCCAGTACATTGACGGACTGATAATTTACACCGTCCCGGTAAGCACCTTCCGCCTGTGGATTGGAACCGCCCTTTTCTTTATAATAAGAAACCGTATCACGTATTCCCAACGCATTTGTAAGGCCCGTCACTTTCTGGTAATTGTTTGTTCCATATCCGCAAACTCCCTGCGAATCGGTATTACCGTATTTAAAGAAATGCAGATTACCCACGTCCTTGTGCATTTCCCAGTCAAACAGCTGGAAACCTTTGCCTCGGTTCTGGGCGTATTTGATTGCCTGGGCTTGTGAAATGGTTCCTACACTTGAAACACCACTGACAGAACGCAACACATCATCAATCAAGTAGGCTTCATAAGCACCGCCCAGGCATTCCGTATGCTCTACCCAGTCCGGCTCGATCGCTTCTACACTTTCCGACGTTGTGAGTAAAACGAAATCGAAGGCCGCCGAATTAAGGAAAGTAAAGGCCAGGAAAGTAGCCCCTGCGGGAACAGCACAAAACAGGTACATACCATTAATAAAACCGTTCGCGTTTGAAACGCTTACCCGACTTACTATTTTGCCCGTATCATCTATAAATGCAGCCCCGTAAAGAGTGGAAGCCAGACCGGGGAAACGGACCTGCTTGTAATCCCGCACGTCCACCAGGGCGAACGATCCGGATTCGTATTCATTCTTCGCCTCTTCAAGGGTCGTGTAATCCGTATTCTTACGAATCCCGATCCCTTCCGTTACCTCCAGCTCTTCGCGGGTAAGTTTTACACTGGTGTACCCTGCCGCTGCCGGCGCATCCTCATTGCTTGAAATAAAACCGTACAGACATTGGTTCAGCACGTCCGTTACTCCCTTGTACCAGTAATGAGGCTCATATACGTAAACTTCGCCTTCCGATCCGGTTAATACTGCATCCGTGGCGTTCTCCACGCTGTCACTGTCGGCGTATTTGTTCCGGCTCTCATCATGAAGCGGATAACAGGTCATTTCACCCTCCGCCGTCTTTTTGGCCAGAACGCAATGTCTTTTCGCCAACACCTCCAGGATATGGGAAGACGGGGTAAATTCCGTATTATAGTCATATCCGGTAGAGTTATCCAGGTTTGTAATCTTTTCCCCGTCCTCTACCGTCTGGTCTATTTTTATGCAGACAAACTGCGGCTGAATGATATTCAGTTCCGGGAAGTGCGCACAGGTGGCGGCGTACTCTTCGTCCGACATGGACTGGGTCAGCCGGTACGTACCCACCAGGCGGCACGTCTGCACGTTTCCCCCGTCTTCATCAACACCGCCCATTGTCATAAGCCCGCGAAGCAAACTTCCGTCCCCGTCCATATCTATACCGGTAATTCGTAGATAGCTGGTCGCGCTGCATTGCTGTAACAACGTGTTCCAGTCGATCAGGCTACAGTTATCAATCACAAGGCGCGTGATATTTGCCGTGCTTTCCAGCTGCAGCCCTGCATTGGTCAGTTTGTTCAGGTACCGGAGCTCCAGCGTCTGCAAAGTTGCGGGAAGGACGCAAACGGCCAGAGGCGCACCGCCGGCGAATGTCACACCGGTAAGGGATGTATCACCGGCCAGGAAGGTTTCAAGTTTGGTGTTGCTTGAAAGGTCCATACCGGTAAAGGAAGAGGATTTAAGCCCGGATATGTCGAGTTGTCGAAGGTTACGGCAATTACCCACCAGAAGGGCATTAAGTGTCATCTGTCCGGCCTCACAGCTAACATTCAGTTCACGCAAGGCCGTACAGTTGTTCAGGTTCAACGTGCCGACAATGGCGTGGGCTACATCCGTCAGATCAAGCCCGCGAATACGGCTTGCACCGTAGAAATATTGCGGATCGTTTACTATTAAATCCGTGTCCATTGTCAGTTCCACCACAGCCCCGGCCGTTTCTGCAAGTACCGCGCTTTGGTGCGGTGTTCCGGACGTGTAACCGTACCCGTAATAATACCGTTCGGAGGCCGTAATCCGAATTTTCCGGTTATCGCTGCCGAACTTATACCCGAAATAAGCCGCGAAGCTGTCACGACGATAAGTACCGGCCACGTATTGACTATCCAGAAGGGCGAAACGGTTCTGAATGGTATAAGTACGGTGCGCGTAACGGCTTCCCTGCAAGGCATACAGATAATTATAATAACTGGTTCCGCTGCCGGTTGTCACCCCTTCGGTAAGCGGAAGGATATATTTATATTCCGAATCCTTGTTATAAATCCGCTCGCACCAGTTGCCCATTTGTTCCTCGTTAAATACTTGCAGGACATATTCAAGGCTCATATTGCTACGCAAGGTTTCCGCCACTTCACGCAATTTGTCCGGACAAGACCGTACCAGTTCCCATAAAACGGAATCATGGCCGGCAAAAGCATAACTACCGATACTATCGTCAAAACTTTCGTGGGTAATGGTATATTCGTATTTCAGTACCGAATCATTACGCACACCGAACAGCGTGTCCATATCGTAAGGAAGGAAATACCAGATCAGAGAGTCCCAAGTCGCCAGCATCATGTTTTTTGCCCGGTTATCCACAGCCATAAAGTAATCGGTAATCAGATACCATGCAAACGGGCTGTCATTACCGAAATACTGGTTATATTCCGCCAGGAACTTGGCGGGATCATCCTTACATGAATCGATCCAGTTCCAAAGCCTTGTAACTGCCGCCTTGTCGTCCTCGTGTGCATCCGCCCAGGTAGTGTCCGCCTTGAAACGAAATTCCAGCGCATCATCAAAAGAAGACATGTCGGTAGTCCCGAACAGACAAAGGGCCTCGGAGTTGTTCAGGAACTCCAGACAGATACATTTGTTACGCTGCCCGTTCAGGGCCGCTTCGTCGTTGAATCCTTCAATTCCTTCAAAACCGTAAATGATCGCACTTTCCGACTTCTCATTATTGAAATTGTATTTTCCCAGATAAGTATTCGCACCGGTGCCGTCGTTGTCATAAAACAGGTCCATAGGGAAACCGTCCACGCCTATACGTACGTCATATTCCCCCTTATATGCAGCCTGCGGCGGTGTCAGCCACCCGCACCTCTTCCAAACGTCGTTCACAATACGCACCGCACCGGTATTATGTGTACCGGAAGAATCGGAAAAGTCCGCTTTCAAACAGAATATACTGATCGGCCGTGCTCCCGGTTTGAAACTGTATTCAAGGGACGGCACATCCACGCCGTTAACTTCCAGCGTGGTACCGTATTTTTCCAGGCGCAAGAAATAAAGACGGTAATTCTTACGCGGATAAGTGGTGGATGATGTACCCTGTATTCTTAGACCGACATTCCTTGCTACAAAATCGTACTCCTTACCCTGCGGGCTATAAAAATAGATATCGACCGGTACCTCGAATTTCTTGTTATTGGTGGCGTTGACAAGGTTCACATCGCCGACAATTCGCATAACCGCCTTTCCCTGGGCGCGTAACTTGTCTATGTCGATATCCGTACCGTTGTCCCCCGTAACATCATTCTTTTCAAATAACAGGACCATTTCGTCCGACGTAGTCCGGTCTACCATGTAATTGTTCAATTCTTCATCATCCGTAAGCGCACGGTTATAAATACGGAAATTCCTGATCTCCACATCCGCCGTATCACTGAACAAACGGATGTTCACCGGTTCCGCCTGCAGTAATCCTTCGGTAGCCCCATACTGCACCGCTCCGCAACGGATTCCGTTTACATAAAGTTCCAGCAACCGCTTGCCGGCCTTGGCCCCGACAATAAAGGCCATTTTCAGGTTCATATCACTTGCAAACTTCGTACTTACTTCCGTACCGCCGGAAACACGCATAAGGGCCTGCTCCGTTGTCATCTGGAAACCGATATCGCCGGCCATACAGTCCAGTATCACCCCCTGCCGGTCCGTTACCGACGAACAAAGAATTTCCATTTCATAGGTAGCCCCGGTAGTGGTTGCATCCGTGGAGAACGGCCGGTACCCGATTTCAATCTTCGCGCCTCCCGTAAGTTTCAGGGCGTCACCCGTCCAGCCGTTGCTGCTCCAGTCGAAACCAGAAAATGTCGTATGTATGTCGCCATAATCCCAGGCTCCCGGATCGGATTCGCTGTTACTCCGCCCGGCTGCCGAAAGTTTCAGTACAAGCCCGGCGGTAGTTTCCTGCAAGTCGATCCCGCTTTCCGTTACGTCGATATAAAACGGGTATTCCGTGGCCCCCGTCTTAAATTTCATAGTGATCTCGCCCTGCTCCGTAAAACGGTTGGTATATGTCTGCGTAGTACGGGCCACACTGACAGACTGCGTTTTCACCCCGTCCCGGTAAACGTCCATTTGAGCCGGCGTTGCGTCAGGATCATAAGCCACAAAGTCAAATTTTACCTGTTCGTACTGCCCCGCTTCCAAGCGCGGAACAAGATGGTCCTCCGTAAAAATACGGCCGTCCGGAAAACTCATCATCGTGCCGATGAACGGTGCCGATCCTCCGGATTTCAGAATATCAATATAGATACTTTCAGACTTTAACACGAGATCGGCGGAAGCCTCCATTTCGGCAACCATTTGAACGGTATTCCGGCCGGTCACAAGCGAAGAGGGGGACAAACTGAAACTGCCGTTTGTCGTTCCCGATCTTGTAATGGTGTGCGCGTTCTGTTGCCGGCCGTTCAGATAAAGCGTGACGACCTTTGTTCCGGAACCGCTCACGGCATAAGGGATATTAATCGTGTCGGCCAGGGTATAACCGCCTGCGGCTATGGCCCCGGCCAGATTGTAAGAGCTGGTAAGGGAAAGGCTGACAACCTTCACGGATGTAAACGCCTGTCGGGTCTGTTTCTTGCCGGTAGTCGGATCGGTTGTGGTTGCCACTACGTAAATATCGGTATTCCCAACAAGCAAGTAACTTGAAAGGTCCAGTTCGTAACTGCCTTTGGAAACATCGCTGACCGTCTGGGAATACATGGTAGTTGTTCCACGCCTGATCGTAACGGTGATATCCGCCTTTTGCCCGGTAGATTCCCCCTTTTCATCCCCCGTGGTGTATTGGTGATCGTATGTATAAGTAAGACGGGCGTTTCCGCCTTCCTTGATTATGGCGTTATCTACAGCCGCATTCAAGACAATTTTAGTAGCCACCGTTTCGCCGGAACCTCCACCGGAACCGGCCGGGATATCCACGGCGGTAATTTCCGTGCCGCTTTTGTTCTGGAAAGACAGACGGACGGATGTTTCATCCTCGCTTACCTCCGCATTTACGTTAAACAGCGTGGAAGCGTCCACCTCGTTAAAACGGGCGGTTACTACCTTGTTTTCTACCGGATTGGTGGAATCGGCGGACAAAGTCTCGTCCACTTCCAGGATATCCACGTTTACATTCACATTACCGGCCGCGTCCGGCGTCTGCTTCTCGCCGTTTACCGTTACGCTCTTTACCGTTCCTTTGCCGCCGAACTCTTCCCAGCTCGCCTCCTGGTCCCAGGCATCCAGGGCGGTTCCGGTAAACTGGTACGTCTCCCATTTGCCGAGCGATGTTTCAAAGGTGATGACACGCCCCCGGCCGCGCCACTTCTCCGGTACCGCGGCAATGGCGGAAGCCAGGGTATAGAAACCTTCCGTAAGCGGCACACTGCCGGTTACGTTATAGGTATTCCCGCCGCCTGAACCGCCGCTGCCGAAATCCTCCCACTTTTCGACATTCTCAAAATCCGTGTCCGGATTGCCTTTAAATTGTTTCGTTACCCAGCCGTCGGCAGTAAGGAAAGAAAGGATCACGCCGTTTTTCCGGACATCGTCAATCTTCCCCGCCGTTTTCAATGCTGCAAACACTCCCGACAGGTCACTGTAAACGCTGCCGGCGTTCAAAAGGTTGTTTACATTGGTAAAGGTGGAAGACAGACGCCCGGCCGTCTGCTGCAGCTCCTGTTTCATTTCGTCACGGTCCACCTGCAACGTGTTTATGTCATCGGAACAACTGCTAATATCCTGGGACAAACTTTTCAGCTTTCCCCAAAGGGAACCGTCTTCACTTTCCGAACCGTCTTCGCTGCCGATACGGGCGTTGATATCGGCCAGCAATGCGGCCAGCGAATCACTGTCCTTAAGCCCGTCCAGAAAAGCAAGAATTTCGTTAAAGTTGTCGATTGCCTGCGAAGCGTTGTCACCGACAAGCCGGTCGATACGCAAAGAAACGGCGTCGATAGCCTTCTGCAAGGCTGCATCGGCGGCAATGCGGGCGGCTTCCTCCGCCTCGATTTCCTTACCCTGGGAAACCAGTTTCAGGTGTTCGTTCAAGAAGCCAAGAACCGCCGCCACCATTTGGTTAGTAACGCTTTCCGCGTCCTCCGCGGTTTCAATGACTATAATAAGATCATCGATATACTCCTGTGTTGCCATATAGATACATTAATTAAATTGTTTGCTGAACTCTTTGGAATGAACCCGCGGTTTCCGGTAGCCGCTTTTCGTGATTTCTCCCGTCCAGTTGGACTCCTTCTCGGCAAACGTGAGCTTTAACGTCACGTTCTGCGGCGCGTCCGGACGGACACGGTAAGAAAACTCTTCCGCCGAAGGAATTACCTTGATCTCTTCCCGGCCGTAACCTGTCAGGTAAACATCATCGGAGGAAAGCAGGTCAAGAAGAAAGCGTATTTCCTGCGGGCGTTTGAATCCCGTCTTAATCGTTACGGCTTCCTGTATCTCCGTCCGTATGCGATCCGAATAATAATCATCGGTAATTTCATCGTAACGCCGGAAAACAGCGTCTTCGTCTTCATCCATGCCGGGAGTTACGCTCGCCTCGCCTTCCAGGGAAAACACCTCGTAAACCCCGTAACTGTTCAGGAACCGGAGCCGGTAACGCTCGCGGACCGTCGGGCTTTGCTCGATCCCGATCCGCAGGGCGAACGTTTCACCGCTATACACGTCAAAAAGGTTGGCCAGTACCCCGTAATCGGTAAAGAATTTAAGTCTTACGGCCTCCAGGTTCAAGGCGTAGAAATTCCCTGCCGTACCTGGCACTGCAAGGCTTTGTCCGGTAAGAAGTTCCGTTATTTTCAGCTCATGCTCCGGATAGATGAAACAGAGCGGGTAAAGCTCCGTTTCGCGCATCGTTATACGCCAGTCATCACTCCGGGTGGTAAAGAAGAAATTACAGGATTCATTCAAGAACTTCAAATCAAAAATGTTACTTCCCTTTTCATGCAGTTTCTTGAAAGAACGTTTGGATATACCACCGCGCCAGGCGGTAACAACCAGATAGGTCGATTCCTCCTCCTCGTTTTGAATGGCGACCGTGACGACCGCCTTGTTATACCGTTTGTCGGAAAGGCTTATCAACATCTCGGAACTGTCCGTTAACGGGGGAATATCGACAAAAAGCGTTTCCAAGACCTCCGCGATGTTTACCTTGAAACTTCCGTTACCGTTGCCGGTAAATATGGAACGCATGGCTTCAAAGTTCACGAAATACATTATATTGTAAGTCGCCATAGAAGTAGTTTCTACCGAAAGATAGACAGGGTTTCCGGTAAAGGCGTTTTTCGTCGGATCGATGCTTGCTGTCAAACTCATAATTCAAACGTGTTAACGATGAATATTCCGTTAAACTCACTCTTATTTTCAAGCCCGGAAAGGAAATGGTCACGCTGATCCGTGGGAGACGTCAGGAACTTGTAAAAGTCCGAGAGCTTCCCCGAATGATTTTCCCTCCAAAGCTTGTAAAGCTCTGCTACCTGTGTGGTACACGGAGCAAGTACGATATTATTCTGCTTTTCCATGCTGCAAAAGTTGGGTTTATCAAAGGAAGAATAAAGGACGGGATTAACCGGAATATACAACGGAGATGAACTCCCCTATATACGAAAGGGTAAATGTTTCATTATAAGTTCCGGTAGTTGCTTCCGGATCATTCTGTATATAATTTATATTCACTCTTAACTGGAACTGGTAATCCCGCGTCAGCGTATCATTTTCAGAGGTGGGCGGATTTTCTATTATATAATCATCCGTACCGGGATTTATAAAACCGTCCGTTATGGTCCAATAGCGTTCATTCTCAATAGTAAAGCCTAAACCTTTCAAGTAGTTCAATACCTCCTGCTTTTTATTTTCCTGCACTTCCGCCTGAGTATTACGAACCAGTTTCCAGACATATAAAGTACTACCGAAATCTTTAATAAAATGTTCCTCGTCAAGATTATAGGGAGCTATTAACCGGAGTGTTCTTAATGTCAGATCGACAGGTACAATCTTATTTGCCGGAAGCGAATAAGAAAGTCCGTCAAAAAGCAGATACTGTCCCCGCAGGGCTACAGGTGTCAATATATCCATGCTCATAAGCTGGTGGACCGGTAACAGGGTATTTGCTTCTACCTGGTTGAAAGAGTGTCTTATTATGGCATCGTATTTTTTCCAGAAGTTTATAAACAGGCCGTTCTTATATTGAAATAAAAGCGATATCGTATGTTTACTTCCGTCTTTGAGGATGACCTCCTCACCCTCGGAAGTATAAGGCAACACAGAACCGAAAGGATATTTACTATTCTGTGAGGATGTAAACGCAAACACGAAAGATAACGGTGTTTCCACTTTCTCCGAATCTTCATCATCATTATTGGAGGATGTTTTAAGATATGTGTAACGGTGTACGTAATCGGCCAGATATTGAGGGGAAAGAATATCATTCGGGGCAAAATCCATTGGAACGCATTCATCATCGCTGGTTAATTCGTTATCTTCAATACTGTCGCTTTTCCGGTCCCAGGAAAAGAAACTCGATGAAGAATAAGTAAGACGCTTGTTGTCTTCATCCCATTTGAACCAGCGTCCCGTCGTTTCCTCATAATTAAGGTGTATCACCCTTTGGGAAACGTCAACTCTCGCCAGGCGGGCCACTTCCTGATCCTTTAAGTAGTCTTCAAACCGTTCAACAGAGGGGGCCGCACCGGTAAAGGAAGTTTTGGCCGACAACTTCATTTGCCGGGCCGTTTCATAAGTTATTAAAGGTTCGTCTGTCAGGCTGCGGGATAAATCAATGTCCGGAACATCATCCACAATATCACGGATCAGTCTTAAAGTGGCCGTTTTCGTATCGGAAGAAACATTATAAACCAGTCCGAAACGCACATAAAGGGCGTTTAAAAAGTCCTCTACCGTACAATCCGGCATTAAATCGGCGTAAGAAAGCTTTCCTTTAACACAACAGTCGGCCGCATTATTCAGGATTACCAGGTTATAAAGTTGTTTATCCGTCTTAAAAGGATTTTCGGTTATGGTATATCCAAATTCCGAAAAAACAAGTTCCAGTACACGCCATACATATAAAAAGGCCGTTACGCCGTAGCCTTCCGGAAGTGTTACTGCAGTCGGAGTTCCATTTACTAAGAAAGTTTCCGTTCTTGCCTGATAACGCAACTTATAGACTTTACTTCCCTCTGATACAGGCGTGATATAATTCAGGTATTTGGGGTAAGACTGGTTATCTTTTGAATCGTTACCGGTCATAATCTGGAAGACGGCATAATCAGTCTGATAACCTCTTAATACTTGTTGCAAATGCGCACAAAGGGAATTTACGCTGCTATATTCCTTCACCGGTAATGTAATGGCATTTAATTTCTTTGCTTTCCAGGCGCTGTAGGCCTCCGAATTGTCAAAGCCGATGTTAAGGGTAATACCTTCTTTTTTACCGGCGGAAACGATATTTATCTTTCCGGTACGTTTATATACTCCGTCCAGTACCGTACATGCCTGATCTTCATTCATCGGCTTTACGCCCATGTCGAGACGGTGGGCAAAACCGGTTATTTTAGCATTGTTACCGGTACATGGAACCGTGACCGGTACGGTCTGCGATCCCCGGTCGTTCATGACGGGGGATTTCTCGTCGATCTGTACGGTAAAGTCACCCCCTAAATCCAGATAACCTTTGTTCGTCTTAATCTTTAGCATAATGATTACTTATTTTCCGCGTGTAAAGGTGTCGCGGGCGTTATCTATGGTTTCTTTGGCCTTCTCCAAATCCTGGTAAACGATATAGGCCTTTATCAATTTGATAGCCTCACAGGAGGCGCGAAGCTCCTTTGCTGCTTCCAGGAACTCCCGGTAGGAAGAATCACCTGCAGGGGAAGTGACGTAACCGCCTTCATAATATTCACCCGGATTCTGTGGTAACGGGTTGGCATTGGTACGCTGCCGCCTGATCGCTTCGATAGTACTAACGGCGTCGATCACTTTAGGATTATTCATTTCCGGTTGTGGTACCACATATTCCCCCTTATGAACTACGCCGGCCACTTCATAACGGCCACCGGGACCGGTGTAACCGCCTTCATAATACCCGCTTCCGGAAGAACCGGAAACAACACGTTCAGCCGTGGCGGTCTTGCTGCCGGTGGTATTACTTACAGACATGTTTTTAATCTTGTCCCGTTCAGCTTTGGCCGCTGCAAGCTGGGCGGCACCGGTAGCCGCAAGCATTGCCGCAGCAATGGCTCCGGCAATCGGTCCGAGATCGGCGGTCGCCTTCATAATCGAAACGGCTGTATCGGCTATGATCTGGGAACACTTGATAGCAAAGTTTACATCCGCATACTTCTTTTGAATTTCCAGTTTCTTATTTTCCTTCTCTTCTTCCAGGGCGGCGGTATCTTCCCCGTTGTTTTCGGCTTCCTGTATGAGAACATCGTATTTTGCTTCCACCTGGTCGATTTCGGCCTGCTGCATGGCTTCCACCACGGAAGAAGCAAGACCGGAATAAAAGTCAAAGTATTTTTTAGCATGTTGTATTCCCAGTTCCAGCCTTTTTTTCTGATATGTCTTTTCGTCAATCAGCCCCTGGTCGTGCATATTTTCCAACATTGCCAGTTCGTGGTCGTACTCCTGGCTCCAGGATGTCCCGATTTCCGCCTGTATCTGGTAAAGATCATTCTGGTACTGGAAATCCAGCTGTTTTATCGCCTGTTGTTTCGCCTTCTCCAGCTCCACAGTAGAAAGGCCGGCGGCCTTTGCTATGGCAATGGCGGCGTCGTATTTGGCTTTTACTGCCTTTACCTCCTTATCGTACCGTTCTTTCATCCCTTCGGTCCCGGATTTGTCGGATGTCAGCAACTCCACCATTTGCGCGATAGCCACCCGGTCACGCAATAACTTCATTTCAGACTCACGCACGGCGTCGGCCGCTTCCGTCGCTGTTTCTATACGTTTCTGTTTGCCAGTAATTTCCAAAGTGGCAATATCATTCTGGTAAGTACGGTTTATCTCCAGAAGTTCTGCGGCGTGCTCCGCTTCAACTTCCAGCATATAGGCGTCGGCGGCTTCCTGCGTGATACTCCGGTTTAATACCGCTTTTTCCATGGTGTCCTTCTGGACGTTGTAATAGGCGGTTTCGATCTTTAACCGTTCGCCCCGTTTCTCCTGTACCAGTTTTATACGGGCGTCCTCCTGCTTGCCGGTTTCCGTAAAAATGGCCGTCTGTGCTTCCGTTTCGAGCCTGTGGATTTCATCGAGTAATTTCTTTTTATTAGCCGGTGTTTTTGCCTCCAGCTTTTGGAGGGCATCGAGACGTTCCCGGTAATAGCGAAGGTTTTCCGCCGTCCCTTCGAGAATATACTGGGCTTCCGTCTTATTTTCCTTCTCCCGGTTCTCTTTGATTAGAAGCATACGTTTTTCGTGCTCGATCTCCAGAGGTTTTAATGTGGCGGCCGTTTCCGTATTTTTATACTCCCCGGCTTCCACTTTCTTTTTGACTTTCCCCAGCTCGTTTAAATGTTTTATCTGCTCATCAATACGTTCTATCTCCCTGTTTTTCTTGGCAAGATTTTCTTTAGTATCCTCCTTCCATGTTTCCTGAACCTCTTTCCTTTTTTTCTCCAGCTTCTTTATAAGGGAGGTTTCTTCCTCTACTGCATTACCGGTCGCCTTAGTGCCTTCCGTCGTGATCTTAACTGATTCCCGCTGCCATTCCTCCAGTTTCTTAATATATGGTTCCAGTCTTTTATTTACCTTTGCCAAATCTTCCTCAACTTCCGCTTTGTCAATGGTAAGCCGTGAAACCTTCGTTATTTTTGCCGTACTCAACCGGGGATTTTTATTTATTCTTTTATTCAGATCGGCGATTTCTTCCTCCAGCTCGTCCCTTTCGAACTCCAGCTTAGCTTTTTCATCATACAAAGGCTGCATAAGAGATTTTAGCGAGTTCATCTTCATTTCGTTTTCTCTCGCCTTTAAATATCGCTTAATGGCCTCCGTGTTTTCATCATATAACCCGCCTTCGTCCTTGATTGAAGCGTGGTACTCCGGAACGATCTCCTGCAACTTCTTTATATATTCCCGTCTCTCATCCACACTTAAATTCGTGTCATGTATCGCTTTTGTGAGACTTTTTATCTGGTCCTTTTCCTGTTGTAAGGTTGCGGAAACTTCCGATTCTATTTTATTAAAATTAGCCTGTGCGTCCCTTGCTTCTTTCAGTTTTTTAGTAAACTGGTAAATAGCCATGCCGGCAGAGAGTATCAAGGCGGTAACGGCTGCATAAGGATTCTTCAAAAGTTCGATCCTCATTAACCGGAGGGCGGCGGTACATCTGGTAGTATTCTTGTGTAATAGTGCCTGGGCTGCCGCATAAGTCAGAGTAGCCGCCCGGCTGATATAAAGCTGTACGGCGTGCGCTTTCTCTGCAACGACCGAAGCAAGGGTCGCCGTTTTAAAACGGGCGTGCCACATGGTAGTGATTTTCAGTCCTCCATAGTAAGAAACCAGATAAGCGGTAACGGTATAAGTGACAACACCCCATTTATTAAACATGTCAATCATACCCCCTACACCTTCCACCATAAGCGTAACAAGGTCTATTAAATCCCGGAGAATACCCTTTGATTCATAGAAACGTAAAACTACCCCTTCGATAGTTGAACTTAGCCGGTTTAATGCACCTTGAACGTTATCACCCATTTCTTCGGACATAGCATTAAAGGCATCTTCTGCACCTGTCACCGCGTCGCAAAGTGCCAGCACGGTATCGGTACCATTAAGGAAAGTGTTAAACGCTGCAACGGAACGTTTATCGGTCAGTTCAAGGGCCTTGTTCAAGTCTATTCCTTCACTGTTCAGTTTTTTAAGTCCCTTTATCAGATCATCCAGGTTATTAACCGGACCGCCAAGAGCAAGCGCGAGTTTGCCGCTACTGTCAGCCAGGTTAAGCAAAATATTACGTGTTGCCGTCGCTGCCGATGAAGCATCGAAACCGCTGTTTGCCAAAGCTCCCAAAAGGGCGGTCGTTTCCTCGATTGTGAATCCGAAAGAATTAGCAACCGGGCCGACGGTAGACATTGCACTATTCAGATATTCAAAATTCAAGGCCGAAGACGTTGTACCTATTGCCATGGTAGAAAGTGCCCGTTCCGTATCTTCCGCATCAAGGTTGAAAATACGCAATGTTGCACCGGCAAGCGTAGCAGCCGAGGCAAGATCAGTGTCCACCGCCTTAGCGAATTTCAGTACGGAAGGCGTCATCGCTTTAATATCCTCTTTGAAAAATCCCAGCTTGGCAAGCTCTATCTGAAGTGCCGTTACCTGTGCGGCCGTATAAGAAGTAGTAGCACCCAGCCGGCGTGCTTCATCCGTTAAATCTTTAATACTCTTTTTCGTAGTTCCCAGGATAGCGGCCAAAGTACTGTTTTTCTTCTCGAACTCTATAATAGTACTGATCGCATCCCTTAGCCCGCCGACAATCTGCCCGGTTATCATTGCGCCGATAGTGACAAACACACCGGCCAGAACCGTTTTTATCTTATTCAGGGAAAGAAGGGAGCCGCCGAAACCTTCCGCCTTTTTCGTGGCCTGCCCGTATGCTTTCTCAACTTCTTTCAGTTCCTTCTCCAGGGCGGCATATTTTTCCGGCTGCAAAGACTTCACCGTATCGCGAAGTTCTTTCCGCAAGGCGTTTGCCTTCCTTGCCAGCTGGTTGGCACTCATGGTGGTTTTATCCAGCCGTTTCTCACATTCGGCAATCTTCTTGTTATTCTCGGATATAGCCTTATTATTGGCATTTAATCTATCCGTAAGATTCTTCCACTGTTTACCGCCAGCCTTACCGGTAGCAATAAGTTCGGTCATTTTCTTTTTAAGGTCCTTATTGCTGTCCCGAAGTTCTTTGTTCTTCTCCGAAAGATTATGTATTTCCTTCTGCGCATCGGAGGCGTTCAGGGTTAACACCCATTCGATATAGTCAGGTTTTAATTTTGCCATAAGAGTAAATTTTATAAGGCAAAATTATCCTGGTGTAAAGTGGCGGAAAAGGACATAAAAAAAGCCCGTAGAACCATTCTACAGGCTTATTATACTAAGAAGAAAGTATTTTATCTCTTAAATGTAAAATCCGAAGGATCAAAATATCCTTTATCCTTAATTGTTGCCCGATCAAACATCCGGCAAACGTACCAAGTTAAAGGTACTGATATAAGAGGCGTCACGATAAAGGAAAGAAAGGCAAAAGCAAGCCACCCGGATAAAGTAGCCGGTTTATGCTTACATCCTACGAAAAAAGCTATTACCAGGAAAAAGCCGATCAGAAATAAAATATCTTCATATGTCATATAATTACTATAAGATACAAGTAATAAATAATTGGAAATAAGCCCGCCCGAATTGGGCCGGGCTTAATTGATATATCATTTCTCACGAAATAATACATCGGGTGTATTAAGTTCTTTTTTATGAAGTATAATAGAAACCTTATAACAGGTTGTATTATCAAAATTGAGCGGAAACTAATTCATTTCCTATTTTCTTTATTGCTATCCTTATTTTATCATACTGTTTTTCACCGACATTCGCCACTCCGGACGCATACTGACGCATAAGAGACGGATTTATACCAGCAACCTCTGCTATCTTTGAAATATTGAGAAATGAAAAATAATTAAAGAATGATTGTAGATCATATTTATAAGAAAATTCCAATACTGGAACCTCCTTGCCTTCTTCCGCTAACATCTCTTTTATTTCCTCGTATGATTTCAGAAAATCAGCCTTAGCCGCTTCCGCTGTATCTCCGTAGCCGGCCAATCCAAAATCCGGTAACTCTTCTTCCATAAAACAGGAATAATAACCGTCTTTCGCACGTTCAAACAAAACATTCACTTTCATACTATTTATTTTTAAATGTGGCAGGCAATATTACCTGCCACTATCGCACCTAAAAGTCTTAAATTATGAAGTAAAGAAGTGCGGGGATTAAATCCCCAGCACTTTTCTTGCGTTACGTTCTATGTGAAGAGAAACCTCTTTAGACCCGTGACGGGGTATCGAAAACTTTTTGCCAGTCTTGGGACTGAACCAAACATCGTGTTCTCCGCCATGTCTCACAACGTAACAACCTGCCGCCTTTAATTCGGCGTAAAGTTGATTGTACTTCATAAAATAAAAGAACTTTTAAATACAGTGCAAATATAGCAAATTTGCAATAACCATGCAAATAATACAAATACATTTATTGCGAATTTGCTATATTTTAACATCGTAATATAAAGAATGAACTTTGGAAGATAACAACACACTTACTTTAGCGAACCGACAAACATTTCCTTTACCCTTTCCCTTACATAATCCTGATATTCATATTTAATCTTCCCGAGTGTGTCATGATACAGAATCCCGTATATCTGCCGGTTATAAATCTGGTAATTACCGTGTTTCTTCATATCCAGGAAGCGGGTATATAATGGAAGGTTAGAACGTGCGATTACTCCTTCGCCGTCCGGAACGACCGAATAATTCGGGTTCTGTAGTGCGGCCATTAATGCACCGGACCGCCCTTGTATGATCTCCCCGGTTCCCTGTACTTTCTTACGTTCACGGCCTTTCTGGTAAATCCGTTTGGTAGCGATATCCAGTTGGGCTTGAAATATGTCCTGTATTCCACGCCCGATCCGGTCGGTAAAGAAATCCGTTTTAAAATTCTCGGCCATTCAGTTATTCATTTTTTGAAAATCCGGAAATAATGTGCCTTTTCCCGGATTCGTCTTTAACAGTTTCATTTTTCTTGTTTGAGGCATATTTATATTTCCAATAGGTACACAACGCATCATTTACACCTATTGTAATAATACCTACTATGACAGTTAACCAGAACCACGCAAAAGCATCCATTAGAATCTTGTTTTAAATGAGAAAGCCAGGCTCCACCCCGCAAACGTCCGGTAAAAGCCGGATTCCGGAAGAGTGGAAAGGCTGGTTAAATCCAGTTCCTTAGTGACAGGGCAACCGGTGGCAGAATCTTCTATCAGCATTTGTTTGATACGCTCCATAACCGGCTGCACCTCTTCGATAGTCTCATAAGCCCCTTTCCGTTGGGGATCGTACTTGCTCATAAGGAAAATAACGCATAAATTATTTTCCCTCACATTATCAGCCGAAAGGCTGGCGCCCGTTCCCGACGGGATCAGAATAAAGAGCACCGGACATTCTTCTTTAGATAGTCCCTGTATCGTCTTACTCATTTCCTCGTCAATGGTAACGGGCAGCACCTTCTTTATTTCAGGAATACGTTTTTGTATGCCTTCCCAGTATTCACGGTAAACCTTTATATCTATCATATCGTCAATCCCTGATAACGTTTCGCCTCCCATTCACGGCGGGTAACAAGCCCCGGAAGAATCTTACCACCCCCGTATATCCACTTTTTAAACTCTGCCGGTATGGATGAATCATACGCATCTGCTCTGATCTTCTTATAAAGCGTTGATTTCTTGAATTTTCCGATACCTACATTAAAGCAAAAGCTTACTACCGCGTCAAACTGGTACTGTCCCAAATGAAGGGGAAGCGCGTTTACCTGGTTTTCTACCGCCCTGATATCCGATTCAAAGAAAGCATCGGCCTGGGCCTCGGTGATAACATCACCCGGTTTTACGCCGATCGTGTGACCGTAACCGATCGTACATACTCCCGCGGCACATACATACGCTTTCAGGCGTAATCCCTCGAATTTCTTGATCTTGTTTTTTGTTCCTGTTGTCGTTCTCATTTCTTGTTACGTTTTTGGTGTAAATACTCAAACTTACATTTATACAGATAAAGCAATACATCCCAAAAGGGTGTATCGTCCACCTCCTTCTTATTTCCGAACACGCCGGAAGCCGCCACCTCAAAGACTATCCCGGTCCAGCCGGTTTTATCGTCCACCTTCCGGTCCTCGGATGCCAGCTTCTGGAACAATATCCGAAAGTCGATAGCTTCACCACCGATATAAACCGGTCCGGAAAGAACCATTTCCCAAACGGCGGAAAAGAAGTTTACCGCATGAATGGCAAGCAAGGAAGGAACGGCCGGCGTCTTCTCCGGGTCCTTGTACCGGTAAAGCTTTAACGTGATATCCTGGAAGATTTCATTTATAGCCGGATCGTCTTTTTCTGCTGCCGCCTGTTTGCTTTGCTGCAACAAATCCAGGCAATCACAAAAGTTACCGAAAGTAAGACCGTTCAGCATGTCACCGACACCATGCCAGCCCCCGAAATCCTGCATCAGATTACGACCGGTTTTCAGAATGGGCGTAACGATCCGCTCGCCCTCCTTACCGGTTGTATAAGAGAAAAAGCCGTCCAGCTTTTCCAGTTGCCCGTCCAGCTCCCGGATGATCTCACGCCGGTACATGGTGTAATCCGCTTTCATACCCAGAAGGTAAGAAAGCCATTTTACGCGGAACTGTCCGGGGCTGATCGTACCGCGGTTCATCAGTACCGCCAATATAAGAAACTGTCGGTACTGCTCACCGCTGACTTCATCCAGACAGGAAGGGACCTCCACCGTCTTACTATTATATGTAAACTTCTCCATGTCCGGACATTAAAAAGTTATTCCCCTGGATTGTACGGTAACACCCGGTATATAATAATCCACCGTTTCCGACTGCGCATCCAGTTCCCTGATGATATCCTGCAATACATCCAGGTAAGCCGCCGCGTCCTGCTCCAGACTGTTAGCAACCGATTGCCGGGCCTCTTTTTCCGCCCGCAATTTATCCCGTACGGTTGTGCTCTGCTGTACCTGTACGATTCCACTGGGCAGAACTTCCACCGGTAAACGTTCAACGGCCTTTTTTATGGTGAGAAGTGCAAGCGGGCGGCGTACATACTCCAGCAATTTCTCCGTTAAAACGGTATCGCCTTCAATCAGTTTGTTATAACGGCTCCGGGTGATAACAGGTATTATCTGCCCGTCCTGGACTTCCCGGATCATAGGAATAAGCACCAGGAAAAGCCGGTGACTGCCGATATTATAATATTCATCGAACGTTTCCTTATTCTGAATAAGAAGCCGGTTTATAGCCTTTTTCTTAATGCCGTTCATCCAAAAATCAAACTTTTCGCGGTCCATTAACTCCACTAACGCGTCTACGGCTTCATAAGCCAGGTTCCGGATATTCTCTTCATCCTTGAACTCCTGTAAGGCGGTCATACCCGTTTCATTCTCTCCAAGGTGTTTGCCACGTCCGGCCGTTCCGTGTTGTGCGTCCAAAGTGGGAATGACCTTTAACCAGGTAAACATCGCTACCGCCTGCTGCATCAGCCGCAAAGTTTCCGCCATGCCGTCCGGTTCCGTACCGTCTGCATGATCTTCACGGTAATACTTATCTACCGCGTCTATGGGTTCCGTTCCGATGATAGCCTGTAAATCCCGAATACCCAGCGGTAAGATAGGTTCCCACTTGGTAAAATCAAGATCATTATCGATCAATCCCAGGACACGGACTATTTCACCGGCACCGTCACCGCCTTTATTAAATAACTTCGTCATTTGCTCGGTCTCTTTTTAATGTATATGGTTTCCAATTATCAAAATCCTTTGTGAAATTATTTATTTCATCGTAGAACTCCTTATAAAAGCGGGCCAGCCCGGTATCTATCGTTATACAGGTCTGCTCCGTGCGCGGATTAGTGTTCACATTGGCCGAGCTTTCTATTACAAAATCAAAAGCGTTACCAAAACCGGCCATTACTTTAGCATGGTTACGGAAAATACAGACACGTGATCCGAAACGTTCCGCCACCTTCTTTAGGTATAAATAAACATCCGCGTAGGAACCTTGAAAGATTTCACCTACATAAAAATCCGCGTGCCCTATGTCTTTTCTCTCCAGCCATTTCTCCACCTCCTTAACATCGGTAATTGCCATACACCAGGTAGAAATCAGAACATATTCCACCGGTTGTTGCTTCACGATCACACGAAGATAAGTAAGGCTGTCAACGTCCCCATGACTGATACAGTGATAAGACGCCCCTTTCTCAAAATGCCAGGGCAAACACTCTTCCAGGTGCAGCTCCGATTTTATCCGCCGGTCAAAATGAACGTTTTTCGTCCGGCGGGCCTTTATATGCTTGTCCGGGGTGTTATCGGCACGGTTCTCTTCCGGTTGCCGGTCGCTTACCGGTTCTTCCGGTACATCTTCCGGTTTCGGTGTGAAAAACAGACTACGCATTTTCTTTCATACGGTTAGAGGGTGAAACGTTCTGTTCCGCTTCCACTATGGTACGATAAAGCCCTACTTTCGTATCGGTACCCGGAAAGTTGGCATTAATATACTGCTGTAACGGTTTACAAAGGATCATGTCCGGAATAGCCGTTTCGGAAGCGTTATACACTTTCAGGCTGTATAATTTCTCCGATCCGGAAGAAAGCTTGTTTTCTATAATCAGGTTTGAAAGTACCGGATCAAGACCGAAGCCGGAGGTGGCGGCAGCGTCTGCCTTATTTGATATCTTAATTTGGGCGTCCACATAATCCTTTATTTTCTTATCCAGCGGCTCCACCGTCCAGCCCTCAAAGTTATTTGCTTCCGGATTCCAGAATTTAGTCGTGTGCATGTATTTCCCGGCGTTCTGCCTTCCGGTAATGTTGGAGGCGAATTTCTCCATAGCTTCGTCCTTAAAATCTTCCAGCATCTGGGCCGTGTATTTCTCGCCCGTACGCTCGCAAACCTGTTTTATACGTGCTTCCGCGCGGTCCCAGTAAGACTGCGGCGATTCGATATGCAGGGAAATGGCCGAAGCGTTTTCGTTATAGGCGATCAGGATAGCGGCCAGACCGCCGGCAAGCTCCAGCCAGTCAAGCGCACCCAGAAAACGCGGCGTACTCATGAAATCCTTGCAAAAGGAATAGATATTATAGTATTTCACGGAAACCGGATATTTGAACGGGTGGGCCGGATCAAAGACCGGGTAACGGTAAGTATAAGCCGGATCAGGATAAGGAAAGTCGCCCACAAGTACTTCCTGCGGTTCATCCTCGCCGTCGGGAGGATATACCAGGCGGGCCTTCTGGTAGGGAATATGTTCCAGCCGTACCAAACGCCCGGGATTGCCCACACGCGGCGCACGGTTCCGGACAAACTTTATAAAAAAGCCCTGCATGTGCGTTAAGTCTACAAGTGAGCGGTGAAGAACCGTCGTGTAATCCCACGACTCCAGGTCGGCGGTTATTTCCGGATCGAGTTTCCAACGCCGGTAAAAACGGTTATTCTCTTCGTCGATTGCATCCTCATACAGCCGCGGGCCTTCTCCCCACTGCAAACCGGCTATTTTGCCCATAATGCCTTCACCGGCGTAGAATTTATCCAGTAAACGCATGACCTCGCCCGGCATGTCGTTATTATCACCCATGGGAACGATAAAGGTACCGTTTACGCTGATCTTACGCGAAAAGAAAGCCCCCCGCCGGTTTAACTGGATGCTGGAAGGTTCCCAACCTTTACCGCGGCCACCGATAGAAAAGGAGATCAAACCCTTGTCACTGCCGGTATCTATAATTCCAAAGTTACCACTTCGTCTTATTTCCATAATCTTAAATCGTTATTCTTTTCCCGTTGAACTCCATTACCAGACATTCCCAGCAATTCAGCGGCCGGCCCGTTGTGGTGTCCGTCAGGAATAGTTTATAGCTTGAATTTTCGATGCTTTCATCCGTCGCCTTTTTCCTCAAACGGGCGGCAGTGAGTATCACCATATCGCCGCCGTCCCGTGTCTGACGGTTCCATTTCCGAAATTTGATAGAAAAGGTTCCCCCGGAAATGGTAATCCGCTTCATCTGTTCTACCGCTACATAAAGGTTTATTTTTTCCATAGCCGGCGGATAAAACTTTTAATCCTGCCCCAGTTATCATGGACCAGGCAAAAGGATAGAAAGAAAAACATGAATTTTAGGAACGTCCATAAGCTACACCCGTTTGTAACCTTTTCTTTTTCCTGGCTTTGTTGCTTAACGTCGGATTTACGGGTAACGACTGTTTCCGCTTGACTGGTAGTTTCCTTATGATCCTGGAAGGAACTGCTTTGATTCTTTCCAGTTCTTTTTTCAGTTTTTCGGTTGCTGAAATCAATTTCTTTAATTCTTCCGAGGCTGTCGTAGTTGATACGGATATGCGTACTATCTTCCCGGTAAACGTCAAGTACGTGCTCCTCATTGCTTGAATCTCTCCGCGCAAGTTCAATAACTCCGTCAGTAGTTGTTTGTTTTTCTTCTCCAGTTGCTTCTGTAACCGTTTTTCGTGTAACAGAGCGAGGAGAACGACAACCGTAAAAACAAGCTGCAAAACAAATAAAAATAAGTAGGTGTACGATTCCATGTCTCATGTTTATTAAGTCGTTAATTATTATTAGTGTCAAAAGTGATAGATTTACGGTTCGGGCAATTCTTCACGCCGCAAAGAAACGGCTTCATAGTGTCCATTACACGGGCGTTCTGCTTGATAGCCTTTTCCATTTCGTTACATTTCTGCAGGACTTCCTTGTACTTGTTATCCACTTCGTCAAACCGTTTTTTCTGTTCCTGGTACGCGTTCTTTAGCTCCTTACGGTCATTCTTCATATCCTCGATTAGTTCCTGGTAAACCTCTTGTACTGACTTCATGGCATCAGCTTCCGCCTGTTTACGGGTATATCGGAGAGTGAATAACCAGGTCAGGCCACCCGTGCAAAGAGCCGTAATAATCGCTGTAATTATCGTTTCCGTCATATTGATAGAGTTGAAAATTCTACATTATGGTCCGGATGATACATACATGCGTCAAATAACCCGCCACGATCCCGGCCAGGTCCGCCAGAATATCCTTCCAGTCCCATTTATTACCGGGTGACATTTTATCCCCGTATTCCTTACCCAGTGAAGCACCCAGGGCAAAGGGAACACCATAATTACCCAACAGGGCACATATAGCGTAATTAATCCCGAAATGCTTCCATTTGTCCGTTCCTATTTTCATAATTTGAATGATTGGTTACTGCAAAGGTGAGAAGAACGGAAACGGACGAAAAGGACATAAAAAAGAGTGCCGGGAACCACCCCGGCACAAACAAACCCTAACCTGGGACTTAAACCCAACGGCTGCCTTTTCAGCCGGTATGCTAAATTATTAATATTAAGGATTAGACAGCTTTTCGATGTCTTTTTTCATCATACGTAAAGTTCTGATTCTTTCTACTATTTTTTCAGCGGAAAGAGGTTCGCCACCTTCATCGGTCAAATCGTCGATAGTTTCCTCTATTACCCGTATGTAACAAGCGGAAACCGGTTCCGTCTTAACTTGCCACTGCTTCAATATTTCGGCACTTTCATCTGTGATATGTGCGCCGTTTACTTCTATGTCTTTCATAACAAATCTTTCTTTAAACGTTCTTAATCGGTGTAGTCTCTAAGGTAGTGAAATCAATTATTCCGGCCTGCCGGTATATCCCGAGGGCGACTTTTCTAAACCGTTCATAATTACGTCTGTCAATGGGCGATAACTGCCACTTCTTCATGTCTTTCATCAAATCCGGTATATTATTAGCACTATTATACATACAGTTGTTTTTGCCGTACTCGTGATGAAGTAATACAGACTGAAAATCACCGGAGTAAACAACCAACCGTAAACGTTCAAGTTCGAGGAAAGCAAACTCATTGTTAACCTTCCCCACCTTGTATGCTCTTAATTCAATGGAAGGCGCACCGTATTCACGTCTAACGAAAAATAAGATATCAGGATTATTTGTATTCATTTGGCACCTCCTTTTAAGTCTTCTAATTTAATATGTGAAATACTTGTTATACTTTCCAGTACCCCGTCGCATACACTTTTAACCCTTAATCCGCGGGAACCGTCTTTCTTGGGTAAATTCAGGTGATAATACGGGCGATTCCTCCAGAATGTAATCCGGAAAATCCAGCCACGAACTTTAAAAGTAGCATTACTTATTTTATAATCAACCTGTACCAGATCACCCGGTTTAAATTTACTTTCTTGTAGAAACATTTCCTGTATTTTTTCCTGTTCCTTCTTTATTTCCTCAATCCTTTTATCATTGTTTTGTAATTGAGTAAGTAACACTTGCTGATATTCAGTATATATCATTCGGCACCTCCTTTCTTTTCTATCTGGAGACGCTCTGAAAACCTATATATTCTTTTAACCCGGTAAATAAAAAAATAGGCTACAGGCTTGTCACAGCCGTTATTATGTGTTTTAGTGTCCTGATCTATGTGAATAAATCCGATACCGGAAGATATTTTCAACGGCATTGTTTTAGGGTATTTCTCGTTCAGCTCCTTTACCTTTGCTTCCAGTTCAGTTTTAAAAGCATCGAAGGAAATTTTATCAGGGCAAAGCGTATTACCAAACTGGTTTGCAAACTCTGCCATTTCAGCACATTTTCGATTCTGTGGCTTATATTCGTTAAGCTCTATAAAATAAGATGTCATTTTCGGCCTCCTTTCTGTACCTTCTTTGCCCGGTACACACAAACAACTGCACCGATAACAACCGGCGGAAAGATAAAGGTTAGACAGAACCAGGCAATAGCAGATAAGTAATAAGCATCAGAAACCGAGGTTACGGAACAATCTTTTTCCAATTCCTGAAAATAACGATGTTGGATCGTGTTTACGTCCGTGCTACCAGTACGGAACGAAGGCACGTAGCTTGTGCCGGATTGAAATTCTTTTTTCATTAGTGTATGGTTTTGACTATTAAAAAAATGAGAAAGGCGGTCACCGTTTCCCCATGTTCGTCAAAACCATACACTACATACCGTCCGAAAAGCCGGGTTAAATGTAATAGGAGAAAGGCAACCACCTCTGTTTATTAAACAAGCATTTGTCGGGCATAAAAAAAGCCCGTTGTTTATTCGAGCCAATAACCGAGACTCGCCGGAATACCTATATAGTATATGATTTTGACAGGGGCAAATGTCGGTATTAAAATCTGAACAAAAAAAAAAAAACGTTAATAAAAGTTTATAAGAAAAAGAAAATTTGTCGACTCTATAATTCGTTACTTCGTAACAAAAACGCCCGCCAGAATTGGCGAGCGTTAATCTATTCTTATGGTTCATATCTCTTTTGAGTTTCACCCTCTTCATCACTTTCCTTTTTCATATTTCGCATAAATAAAGGAACTTTCTTTTCAACCTCTTCATTTTTATTCTCTTTATCTTCCATGGCCGCTTTCTCCATGTCTTCAAAATCTTTTTGTGTTATAATTCCTTCTCGTATTTCATCATCAGAAACTATATCTTTACTTAATAACCAATGATATACATTTTGATTCGTGCTCTCATTTGTAACAACATACGCCTGCTCAAATTTCCACCGAAATTTTGCTAAATAATTCATGGCGTCTACCATAGAATTAAATTCAATTTTCTTCCCGGATTCATCTACCATAAACGTTTTGTATTTTCCGAAATAAGATGTTTTTTGCCCGAAGTCTATTTGTATTTTGACTTTAGAACTTAAGACTTTCCCTGTACCAACAATTTCACAAAACGTTTTTCGAGTTTCTTGTGCTGTAGCTGCTACTACTAAAATAGCCAACACGGTAATTAATAATAATTTCTTCATATCAGTAACTTAAAATTAGTGTATACTTTCGTCTGTACCACCCGTAAGTTCTGACGGTTATATGCAGTGTAATTTTGACGGCTGCAAAAATACTTAATATGTACAATTATAAAGAATATTATCCCCAAAAATGAAAGGCAACCGCCCCAAAATACACGGTAATTCATGAAAAACGCCCCAAAAAATGAAGCAAAAACGCATAAAAAACACGCTTTTTCGCGTAAAATTTTGGTCTAAATGCAGATAAACGACTGAAAAACAATCAAAAACCGGAGAAAATTTCAAAAACTAAAAAAATAGCACCTTCCGAAGACCGAGCCGCTCAGAAGTCGGAAAGCAGTTGCCCTCCCCCTAAAAGGTGAAATATGACCTCTCCCGGAGGGGTACCCGTAACCTGGTAACACAAAAAACGCCGGAAAACCGATTTTCCAGCGTTACAAGGCAATTACCTTTTATGCCTGTTCTCTATCCATTGATCCACAAACGAGTCGGCCTGCAGTGTCCGCTTGCCTCGTACCAAAGCTATCCAGCCGGGGCGCATCAGTAAGTATTTGAAAGCGTCGGAGAAATTGGTGGATAACATCGGTAGTTTTTTCGGTGCCAGCTTTTCGGACTTCTTCACCTTGAACACTACCTTAGAATTACCCCGGTATTTGATTTCAGCCTTTGCCTTTTCTACGGAACTAACCATTTCTTTACAGTTCATCGCATCAACCAGCAAGATAGGCAGGTTCTTGTTGGTACCGCCCATAATCTCCTGCATAAAGTCGTATTCCGTATCCTGCCGGATAACTGCCTGTTTGCGGCTCTTTAGGTTTACGATCCAGCCGGTACGGTTTCCGCTACCGTCTTTTTCTATGGCGTCTTTGATCTTACCCGCGTAATCCTCCTTCTGTTTCTCAAAGTTATTACCTGCACGGTCATAGTACAAATCCAGTTCTTTATATTCGTGGTTCTGGAAGAAAGTGAGGAACTGGTCGGCGATCTCCCGGAACCAGCCCGGCGGTATCTCAAAAAAGTTCTTATGTACCCGGTAATAAGCACCGTCCGGCTGACCGATCACCAAAGAAAGCATATTACCGAAGTCCATACCACCTTCAATCGCTTTATCATGGTGCAGGTACCGGAGCTCCCGCGAGCTGTAAGCGGCTTCTCCGGACATGGTACCGTTATAATACTTATGTCCTTCACCAAACAACACATAGAAACGTAAATCCCTGCGAAGACCGGGACGCATACCCACCACCGACTTTTTAAATTCGTGAAGCTCCAGCGTACCATTATACAACCGCTTTAAATAATCAATCGTAAGTATCTCAACATTAGCGAATGAAGAAGCGTTAAGAAAGAACGTTTGTCCTTTTCTCAACTTCAACAAAGCCCGGTCGTAATATTCAATATCCCGTTTCAAACGTTTCAGTTTCAAGGAGGAAGGCTTGTTCTTTCTTTGTTCCCGTAAAAAGGAAATTATCAAGTCATTACGTACACTTGCCGCCTGTACTATTTTAATGATCCGTTCCGGGTCCATTTGCTTGACATACCGGAAAAACCAGTCGTACTCGTTTTCGTCGATATCCGGCATGTCGGTAGTAATGGTTATCCCCAGGAACAAATGGGAATGTCCGTAAGTGATCGCATCACCGCGAAGAATAGGCATAGCGCGGTTTACTTTCATTTCCTTGTCGTACTTCGCTTCATCATAAAACAGATGTATTACAGACTTTCCGGCAAGCAGCGAAGGGTTATCCAGTGATCCCATGAAAATAACACATCCGTTCCAGAAGCTATAAACATGCTTATAATCATCCACGATAACCGAACATTTACGCCGCCAGGATTCAGGCGGGCGGGTATCTTTTACATAGTGTACCCCTTCGATCAGGCCCATAAGCTGCCAGCCCTTCTGAACGGCCGGCATTATATTATCTTCCAGGTTGCTGTAGGTATTGGCAACAAAAGCAAACGCACCGCCGGGCATTTCTTCCACACACCGGGCGGAACGCCTGGCTTGTATAACGGTGGATTTGGCCATACCGCGCCCGTCAACAGATACAAGGATAGTAGTATCGATCCAGTCCGTCAGGACCTGGATTATATGGCCGTATTTTATCTCCACATCGTCGGCGTTGGCGTTACTCACCTTCGTTATCTTCCCCGAACTCTTTGATATCATACAACATACGTTTTTTCAGGTCAAAAGCTTTAATACGCGCATCCTCTTTTATATTCTCACGTACAATAACAGGAATTTCCGGTATCGCGTCGATAAATTCTTCCAGTTCTTTACGGTCGATTTCAGGAACACCCAGATCCTTACGGCTGGTAGTATAAATAACCGTACTTTTCTGTGAAAGCAGTTCCTCCGGTATTTCGGCCTGTTGATCCTTGTAACATCCGCGAAGTTCCGCCGCCAATTTCAGCAGGTTCTTAGCCTCCTTCACATTTCCCATAAGAAAAACAGTATTCGCCCAATTTTCGGCCTTTTCAGCATACAGATTAGCGAAAGCCTGCGGGCGTACGTTATCCTGCGTATAAAAGAAATTGAGACTGTCGGCGTACACCTGGCGGGCCATCCAGTCCGAAAGCCCGTAAGGTTCCGACTTCAAAAGGCGGATGATACCGGCCTTTGTCACCAACTTACCATTTATACGCATACGGGCACGAAGTCCCCGTACCATTTCCATAAGGCTATAATATTCTCTTTCATCGGGTGCGAGGGCTTCCAACGTACCGGTAGAAAGAATCCTTTGAATCTGGTTAATATCTACCTTGTCAAAGTCTATTCGTGAGGGCTTAATTAAATTCGTCGTCATCCATTTGTTCGATTAAACGTTCGAAAGTGTGTCTTTTCCGTACGGCCTCCAGCTGTTTTATAGCTTCCACGTTTCCGCCTTCCGCCGCTTCATGGAGTTTTATTTCAGGAGCGGCACGTGCTACCAGAATCCCTTCCCGGATCAGGAAGTTAACAGAAGTTCCTACCGTTTCCGCATCCTGGACAAAAAGCCCGGCATCCTCCAGAGAAAGCCCCAGGGAAACGGCTATATCTTTCGGGGAATATCCTAAAGAAGATAAACGCCGTACATCCTCCTTTTGCTGCGCATCCAGGTAAATACTATCCACCACCGTTAAATCGTTCATACGCATCTTTTATTCGTTTCTGTGCGGGTTATTAGTTATACTGCTCTTTCTTTCTCATCCCACGGATTAAAATCTTCCTCTATGGGTATTTCTTCTTCGTGATAATGCTTCATTCTATCTTAGGTTTGTTATCATTGGAAAGTTGTTTAATCCGGCTCTCTTCTTTTTCTATCCGGAGGGTTAATATTTTGAGCTGGTGCCCCAGCTCCGAGCGGTCGCAAGGATGAGAGAAACGGCCCAGGTTCTTTGTGATCCGTTGCCGTTTCCCTGTCAGACTGGCAATAAGTTCAATTACTTTTTTTTTCGCGCCTCGATTTCTTCCTCTATGGCCTTCTGTGTAGTTTCCCACTTTTGGATCAATGCAAGGGCACTCGCTTTCTTCTTCTCATCATCCCCGGCCTGTTCCAGTTTCGCCTTATTCTTTGAAAGGTTGGCACGAGCGTTATTCAGTGCCTTTTGTATGTCGATATCCGAAAGGTTCTCAACACCCTTACGGACGGACAAACTTTTTACCTTCTCACATTTACCCAGAATCTTTCCGTTTTCCCGGTAATATTCCAGTTCATCCCACATCTCGCGGTTAGCGATGAAGTTTTCCACAACCGCCTGCGCTTCCTGTGCTGTAGAAAGTGAATTGACATCATCCGGCGTAGCCTCCAGACGGGCGAAAGCTTCCTTATATTTCCCGTATGCGGTGAACATGTCGGAAACAAGTATTTTCAGAATGTCGGGACAATCCGGAGAGTTCAGGAAAGTAAATTTCTCGCGGAAACGTATCATTTTGGTTACGGTTTCCGGGGCTGCCTTGTATCGTTTCTCCGCCTGATCCAGTTCCTCTTCCAGCTCTTCCACACGGTCGGCATTTTCATCCATGGAAAGAACCTTATCCCGGAAATCGGACGAAACGAGTTCTTCCACGCTGACGCCAAAAGATTCGGCAAGTTCCAGCAGCAAATCATCGCTGTATTTTACCGGCGTTTTGGGTGTTTCCTCCCGGGCGGGTTCCATTTTTGCCACGACCGGCTGTTTGGAGTTGCGCCGGATCGTCTTAAATTCACGTTCGGAAAGCCCGGCCAGCTTCCGTAGTTCCTCTAAAAGAATGGCCTTCATCGTTTCCGTTTCTCCCTGCCGGCGAAATGACTTCTTTAACATACGGTTGATACCGTATTTCTCGTACAGTTCCACGCCCTGAATAAAGTTACGCGGACCGGCCAGATAGGTAATAATTTCCTGTTTCATACTATATAAAATTTGATGATACAAAGAAAAAAGGGGGCAATTACCCCAAAAAGGACAAAGGGTGGCCGGGCATGTGCTGCCGGTCACCCTTTGAATTATATGAAAGCCGTTTATTTATGCCTCATAACGGCTTTGTTCAATCCATTTCATAGCCTCCGAACCGTCGTTAAACGCCCGCAACGTCAGTTGGGAACCTTCGGAAGCGGTAAACGTTTTACCACCTTTCAAAAGGAAATTACCGCCTTTTTCCACTGTTGGCGCAACGCCCGAACATCCCATAAGGGTAATTACCGATCCATGACTTCCACCGGTAACACCGGCTATTTTAGCCGCACCTGCGGAAAGCTGGTACTGCCCGTCCGTCTGGTAATCTATATCCGTGGCACCGGCTTCCACTACGGCCACCGGCTCTTCCAGGGTATCGGTACCCCGGTAAATGGCGATATCATCCCCCTTGCTGATCTGGGTGAAAGTAAGTTCGTTCGTATTCGATTCATTGGAACCGGTATAAGAAACGGATAACTTACACGGGTTACAGGGCGTTCCGATCAGATCGGCAGGCTTTCCGCTACAATAACGGAGCACAACGATACATTTCTTGGACAGCCAGTTTGTCTTAAACTCGCGAATTTCCTGTTCGTTACCGGGATGATTGAACTTAATGGAAGGCGTATAGCCTTCGGCGTCCGTTTCTCCGTCACTGTTGGAACTGATTTCAGCGGTACCGGGTGTCAGATAAATACCGATCGCATAACGTCCCGCCTTCATTACGATATCCTCTTCGATAACCACGCCGGCATCGTTTCTCGGCGGAAAGGAAAGAATATCGTCAACGTCGTAAATTACGAGCTGATCTTTGGGCTGAATACCGTTACCGGGATTACCGGCCGGCCTTCTTACGCTTGCTTTTACGTATGTCATAACTTAATGATTTATAAGGTTATAAAATGGAAGGGATAAAGTACCCCTTCCGTTAAAAATTAGCCTCTTGCCACTTCGTAGAATTTACCGTCGGCGGCTTTTGCCAGCTTGATAAACTTACCTTCGGAAAGCGTCATAGCTTCGGTTAAGACAAAGTTTCCGCCGGCTGCAATGGTGGAAGCATATTCAGAACCGCTTCCGTAGATCGTGTAAACGACCCCGGTTTCCGCATCGGTAAAGTTAATGATTGCCGTTGCCTTTGTATTCTCACCGGTAACGAATACTTCACCGTCAAGCAAGGAAGGTGTCGTTTCATCCGGTGCAAACTGCAACGCATCGGAAGAAGCGTTTTCGCGGCCGATCTCGATAAATTTACCGTCGGCACGTTTCATCAGTTTAATAACATCCCCTTTACCGGGCTGCCAGGCGTCGGAAATAAGTTCAAAGTTTCCGCTTTTCTCAATCTTAACACCTTTATCCACGCTTCCGCATTTCAGGGAAATAACCGTACCTACCGGCGCATCTTCAATATCGGTAATAGCAAATTCGGCTGTATTGGCTACGGTAACAATGGAGGTATGAAGCTTGGCCGACGGGTTCTTGTCCTTGTCAGCGTCCACAAAGTAAGACGCCGGGCGGTCATACTCATTACAGAAGATCATCTGACGGTTATAGTCCATATCTTCTTTCTTGGTGTACTTGAAGCCCACGGCAATAGCCCAGATACTTTCACGCCAGTTACTCCAGACTTTCAGGCTCCAGTCTTCCTGCTCCAGGTTGAAAGCCGTCATTTCACCCGGTTTGTCCTCGTAGGTTTTAATGTTGCCTTCAAACGTCCAGAAGATACGGTGGTGGTTGTCAGCATTGGGAACCGGGATAATCTTCACCGCCGGATATTCCTTTACATACATGATATTAGCCTTGTAATCCTGGTTCTGCCCGTAATGCAGTTCATTGTATTTATGATACAATACAATAAAGTGCGAAGGCATATAAAGTGCCAGGTTACCGCTGTCACGAAGAACCGCCGGGATCATGGAAGTACCCTTGTACACCTTTTCACCGATGTTTGCTTCGGTAAGTTCTCCCAGCTCGAACGGTTTGATCTGGTAAACGAACTTTCCGTTATTGATATCGGTATGTCCGTTCACTTTCTTGTTCAGGAACTCATACAGACCGTCAGCTGCAGCAAGTGCTTTGCCCGGTTCGTTCAAATTCGGGTCCTTACGGATTCCGTTAATACGGCGTTGTTCACGCTCGTTATGCAACTTTTTGGCGGTTTCGGCTAAGATGTACTCGATAAAAGACCACTTGATAGGGTTTGAACCTTCCTTGTTCAAAGTGCCGATCCAGGTTTTCTCCAGAGCCTTTAAATTTTTGAAACGGTGTGCAAACATCACGTTGAACATGCGCAGGGTTTCATCGTCGAACTCGTAGGAACCTTTAGTCACCTTGTCGAAGTCGGATTCCTCATTACCGGCCTGTGAGAACTCACCCAGCCAGATATTAACCAGCGTAGCCAAATCCTGATAACCGGATTCAAGCGGGAAAATACTTTCAATGGAAGGAAGTTCCATTAAAAACGACTGCAAACGCTGTTGCCAGGGAATACGGTAAAAGGCACCGAGGTCTTCCTTCAAACGGCTGTAGTCAATGGAACTTGCTTTCGGAAGAGCGATCATTTCAAAACCGGCAGCCTCCATTAACGCAGCTTTGGCGCGAAGGTTATACGGGCGGTCCAGTGAGAACATTTCACCCTGCAAGCCTCCCAGCTGCTTTTCATCCTGGAGATTGAATTTTCCCTTACCGTCCGCCTGGGCGTTGTGTTGCTTCCCTTTACCCGGATCATCTTCCGCAGCGGCCGAAAGTTGGGCGATAATACCGGAAAGCTTCGTTATTTCGGCATCCTTCTTGGCAATTAACGCGGTGTTGTTCCGGTTTTCGTCACGCTGTTGCGTCTGCAAGGCTTCAAGCTGTTCCTGTGCCTGTGTCAAACGGGCGGCAGTATCACCTAACAAACCGCGAAGGAAAGCGGTAGTTCTGGGTTCCTCGGTTTCCTCTCCCTGGTTCCCGTCTTCGGCTTCGTCCTGGAAATCGTTTTCGAGAGACGCTTTAAAGTCCGTGAGGAATTTTTCGGTAAAACCGTAATTTTTCAGTTTTGCCACTTCCTCGGCCGTGATAGAGTTTTTGTCCTCTACCTTGCTCCATTCCGACAGGCCCAACAGGGCCAGAATGTGAGCGGAAAAGCTCTTAAATTTCATATATACAAAATTTTGAAGTTAATACTATATGTTATACATCGCATTTACTTTTCTGACGGTAGCCTGTGCCAGTACCCACTTTACCGCGTCTTCCAGCGTACCGAACTGATCGATATAGCCGTTTGCCACGGCTACGTCGCCGGTGAATATCTGTCCCCGGAAAAGGGGAAGTTCCGGATCGTAGGCAATACCCAGATTCCGACTGATCGCATCGCAGAAAATGCGGTGCATGACGGCCAGACGTTGCTTTATAGGCTCTTCGTTGTTGTCATCTTCAATCGCGCGGGTTTCATAGTTTTTCAGATCGGCACTATCCGGATAGATTTCCCGGTAATCAATGCCCTGTTTCTTGAAATATTTCTTAAAGGATTGGTAAGTAAGCATGATACCGACGGAACCGACTTCACACATAGGGGAAGCGATAAAGGTTCTGCCGGCGGCGGTTCCCAGCCAGAAATGGGCACTCCCCATGGTACCGGCCACATAGGTAGCTATAGGTTTGGAAGATTCGGCAATCATTTTAGCCGCCAGGTCCACATGCGCAACCATTCCGCCCGGACCGTTGATCCACAGGACCGCACCGCAAATCTTAGGATTATCGAAAACATCCCGGAGCTGCTTTTCCAGGCGGTAAGTCTCCCAGGAATACAAGGTGCCCTCCAGGATAATGACGGCCACACTGTCAGCCGGCAGCGTCTCATCGTCCAGTTCCCACCGGTTGGCAAGGTAAGGCGTAGTAGCGTAGGCGGTTATTTTATTATTGTCGAGCCGTTTTTCGATCGCATCCAGGTTGCCGGCTGCAACACACGGCACAAGTAAAGAAAGCAACCGGTAATAATCATTATCAGCGATTGCCCAAGGTGCTGTAAAAATCTCCTGTATTTTGTCCACGTTCTCTTTTTTACGACAAAGAAAACGCCTATATCATAGGTAGAGAAGGACTGAAAGGAACCTACAGGAACGCATCAACGCCCGGACCCGTACCGGACAGGGTGCAGTTATACAGGCCCCCGCCGATCTCAAAAGAAAAGGTAAGCGGGTAATCGGGAGAACCGGAAACACGGGTATTACCCGTTTCGTCAGTATAGAGAGCGACAAAGGGCGTCGCTTTCAGATTTTCCAGGTAAAGCGTCTTATTTTGCGACACGTCGGCAAGCTTGAAGGTATGTTTTTTAGTATAGACGTCTTCATTTTTGCTATCACCCGGTTTTAAGGTTCCCGGTACGATCATAAGAATATCAGGTTTTCCGATAGAGCGGATAACGACTTTCGAACGTACGACGCCAAAATGAATAATGTTGTAAACGGGAACCAGTTGCAGACTATGGGCGGCGGAAATTAACTTTCTTGACATAATTACAGATATAAAGTATTGATAATCAAATATTCAGCATTTTTCAGACGTTTTTCAGCCAAAAACCGGACAAAAAAGGACAAACAGATACACTTGGTAGGTAAAAAATAACTTGCTTTTTTACACTTTTTTTCGGTTATAGGCCCTTTTCTTCTTACGCCTGAAACTATCCCGCCACCGCTGGTAGTTTTTCAGTAGTCCGTCTTCCTGAATGGAAGATATATTATACTTTTTCAGAAAGGTAAAAACGGTTTCCTTAAATTCGATACCGTGCAGGTGCTTGTTTTCGTCCATGAGTTCGTGCAGTTCGGCCCACATCAGGGCACGCAAACGCTTTTCAAGAATGGCGGTACCGCGTACGGAAATGTAATTGAACTGTTCCGGAGACTTGCCGCCGGCAAAATTGGCCTCCCGGCGGTCAGGCAGCATAAACTCCAGGTTGCCGCGGTCAGCCGGACAATTAACCGGCCGTTTCTCCATGAGATCGTAAATAGTCACATAGATATCGGACGAAGAAGGAAAACGGACGGTACCGATCGTTTCGTCGTAATATTTGCCCCGGACGTATTCGGCCAGGTAGGATTCGATCTGTATTCGGGTGGTAATCATAACAATAACATTCCTTTTTAAGGGCAAAGATATTTCTTTATGTGCTGTTGTTCTGCCATTTATGAGAAAATGTAGGCTTTCAGCCGCTATTTTGATAAATATACTCCGGGAGAATAATTATAACGTGCCTTTTCCTGCTGCCACACGGCCGGTATTTTCTCCGCCAGGCTGTTCTAATATAATCCGGTACTAAATTTTTGTAATTTCGTAACCGGGCAACCGATAAAGATAAAACACTGTATCTTAGTAACTTAGCAACGTTACTAATTTCCGTTACAAAAAAATGGCCGGAAAACACTTTGTAACCGGGCTCCCCAGTAAAAGATAAAAAAGCCGGTGTTACAAACCGGAAAAGTTAGTAACCATTTTGTAACTGCAACTTCGTAACCTTTATTTCCTATTTATTTATTTGATTTTCAGACTTTTTTCTTTCAAGCAAACAAAGGTTACAAGGTTACTAAATTTTAGTATGAAATAATGGTGGGGTATGGGGAGGAAAGACGGGCAGGGCGCATTTGTTTCCATACGAAAAGAGGGACCGACACTTTCGTATCTGGTCCCTCTTTTCGTATCTTACCGGCTTCGGTCCGTCTTATACGCGATGTTTGCACCTGCTTAAAATCCATTCCTTTACGTCCGGGTCCACATGACGGTGCACGACAGCCGTATAGTCCTCGTTAAATTCATACTCCAGGCCGTTGTTTCCTTCCAAGATAAAAACACAGGCCGTTTTGATGATCCATTCGAGCTGCTCGCCCGAATAGCGTTCCAGCACCAGGACGGTACCGGGTTTCATACGCTCCAGATAGCGGTAGACCTGTTCGGCGAATTTCTGGAACTTCTCGCCGCTGTTCCAAAGCGCGGTAAACTCGGACATGCTGTTTAATTTCAAATGCGCGTTATTCATTCCTCTGGCCGTTCATCAGGTACAAACACGAGTGTCGGATCGGTCGGTTCCGTTCCACCACCGGCAGCCGCTTCCGCCGTACCGCATGAACGTAGATAGATCATATCGGCGGCCTTTCCGTCGTTATCCTTACGTACAATACGCCCCTGGGAGTTACAAAGGTCCTTCGGGTTGAGTTCCTCAATGTAGGGACAAAGGGCCACAAAACCTTTGAGGGCCTTTGTAAAACGCTGCATCGTGATTTTATTCACACCGGAAAAGCTTTTGTAATCAGCAAAAGCCTTTTCACGAACAATAAAGCTATCCAGGTGTTCGCTGTCCGGAGAGAAATAAGAGTTCGCCCAATCCTCAAAGTTATTTCCCATATCGGCCTTGTATTTACGCCTGATAATGTTTTCCATGGGCGGAAGCAATTTTATAGATTCCTCGCAAAGGGAAAGGTAAAAACGGCAACACTGCAAGAAGAAATTTATATCGGCGTTCCACTCGCTTTCGGAATACGTCTTAGAAAACAAATCCTTACCGAAGTCGTCCCGGATAGAACGCGTTTCACGGTAGTCGTTATCTTCCGTACGCTGGTGGTAGTAGTCGGAGAATACCAGGTACAGCAAACGGGCTTCCGTAGACGGATCAAAATCAATAGGTACGTAATTGGTAGTAAATCCCAGCTTGGCCGATTCCTCGAAAGGTATAGTAAACGACTGATTGTTCTTCGGGTTCACGGTCATATCTGACGTGATGATATCGTAAAACAGGCCCGTATTAAGATACCGGTCGCAATCATCCACCAGGATAAAGTCGGTATGCTGGTTTACCTGGTCGAACACATGCGGATTATCCATTAACTTGGGATTACGGCCGGAAAGCTTGACAGTCTTCATAAAGTAGGAAAGGGCTTTGAACATGAATGATTTACCCGAACGCCCGTTACATTCACCGTCTTCACCGATCTTGTTATCCATGGCCTGTGGTGCCCAGGCACGCGAAGGGGATTTGTACCGATGCAGCATATAACCGATAGTAAATATCTTATTGATAAGGTTTCTTTTCTGTTCGGCAACTTCTTCCGCCGTGAGGCCTTCCCCCTCGATATCGAATTTATGTTTTTCCCGGTAGGATTCCGCTTCCCCCACGCTCTTGTCGTCGAAATTATATTCCAGTTCCTTACGCCAGTAAACGCGGCTCGAATTGATTACATAGCCGAAAAAGTTAGACGGGACGGCATTTATCCGGATATCAAAAACATCGTTGCCCTCTATGTCTTTTTTACGGGAAATGGTAAACATGTCTTCCATAAGACGGACTTTGTGTTTCAATACGTTTTCTTCCCAAACGTAGTGGGACAATGTGCTGCCGTTGGCCGGATGTTCCTTTATACCGGTACCGCTTACCTCCATGCTGCAACCGGGAAAGAAAAACATCTGCGTATTATGGGTATAATTGGTAAAGTCCAGTTCTATTTCCTGCAAATTGTCCAGGGCCGTATCTGACAGTTTGGGGCTGTTCAGAATAAGGTTTCTTATATCGCGGGATAAAAAACTGTCCTGGGCCCAACCGCGGATAAACTTCCGGATATCCTTTGCCTTGATCAGTTTTACAATATTGCCGGTAATACGGATGTATTTCGTTGAACTGGAATTTTCATCATGAAGCGAATAGAAACCGTTAAGACGTAAAAAGTAGTGAAGGCAATCCGCGTCTATATTGTGATCCCATTGCCGGGATTTCTCGTTAAACTTGGAATACCAGAATTTGGCGGGCATGGCAAGCGTCATAAGGTTACGGAAATCTTCGTTCTTGCTTCTTAATTCCATAAAGTCCCGGAAATCTTTACGCGGTTTGCCCCGCTGGTCCCGGTAAGTGTTAAGCCAGGCCGGTAGCCAGATCGTGTGGATATCAATAAAGCGTAGTGCAAGTTCCGTACCCTTCACCCTGCCCGTTGTGTCGATATCGGGTATGTTATACAGGACTTCAACGTATTTCATGATCTCTTTATAGTCCTGTTCGGAAAGTTTGTACGATTCCGAATTAAACCAGATCGGGGAAAAGCCCAGCGATTTAACACACAGGGCGTCGCGCTCTCCGGAACATATAAACGCTTCCTGCAGCTTCTGTTCCTTATAGGGCTTTTCCGCATTGGCCGGATTCTTTTTAAATGCAGCTTCCTCCCTGGAATTAAATTCCCGGTATAAGGCTTTCAGTTCGGAAAGACCGTTTATATAGTCTTTCGGCTTGACACCTTCCGGAGTGTAGGAAAAACGCCACTGTTTGTCCGGATTCAGGGGCTCGTATATTTTATAGAACTTCACTTCGGGCGTGTCGCCTTCGGCCGGTTTTACCAGACATTCGCGCATAAAGATAGGGTATGTCGTAGTCGCGTATTTATAGGTTACCTCGCGATTTTTTACATACCCTATATATTTGGCCGAATACCAGTGCAGGGCCTCGGCGTTCTCCTGGGTGACACGGGGGCCGAGTATGCGTAACTGATCCGGGGTGAGATGATCGGCAAGCTCGAAAATTTTAGTACCGTCTTTCTGATCCTGGGAGGCCGGAACTTTACGGATATCCGGCTTGTTTACGTTACGGTTGAGTTCATCGGTTACGTTGTACATGGATGCAAGTTTAAGGATAGCCTCGTTAAACCGGAGGCCTTCCTCATACATGCAGATATCGACAGGGCTTTGAGCCGTTCCGGTATCGCCGAAATCCGTTACCTTATAAACCTGCTGGGAACCTTTTTTTCCGAATAACTTGATACAGGCCGACGCGTCGTCCTCTGACGGCCGGCGTTTGAAATGGCGGTTGGTTCCGACACAATCCCGGGCTTGCGGATAATAATGTAGAATAATATCCAGCCCGTTATTGGTTACTTTGTAGATGTCTTCTGCCTTTATCATCGTTATAAAGTTACATAGTTACTTATTTTTCGTTGTTTTCCTCCTGCTTTGTTTTCAAGTCTCCCCAAGGTTGATACAGGAAAACGAATAATAACAGCCAAAGAAAAGCGGTTTTACCCGTATAATAAATGACAAAGGCAATCAGTCCCATAAAGGCAACCACGATAATAGCGTGGGCGATGTATTTTAAATTTTTATCTTTCATTGTTCAAACATGTTATACTGAATTGAAAAACCGAATTTGCTTAATCTCCTTTCCTGGAGAAGGGAACGTTTGTCATGTGAAGGCATAATGGCCACCAGGTTCTTTGTATCGAACTGGTAACCTTTCTTCCGCATCTGATAACGTAGGTTTCTTAGGCGTCTGTCTTCTTTCATGGCATTTCGTTAAGATCGTCTTAGTTTATAGAAGGCATGGCACACTATCGCAAAGGATAGCGTTTAAATCCTCCTGTATGGTTTCCTGCTGCTCCCTGTTCAAGTGTACCAGGAAATAACCTTTTCCGCCGGAAAGATTCTTAATCTCCGCCAGATTATACTTCCTGTCTACCGCATCCACGAACGCAGGGGATTCCATGGGGCGGAAGCTACTGAATATTTTATAGGTTCCACTACTGCCTTCTATTCGTAGCGTGGTTAATTCATCGGGGGTGGTAATCGTTGATTTCATTTCTGATTTGTTACGAATTAAAATGCTTGATAAGTTCTTCGGCTGTTGCCTTGTGAGTTTTTGAGTAGTCGAATTTAATTAACTGGAAATACTCTTTTAGTTCAAGAAGAGAATGGATATCGCTGATTACCCATTTCTCACCATCAGTAAACCATTGATGAATATCTGAATCATTTCGCAGGGATGCTAAAGCAAGAAACAAATCCTCACTTTCTTCACAATTAATGAATCCGGCTAAATCATTCAATTCACCGAATGATATAATGTTCGTGGATACTCCACAAACACAAGGATATGTAATATTCTCTGGTATTCCATATACTTTTCTGTCGCCTATACTTTTTAATGCTATCAGTAGACGATTAGCGTGATTTCCGTCTTTAACAGCCATATAGCATGGTGTTGTAAATCCTTTATTTTTCTTCATTTCTTTATCGTTATTCTTCAGTTATGCAAAAAACTATCTTCTTTAAAAGTTTTATTTCCCAAGCATGAACAATGATTTTCTGTTTTCCTTTTTGGATCACAATTTTCCCATTCGTATCCTTGCCTATCAGCAATGGTTCTTTTTCTTCAGGTAATTCAATATTTTCGTTCATCTCTATCTTTTATTGAATTAAAATCGTTCTATCAAATCTCTGTTCATCAATCAATTCAGGAACACCCGAAGTTAAATCCCAAAGCCGGTATTCCTCAAACATTCGAGTTTCCGGATTCATCTTTAGTGTCAATCTTCCAATTTTTATAGTTGTTTCCTTTTTTGGAAAAAACACATCAGTACCTCGAATAGTAAGTCCCCATCGGGTAATGGCTTTTGTTTTTGGCTCAAACATATTGGCTCCTTTCTATTCTTGTTTATAACTAAATGTTGGTAATTTCTTAGGCCGCGGACACTCTTTTACATAGGTTCTATCTACTGTAATAATATCCTGCAAAATACTTTTCTTTAATGCTTTCTTTTGCTTTCGAGGAAGTCTTATTAATTCTTTATATCCGTAAGCACCACCTACAATATTCCATAACCAGAAATTTACTTTTAATCCTTCATACATAATTATTTATGCTTTTTTGTGCCGGAGGATAGCGTCGAACTACCAATAACACCCGCTTGCACCCTTCGGGGTTATCTCCACACTCCGGCGGTTATTATATGGAGCGGCAAAAGCCGCCCCGGGTATTTATTCACTTTTTGGAGGAAGATTTTCACTATGGAAGATTTTTACACCTGTTACTTCCTCGATCTTATCCTTTGCAAGTTCGGGAATACGACACAATCCACCCCGCCAATTATGAACGGTATGTAGTGGAACCTTACATGCTTCCGCCAATCTTACCACCATTTTAGAAGAATCTTTCAGTGGTAAAGTCAAAAGATACATTCTTAGTTTCTCACCGTCTTGATTTCTTTTTAAAGTTTTTTTTGCCATAACATCACATTAAATCTATTATTTATTTCTATATTTATATCACAAATATAGATTTATTTAGCATAATATGCTATATAATTCCCGTTAATTATTGTAAACACTATATCAAATTATGGCTAACTTATTACTTATAAGGGATTTATGTGAAATAAACAAAATCAAAATTAGGGAATTAGCTTCCCGAATCGGTAAGGATGAAAGTACTATTCAGTCTATGATAAGAGCAGGATCAACTAATACTAAAACTCTTGAAGCCATAGCAGAGGTATTTAATGTTTCTCCCGGTATTTTCTTTGATAATCCTTCGGAAAATAATACGGGCACTAATCTTAATAAAGAAGAAGAAATTGCTTATTTAAAGAAACTTCTCGAAGAGAAAGAACGGCTAATACAAGTTTTATTAAACAAAAAATAGTTATTCAAAAATATATCGATGCCGCAATATACTAAAATGTTTACCTATGATTTAGAAATAATAATATTCAACAATAAAAAATAGATAAATATTACATGTCTGCGGACATATTTCGGACAAGTCAACTTATAATAATAATGCTTAACCAGAAACATAGTTATTTGACATTCAATAAAGGAGGAAGCAAAAAATGTCATTAGAGTTCGAGCCTCTCCTCCCGTGCAGAAGTAAACCGCAAACAGTCCATGACTATTTGCGGTTTTTCTTTTTATTACCACTTCCTTTCATCCGCATTGCAATATTCATTCTTATTTCATACTGATTTTGGAACGAACTCAAATTAGTTAAACGAAATAGTTATCTATTCGATGATTACATCTGTTTTTACCAGTGTTCTATCAATCGACTCATGTAGGCTTTAATCCTTAGGTGTTATCCCTTTAGCAGTCTCAACCAGACGGACAAATTCTCTTCTGTATCCTTTATCATCATTATTCAGTCCTTGTTTGGCTAGTTCAATCACCTTATCATAGCTTGCATCCCCTTTGAAATCAGAGTTCCGGAGCAACTGACCGAACATAGCTACGGCAGAGGCAAAGCGGAAATCGGAAGAAACATTATTTCCTTTGTTATCCACGAAGGGAAGCTCCATCTTTTTGCTGACGTCTTTATCCGGAGCTTTATAGCGTAATTTTACGGTCAGCAATTCATTGGAACCGGTTGGTTTCACCGTTTCTTTTTGTTTCTTTTGATATTTCAGATCATCCACCTTTCCTACATAGTCATTCTTCACGCCTACGGGAATCACTTCATAGAAAGCGGTTACCGTATGTCCGGCTCCCAGTTCGCCGGCATCCTTGGCGTCATTATTAAAATCTTCATCTTTCAGCAAACGACTCTCATAACCAACCAGACGATATGCCTGTACCTGAGCAGGATTAAATTCGACTTGCAGTTTCACGTCCTTGGCTACCGTATGAAGTGTAGCTCCAAACTCACCCACCAAAACACGATTGGCTTCCTGCAAGTTGTCTATATAGGCATGATTTCCATTTCCTTTTTCAGCCAAAGCCTGTCCTTTGTTATCTTTGTAGTTACCCATTCCATAGCCCAACACACTCAGAAATACTCCACTTTTACGTTCTCTTTCTATCAGTTGCTCCAGGCCTTCCACAGAAGAAACACCCACATTGAAATCGCCGTCGGAACAAAGGATAATCCGATTGTTTCCTTTAGGAAGGAAGTTTTGCTTAGCCACCTTATAAGCCAGTTGGATACCTGCACCACCAGCGGTAGAGCCACCGGATGTAAGCTCGTCTATCGCATCCCGTATTTTCTGTTTGTCACTGCCCGGAGTCGATTCCAGTTTCACACTGGCATTGCCTGCATACACTACAATCGCTACCTTATCCTTATCACGCAAGTTGTTCACCAATAACTTCAGAGACGACTTTACCAAGTCCAAACGGGTAGGTCCCCACATCGAGCCGGAAACATCAATCAGAAACACCAGATTGGATTCCGGCAGGTTGTCAGTCGGGATTTCTTTCGCTTTCAGTCCGATACGTACCAGACGGTGAGCCGTATTCCAAGGGCAAACACCTGCTTCCATGGTTATCTTCACCGGATCAGTTCCGGTCGGCTTTGCGTAATCGTAAGAGAAATAATTCACTAATTCTTCTGTACGGACAGCATCGGCAACGGGTAATGTACCGCTGTTGATAAAGCGGCGCATATTACTGTAAGAAGCAGCATCCACATCAATGGAAAAAGTAGAAAGCGGAAACTCGCCCACTTGCTTGAAACCATTTTCATGGATTGATTGATATTCTTCCGTATTTACCGCGTCCATATATACAGCCGGTTGTCTGAGGCTTGCCAGATCTACGGTCGAGACAGCTCCGGTGACTGTCATCTTCCGTTGAGTGCCGTATCCAACGACAACACATTCTTCCAGTATTTCCGACGAACTTACTTTAAGGCTTACATTGATCTTTTCCGAACGCACGACCCTTTCTGCTTTTTCAAAACCAATATAACTAAAAACAAGCGTTTCTCCCTTTTTTGCCTCAATACTATACCGCCCTTGCAGGTTTGTAATAGCCCCACGAGAGGTTCCTTTTACAGTCACCGAGCACCCTACCAACGGAGAACCGTCCGATCCATCTGTCACCGTTCCCTTTACAATCAAAGGTTGTGCCCATACCGTACCCAATGTGGTAATCACTAACATCATTGCGAGCATCATTGCTCTGAATTGGTTTGTCTTCATAACTTTATCTTTTTAAAATGTTACAACTAATTCGCTTTTACTATAGAGATGCAGATTCCACACGGATTCCATAAACCAATCGAAGTTTTTTTTATTTTTCTTCTACACGTTGCTATTTCTAATTGCTATGTCTATCTTTGACAGCAAAAAAAGTTCTGTTTTTCAAAAGAAACATATCAAAGTTAACGGACGAGGAACTACTGACGCACTACATGAAGTCCGGGGATTCGGAATATTTCGGTGAATTATACAACCGTTATATCCCGTTAACGTACGGACTGTGCCTGAAATATCTGCAAGATGAGGACCGGGCGCAAGAAGCAGTCATGCAGATGTTCGAAGACTTGCTGCCTAAGATCAGTAACTATGAAATAAAAGTGTTCAGGCCGTGGCTCTACCGGGTAGCGAAGAATCACTGTCTGCAACTGTTACGAAAGGAAAACAAAGAAATTCCGTTAGATTACACCATTAATATTATGGAATCCGACGAATTTCTGCATCTATTAAGTGAAGAGGAAAGTTCGGAAGATCAGCTAAAGGCATTGCATCATTGTCTGGAAAAGCTGCCCGAAGAACAACGGACTAGCATTACACGTTTCTTCTTAGAAGAAATGTCGTATGCGGATATTGTGGAACAAACCGGATTTACGCTCAATAACGTGAAAAGCTATATCCAGAACGGAAAGCGAAACTTAAAAATTTGTATCAAGAAACAAACCCTATGAAACTATTGGACTACATACGAGGACTCCGCAAAGGAAAAGAGGCGCATCGACTGGAAAAAGAGTCGATGAAAGATCCTTTTCTGGCCGATGCTATGGATGGGTACCACCAAGTAGAAGGGGATCACGAACAGCAGATTCGTCAATTGCGGATGAGGGTAAACGCTCATTCGGCCAAGAAAAGAAATAAGTATGCCATCACCTGGAGCATCGCTGCCTGTCTGATGATAGGAATCGGAATCAGCAGCTATTTTCTGTTACTGAAACAGAGTATAGAAGATAATGTATTAGAGCAAGTTTCTTCCGTATCCATACAAAAGATGACCCCAGATTCCAGCCACATCCCTACCGAAAAGGAAATAGTCGGAAAAGATATAGTGGCCAAGACCAAAGAAGCTTCTAAATCCCGAGAGATTCCTGCCGCAGCAACTCCCGCAACAATACCTGCCAAAGCATCTACGACCGTTCCTACACCAGCTCCGGTCATGGAAGAAGTGATTACTCCAGCTGAAGTTTCGGAAGAGGTGACTGTAGCGATGGCTACAGATACTTCAGTCTCCGAGTCTGACAGAAAAAAGATGAAAATTACTAAATTGACTGCCCAAGCCAACAACATCATCAGAGGAAAGGTAACAGATGAAAATGGAGAACCACTCGTTGGAGCTAATATCTGTTATAAAGGAACCAATATCGGAACCATAACAGACCTCAACGGAGAATTCTCATTGATCAAAATGAAAGGTAATGAAGATTTAACCATCAATTATATCGGTTATAATCGCATTGATATGCAAGTAGACACCAGTCAGACAATGCTCATAGCTATGAATGAAAGTGACAGACAAACACTGGATGAAGTCGTGGTAGTAGGATATGGCACACAGAAAAAAAGGACTGTAACAGGAGCCGTCTCCACCGTTTCAATAGAAGACTTGAAAAAGGCTCCGGGTATCTTGCAAAACTCCGATACATCAAAAGAATCCGATACATTAAAAGGCTCTGGCAATTCGCAGAGTTCTGTTGCTCCGAAGCCCGTGATGGGAATGAAACAGTATAAAAAGTATCTCAAAAAGAACTTGATTCATCCCACAGACGAAGCTTGCGCTAAAGTCAAAGGAAAGGTTGTATTGACTTTCCGCGTAAACAAGGAAGGGCGTCCTTACTTTATCAGAGTCAAAGAAAGTCTTTGCAAATCATTAGATAAGGAAGCTATACGCCTGATTCTGGAAGGACCAGACTGGACTTATGGAAACAAAATTGCAGAAGTAACCGTCAAATTCTAAGCAACATCAAAAGTTTGATTCATTTCTGTATGGAAATGAATTAAATAAAAAAGTAGGCAGTATCTTTATTGGGGCCGACTAAAAAGTCGTTAGTATCTTAAATCTCCTCCCTTCGGGAAGGAGGAGTACCCGTAGGGGGAGGTGGTAGGTGAGTATATTAGTCCTTCGCATCCTCTTGTTACAAATCAGAAGTTAAAAACATCTATTATAGGGGATATATACATTCGAGAATTAAGTAGATTCTATTGTCATCTGTCAGCTTTTAGTATTTAAACATCTACAAAACAGTCGTTTATATCATGACAATAAGACCTGATAATAAGGCTGACAGTAGAAAAACAGGCGTTTTATTGTCAGCCTCTTTTTTCAATTCTGATAGGAGGCATCAATGATTTCTCTTATTCTTGCGAATCTTGAAGGGGATAAATGACAGGGCGGATGTTTTTGCTTGCTCATCTGTAGAAAGCTGCTGTTTCGTGTTTATGGAATTGTCGTTTCCTTGCTTGGAACTGTTGTTTCTTCTATTGGAAACGGTTGTGCCAAAGGCTTGGCACAGCTGTGCCATCGTATTGGCACGGTTGTGTCACTACGTTGGCACAACTGTTTTACCGGTATGGCACAACTGCTTTGATTGGTTGTCATGAGCAAAGTGAGCGCTCAAAAAATGCAAGGAGAAGGAGAGGATATTTAAATTGCAGGATTTATCTTTGGGTAATGGGCTGACAATAAAACGCCTGTTTTTCTACTGTCAGCCTTATTATCAGGTCTTATTGTCATGATATAAACGGCTGTTTCGTAGATGTTTAAATACTAAAAGCTGACAGATGACAATAGAATGCCCGAAAAACTCTTATGTAGAAGCAACTCGGACCCGTTGATTTCTCTATATGAAATAGGGGATCAATCCGAAATCCCGGTTGTTTTCAGTTTGTTTCTTTCGGTACGGTTTTGAATGATGAATGAAGAACTGGCTGCGCTATCACGCTGCAAAGTAATTCTTCGTTCATCATTCTTCATGTCCACTAAATCCAAGTCCCCTTACGCCACAGAAACTCAAGCGGTCCCTGCTTATGACGGGCAAGCCACCAGCGGCTGAATATCAGCTGTACGGTGAAGATAAGTAATGCGATCAGCAAGCTTCCTGTTGCACCTGCATATTTGTACATGGCCAGTCCGAATCCATAATAGATAGTTACCCCCATAATGGACTGCGAGATATAGTTCGTCAGACTCATACGGCCATAAGGAATCAGCAGACTTTGCCAGCTATATCCCGTATCTTTTTTAAACCAAAGCAAGGTAAAGACGGAAACAAGAACAATCATGAAAGCAAAGTTGGCATAAGACGGGACAGCTATCTTATACGGAACCAAGATGGACGGATTCGTGATCAGTTCAGGAACAAACACCCTCAGACAATGGAGAGGAATAAAAGCGATTGCAGCACCTGTCAGCATCCTCTTCCAAAAGCGCAGGGACTCTTCGCTTTTCATAAAGTACTTCCGGCGTCCCAGAAGCATTCCGAACATGAATAAAGCTGCCGTCTGGAACAGGCGACCGTTCTCTACCTGCCAGATATTGCTATATAATTGTCCGTCAGTGATATTGGAACGGAGTACTTCAAAGAAACTGCCGGTAGCCGTCACTTCCTCCGCAAGCTTGGCAAAAGGAATATAATGACCTGTCACCGGTACATACTCCGGATTGATCATTGCATAGATGGCACGCCCCCACTCGTAGGGTTGCAGAAGCAAGATAACGGCAATCCAGAAAACGGCTTTATCTTTGAGTTTACAAACCGGAATCAAGGCAAAGCCGACTACTGCATAGAGCAGCAGAATATCCCCGTTATAGAACAAGGCATGCAGCTGCGCAAACAGGAAAAGCAAGCACATCCGCCACGCAAAGCGCCCGCGAAAGTCAGTTCCCCGCTTCTCCGCATTATGAAACTGAATATAAAAACTAAAGCCGAACAATAAAGAGAACGTAGCGTACGCCTTCCCTGCAAACAGGAAAAACATGGTGTCCCACGCATACTTATCTACCGTCTGCAACCATGCAGGCAAGGTACATTCCAACGGTAAAAACAGATTATAATGTTCCAGATTATGCAACAATACAATAGCCAGCAAGGCAAATCCGCGCAGAGCATCTACAACTCCGAGCCGTTCAGTCGTTTTAAGTGTTTGAGTCATCAGATATAGTTATTCAAGATCAATTTATAATGACGCAAAAATAGCAGAAATATCTGAAGTACAAAAGTTTATAAATATTAAAAGCTTTTTATATCAACTCATAGCTAGCCATCTGTATCGGCATGTCCAGATTGTGAAGAACCTTCTCCAGCAGAATGCCTTCCCGGTTGTCATACTCATAGCCGAAGGTTGCCCGGATACCTTGCAAAATAAATTGCGTAGCACGGTCCAACGCCATCGGAAGGCTGTCTCCCTGCATCAAAGAACCGGTGATCACACTCGTAAAAGTATCCCCCGTACCCGGATAGTGTGCAGGCAGATAAGGACAAGTCACCTTCCAGTAGCGGTTGCCCTGACGATTGTAGGCATATACGGAAGTCTTATGGGGCTCATCGTGCACCGGAACACTGGTGATAATAACCACCTGCGGACCTTTGTCAGACAAGAGACGGAGATATTCTTTCAGTTCCTCGTCGGTATTGTCCGCTTTATACGGTTTGTCCAGCAAATAAAACAACTCAGTCAGATTCGGAGTAATCACATCCGCCTTGGTTATCAGATGACGCATTTCCTTCACCATATCCATATCAAAGTTGGTATAAAGCCGTCCATTGTCTCCCAGCACCGGATCGGCTACTATCAGACTATCCGGCTGACGGAAATCCTTGATAAAATCGGAAACAATCTGAATCTGTCGCGGAGAGCCCAGATAACCGGTATAAATAGCATCAAACTGTACCTCCAGTTTCTTCCATTCGGCAATGATTTTCGGCATTTCATCCGTCAGGTCCAGAAAGGAGAAGCCGGGATACTGGGTGTGATTGGACAACACTGCCGTAGGAAGCGGACAGACCTGAAAGCCCATCGAGGACAATATAGGAATAACGACTGTCAGAGAAACGCGTCCCATCCCCGAAAGATCGTGAACGGCAGCTATCTTCTTTACTTTATTTGCATACATATCAATTTATTATTAGACGATTTTTGATTCTTGTCTGTCAACGGGATCTCAAACAGAGACTCTATATAATGAAAACGAAGGCTCTGTTTCTGACCAACGGAGCCTTCGTTCGATATAAACAGAAGCTCTGTTTTTTCTTTGTCCTAACAAAACTAAGCTTCTATTGTTTTAAATCCAAATTTATTTTAGAATAATAAAGCCGGAATTATGTCAATATGACTAAAACCTCCCGTGCTCCATGTGCTCCCATGACCAATGCCTGTTCGATATCCGCCGTCTTTGAGGGACCGGAAATAAAAGTACCGAACTGATATTCCTGTCCGTCCAGTTGGCAATAAGCGTCATACATGGTATCCACAATCTTGTTCCGGTCGATCAGAATCACCAGACTCTCCGAGATAAAATAAATCGCTTTATACTTCACCTGTTGCGGTATCCAGATCGCACCGTTCTCGGCTACCCCGATCTCTCCCCGAACGACGGCAACTTCCGTTCCGTCCAGTTCTTTCGGGTCGTCCACCATATCCGGATTGAAAGTTGCACAAGATATATCCGGCAGTACGGAAGCAATGCGCATCGCATCCGGATACGTCCGGTGAATGACAGCATTCACATCTTCCCCTTTGTCCAATACCACTGCCGTACCACCGACAGCACGGCTGATAGCGCAGAACTGCTCCACTTTGTCGGGATACGTCAACCGTTTCATATCTGCTATATCCGGCTTTTCATAATGCGACTGCGTATGCTTACGGATGCTCGCCAGTATTTCTTCTCTGCTGCTCATTTTGATTCCTCCTTTCCCTGTACCTTGTTTTTCTTCCACATTTCATTGAATGACTCTCCGGCAAATTCCGGCAGTTCGCGCCCTTTGCCCCAATCGTCCAAGTCATTGTATTTCATAAAGCGCGGCAGACCATTCACTATCGGAGCCGCCCACAAAGCCGCATTGAACAGTGCGGGACGTTCCATCAGGAATTTCATTCCACCGGACATTATCTTCTTTCCGGTATTCGCCTTTCCCAATGCGTCGAGATCCTGACGCCACCTGTAAATCTGTTCCGCCAAGTCCACTTTTACCGGGCAGACATCGGAACAAGACATGCACAGCGAACAGGCGGAAAGATTATCATAATACTTCTCCGGATCGTGGGCCATCCCCAGATTGATACCGATAGGACCGGGTATAAAGTAAGTATAAGAGTATCCCCCACTCCGTCGATAGACCGGACAGGTATTCATGCAGGCACCGCAACGGATACAGTTCAGTGTCTTGATATGACCGGGCTTGGAGAGCAGTGTACTCCGACCGTTATCTACGATAATAATATGATATTCACCGCCTTCGCGGGGACGACGGTAATGAGAAGTATAAGTAGTCACCGGCTGTCCGGTTGCCGAACGTGCCAGCAGACGGGTGAACACTCCCAGCGCCTCCAAGTCCGGCACGATCTTCTCCATACCGAAAGCGGCGATATTCAGTTTGGGATAAGAAGTACCCATATCGGCATTTCCTTCATTGGTGCAGACGACGATGTCTCCGGTAGAGGCTACGGCAAAGTTGGCGCCCGTCATGGCAGCTTCCGCATTCAGGAAGAGGTGACGCAGGTTCTTGCGTGCGGCATGTGTAAGGTAGGTCGGGTCGAAGTTTCCTTTTTCCGTACCCATCTCCTTTTCAAACAATTCGCCTACCTGTTCCCGCTTGATGTGGATCGCAGGCAGAACGATATGGCTCGGTTCGAGATGCATCAGTTGCAGGATACGCTCGCCTAAGTCGGACTCTACCACATCAATTCCACGTTCCATCAGGAAAGGGTTCAGACCACATTCTTCGGCAAGCATCGATTTGCTTTTGATGAAGTGGTGCACGTTATGCTCATTCAGAATCTCGTACACAATGGCACAATATTCATCTGCATCTTTTGCCCAATGTACAATCGCCCCGTTGGCAGTAGCGTTCTTCTCAAACTCCAGCAGGAGTTCTTCGAGGTGGCTGCTGGAATACAGTTTCAGTTCACAAGCCTTGTTGCGCAGTTCCTCCCATTCGGGAACTTCCTTGCTCATCTTGTCCCTTTTGGCACGGACCATCCAAAGGGTTTCGTTATGCCATGCTGCCATCTTGCTGTCCTGCAAGAACTTTTCGGCAGCCTTCGAATGTTTGGTACTCATGATTGCGACGCTAAGATTTCTACAATATGGATAATTTGAATCGGCAGATGTTCCCGTTTGATGACACCTTGCATATGCATCAGGCAGGAACTGTCCGCTCCGACAATGTATTCGGCTCCGGTAGCCATGTGGTCTTTCACCTTATCACGCCCCATGCAGACGGATACCGCCTGTTCTTCTACGGCAAACATTCCGCCGAAGCCGCAACATTCGTCTATATGGCTGGGCTCGAACACTTCGATGCCTTCCACCATATTGAGCAGATCACGCAGTTTGTTGTAATAAGGGATGTTCAATTCGCTGGGAGCGGAGATGAAGAGTTCGCGCACACCGTGGCAGCTGTTGTGAATGCTGACTTTGTGCGGGAAGCGTGCCGGTATCTTCGCCGGTTTGAGCACATCATGGATAAACTCGCAGAGATCATAAATCTTCCCTGCACTCTGGCACACATGTCCTTCGGTCCCCAAAATCCGGGGATGGTTTTCTTTCACAAATGCCACGCAACTGGCAGAAGGGCCGACAATGTAATCGTACTTCTGGAACAGATCTTCAAAACGGAATGCCAGCTTCATCGACTCGTCTTCAAAACCGGCGTTTGCCATCGGTTGTCCGCAACAGGTCTGATCCAACGGATAATCGACATCTACTCCTAAACTTTTCAATAGTTTATACGATGCTACCCCCACATTGGGGTAAATAGCATTGATATAACAAGGAATAAATAAACCTACTTTCATAATTATATTACGTAAAATTTAGATGCATCCTCTGCTACTCCATCCGTTCTGTCTGTTTAGCGGATGTCGATTAGTTTGTGTGTTTGCAGGCTTAGTCTCCATTTGGGGTGTCGCATTACACAATCCACTGTCAAAGCAGTGTTATAACAAGAACAAGGCTGGAGGAAAAAATGTTCAGCGGAAAGTCGTTCATAAATGCTTATATCTTGTCCTTCGTAGACCACTTTCACCTCATCCATCCGGGTAATGGCCAACCGGGCACCTTGCTTTGGCGAACAAGTCACCCAGTCGATAGATGCCGGCAGAGGGCGTGTCCCGTTGGTTTCGATACAAACATACTTGCCTGCTTCGTGCAGACGGTCGACCAGCGCGTCGTCTATCCAGAGCGACGGTTCTCCGCCGGTGAGGATAACGGTTGCAGCCGGATATTTGCTGACTTCGGCTATGATTTCGTCGTCCGTCATCAAAGTGCCCTCTTCGTGCTGCGTGTCGCAGAAACTGCATTTCAAGTTACAGCCGGAGAAGCGGACAAAAACAGCCGGTGTTCCGGTATGATAGCCTTCCCCCTGCAAACTATAAAAGATTTCGTTAATCTTTCTCATCTTTCAAAAAAAGTTTTGTTTGGTGCGCGTTTACTCTTTCTCGTCTTCGGTACGGTCTTTCTCGTAGATAACGATATTTCCTTCGGACTCCTGCACTTCTACTTTATAGCATTGCGGAATCTGTTTGCAAACCCAGCGGGCAATGTTCTCCGCTGTCGGATTGAATGGAAGTACTTCATTCAGGTTCTGATGGTCCAGTTTCTCCGTGACCACTTCTTTGATGCGGGTGAAATCCACCACCATTCCTTCGGAGTTGAGCCGTGAAGAACGGCAATAGACAGTGATAATCCAGTTGTGACCGTGTAGACTGGCGCATTTACTGCGATACGGGAGTACCAGTTTGTGAGAAGCTGATATCTCCATGCGTTTGATTACTGTAAACATGGCTGTATATATTTTATATGGTTACATGCATCTAATGTCACCTCGATGCAAGGACAAAGGTAATATAAAAAGAGCTTTCATCCCGCAAACCCGATTATTTTTTCCTGTTTTTACACTATCTTTGCCGAATGAAAACTCTGTATATTGTTTTAGGAAGCATATCTCTCGGACTCGGCATTCTCGGCATCTTCCTGCCGTTACTGCCTACTACTCCTTTTCTATTACTTACCGCCGCACTTTATTTCAAAGGGTCGCCCCGATTATACAATTGGTTGCTGAATCACCGGCACTTCGGTCCGTACATCCGCAACTTCCGTGAAAATAAGGCCATACCGCTCCGAGCCAAGATCATCTCCCTTGTGCTGATGTGGGGAACGATGCTCTATTGCATCTTTTTCCTGATTCCGCTTCTATGGGTGAAAATCCTTCTGGGACTAATAGCGGCAGGCGTCACCTATCATATTCTCTCTTTCAAGACATTGAAATAATCCGAAAGTCCCTGACGGGCGTCAACCAGTTTGTCTTCCCAATGTTTCACGGAGTTTTGCCCGATAATGTCAGTCACGTACTTCACGGAGATAAAAGGGATTTCCTTGGAACGGCAGACGAAGGCCTGCGCATACGCTTCCATATCCACAACGTCTCCGCTGACATGAGTCAGTTCCGTCAGGAAACCATCTCCCGTATTGCAGATCCCTTCTTCTGTCCAATGTTTGCAGAACCCCTTTGTTTCGAGCAAAGCGGAAGAGTCTATTTCACATTCCATACCGAACCCGGCAAGCTTCTGCATGTCGCGGTCTATAAATTTACGGCAGACAAAGATATCTCCTACCTGATGGTTGACCGTTCCCGCGCTTCCGATATTCAAGACAAGATCGGGTTGCACCTGGCGAATCGCCTCTGCCAGATGAAAGGCAGATTTCACTTTTCCGATGCCCGTACGGATATAATAAGGCTCCACATCCGGCCACTTAATTTCTACGAACTCGCCTTGAACGGCATACGTTACTAATATTTTCAGCATAAGTTTTCTGTATATAATGACATTAATTAAGTGCAAAATTAAGCATTTACGCTTAATTTGGTTCAGGATTGCTCTAAAATGGTCATTTTTTAATCATAGATGTTTCTCCCGTTCGTTAACTTTGCCTACATAACTTAAAAACAAAACACCATGACAAAAAACTCTATTACAGACAACCGGATGGTTTGGCTGGACGTGATTCGTTGCGTTGCCATGCTAATGGTAATCGGCGTACATTGTATTGATCCTTTTTACATTTCCCCCACGATGCGGGTTATTCCTGAGTACACACATTGGGCAGCGATCTACGGTTCACTTCTGCGTCCATCGGTTCCCCTGTTCGTGATGATGACCGGACTCCTTCTGCTTCCCGTCAGACAAGAACAGCCTTTGGGCACTTTTTACAAGAAACGTATTTTCCGCGTACTTTTTCCGTTCCTCATCTGGTCGGTGCTTTACAGTATGTTCCCCTGGTTTACGGGACTTTTAGGTCTGCCCAAAGAAATCATAGGCGACTTCTTCTGCTACACTCAGGGACATGAGTCGCAAAGTCTCATGGATTCGCTGAAAGATGTGGCCATGATTCCGTTCAATTTCAGCCACAAGGAAAATCACATGTGGTATATCTATCTGCTCATCGGATTATACCTCTATATGCCTTTCTTCTCTGCATGGGTAGAGCGGGCAAGCAACAAAACCAAGCAAGTATTCCTGTTTATCTGGATCGTCTCTCTCTTTATTCCTTATATACGCGAATATGTAGCCAACTGGCTCTTCGACCGCAGCGGTTATGTTTTCGGTACCGATACATGGAACGAATTCAGCATGCTTTACTACTTCGCCGGATTCAACGGTTATCTGCTGCTGGGACATTACGTGAAAGAAAACAAGGACGGAAATATACTAAAAATCTTCTGGCCTTTTAGTAGTAACGGAGAATCCGATCGTCATAATAGCAATTGGAGTGTGTGGAAGACATTCCTTATTTGTGCCGTAATGTTTGCCGTCGGTTATTACGTGACGTACACAGGATTCAGTACGACTGCTGCCAATCCGAATGCTACGGAGACTGAAATGGAACTTTATTTCACGTTCTGTAGCCCGAATGTGCTGTTGATGACGTTAGCAGCATTCCTGTTGATGAAGAAAGTGGTAGTCAATACGCCTGTCGTAGTCAAAGCATTAGCCAATATGACAAAGTGCGGTTTCGGAATTTACATGGTACACTACTTTGTGGTAGGTCCGTTCTTCTTGCTGATAGGTCCTTCGGAAATTCCTATTCCATTGCAGGTTCCCTTGATGGCTGTTTGCATTTTCCTTTGCAGTTGGGCATTCACGGCAGCAGTATATAAAGTGATTCCGAAGAAGGCTAAGTATTTTATGGGATAAAAAAATTAAAAGAATAGGTATTATGAAGATTAAAGTTGGTCTCATCGGTTTTGGCAGAATGGGGCGATTTTATTTAAAAG